>Ga0315912_10000234_pt1 | contig 118782 bp, 97 predicted proteins | sample VfabasoilMG_FD_204469 | JGI IMG/M metagenome (GOLD analysis project Ga0315912, IMG submission 204469) | Garden soil microbial communities collected in Santa Monica, California, United States - V. faba soil | ecosystem: Environmental > Terrestrial > Soil > Garden | place: USA: California... | reverse complement strand
TGGGAGGCCTGACGAACCTTCTGGAACGCAGGAATGGCCATCGCGGCCAGGAGGCCGATGATGACCACGACGATCATGATTTCAACGAGCGTGAAGCCCTTGGTGGAACGTGTATTCATTTTATTGGGTTATTTGGATTATGATAAAGCGCCCACAAATTGTCTTGTGAGCGGTTTCATCAGATAAAAATCGCTCATGACTTACAATAACTATTGTCATAAAGAATCCGTAAATTGATGTATTTGATTACAACGGAAAATAACCACAAAGTATTCTACATCATATGTTAACAAATAAACAAGACCGCTCGATGTTTCGAAGCGGAGCTAGGGATACTCAGGGCGAATAGGTAATGTCCGCAGGCCAGCTACACCATCAATGGTGAGCCTGATGCCTCTGGTGGAACGGTTCGGATATCCCCTCTATTTGAGGAAACTGGAGATAGGGACATTGGTCGTGTCCTTCCACAGCAGCTCCATCCGGTACTTGTCGCGGTTCTCCGCCGTGAACAAATGCACCATCACGTCAAAGGCGTCGATGACCAGCCAGCCGCTCCCCTGCACGGTATCCATGCCGAGGATCCGCACCTTCTGCTCATCGAGCACCTTTTCCAGCTCAATCCGGAGGGCCCGCAGGTGCGGCTCGGAGTTGCCGTTGGCCAGCACCAGGTAGTCGGTGATGCTGGATTGCTTGCTGACGTCGAGCACCCGCAGGTTCTCGGCCTTTTTCGCGTCGAGCGCCTGCACGATCAGTTTCAACACCTTCATGGTGGGGCTGGCCGCCTTGCGGGTGGTTTTGGCGGGCTTGCGCGTGATCGTCTTCTTCGGTTTCATCGTTTCAGCGATACAGCTGCCTGCTTTCGATATAGGCGATTACTTTCTGGGGGCAAAAATAATGCAAGGACAGCCCGGCGCGCACCCGCTGCCGCAACTCGCTCGAGCTGATCTCGATCAGGTGGCCGTCGCACCGGTGCAGGCGCAGGCCGGGAATGTCGGTGTGCGGCTTGGTCGGGTGGCGCGGCCGCTCCAAAAAGATGAATTCCACCAGCCGGGCCAGTTCATCCATGTCCTTCCACTTGTGCAGCAACGGCAGCTGGTCGCCGCCGATGATCCAGAACAGCTCGTCGTGCGGAAATTGCCCCCGGAAATGGCGGACGGAATCGATGGTGTAGCTCACCCCGCCCTTTTTCAGCTCATAATCGGCGATCTCCAGCCGCTGATCCCACTCGCAGGCCGCCCGCAGCATGGCCAGCCGGTCCTCGATGGAGGACTGCACGTCATTGGGCTTGAGGGGCGCCTGGGCGGCCGGCACCAGGAACAGCCGGTCAAACTTGTACTTTTCGTACACGTCCTGCGCCGCGATCAGATGACCGAAATGCACCGGATCGAAGCTGCCCCCCAAAAAACCGATTTTCATGCGCGTAGGCGAACCGCCCCGCCGGACCGCGGCCATGGTAACTGCACTGGGAAGACTCTTGCCACGCGCCCCACTTCATTCCGCAATCTCGATTCAGCAATCCCAAACCTCGCCCGGGTGGCGGAATTGGTATACGCATCGGACTTAAAATCCGTGGCCTGCAAAGGAGTGTGGGTTCGAGTCCCACCCCGGGCACCAGCCTTCGCCTAGCGAAGCGAAGGTGAAGGCTGTCCTCCGTAGGCTTGGCGTAGGAGGACATTTCACTCGCGATGCGGCTCGAGTGGCTACGGCTGGCAGGTCAGCTCATGTAGTCGGGGCCGCCCGGGTAATATTTTCCCGCACCACCGTCCACAGCACAACCGCGCCGACGAGATCCAGCACGGCCAGGCCGATGAAGAACGGTGTGTACCCGATCTTCACCACGAGAACCCCGATCAACAGGTTGAACACCAGAATACCGGCGTTGCCGCAAGTCCCCGCCATCCCGGCCACCGTCGCGACTTCGTTCCGCTTGAATAAATCGGACGACATCGTGATCACGGTCACTGAGAGGGTCTGGTGGGCAAACCCGCCGAGGCACAACAGCGCCACCGCCGTAGCGGGACTGTCCACGTAGCCCACAAACGCCATGCCGGTCATCATGACCGCGCCCACCGTGAAGGCGCCCCGCCGCGCATTGATGAGGCCCACGCCCCGCCGCTGCAGGAAGGCGACGATGACCCCGCCGAACATGCAGCCCAGATCGGCTGCGAGGAACGGCAGCCACGCGGTCAGCGCGAGCTCCTTGAGGTTGAAGCCGCGCACCTGGCTCAGGTAGAGCGGCAGCCAGAAGGTCAGCGTGCTCCAGGTCGGATCCGCCAGGAACCGCGGCAGCGCAATGCCCCAGAAATTACGCAGATGGATGATGGTCCGGACTGAGGGCTTTTTCGCATCGCCGGCCAGATGCGACTCCTGCCCGGCGGCAATGTAGCTCTCTTCCGCCGTCGACAGCCCCGGGTGACTGGCGCGGGGATGATAGAACTGCCGCCAGGCCAGCACCCAGACCAGGCCCATCGCCCCCGTGATCACGAACGCCATCTGCCAGTTGTAGTGGGCGATTGCGAATCCCACGATGAGCGGCGCAATCATGGAGCCGACCGAAGCGCCGATATTGTACAGGCCGCCCGCAAAGCCGCGTTCCTTCGCGGGGAACCACTCGGCCGTGGCCTTCATGCCCGCCGGGTTGGCCGAGCCTTCCGCAAGGCCCAGCAATCCCCGCAGGCCGGCGAAGGCGATCCAGTTCGTGGCCAACCCGTGCGCGATCGTCACCAGCGACCAGCTCGACGCGAAGATGATCATCGCGAGTTTCAAGCCGAGCGTGTCCATCACGAACCCGCACAATGGCTGCAGCATGATCGTCAGCTGAAACGCATTCAGGATCAGCGAATATTCCACCGTGCTGATCTCGAGCTCCTTCATGAAGGTCGGAGCCGTGAACGAGAGCGTGCTGCGGGTGAGGTAGTTGATGATCGCACCGACCATCAGCAGGCTCATCATCCACCACCGTAGTCCTTTGATTTTTGGGATGCTCATGTAAGTTTCAGGGTTGGGCCAGGGCCTGCTCTTGCGCGAGACGGTCGCGAAAGGTCTTTTCGGCCATCGCGATCAGTTGCTTCCAACCCGCCGGATCCACCAGCGCCGCGACGCCCTCGCCGCGGTCCAGCCGGGCGAACTTCTCCGCCATCGCGAACTGGCCGCCATGCGGCGCGAGGAAGATGTCGCAACGCAGGGCCTTGAAGCGGGCGAAGGAACGGTCGAGATCCGCGGCGATGTCGGGATAAAACGCATTATGCACCAGCCGCGTGCCATCGTTGATGGTCGCGCTGCTGAAAAACACGACGTGGTAGGCGTGGCCGCCATCCTTGACCTCCATCGTCCAAGTCGTCGCACCCCGGGTGTGTCCCGGCGTCAGGTTGGCCGTCAACGTCACCCCGCCAAGCGTCACCTGCTCACCGTCCGCGATGATCCGATCCACTTTCACCGGGGCGTAGAGGATGGTATCGCGGGGAAATGGGATGAAATCGTCCGCGCCGCCCGACTCGAGCACGCGCGCATCCCCGGCGCTGGCCACCACCTGCGCCCCGGTCAGCTGCTTCATTACCGCATGCCCGCCGGTGTGGTCGATGTGCGCGTGGCTGCTGAGGATGAACTTGATGTCGGCCAGCTTGAACCCGAGCTGCGCCACGCCGCGCTGGATGATCGGCACGGTGTCGGCAAAGCCCGTGTCGAGCAGGATGTGTCCCTCCGGGGTCGTGATGAGGTAGGAGCTGACCCCAATCGCACCGACATAGTACACATTGTCCACGAGCCGCCGCGACGGCACCGGGGCCTTCCAGGAATCAAACAGGTTGTTCACCCAGGCCCGTGACGGTGGCGCCGGCAGGGCCGGAATCACGTCAGCCGCTCGCGCCGCGACCATGCACAGGACAAAATGGACCGCGATGCGAGGGGCGCGCATAAAAGCAGGTCCACCGAATCGGGGCCATCCCGCCGGGTCAAACCCCGTCTCGGTCTTACGGTTGACCGCCCCGCGGACGGACGCGCGGCTTACTTCGCCGCGACCGCCGCCGGGGTGGCCTCGGTCTTGAGGCGGATGACGTAGTACGTCGCGGTGGTGTCCCCGACATTCTTCCAGCCGTGTTCATCACCGGAGGTGATCAGCACGATCGATCCCGGCCCGGCGCGTTGCGTGCGACCGTTGATCGTCACGTCCATCTGGCCTTCCTTCACCAGCACGATCTCCTCGTCGGGGTGGTGATGTGCCGCGTGCGGCGCCTCGCCGGCCTTGAGGGTCGTGATATGGCATTCAAAATTCGCCAGCGTCGAGGTGGGCGAATCGGTTACGTTGCGCCGCTCGCCCGTCTTGGTGGCCTTGGCCTCCAGCTTGTCCCACTGGAAAATGCTCGAGCCCATGCGGCCGGGGGCCGCCGGCAGCGGAGGCTGGCCGCGCAAAGTCGCTGTGACAGCGGTGGCGAAATTGAAGACGAAATAGGTCGCCGGCTTGTCGCCGTGGTTTTGCACGGCATGCGGATCGTTCGAGGCGAAGAAGAACAGCGAGCCGGGCCCGACCCGGGTGTTGGTGCCGTTGATGTGCACATCCAGGGTGCCATCGCGCAAAATGATCAGCTCCTCCTGCGGATGGGTGTGGGGCGGGTGCGAGGCCTGCTGGGGATTGAGCGTGCTGATGTGGCACTCGAATTCCTTGAGCGTGACCGTCGGGTTCCTCGCCACCTCGCGTCTTTCGCCGACCCCGGTGGGTTTTGCCTCCCGGCTTTCCCAAGTGAAGACCGTGGAGCCGATCTTGGCGGGTTCTTCCGCACCAAAGGCCGCGAGAGCCAGGCTGAGGGACAATAACAGGAGCGACGGAATGACTTTCATGGGGTGACCGCACTGTTGCCAGTCCTCCCCCAGACGCAAATCGCAACTGGACAGAACCCAGGCGACAAACTGCGCAATTGTCGCACCTGCCGCATTGTCATGGCTCGGGAATCAACCACTGTGCCCGCATGAGCTATTCTCGGCTGTCCTGCCCGTCCGTCGTTTTCCTCCTCCTGGCCGCCACCGGCCTCGCCGCCGGCCCGCAGGATTTCCTCCCCCCGGCGCCGGCCTGGCACGGGGCCAGCGAAGCCCTGGTGGCCAAGCCCGACAACCCGTGGATCACCCCGGCCGAGAAAACGGGCCTGCTTGATTCGCCCAATTACGACGACACCCTCGCGTGGCTGCGCAAGCTCTGCGCCGCCACGCCGCGAGTGAAGCTGGTGGAGTTCGGCCGGACCGCGCAGGGCCGCCCGCTCCACGTGGTGATCGCGAGCCAGGAGGGCGCGGCCACGCCCGCCGCCCTCGCGGCCAACGGCAAACCCACGTTGCTGGCGCAGGCGGGCATCCACTCCGGCGAGATCGACGGCAAGGACGCCGGGCTGATGCTGCTCCGCGACCTCGCGATCGGCGGCAAGGCCGCGCTGCTCGACCATGCCAATTTTCTCTTTGTCCCCATCTTCAACGCTGACGGCCACGAGCGCAGCTCCGAGTGGAACCGCCCGAATCAGCGCGGCCCCGTCCACCAGGGCTGGCGTACCACGGCGCAAAACCTGAATCTCAACCGTGACTACGTGAAGGCCGACTCACCCGAGATGCAGGCCATGATCCGGCTGCTTCGCGCGAGCGAGCCCGCGCTTTATCTCGACCTCCACGTCACCGACGGGACGGATCACCAATACGACATCGCCTACGACTACCAGGGCTGGGGTGGGTCGATTCTGGCAGCTTCCCCGCGCAACTCCGCCTGGCTGGATCGGTATTTCCGGCCGGCCATGGACGCAGCGCTGCAGCAGGCCGGCCATACGCCGGGCCGCTATTTCGACGCCGCCAACAACCGTGACCCGACCCGGGGCATCATCGCCGGCAACGGCGATGTCCGGTTCTCCACCGGTTACGGCGACATCTGCCACATCCCGACCGTGCTGCTCGAAACCCACTCGCTCAAACCCTACCGCCAGCGCGTGCTCGGCACCTATGTGTTCATCGAGTCCGCTCTCCGGTCCGTCGGCGAACACGGCGCAGAGCTGCGCGCCGCCATCGCCGCCGACCGCGCGGCCCGGCTGGACAAGATCCCCGTCAACTGGGGCAACGGTGACGGCGAAACGAAGACCATCGATTTCCTCGGCATCGCCTACGAGGAATACGTGTCACCCGCCTCGGGCGTGAAGGAAATCCGCTGGCTCGGCCTGCCGAAGGTTTATCCCGGCCTGCCGATGCGCGACAACAAGCCCGGCCTGCTCCTCACCCGCCCCAAGGCCTACTGGGTGCCGGTGACCAAGCCCGAGGTCATCGCCCGGTTGAAACTCCACGGGGTCGCATTCGAAACCCTCGCCGAACCGCGCACGCTGTCGGTCGGGATGTATCGCCTCGTGAACCCGAAGATCCAGCCCGGCGAGAGCTCGCACCCCTTCGAGGGTCGCTACACGCTCGCTACCGGCGTACAGCGCCTGACCCGTACCGAGACCTTCCCGGCCGGCTCCGTCCGCGTACCGACCGACCAGCCGCTCGGTGACCTCGCCACCGTCATGCTCGAGCCCGAGGCCAAGGATTCGTTGCTCGCGTGGGGCTTTTTCTCCGAAATCCTCCAGCGCACGGAGTATATCGAAGGTTATGTCATCGCCCCGCTGGCGGAGAAGATGCTCGCCGACGACCCGGCGCTGAAGACCGAGTTTGAGGCTAAGCTCGCAGCCGATCCCAAATTTGCGGCCGATCCCACCGCCCGCCTCCAGTGGTTCTACGCCCGCAGCAAATTCTACGACGAGCGGTACCTGCTTTATCCGGTGGGGATTGAGCGGTAATTATTCCTGTAACAGCGGTCACAGACCGCCGCTATAGCAGAGATTCTGCCTTTGCGTTTTTTGTGCTTTTTGTGGCCAATGCTCCCTTAAAGAAATCGCACCATGTCCCGCACTCTCATCAAAGACGCCCTGAACGCCACCGCCCCGAGCGATGCCATCCTGCTCCAAGGCTGGGTCCGCACCCGGCGTGACGTCAAGGCTTTCTCCTTCCTCGAGCTGAACGACGGCTCCTCCCTCAAGGGCCTCCAGGTCATCGTCGACGCCACCCTCCCCGACTACGCCCACATCACCAAGGCCAACACCGGTGCCTCGGTCGAGGTCCGCGGCAAGCTCGTCGAGTCCAAGGGCGGCGGCCAGAAGTGGGAGGTCGTCGCCGAAAAATTCACCGTGCTCGGCGAGGCCGACGCCACCTACCCGCTCCAGAAGAAGGGGCATACCCTCGAGTTCCTCCGCGAGATCGCCCACCTGCGGCCGCGCTCCAATCTCTTCGGCGCCGTCTTCCGCGTGCGCAGCCGCCTCGCCTACGCCGTCCACCAGTTCTTCCAGGAGCGCGGCTTCCACTACGTCCACACGCCCATCATCACGGCCAGCGATGCCGAGGGCGCGGGCAACATGTTCCGTGTCACCACGCTCGATCCCGCCAACCCGCCCAAGACCCCGGAGGGCACGGTCGACAGCGCGCAGGATTTCTTCGGCAAGAAGACCTTCCTGACCGTCTCGGGCCAGCTCGAGGGCGAGATCTTCGCCACCGCGCTCTCCAATATCTACACCTTCGGTCCGACCTTCCGCGCCGAGAACTCCCACACCTCGCGCCACGCCGCCGAGTTCTGGATGATCGAGCCCGAGGTCGCGTTCTGCGACCTGGCGGGCGACATGGACCTCGCCGAGGCCTTTGTGAAACACCTCATCCGCGACGCCAAGGAACACTGCGCCGCCGACCTCGAGTTCTTCAGCAAGTTCGTCGACAAGGAGCTGCTCGCGCGCCTCGACTTCGTGCTCACCAAGCCGTTTGTCCGCTGCAGCTACACCGAGGCGGTCGAGATCCTCACCAAGTGCGGCAAGACCTGGGAGCATCCCGTGTCGTGGGGCGCCAACCTCCAGGCCGAGCACGAGCGCTACCTTACCGAGGAGCACTTCAAGTGCCCGGTCACCGTCTACAACTACCCGCGCGCGATCAAGGCGTTCTACATGCGCAAGAACGATGGCGACGCACCCGACCGGCAGACCGTGGCCGCGATGGACCTGCTCGTGCCCGGCATCGGCGAGATCATCGGCGGCAGCCAGCGCGAGGAACGGCTCGACGTGCTCAAGGAGGGCATGGCGCTGCACCACCTCGACGAGAAAGCCTACTGGTGGTACCTCGACCTTCGCCGCTACGGCTCGGTGCCGCATGCCGGCTTTGGCCTCGGCTTCGAGCGCATGCTGATGTTCGTCACCGGCGTGGCCAACATCCGCGACGTCATCCCCTTCGCCCGCACGCCGGGCACGGCGGAGTTCTGAGGACTTGTTCCGTAGGGCCGGTCTGTGACCGGCCCGGGACCAGTCACAGACTGGTCCTACCTGCGTCGTCCTGTGTTTAACAAAAAGCCTTGTTCAACCAGGTGCACCGGGTAGGTTGCCGGCGTGAAAAGCATGGTCAAATCCGCTTCCACTCGCCGCAACGGGCACACGGGCCGACCGGTGGCGAAGGGGCAACGTCGCAAACCCGCCAGCTTTGCCGCAGCCGCGGCCAAGTATCGGGGCATGCTGAAGGACGCTCCACCCGATCTCTCGACCCGTGAAGGTTTCAGACATTCGTTATCTCGTTGATGCGGGACCGCTGATCGGCTGGCTGAGCCGGCGCGACCAATGGCATGACTGGTCCACGCAGGCCCTGCGGGCGGTGGATGATGTGCTGTGGACTTCCGAGGCTGTGTTCGCCGAGGCCTGCTACCAACTCGGCGGCAACACGCCCGAAGTGGCCGCCTTGGTGGAGCTGGCAGACAGCGGGCACCTGCGGCTGCTGCCAGTGCTTGGTCCTGCGACCGGCCGGCTGCGCTTGTTGCTCGCCAAGTATCCGCGAATGGACGTGTGCGACGCATCGCTGGTCCTGCTTTCGGAGATACACCCCGAGGCGAAAATCGTGACGTTGGACGTGCGTGATTTCTCCGTTTACCGCCGCTTTCGCAACGAAGCCCTGCCCCTCATCTGTCCCCGGTGAAATAGGCGGCGGCAGCAGCGGGGGATTCCTGGGCGCATGTTGATGTTCGTGACCGACGTGGCCAACATCCGCGACGTAATTCCACTCGCCCGCACGCCGGGCACGGCGGAGTTCTAAGTATTGGAATGCGAGAGGTGTTTCACGCCTCGCTATTCGCCCAACACTTTGTGAAAAACGAGGATGTTTTTGATCCTGGGATCGGCGTTCTTTTCGTCGCTGAAGGCGGCAATGATACTATCTGCGGCAGCTTCGACCTGCCTTACGAATTCACCATACCGTGGTCGCCCATCCTGCTCCTTCTCAGTGGCTCTGCGAAGCGCTTCCTGAACGATACTCAAAGCGACTTGAACTGGAATCCGATCCACTTGGGTAAATCCTTTTTCGCATAGATCCGCCCTGAGATACCGGGCCATCGGCTCGACCGAATCTTCACGTACAAGAGTTCTGTTGGAAACTAACTTTAGGAACGCGTGGATCATCAAAGCGGAGGCGGATGGAGTCGGCTAGGGGTCTGTGGTTCAGCTACACCTTCACCTCGATCCGCTTGCCGCCGGCCGCGGCCGAGGCGTAGATCGCCTCGACCATGACCATGTCGCGGCGGCCCATCTCGCCGGGCACGCGCGATGGCAGGTTGTCGCGCACGCACTTCGCAAAATCGTCCATCTGCAGCGCCTGCTGGCTGGCCGGCGCGGTGGCGACCACCGGTCCGCGGCTCGTGGCCGCCTGCAACCCGCGGTAACTGTAGGCCGGCCCGACCTCGTACCAGCCGCCCGGGGCCTCGGCCCGGAAATCGTTCCGGTTGTCGTTGTAGCTGGAGTAGCCCTCGGCGCGCGCCCCGTTGGCGAACTCCATCGTCCACACGATGCTCTCCTCGACATCGAGGAAGAATTCCGGCCGCTTCTTCGGCAGCTCGCGCGCGGTGATTGCCACCGGCGGGACGCCGCCCGTCGCCATCAGGGTTTCCTGGATCACATAGACGCCGAGATCCATCAGCGGCCCGCCGCCGGCCAGCTTCCTCTCTGCCCGCCACACCTTCTTGCCCATGGTGAACGCAAAGCCGCCGTCCATCTTCATGAAGGGCCCGAACTCCGACGTCCGCACCAGCCGCCGCAACTCCTCATGGAACGGGTCGAAGTGCAGCCGGTAGCCGATGGAGAGCTTCACGCCCGCCGCCGCGCACGCCGCGATGATGGCATCGCACTCGGCCACGGTGTTGGCCATGGGTTTCTCACAGATCACGTGCTTACCCGCCTTGGCCGCGGCGATCGCGTGTTCCGCGTGCAGGCTGTTCGGCGTGACGACATACACGATATCGATGTCGGGGTTGTCGGCCAGCCGCGCCATCGTATCGTAACTGTAGATGCTCGACTCGGGAAAGCCGTAGTCCTGCGCCCACTTGACGCCCTTCTCGCGCGAGCCCGTGACCACGCCCGCCAGCCGGCAGAGCTGCGTAAGCTTCAGCGCCGGCCCGAGCTGGCCGGTGCTGTAGCCGCCCAGCCCCACGAGGGCGACGCCGAGTTTTTTTCTGGCCGCATCCTGGGCGAAGAGCGCGCGCGGAGTCAGCGCCAGTGCGCCGGCGACGGACAATTGCCCAAGAAATCTGCGACGCGAAACAGCCGGGAGAACAAGCGGGGTATGCATAAGAAAGTGGGCCATTATCCCTGCCGGGGCCCGACGGCGCAAGCCGTCACTCATCTCGCGAGGTGAAACGCCCAATCACACCTTCATTCCGCCAGCGGCAGCTCCACGATGGCGCGCAACCCCTTGCCTTCCGGTCCCGGCTCGAGGCTGAACGACCCCCGGTGCAGGCGGGCGATATCGCGGGTGATGGCCAGGCCCAGGCCCAGGCCCTGCTGCTCTTTCCGGGCCCGGTTGAATTGCCGGAACGCCGCAATGGCCTCGCGCTCGGCGGCCGTCATGCCCGGTCCCGTGTCCGTCACCTCGATGCGAAAGAGTCCGTCCACCACGCGGGCCGTGATCGTGACCGGCGAGCCCGGCGGGGAGAACTTGAAGGCATTGTCCGCCAGTTCGCCGGCGGCGGCCCGCAGCCACTGCGGACTGATGCAGACGGCGGCCCGCGCGCACTCCAGGCGCAGGTCGGCCGAGCGGCCGGCCCGCTCGGCGACGCCGAGTACCTCATCCTCGACCCCGTTGCCGGCCTCGACCGCCGCGGTGGGATCGCTCCAACCGTATTCCTTGAGCTGCTCGAGCTGGAAATACTGCACCAGTTTGCGGGCCAGCACCTGCTGCCGCCGGGCGCTTTGGTGGATGGCCCGGGCCAGCTCGCGCAACTCGGCGGCGGAAACCGAGCCGGGCTCGGACTCCAGCATGGAGGCAATGCCGAGGATGCCGTTGAGCGGCGTGAGCAGTTCATGCGCCCACGGCGCCGCCAGCTCGCGGCGGTATTCCTCGGTGTAGCGTTTCAATCGTTCGCTCAGCGCCGCGCGCTTGCCCAGCACCCCCGCGATGCCCTCCAGCAGTTCCTCCCGGGAAAACGGCTTGGTGATGTAGTCGTCCGCCCCCAGGACCATGCCCTTGCGCTGGTCCACCCGGGCGTTCCGCGAGGTCAGGAAAATGAACGGGATGTCGCTCAGCCCGGGCTGCTGCCGGATGGCCTCCAGCACGCCGAAGCCGTCCAGCCGCGGCATCTCAATGTCGCACAGGATGATTCCTGGCTTCACCTCGCCCGCCAGCTTCAGGCCGGCCAGGCCGTCGTCGGCCGTGTACACGTGGTGCCCCGCGGACTCCAGGTGCGTCTCGATCCACGTGCGCCAGCGGGTGTCATCCTCAATGACCAGCACGTCCAGGTTCTTGACGGGAGCCTGCTTCACGCCAGCGGATGTCGGTTGATCAACCATAACATCACCGGACCGGCCCTTGCCCGGGAATGCTCCTACCCTACTCCGAAAAATCCCCCCGTCGAGTTTTTCCCTCAATCCTTCCTGTAGCGGCGGTCTATGACCGCCGATCATCGAAACGGCGCTCGCAGAGCGCCGCTACAGAAAACCCCTCAGCCGGGGAGCTTGAAGGTTTCGAACTGCCGCTTCAGCTCCATCATGAACGCCGCCGCACCGGCGCCGTTTACCACGCGGTGGTCGAAGGTGAGCGAAAGTGTCACAACCTCCATCGGATAAACGACTCCGCCATCCTTGATCATCTTCTCGTGGGCCGAGCCGATGAACAGGGTGCTCATGGCGGGCGGCACAACGATGGGCGTGGCATTCTCCACGCCGAAGGCGCCGAGGCTGGAAATGTTCAAAGGCGCCTGCACCTCGATCATCTTGCCGGCCCGGGTCTCCTCGATCGCGCGCCCGTAGCCCGTGACGAAATCCGCCCAGCCCAGCTTGTTGGCCCCGGGGAGCGAGGCAGTGCCAAGGCGGTCGCCCTCCAACGCCACCGCGACGCCGAGATCAAAGTCGGTCAACTCGTGGATGATCGCGTCCTTGTTCACCACGCGACGGAAACCCGCGTGCTGCTCCATCGTGCGGGTCACGCACCAGGCCATCATGGCCGAGGGCGAGGCCGCGGCCTTGCCGTGCTGCGCCTTGGACTGCTCGCGCGCGAGGCGGATCGCCTCCCAGCGGCAGTCCATGAGCAGGTTGGCGGGCACGACCGTGTCGAGCCGCCGGGTGATGGCGGGGGAAAGGGCGGGCGGGCGGACGTTGCCTTGCATAAGCGGGGGGGTTGAGGAAAGCACGGGGGCCGGGGCGGCGGTCTTGGCGGCAACAGCGGACGCAGCCGGGGCAGGCGCCGCCTTTTTCGCCGGTGCCTCGACGGACAGACCGGCCACGCTCGCCGCATCGCCGGTCACGAGGGCGATCGCCTGGCCGATAAGCACGGTGTCATCGACCTTGATCTGCCACGCCTTGAAGGTCCCGGTGAAGGACGACTCGACCGGGTAGACGGCCTTGTCGGTCTCGAGCTCGCACAGCACCTCGTCGAGGCGCACGGCGTCGCCGGGCTTCTTGTTGAGCGTGACCACGCGGGCCGAGCGCAGGCCCTCGCCCATGATCGGCACATGGACGATGATGTCGTTGGTGCCGGCCACGAGGGTGTTCTGCGGACCGTGGGCGTCGGCCGCCGGCGCGGCCGGGGCCGCGGTGGCGGCGCCCGCGGCGGGCAGGCTGGTGAGCACCTCGATTCCCTCGCTGCGCGCGACATTGACCGCCAGGGTGCGGCGCAGGACCTCGAGGATCCGCGGGGCGTCGGGCAGCGCGGCATACTCGTAGATCGGGTTGTAGCCGATCATCACGTTGCCCTTCGACACGAGCACCGGCGGGGCCTTCAGCGCGGCCCAGAGGGTCGGCTGGCCAAGGATGTGCGTGATGATCATCTGCCCGACGGAGCAATTCTCGGTGTCCTCCTGCACGATGACGAGGCGGCCGGTCTTGCGGAAGGATTCCTCGATCGCGGCCTTGTCCCACGGCACGATGGACCGCAGGTCGATGAGCTCGACGGCGCCCTCGATCTTCAGCTCGGCGATCGCCTCGAGGGACTTCTCGACGGTGTTGCCCCAGGCGACCACGGTCACCTCGCTGCCCTCGGCCAGCCGGCGCGCCGAACCGAGCGGGATCGCCGCGATGGGTTCGCTCACCGTCCGCTCGGCCCAGAGCATGTGCTTCGGCACGAGGAACAGCGTGATGTCCTCGCCGTGCATGGCGGTCCAGAGCAGGCCGGCGGCGTCCTCCGGCGTGGAGGGAATGACGATGTTGATGCCCGGGAAATGCGCGAAGACCGACTCGTTCGCCTGCGAGTGCCACAGCGAGCCGCCCGGCAGGTAGGCGCCGTAGGGCGCGTAGAACACCGCCGGCACCTTCCACTCGCCGTTCGTGCGCCAGCGCAGGTTGGCGAGGTTGGAGACCAGCTGGTTGAACCCGGGGTAGATGAAGTCGATGAACTGGATCTCGAACACCGGCCGCCGGCCATAGAGCGCGAGGCCGCCGCCGATGCCGATGATGGTGGACTCGGCCAGCGGGGAGTTGAAGACCTGCGCGGGGAAATCCGTGGAGAGCTTCTGGGTCAGCCGGAACACGCCGCCCTTGGGATCCTCGACGTCCTCGCCGAAGATCATGCGGCCCGGGTCGGCGTCCAGCCCGGCGCGCAGCGTGCGGTTGAGCAGGTCGCCCATCCGGTATTTGCCGGCCTTGAACAGCTCGGCCGTCAGCTCGGGGGCCGGGCCCATCGACTCGACCATCAGCTCGTCGGCGCGCGGGTTCTCGGCCTTCTCGGCAGCGGCGTAATCCTTGCGCACCTTCTCCTTCAGCTCGCCGTCCAGCTTCTCGTATTCCTTTTCCGTCAGCTCACCGTCCTTGACCATCTGCTGCTTGAGGTTGCGGACCGGATCGTGCCGGTCGAGCGAGGCGATGTCCTCCTTCGAGCGGTAAAGCGTGTGGTCGTCGGAGCTGGTGTGGCTGGAAAGCCGCTCCAGTTTCACCCAGATGAATTCCGGGCCGCCGCCGCCGCGGAGCTTCGCCAGCGCCTGCTGGGTGGCGGCATGCACCGCCAGCGGATCGGCCCCGTCCACCTGCTGCCATTGCGCCGGGTTGAACACCTGCAGCGCCATCGGGTTGGTCTTCCGGGTCGGGGTCGAGATGCCGTAGGCATTGTCCTCGACGAGGAACAGCACCGACAGCTTCTTCTCCAGCGCGAAGCTCAGCGCCTCGTAGAAATCGCCCTGCCGGGTCGCGGCGTCGCCGATGCAGGTGACCACCACCCCGTCCTTCTGGTCGAGCTGCAGGCCCCACGCGATGCCGCAGGCCGGCAGCAGCTGCGACCCGGTCGGGGTCGGCACGCTGACGATGTTCAGCTCCCGCGAGCAATAGTGCGACGGCATCATGCGGCCGCGCGAGGCCGAGTCGCGCTTGGCGAAATACTCCAGGGCGAGGTGCCGGGTCGTCATCCCCCGCCCCATGCACAAACCGCGGTCGCGGTAATACGGCACCAGGAAGTCGCCATCGCGCAGCTGGGCGCCGACTGCCGCCAGCCCCTCGTGGCCGCGGCCCGACACATGGAAATGCCCCTTGCCCTGCCGGTTAAGGCTTTCCTCGCGGAGATCGCCGTGGCGGCTCTCCAGCATCGTCACCAACAGGTGGCGCTTCTGTTCTTTGTTAAGGGTGGCTACTTTGGCCATGGCCGGGGTAAGGCAAATTTAGCCCGCAATCCGCCCCCGACTGCAACGCATTTCTCGGCGTACTGTCAGGTGCCTGTCCGCGCTTTCCCGATGATCACCGGGGTCTTGCCGAGGCCGACGACAAACGCCAGCACCCGCTCCGCGGCCAGGCGCGCCGTCTGCGACCCGATGGTCACCTGGATCTGGCGCGATTCTCCCACCGGATCAAAGAAACCCAGGCCGATCACCCGGCCGGGCTCGGCGGTGACCGCGAAAAGTTCCTCCAGGCCCGGCTCGGACGCGCACGAGGCCAGCACCGCTTCCTTCGGCATGAAACGCGCGTAATGCGCGAAGCGCGCCCGTTTCGACGCGGCATCCTCGATGATGGTCTCAATGACTACGTCGCAAAATTCCATGTCCTCCGCGCTGGTGGTGATGCCGATGCCACCCATCGCCTTGTGCGCCGCCGGATGCGTGATCTCGTGGCGCTCCTCCGCGGCGCGGAACAACCCGCGCACGACTTCCACCCCATGCGTAAGCGTGCCGGCCTCGAGGTCATGCATGATCACCCCCAGGCCCTTGGTTGCGCACCAGTAGGCGATGCCCGTGGCGATCTTGCCCGTGCCGACCAGCCCGATGGCCCGCAACGGCTTGGGGGCCGGGGCTCCGGCCGGGGCGGGCGGGAACCAGGGATTCAGGGAGGGTATGGGGTTGGCGGTGCTCATCACGGTTTGGTCGGTCCGAGGGACGAGTGTGTAGGGGGCTGATCGCAGGCGGACAACGCTTTTATCGCCGGGCAAATTTTTGCAGGTATTTCAAGGCCACCGCGAAATCCTTCGCCCAAGGCGCGCGCAGGGTCGCCTTTTCCCGCGAAACCGGGTGGGTGAACGTCAGCTCCGTCGCATGCAGCGCCAGCCTGCTGATCAGCGGCCGCTCGTCGGCCCGGCCCTTGTAGCCGCGCTTGAGGTCCGACAGCAGCAACCGCGTCTCGTCACCGTAAAGCGGGTCGTTGAGCACCGGCGTGCCCGCGGCCTTGAGGTGCACGCGGGCCTGGTGCGGACGCCCGGTCAGCGGCCGGCACTCGACGTGGGCCAGGCCGGGCCGGCCGCCCGGCTGCGGGAATTTCGCCAGCACCGTGAACTCGGTCACGCTCGCCTTGCCGTGCTTCTTGACGACGCACATGACGCCCGGCCGGGCCTCGTCCTCCTTCAACACGAGGTCCACGGTGAACTCGTCGGTCGCGGGGATCCCCACCGTCAGCGCCTCGTAGCGCTTGAGCACGGTCTTCGACTGGAACTGCCCGCTCAGGAAATCGAGCGCGACTTTTGTCTTCGCGCACAGCACCAGCCCGCTCGTGTCGGCGTCGAGCCGGTGGACGTTGGCCACGTCGGGGCCCATTTTTTCGCGCACGAGCTCCATCAGGCTCCCGCCAGGCGCGGCCCGGCGCTCGGGCGCGACCGCCAGCCCGCTCGGCTTGTCGAATGCGATCAGGCACTCATCCTCGAAAATGACGGGCGGCAGGGCGGACATGGAGGGGGCATGCTGCACCGACCCACGGTAGCGGCAACCCCATATCGCAGCAGAGCCCCGCGGGATTACTCCTCGTCGGACTTTTTCCCGCGGGATTTCTTGGTGGCGGCGGACTCCTTGGCGTTGAGCCACACTTGGCCCTTGGTGTTCGCGTTGAGCCAGTAGATTTCCCCGCCGTGCTCGGCGAAGGTCGGCTTGGCCTTGGGCGACTCGGGCAGGTGCAGCCCGGCCGCGGCCAGCGCGGCCGTCAGCACCTCGGGCGACTTCTCAAGTTTCTCGGCGATCTCGCTCAGGAGCGCAGTCACACCCTCGCCGCGCTTCTTCGGCTGCATGAGCAGGCGGACGGCGGTGAGCGTGTTCTCCGGCGGCAAGGTGGAAACGACCGGGGCCGGGGCAGACTCGGCCGGCTGTCCTGTGCTGGCCTCATCAGAACCAGGCGCAGACGGATCTTCTGTCCTCTGCCCTCCGTCCTCTGTCTTCTGTTCCTTATCCTTCCGCTTCAGCTCCGCGTTGATCCAGATCTCGCCACGATTGTTCTTGTTGAGCCAGTAGGTGAAATCGCCCTCGGTGGCCTCCACCGGCTGGCTGCCCTCGGCCAGCGCCAGGCCGTGCTCGCCGAGCTGCGCGAGCAACTGCGCGTCGTCGAGCTTCAGCGCCTTGGTGAGGTATTGGAAGCTGCCCGACATGCCGTGGCCGCGCCGGTTGCGGCGCATCATGCCGCGGATCTTGTCGAGGAAGGTCTTGGGGCCGGACGGGGCGCGCTGCTCCTGCGGCTGGTGGCGCTGGTTTTGCTGGCGCTCCTCGCGCGGGGCGGATTGTTCGCCCGTGGGGGCCGGCGCAGCCGCCTCGGCGGAGGGGAGTTCTTCCTGGCCTTCCACGCGCTTGGCCTGCACCACGCGGAAGACGGGCTGGGGCTTGTCGCGCAGGTTGATCCAGATCTCGCCGCGGCGGTTGATGTTCACCCAGTAAAGCTCGCCCTCGTATTCGGCGTAAACTGGCTTGGCGTTCTCGTCGGCCGGGATCTGCAGGCCGCACTCCACGAGCGCACCTTTGAGGTCGGACTCGTCGAGCGACCACTTCTTGGCGAGGTGGTCCAAGCCCACGCTCATGCCAGGGCCGCGCTGGTTGCGGCGCATGTGCGGCCGGAGCGCATCGAAGAAGGTCGGTAGCTCGTCCTCGGCCGCGAGCTTGTCCCAGTCGTCCTTGGGGGCCGCGCCATGGTCATCCTCGGGTGCCTCGAGGTCGTCGTCGCGCGAGGTGTCGCGCAGGCGGCGGAGGCTGCCTTCGGCGCCGGGCTTCTCGTCGGCGAGGAAGGTCTCGGCCTCCTCCTCGGCGGGGGCGGCCTGACCGGAGCCGGCCTTGAACTTGGCCTCGAACTCCGCGCGGAGCTTGTCGGCCTCGGCGCGGGCGGCCGCCTTGACGGCGTCCTCCAGCGTCCAGTCGCGTTGCGTGGTGCGGCGCGCCAGGCCGGTGAAGGCCAGGGCGTTGTCGGGCGGCTGGTGGAAGCTGATGATCTCCCAGTTTTCCTGCCCGAGGTCGTTTAGAAATTTCTCCATCAGCGCCGGGCTCGCGAAGCCGCCCTTGCCGCTGCTGATGCTCTTGTATTCCCAGTTGGACATAGGACGAGAGGCATCCCGCAACGCCCCCGCCGAGGCGAGCCTAATCTCCGGTGATGACCCGGGCCGCACTTGCGTCCGGGATGTTTTTGGCCAGTTTGCCGGCACGCATGAAAAAGACCCCTGCCCTCATCGCCTCGCTCCTGCTGGCTGCCCTCGCCCGCGGCGCCCTCCCCGCCCCCGACGCCGACAACGCCGGCCTGATCCTGCCCCCCGGTTTCCACGCCCTCGTGGTCGCCGACAAACTCAAGGGCCTGCGCAACATGACCGTCGCGGCGAACGGCGACCTCTACGTGAAGACCGCGAAGGACGGCATCTACGGCCTGCGCGACACCGACGGCGACGGCAAGGCCGACGTCATCAAGGAATTTGGCAGCGGCGGCGGCACCGGCATCGCCCTGCGCGGCGACTGGCTCTACGAGTCCACCGACGACCACGTTTTCCGCTACAAGCTCACCCCCGGCGAACTCATCCCCGCGGGCGAACCGGAGCGCGTCATCCGCGACCTGCCCAACAAGCGCCAGCACTCAGCCAAGGCCCTGGCCTTCGGTGCCGATGGCCGCCTCTACGTCGAGGTCGGCTCGCCCTCGAACGCCTATGGCGGCAAGAAGGACCGCGCGCTTGGCGCGACCGGTGAGGACCCGACCGAGTTTCTCAAGACCTACGGCGGTTATTGGAGCTATGATCCGGACAAGCTCGATCAGACCCAGGCCGACGGCCACCACTTCTCCACCGGCCACCGCCACTCCACCACCATCGCGCTGAATCCCGTCAACGGGAAGCTCTTCGTCGCTGTCCACGGCCGCGACCAGCTCAACACCGTCGCCCCGCAGTTCTACACGGTGCAGGACAACGCCGAGAATCCCGCCGAGGTCTTCCACGTCCTGACCGATGGCGCCAACCTCGGCTGGCCCTACACCTACTGGGACCCGCGCGCCAAGCAGCGGAAGATGAACCCGGAGTACGGCGGCGACGGCAAGAAGCTCGCCGAAGCCGGCAAGTACCCCGATCCGCTCATCGGCTTCCCCGCACACTGGGCCCCGATGCAGCTCGCGTTTTACCCCGGCACGCAGTTCCCGGCGAAGTACAAGAACGGCGCCTTCCTCGCCTTCCACGGCTCGTGGAACCGCGCGCCCGAGCCGCAGAAGGGCTACCGCGTGGTCTTCATCCCGTTTGACGCACAGGGCATGCCGACCGGCGACTACGAGACCTTCGCCGACAATTTCGCCGGCAAGACCGAGATCAAGTCGCCCAACGACGCCGATCACCGCCCGAACGGCGTGGCGGTCGGCCCCGACGGTTCGCTCTACGTTTCGGATTCCGCGAAAGGCCGCGTCTACCGCATCATCTATACGGGCAAGTGAAGCGTTTCGCTGGAGTCGTCCTGATTCTCACCCTGACGGCGTGCTCCAAACAAGAGCCGCCGCCGGCCGCGACGCCTGATCCGGCGGCGACCGCCGCGCTGCTCAAACAGGGCGAGGAAATTTTCCAGAACACCTGTGCCACCTGCCACATGGCGGACGGCGCCGGCGTCCCGAACCTGCAACCGTCCATCATCGGGAGCGGCTGGATCTCGGCACAGGACCCGCAGCTCCTCCTGTCGCTCATCCTCCGCGGCTCGGCCATCCTCGGCGAAGCGGCCAAGGCTTATGAAAACGACATGGCCCCGCAGGATCACCTGACCGACGCCGAGATCGCCGCGGTGGCCAGCTATGTCCGCTCGCATTTCGCCGGCACGCCGATCACCGTGCCGGTCACGCCGGCGCAGGTCGCGATCGCCCGCAACCGCCCGGGCTTGCCGTGAAAAAGTTCCTGCTCGTCCTCGCCTGCGGCACGCCGCTCGCGGCCCAACTCACCCTGCCGGACATGGTCGTGAGCGCCGCGCGCACCGCCGAGCCGCCGGACCAGGTGCCGTTCTCGGTCTCGGCCTTTTCCGGCGAGCAACTGCGGGCCGCGCCGACCACCACGCTCGACAGTGCGCTGCGCTCCGTGCCGGGCTTCAGCCTCTTCCGGCGCAGCGACAGCCTCTCCGCCAACCCCACGGCCCAAGGCGTGTCCCTGCGCGGGCTCGGCCCCAGCGGCGCAAGCCGTTCGCTCGTGCTGCTTGACGGCGTCCCGCTCAACGATCCCTTCGGCGGCTGGGTGGCATGGACCAAGGTCCCGCGTGAATCCCTCCGCGGCGCGGAGCTCGTACGTGGCGGCGGCGCCACCGCCTGGGGCAACGCCGCCCTCGGTGGCATCGTCCAGCTTTTCACGGAGAATCCCGGCGAGACGCGCGGCCGGCTCGCCGCCAGTTACGGGGAATTTGCGACCCACAACGTCGAGCTTGCGATCGACCAGCCGGTCGGCCGCGGCTCCGTGCAACTGCTCGGCCGTGATTTCGCCACCGACGGTTTTCTGCTGGTCGCGCCCGAGGATCGCGGGCCCCTCGACCAGCCGGCCGCCAGCGAACACCGCTGGCTGGCCGGACGCTGGCAGCAGAAACTCACTGCTGAATTCCAGCTGACGGTCACCGCCCGCACCTACCGTGAGGACCGCAACAACGGCACACCCTACCAGAATAATTCCTCCCGCGAAGACTTCGCATCGCTCGCCCTCGATGCGTATGCCGGCAAGGCCTTCGCGTGGAATGCCGTCGCGTACGCGCAGGACCAGTCCTTCGCCAGCACCTTCAGCGCGGTCAACGCCACCCGCACGGCCGAGACGCCCGCCAGCAACCAATACGACGTGCCCGCCACCACCTTTGGCGCAGCCTGGACAGGCGTTGTGACCCAGGCCGGCGACATCCGCTCCAGCTTTGGCGCCGACTTCCGCACGGTGCGCGGCGAGACGCGCGAATACTTCACTTTCGCCGCCGGCGACTTCACGCGCGAGCGGATCGCCGGGGGCGCACAGGATGTGGCCGGGCTCTTCGCCCTGCACGAGCGCCCGCTGAACAAGGACCTGCGGGCCACGATCGGCGGCCGGCTCGATTTCTGGCGCGAACGCGACGGGCATCGCCGCGAGACCGTCCGCGCCACCGGCGCGGTTCTGCGCGATGACACTTACCCCGACCGCGACGACGTGGAATTTTCCCCCAGCGCCGGTCTTGTCTGGCAACCCGCGAAGGAATGGCGCGTGCGCGCCGCGGCCCAGCACTCGTTCCGCCGCCCCACCCTCAACGAGCTCTACCGTCCCTTCCGCGTGGGCAATGTCATCACCGAGGCCAACGCCGCACTGGAAACCGAACACACCACCAGCGCCGAGCTGGGCGCCGAATACTCCAACGGCCATCTCACCCTCGGCGCCGCCTTGTTCTGGAACGACCTGCGCGACGCCGTCGGCAACGTCACGATCGCCCGCGGCCCCGGCACCTTTCCCATCGTCGGTTTCGTTCCCGCCGGCGGGCTCGGCCGGCAGCGGTTGAACCTCGATCGCATCCGGGTGCAGGGCCTCGAGCTGTCCGCCAAGTGGCAGCCCGTGGTGAACCTGACGCTGACCGCCGACTACCTCTACAACGACGCCACGGTGCAAGCGGCCACCCTGGCGCCCAACCTTGTCGGCAAGCGCCTCGCCCAGGTGCCGTACCACACCGCCGCCCTGGGCGCCGCCTGGCAACCGGTGAAGGCATTCACGCTCACCCCGCGCGTCCGCGCCCTCGGCCGCCAGTTCGAGGACGACGAGAACCTGCTCGTCCTCGGTGCCGCGCTCGTCGTCGATCTCGGCGCGAGCTACCGTCTGGCCGACCGGTACGAGCTTTATCTCAACGTGGAGAACCTGACCGACGAGCGCATCGAAACCGGCCGCAGCGCCGATGGCATCGTCAATACCGGCACCCCGCGCCTCGTCCTCGGCGGCGTGCGGTGCACGTGGTAGGAACAGCCCCTAGCGGGCCAGCTCGAGGGCTTTCGCCAGAATCTCGTCGGCCTCGGTAAAGACATTGTCTGAAACCGCGTGATCCGGCCGCACTCCCTGGGCCGAGGCATCGCCGCTCGGGCGCACGATCAGGGCCTTGGGATACATGACCGTGAACTTCGTGTTCGGGAGAGTAAACTGGTGGGCGGCACCATAAGTTGTCGGGACGTCGGCGGTCGCCTCGCCCACCAAAATGCCAAATTGGTAGTCCTGGAAGATGGCTGCCGTGGTGACCGCGTTGGAATACGAGAAGCGGTCGATCAGCACATACACGCGGCCGTGGTAGCGCTCGGCGTCGGCCCGGGGTTCCGCATAGGCCAGGTCGGCCTTGAAGCGCCGGCCATTTTCCTGCGCGAGGATGTCGCGCTTCAGTCCGGCCAGGTTGGGATCCTCAACGCCCTTCCAGAAATCCTTCGTCACCTGGCTGGTCCGAACCTCGAAACTGGAACAGAAACGAAAGGCCCGGTCGGCGACATAGGCCACCATCGGGTCGCTGAAGGAATTGTCGCCGCCGGGATTCCCCCGCAGGTCGATGATCAGGCTGCGGGGCTTCTTTTCGCGGATGTCACGGAAGGCCGCATCGAGGAACTGGATGAACTCGCCTTTCTCGAAGGCTTGGTGGGTCGCGATGTTCGCCGCCGAGTCGTTGTTCAGAAATATCCCGGGGCGCAGGTAGGCAACCCCGTCGATGAAGCGGAACTCCCGGCTGGTGTTGGTGACGGGCTTGTTGGCGGCGGCTTTCTGCTCGAACTGCATCGCAGGCACGGCATCCACCTCGACCTCGAACTGCATGCCGTCGGGAGTTTGCAACGTGACGGCATATTTCTTCGCCTCCCCGCCGGCCAGCCAGTGGAGGCGCGGAAATCCGGTCATCTCGATGTTCGTCCGTTTCATGTAAGGGCTGTCGCCCGACACCAACCGGCCGATGTCGGCCAGCACCATCGCGACCGGTTTGCCCGCGATCGCCATGACCCGGGTGCCGGGCGCCAGCTCCGGTTTGTCGGAGTAATGGTGCCAGATGAGCGCCTGGTCCCCGGCGAACGTCAGGTCGAAGGGAATCGCCGTACCGCCCTGCATCACGTAGGGCACATAGGCCGCATTGAACGGGAGGCCGATGTTGCAATGGGCCATTCCGGCCAGGGCTGTCAGCGGTTGGAGGATGCGGTAAGCCGCCAGATCATCCAGCGGACGGTCAATGGCGTCATACGCCTTCTGGTATTCCCGGTCGTACGTGTCCTTCGCCACATGGGCGAAGAGGTCGTAGTGACTCGACTGCAGGGTCTCGTAGAGGAACTTCAGGTCATGCCTGACCTGTTCAGGAGTGTAGGTTGCGCTCCGACCCGAACAGGCGAGCGAAAGGAAACCGGCGACAAGCAGGCCGCAGGAACGAAAGTGCATAAGCATGAAGAGGAGGGAAACCCATCCCTCGGCCCTGAATACACGCGACCGGCGGGACTGGTTGCAACCAAGTTGAACTTTGTCCGCCCGCTTGCGCGCCGGGCGGAATGATGCATCGTGCGGACCTTACCCACCCCATGAAACTACCCCTCGCTGTTCTCTCTTCCGTCATCGGCGTGGCGGCCCTCGTGGCCGCCCCGGCTCCCATCACTTCCACCACCGCACCCTATCCCAAGGACGCCAAGAGCTCCATCGAGCGGCTTGATCCCGCCCTCGACTCCCTCATCGCCGCCGATGCCGTGGTCGAGAACCTCGGCTCCGGCTTCCGCTGGTCCGAGGGCCCGGTGTGGGAACCCAAGCAGGGCGCCCTGCTCTTTAGCGATGTGCCGGAGAACCGCGTCTACCGCTGGAAGGATGGCGAGGGCATCACCGTGTTCCTCGAGCCAAGCGGCTTCACCGGCACCGAATACAACGGCCGCGAACGCGGCTCCAACGGCCTCACCCTCGACGCGCAGGGCCGCCTGATGCTCTGCCAGCACGGCGACCGCCGCGTGGCCCGGCTCGCACCCGACGGGAAACATTTCGAGACGATCGTGGACAAGGTCGACGGCAAGCGCTTCAGCAGCCCCAACGACCTGTGCTACGACAAGGCCGGCAACCTGTTCTTCACCGACCCGCCCTACGGCCTGCCCTCCGACACGAAGCAGGAGACGGCCTTCAACGGCGTCTACCGGCTCGGCGCCGACGGCAAACTGACGGTCATCGCCAGTGACATGTCGCGCCCCAACGGCGTCGCCCTTTCGGTGGACGAGAAGACGGTCTACGTGGCCAGCAGCGACGGAAAGGAACCCTGGGTGAAGGCCTATGCCCTCAACGCCGACGGCACCGTGGCCTCCAGCCGCATCTTCTTCGATGGGACAGAACTGATCGCCCGCACCAAGCGCGGCGGCGGGTTCGATGGCCTGCGAGTTGACGTTCAGGGCAACATCTGGACCTCGGGCCCCGGTGGCATCCTGATCATCAGCCCCGCGGGCAAACACCTCGGCTCCATCCTCACCAGCCGGCCGACGGCCAACTGCGCGTTCGGCGACGCCGACCACACGACGCTCTACATCACGTCCAACGAGTCGCTGCTGCGCGTGCGCACCAAGGTGAAGGGCGCCGGCCGCTAACCTACACACCCCGCCCTTCGGGCACCCCTCTTGATAGAGGGGATTTTTGCAGCGTGGGATTGGGTCCCCTCTGGGAAGAGGGGTGGCGCGCAGCGCCGGGGTGTGTCGCAGGGCTCCGCTTGTGGATTTTCTTCGTGTCCTTCGCGGCCTTCGTGGTTGAGTCGCCCCATGCGCCGCCTCGACCAGCTCCTCGCCAATCTCGGCTACTGCTCCCGCCGGGAGGCCCGCGACTGGATCCGGTCCGGCCGCGTCACCGTGCGCGGTGCGGTGGTGGACAACTTTGGCGCCAAGGCTGACCCGACGGAAGTCCGCCTCGACGGCGAACCACTCGACCATCCGGCGGGCCTCCTGCTGCTGTTGCACAAGCCCACCGGCCTCGTCTGCTCGCACGACGAACGTGAGGGCCCCAATGTCTACAGCCTGCTCCCGCCCCGCTGGCGGGCGCGCAACCCGCAGGTCACCTCCATCGGCCGGCTCGACAAGGACACCAGCGGCCTGCTCCTGCTCACCGACCAGAGCGAGCTGGTCCACCGGCTCACCTCACCCAAGCACAAGGTGCCGAAAGTCTACCGCGCCACGCTCTCGGCCGACCTGCCCGCCGGGCTCGCAGCGCTCTTTGCCGCCGGCACGCTGGTGCTGGACGGCGAGGACGCGCCCTGCGCCCCGGCGCAGCTGGCCATCCTCGGCCCGCGCGAGGCCGAGCTGACGCTGACCGAAGGCAAGTATCACCAGGTGCGCCGCATGTTCGCCAGCCAGGGCTGCGAGGTGTTGACGCTGCACCGCACCCGTTTCGGCCCCCTCGACCTTGCCGCCCTCCCCGCTGGACAATGGCGGGAATTACCGCTCGATACCTTCCCCATATGACCGATCTTCCCTCCCTCACCGGTGCCCAGAAAACCAAGCTGCGCGGCCTGGGCCAAACCCTCAGCGATTCGCTCCGCATCGGCCGGCAGGGCCCCGGGCCCGCGATCTACACCGAGCTGAACCGCCAGCTCGACTCCCGCGAACTGGTGAAGGTCCGCTTCGAGGGCGCCGACCGCGAGACGCGGGCCACCCACTGCGGGCAGATCGCCACCACTGCTCCCTGCCTGTGCGTCGGGGCGGTCGGCCACACCGCTCTGTTCTGGCGCCCCGGCCCCGGGGGCTCCAAGCTCGTGCCGGCATGACGCTCGCCGACCTCGGCTGGGATGACTTTTTCGCGCAAGCCTTCGCGCCGCATGCCGCGGCCGGCTGCGTGCCCGCCCGCGTCACGCTCGAGCTGAAGGGCTTCTTCGAGGTCACTGGCGAAACCGGCGCGCGGCTCGGCGAATGCTCCGGCAAGTTTGCCCATTCGACCCGCACCGCCGCCGACTATCCCACCATCGGCGACTGGGTCGCCATCACGCCCCAACCCGGTGAGGACACCCGCGCCACCATCGAGGCCGTGCTGCCCCGTCGCACCAAGTTCTCCCGCAAGGCCGCCGGCGAGCAGGAGGTCGAGCAACTCATCGCCGCCAACGTCGACACGGTGTTCCTCGTCAGCGGGCTCGACGGCAACTACCACCTGCACCGCACCGAGCGCTACCTGGCCGCCGCCTGGGCCAGCGGCGCCCAGCCCGTCATCCTGCTTAACAAGGCCGACCTCAATGACGACACCGCGGACATCACGCAGGAACTCGGAGTCGTTGGCCGCGGCGTGCCGGTGTTTGTCATCAGCGCCCAAACCCGCCGCGGGCTCAAGGCCCTCGCCCCCTGGCTCCTGCCCGGCAAAACCATCGCGCTGCTCGGCTCCTCGGGCGTTGGCAAGTCCACCCTCATCAACCGGCTCGTCGGGGAAAAACTCCAGGACACGCAGGAAGTGCGCGAGGCGGACAACAAGGGCCGCCACACCACGACGCAGCGCGAGCTCATCGTCGCCCCTTCCGGCGTGATCGTGATCGACACGCCCGGCATGCGGGAACTCCAGCCGTGGGACGCCGTGGCCGGCATCGACGCGGCCTTCGACGACGTGATCGCCGTGGCCGGCCGGTGCAAATTCCGCGACTGCGCGCACGCCGGTGAACCGGGTTGTGCCGTGCAGGCCGCCCTCGCCGACGGCTCGCTCGACTCCGCCCGCTGGCAGGCCTACCTGCGCATGCAGCGCGCCTCGGCCTACGAGGTTCGCCGCACCGACCGTGCCGCCCAGCAACGGCAGAAGGCCGACGTCAAGAAAGCCACCAAGGCCCTGCGCCAGCGCGTCCACGAGAAGCACGGCGAGGAGTGAGAGACGATACCACGGCGAGGTCGCCGTGGCTCCAAAACCACCTGGAGCGCGGGCGGCCTGTCTTCCATAGCTGGGCGACGGAGGAACCCCGCCCGCGAGTCTGCCCAGCGCGGCGTTGACCCCGCGTCCGCCGCGGGTAAGCTGACGGCATCATGTTCACCATACTCGGGGCGGACGGAAAGGAATACGGGCCGGTCACGGCCGGCAAACTGCACGAATGGATCGCCGGCGGGCGGGCCAACCTGCAGACCAAGGCCCGGCGCGAGGGGGAGACCGAGTGGAAGACTCTCGGCGATTTTCCCGAGCTCAGCCAGTTTGGCCAGGCGTCGGGGCCCGCCGCCACGGTCACGGCGACCTCCGTCGCAACGGTCACCCTCCTTGAACCCGCGAGCCGCTGGCTCCGGCTTGGGGCGGCCATCCTCGACAGCATCATTGGCGGCCTGTTCGTCGCCCCCGGCATGTTGATGCTGCTCATGGCCGGCGTGCTTTCCACGCCCGACTCGCCCAACCCGGCGCTGCTGCTGGCGGGCTTTATTACCATGGGCTTGGCGTTCATCCTGCTGCTGGGCATCCAGATCTACCTGCTGGTCACCCGCGGCCAGACACTCGGGAAGAAATTCCTCGGCATCAAGATCGTCACCTTCGACACCGAGACCAACCCGGGCTTCGTGAAGGTCTTTTTGCTCCGGCTCTTCGTGAACGGGTTGATCGGCGCCGTGCCTTTCCTCGGCTTCTTCTACTGTCTCGCGGACATCCTCTTCATCTTCCGCGAGGACCGGCGCTGCATCCATGACCTGATCGCCGGCACCAAGGTCGTGAAGGCCTAGGCCCGGGCAATCAGGCCTATTTGGCCGCGCCCTGGTTCCTGCCGAGCAAAGCGTCGAGGGAGAGCTTGCCCGGCCCGAATGTCAGCACGATGAGCGAGGCGAGCAGGAAAAGGAACGGCGCAGCCGTCACGAATTTGTCAGTGTCGCTGACAATGGCCATGAGCGCCTCGCGATCGGCCGTCCAATAGGCCACCAGCATGGTGAAGATCAGCGGCACGGCGGCCGGGCGGGCGAAGAGCCCGAGCGCCAGCAATACGCCGCCGGCGCACTCCGTCCCGCCGGCCAGGAGGGCGTTGACCTTCGGCAGCGGGATGTTGAGCGACTCGAAGTAACCGGCGGTGCGGTCGAGATGCATGAGCTTGCCCCAGCCCGTCTGGGCGAACGACCAGCCCCAGTAGAGACGGATGACGAGCAGCAGCGGGGATTGCAGGAAGTCGGCGGTGGCGTCGAGCTTGGCGAGGAGCGGGCGGAGTTGCATGGGCGTGGGAGGTGGAGCGCGAGTGATTATTCCCGGCGGCAAAGCCAACCGAGTTCCATCCAGATGCGGAACCAGGCCTGGACGCGGGCGGCCCAGTCCACGCGGGATTTCCTGGCCCGCGGAATGCCGGTGGCCAGGGCCTGTTCGAGGGTGGCCCCGGCGCGCAGGGCGAGGAGGATCCGATGGGCCGCCGGTTCCAGCCGCTTGAAGTAGATCCGGCTGTTCAACCGGTGCACGGCGACGAACGTGCGGGCCCGCGCCGGCCGCCGCACCTTGCTTTCCCGCAGCTGGCGCAGGGTGGAAGGAGCGTTGCTGGCGTCGCCCCGCAGCAGTTCGGCTTCGCGTTTTTTCACCGCCAGGATGAAATCATCCACCGGGTAATCCAGCCGGAGCAGCTGGAGGTAGGGCTGCAGTTCGAACCGGAGCCGGCCGTGGCGGGCGGGCGGCACGTCGAGCAGGCCATCGATCGTGAAGACGGGGCGCGCGGCCGTGTCGAAGACCTCGACGCGGGCCCACTCGAACCGGGCCAGGTCGTAACAGAGCGCGGTGTGCGGCCGCGTGTAGCGCGGCTCGGCCCGGATGAACGCCGCGAGCCGGCTCGGCAGGTTGCGCAGCGTGAAGGAGCCCGAGGGGTGTTTGACGAGGTAGGCCTCGGCGAGCCGGATGAATTTCCGGTCCCCCAGCACCGCGCGCAACCCCGGGCAGTCGTCATAGAGGCTGTCGAGCACGCGAAACCAGTACATGCGGTTGTAGATCTCGAGCCGCTCGAAGGAGGTGAGCCGGTCGTTGGGCTTCGCGATCGCCCCCGCCACCACGCTGGTGGCGCGGCCATCGGACCAGCGCGGCTGCATGCGGTTGCCCGCGGTCAGCGGCCGCGAAATGACCCCCCACATGGCGCGCTGGAGGTCGGCGAGGTCGCGCGTCGAGTCAACGCGTGCGGGCGCGGCTGGTTTTCTTGGGCGCGGGGATTTTCGCTTCACGGGCTTGGGCGATGAATTCGTTGGCCTTGAGGGCCTCGTCGTGGACTTCCTGGAAGGACGGGATCTTGTCGTCCCACTCGAGGAGCGTGGCGGTCACGCCGCAGAGCTTGATGGCGTGGGCGTAGAGCTTCCACACCGGGTCGAGCACGGGGTGGTCGTGCGTATCGAGGATGTATTTCTCGAACTTCGTGTGCCCGGCGATGTGCATCTGCGCCACACGCTCAGGCGGGATGTTGTTCAGGTAATCGTAGGGATTGAACCCGTGGTTCTTCGACGAGACATAAATGTTGTTCACGTCGAGCAGGATTCCGCAATCGGCGAGTTCAACGACCTCGCTGAGGAACTCCCACTCGGTCATCTCGGAAACGTGGAACTCCGTGTACGAGCTGACGTTTTCGACGGCGATGGGAATCTCGAGGTAGTCGCGGACCTGGCGGATGTTCTCCGCCGTCCGCTTCGCCGCCGCCATGGTGTAGGGCATCGGCAGCAGGTCGTGCGAGTAGGTGCCGTCGACGCTGCCCCAGCAGAGGTGGTCGGAAAGCCAGGGCGTTTGCGTGCGCCTGGTCAGGGTCTTCAACCGGCGGAGATGCTCGCGGTTCGGCCCGTCGGCCGAGCCGAAATACATCGCGACCCCGTGCTGCACGACGCGGTATTGGGCGAGGATCTCGTCGAGCACCTCCAGCGGCCGGCCGCCATCGACCATGAAGTTCTCCGAGATGATCTCAAACCAGTCGACGGTCGGCTTCTCCGACAGGATGTGGTCGTAATGCGGGATGCGCAGCCCGAGACCGATGCCATAATCGGTGTAACCGTTGAATTTATTGGCGGGCATGACGTGAGCGCAGCGCGATAAGTTGATAAAATGCGGCCACACCGGGGCCGCGAGCGGAAAGAAGGAGACCGGGCGGGTGGCCCGGTCTCCGGAAGTCAAAAATGATGACCGGCGCGCGACGGCGCCGGCCCCATGAGGAGACGGATCAGGCCGACTTGCAGCCGCCCTTGCCCTTGCAGGTGTTCTTGCCCTTGCAGCCCTGGTCGCCGGACTTGCAGCCACCCTTGCCCTTGCAATCGTTGTGACCCGCGCAGGAATTGCCCGTGCTGGCGGCCTTGCAGCCGCCCTTGCCCTTGCAGTCGTTCTTGCCCTTGCACTCATTGTTGGCCGTCTTGCAGTTGCCCTTGCCCTTGCAGTCATTCTGTCCCTTGCAACCGGCCTTGGCGTCCTTGCCACTGCAGCCGTCCTTGCCTTTACAGCTGTCCTTGGCTTTTTCGCCGGCGGGAGCGGGTTTGCCGGCGTCGGCCGCGGAGGCTTTGACGGCGAGGGCACCGGCGTAGAGGCCGGCCATGGCGGCGGCGGTGATGATGAGTCGGGTGGATTTATTCATGGGGAGTTTTGTTTTCGGGTTTCAAAACCACCGCGACCGGCACCATGCCAGCGGGCGGCCAGAAAAGGTTGGTCCGGTGGGAGCAGGTGAGGGGTGGCGGTATTCCCGGAAATTCCGGGAACCAACGAGGGTATCGGCAAGGGTTGGGGAAACGACCGGGCGGTTCCAGACTATAAACCCCGCCGGTGGTTCCGTTGCGGCGAATTCACCAACCGGCGCGACGAAACGCACCCCGGGCGCCGCCCTCACATGATCCTGTCCACCAACGTCCCGCCCCGGGTGAAGGAGGCGAGGTTGGCGAGGAAATGGGCGGCCAGATTCTCGTCCTGCTCCCGCGTGCCCCCGCCGATGTGGCAGGTGATGTAGCAATTCTTCGCGTCCCACAGCGGATGCGCGGGTGGCAGCGGCTCCGGATCCATCACATCGAGGTAGGCGGCGCCGAGGTGCCCCGACGCCAGCGCGGCCATCAGGGCCGGCTGGTCCACGGTCGTGCCGCGGCCAATGTTGTAGAAGCGCGCGCCGGGCTTCATCGCCGCGAACCGCGCCGCCGACATCCAGCCGGTGGTCGCCGCGGAGTCAGGCAAAATATCCACCACGTGGTCGGCCTGCGCCAGGGCCGCGGCCAGCCCGGCTTCACCTACGACCGTCACACCCTCGTCGCCCGCCGGCTTGCGCCGGAACGCGGTGACGTGGCAGCCGAACGGCTTGAGCAGCCCGGCCAACCGCCGCCCGATGGCCCCGAAGCCAAGCAGCAGCACGCGGCGGTGCGTGAGCACGCCGTTGGTGAAGCGGTCATTCAGGTAACGCCACTCGCGTGGGCCGCCCTGGTTGCGCAACTGCACCGGCAGGTTGCGCTCGAGCGCGAGCATCTGCGCCAGCACGTGCTGCGCGCAGGGATCGGCGAAGACCTGCGAGGCGTTGGTCACGGGCACGCCGCGGGCCTTCATCGCCATGCGAAAATCGTCCCGGTCATACCGGGTGTAACCGGCCGAGCTCAGCTCGACGAACTTCAGCCGGGCGCACTTGATCGCCTGGCCGACCTCGGGCTGGCCGAAGGCCACGTCGGCCTCCTCCAGCGTCGGGTCGTCCGTGCCCGCCGCGAGCACCATCGGGGTCGCCTTGGGTGAGGCCAGCAACCGGTGGCCGCCCGCCCGCAATTCCCGCTCGAAAACCGCCAGCGCTTCGGGCCGGAAAACATGGTTGGTCCACACGACAAGACTCATGCCTCCATCTCGCCCGGCCGGCCGGCCCGCGGCAAGCCAACTTCCCTCAAAAAAGCCTTACGCCACCCCTTGCTATTCCGGGCAAGAGACCTAGGGTGCACGCGCATGTTGTCCCCCTCCCTCCGCCCCGTCACCGGTGCCCTGGCGTTCACTGCCGCATTGGTCCTTGTCATTGCCCTGCCCCGCTCTGTTGCCGCGGAGCTGGCCGCCACCGAAGCCACCGGCCGGGGCAAGCTCGATCCTGAGACCCGTTCCACCGCCCCCGAGATCGAGGCAGCGTCCGACGAGGGCCAGCAGGCCCTCTCCCGCATGAAACTGCCGGCCGGGCTCAAGGCCTCCCTCTGGGCCGCCGAACCGATGTTCGCCAACCCCGTCGCCTTCAACCTCGACGCGCAAGGCCGGGTCTTCGTCTCCGAAACCCATCGCTACCGCACCAGCGTCCTCGATATCCGCAACTACATGTGGATGCTCGAGGATGACCTCGCCAACCGTAACCAGGACGACTTCCTCGCCAGCATCCGCCGGAATTTCGGCGAGATAGGCGTGAAGGAGCTCTCCAAGGAATCCGAGCGGGTCGTCCTCCTTGAGGACACCAACGGCGACGGCAAGGCCGACAAGTCCTCCGTCTATGCCGACAACTTCCGCGGGCCGATGGACGGCATCGCCTCCGGTGTCCTGATCCACCGGAACGAAGTCTGGTTCACCAACATCCCCGCCCTGTGGAAATTCACCGGCAAGAACAAGGCCGAGACCCGCACCGAGGTGTTCCGCGGCTTCGGCATCCGCTTCAACTACACGGGCCACGATTTCCACGGCCTGATCCTCGGCCCCGACGGCCGCATCTATTTCTCCATCGGCGACCGCGCCGCCAGCGTCCCGACCAAGGAGGGCGGCGTGATCAACGCCCCCGATACCGGCTCGGTCTTCCGCTGCTGGCCCGACGGCAGCGGCCTCGAGCTGTTCGCCACCGGGCTGCGCAACCCGCAGTCCCTCGCCTTCAATGAATACGGCGACCTCTTCACCGGCGACAACGACTCCGACCAGGGCGACGAGGAACGCCTCGTGCACGTGGTCGAGGACGGCGATAGCGGCTGGCGCATCGGCTACCAGTTCGCCCCGCGCAATGGCGCCGGCCCGTGGAACGCCGAGAAGCTCTGGCATCCCCGCCACGCCAACCAGCCCGCGTACCTCCTCCCCCCGGTCTGCAACATCGAGGACGGTCCTTCCGGCGTCGCCTATTATCCGGGCACCGGCCTCACCCCCGCCTACGCCGGCACGCTCTTCATCACCCACTTCAAGGGTTCCATCACCAACTCCGGCATCTATGGCTACAAGATGAAGCCCGCCGGCGCCTCCTACGCCATAGACACCGCCGCGCCCTTCCTCACCGGCGCGCTGCCGACCGACGTCCGCTTCGGCCCCGACGGCAAGATGTACTACTCCGACTGGGCCGAGGGCTGGCCGAAATCCAAGAAGGGCCGCATCTACTCCATCTTCGACCCCGCGCTGGCCGAGACGCCCGCCGTGAAGGAAATCGCGAAGCTCATCGCTTCCGACTTCACCAAAAAGACCGACGCCGATCTCCTCGCCCTCCTCGCCCACGCCGACTGGCGCGTGCGCCTCGAGGCCCAATACTCCCTGGCCGAGCGCGGCGCCACCAACCTTGCCGCCCTCGCCAAGATTGCCGGCACGGCCACCGACTACAGCCGCCTGCACGCCGTCTGGGCCCTCGGCCAGATTGCCCGCAAGGAGGCCAAGGCCACCGAGGCCCTGCGCGCACTGTTGAAGAACCCCGACGCCGAAGTCCGCGCCCAAACTGCCAAGGCCCTGGGCGACCTCCATGACTCTGCTTCCGCCGAGGCCTTCGTCGCTGCCCTCGCCGATGCCGCCCCCCGCGTGAAATTCTTCGCGGCGCAAGCCCTCGGTAATATCAAACACGCCGGCGCGGCTCCGGCGCTCGTCGCCGCCGTGCGCGCCAACCAAAACGCCGACGCCTATCTCCGCCACGCGCTGGTCATGGGTCTCGTGGGTTGCGCCGCGCCCGACCAGCTTGCTCTCCTCGCCGGCGACGGCTCCCCCGCCGTCCGCCTGGCCGCCGTGCTGGCCCTCCGCCGGCAGGGCAGCCCCGAGATCGTCAAATTCCTGGCCGATGCCGATCTCTTCATCGCCCGCGAGACGGTCGAGGCGATCAACGACGCCCCCATCGCCGCCGCCTATCCCGCCATTGCCGCGCTCATCGCCAAGCCCGTCGCCGACGAGCCCATCATGCTGCGCGTGCTCAACGCCAACTTCCGGCTCGGCACGGCGGAAAATGCCACGGCCCTCGCCACCTTCGCCGCCAGCAACGGTTCCGCCGTGTTGCGCAAGGAAGCCCTCGCGCTCCTCGCCCTCTGGCCCGCCCCGCCGGCCCGCGATCGCATCGTCGGCGTCTTCCGTCCCCTCGCGGAGAAAACCCGGCCGACCGACGTCGCCGCCGCCGCGCTCGCCCCCAAGCTCGCCGATCTTTTTGCCGCCCACACGCCCGACATGGTCCAGCTTTCCGCCATCGACGCCGTGGCCGGCCTGAAGATCGCCAGCGCCTACCCGGCCCTGCAGGCCGTCGTCGCCGACAACGCCCTGTCGGGTGGCATCCGGGCGGCCGCGCTCAAGGCGCTCGACCAGCTCGACGCCCCCGGGCTCGCCGCCACCGCGGCGATTGCCGCCGGGTCCGACCTGCCTGACCTGCGCCTCGCCGCCCTGCCGGTGAGCAGCCGGCTCGCGCCCGACACCGCCGTCGCCAACCTGGCCAAGCTGATCGCCACCGGCACGCCCAAGGAACAGCAGATCGCCTTCCGGTCCCTCGGCGCCGCCAAGGATTCCGCCGCCGATGATGTCCTCCTGGCCCAGCTCGGGCAACTGGCCGCCGGCAAGGTGGCCCCCGCCGCCCAGCTCGACCTGCTCAATGCCGCGGCGCTCCGCGCCGATGCCCGGGTGAAGCAGGCCCTCGCCGACCGCGACGCCGCGCTGGCGAAGGATCCCGACCCGCTCGCCCCCTTCCGCGTCGCCCTTGAGGGCGGCAATGCCCAGGCCGGCGGACGGACCTTTGCCTACAACCCGATCATGCAGTGCGCCCGCTGCCACCGCTACAACGAGGACCCGGGCGGCGAGGCCGGCCCCCTGCTCGCCGGCATCGGCTCGCGCGAATCTCGTGAACACATCCTCCAGTCCATCATCAAGCCCAGCGCGAAGATCGCCGCCGGCTATGAGATCGTCACGGTCACCAAGAAGAACGGCGAGGCCATCGTCGGCACCCTGGTCAGCCGCGATGAGAAGACCGTGCGGCTGAAGACCAGCGACAGCACCCTCGACATCCCGGCCGCCGACGTGAAGGGCGTCGAGTCCGCACCCTCCGCCATGCCCGAGATCGCCGCGTTGGTGCTGACCAAGAGCGAGATTCGCGACCTGGTCGAGGCCGTGTACGCGCTCAAGAGCCCGGTCAAGCCCCGCGACCAGGTCCCGCTCCGCGCCCTGCGGAAACTGGACTGATATCTTCCCGCAAAAACGCCCGCACTTTTCCGTGCGGGCGTTTTTTATTGGTGGGGCGAGTCGAGCCGTTTCGACTTACCAGATCTTGGCACGATCCGCGGGCTTCCGCCACATCGGGTCGCCTTCCTTGATCCCGAAGGCGTCGTAGAATTCCTGCAGGTTCACGACCGGGCCGATCGCGCGGAAGTTGCCCGGCGAATGCGGGTCGGTGGTGACCTGCTGGCGGAGCGCATTGTCGCGGATGTTCGTGCGCCACACCTGCGCCCAGGCGATGAAGAACCGCTGCTCGGGCGTGAGGCCGTCGATGAGCTTGCGCTCCTTGCCCTGGAGCGAGCGCTGCAGCGCCTCGTAGGCGAGGCTCAGGCCGCCAAGGTCGGCAATGTTCTCGCCGAGTGTCAGCTCGCCGTTGACGTGCACGCCGGGCAGCACCTCGTAGGCGTTAAACTGGTCGATTACCTTCTGGGCGCGGGCCTTGAAGGCCGCCGCGTCCTCGGGCGTCCACCAGTCCGACAGGTTGCCGTCGCCGTCGTAGTTCCGGCCCTGGTCGTCGAAGCCGTGCGTGATCTCGTGGCCGATGACGGCGCCGATGCCGCCATAATTGACCGCGTCGTCGAGCGAGAAGTCAAAGAAGGGCGGCTGGAGGATGCCCGACGGGAAGTTGATGTTGTTGGCCGTCGGGTCGAAGTAGGCGTTCACCGTCGGGGGCGACATGCCCCACTCCGTCTTGTCCACGGGCTGGCCGAGCTGTGCGAGCTTGCGTTTGATCTCGAACTCGGTCGCGGCCCGGTCGTTGGCGAAGTAGCTGTCGCGCTTGATCGTGACCGTGGAGTAGTCACGCCACTTCTCGGGGTGGCCGATCTTGGCGTAAAAGCGGTCGAACTTGGCCAGCGCCTTCCGGCGGGTGGTCTCGGTCATCCAGTCCAGCTTCTGCAGGCGGTCGTGCATGACGGCGGTGATGTTGGCGATCAGCTCGGTCATGCGGGCCTTGGCCTCGGGCGGGTAGTATTGCGCGACGTAGAGCTGGCCGAGCGCCTCGCCGATGTTGCCGTCCACCACGCGGGCGGCGCGCTGCCAGCGCGGCTCCATCGCGGGCGTGCCGCGGAGCACCGTGCTGTAGAAGCGGAAGGACTCCTGCTCGAAGGGCGCAGCGAGGTACGGGGCGGCGTAGCGCAGCACCTTGTAGCGCAGGTAGACCTTCCAGTCGGCCAGCGACCGGGCCACCAGCTGCTCCTGCAGGCCCGCGAAGAAGTTCGGCTGGCCGACGATGATCTCGGCGGCGGCGGGGCCGCTGATGCCGCGCTCCGCCAGGTAGACGGCGAAGGGGAAGGCCGGCATCGTGGCGGCGAGCTCGGTCGTGGCCATCTTGTTGTAGTTGGCCAGCGAATCGCGCAGCTCGACCGGGGTGCGGGACTTGGTGGCGATGCCCTTCTCAACGTCGAACACCGTCTGCGCACCGGCGGCCGCGGTCGCGGGCGTGTCGCCCGCCAGCACGAGCATCTTGCTGACGTGCTCGATGAAGGCCGCGCGCTGCTTCTCGAATTTCTCGTCGAAGTAATAGTCGCGGCTCGGCAGGCTCAGACCGCCCTGGTTGATCTGGAGGGCGTTGGTGTCGCTTTTTTTCTCGTCGGCTTCAACGAACACCCGGAAGAAGGCGGTGACACCTTGATTATGGAACGTGGCCAGCGCCTTGGCCAGGTCGTTGAGGTTGGCGATGGCCGCGACCTGCGCGAGGTCGGTCTCGACCGGCTTGAGGCCGGCGGCGTCGATCGCCGCGGTGTCCATGGCCGAGGCGAAGAAATCACCGACCTTCTGCTCGACCGAACCGGGCTCGTGCGAGCGGGCGGCGGCGGTCTCAAGGATGCCCTTCAGGGCGGTCTGGTTGTACTGGTCGAGCTCGTTGAAGGCGCCCCAACGCGACTTGTCGGCCGGGATCGGGTTGTTCTTGCGCCAGTTGCCGAAGGCGTAGCGCGCGAAGTCCACGCCCGGGAGCACGCTCGTGTCCATGTTGTCGGCGCTGAAGCGCGGGGCAACGGGCTTGGCCGGCTCGGCGGCGGTTAAGGAAACGGCGGCGCACAGGGCCGCCAGGAGGAGCAGACGACGGGGGTGTTGATTCATCAGGGCGCCGACTAAGGGTGCTTATGACACCGGTGGCAATCCCGGTGTGACGAACGGTCGGCGCGCCGGCGGGACCGGGAGCGGCTCAGCGCGGCCGCACGATGTTGAACAGCTCCGTCGTGCGCACGTAATGGTCGCCGCCCATGCGGCCGATGGTGTCGAGCTTGCGCGGGTCGATCTGGCCGTCGGCCCCGAGCACGGCGTCAGCGATGTGGGCGTGGACAATCGTGCCAAACACCACGTTCGAGCCGGACGGGCCGTCGCCAAAGTTGACGATGCGGTCGAGCCGGCACTCGAAGGCCACCGGCGCCGCCGCCACGCGGGGCGGCCGCACCTTCACCGACGGGACGGACGCGATCCCGAACTTCTCGAATTCGCTCTCGCCATGCGGCAGCGGCGTGGCGGTGAGGTTCATCGGCTCCGCCAGGGCATGGGGCACAAGGTTGACGACAAACTCTGGCACTTGGCCAACGTTGATCACACTGTCCTTCTGCTTGCCGGTACGGTCGATGGATCCGCTGAACATCAGGGTCGGCGGCTTGGAGCACACGCCCTGGAAAAAGGAGAACGGCGCGAGGTTGGTTTTCCCGGCGGCGGAGATCGTCGAGACCCACGCGATGGGTCGCGGCGTGATCGCGTGGATCATCCAGCTGTAGGCGTCGCGGGGCGGCAGGGTTTCAAAATCGAGCGTCATGCCTGGCAGGAAACAGCAACCGGCCCAAAAGGCAAAGCCTACACACCCCGCCCTGCCGGGCACCCCTCTTCATAGAGAGGATTCCCGCAACGTGAATTTTGGGTCCCCTCTAATCAAGAGGGGTGGCGCGAAGCGCCGGGGTGTGTCGTAGCCTCAGAACAACCGCCGGCCCTTCGCCGCGGGCAGGTCCACCCCGAGCAACCCGGCCAGCGTCGGCGCGAGGTTCTCGACCGCCACGCGCTCCGGGTGCACCCCGGGCTTCACCCCTGCGCCGAACCACAGCTGCGGCACGTGGGTGTCGTACTCGTAAGGCGTGCCGTGGCTTGTCCCCTTTGTCCGGCTGACAAAATTGGGTTTTTCGATGTAGAGCACGTCGGCGCTGCGCGCCGGATAGTAGCTCAGCCGGGTCATTTCACCGAACTCATCGAGCGGGGCGGATGAGGTGAGCTGCGCGCGGGTGTAGACCGCCGCAATCGCCGGATACGCCAGCAGCGCGGTGCGCAGGACCTCTGCAACGCGGGCCGCGGGCAGCTGATGGGCGGCCAGCGCAACCGGGTTCAGGTGATAGCCGCTGTTGTCATGCAAGATCCAGTATTGGTTGTCCGGCAGCGTCCCGAAGGCGGCGTTGAGGGTTGCGAGCAGCTGGCCGTCCAGTGTCCGGCCACTGATCCGCCCGGCCGCAGCCGCACCTTTTTCCACCTGGATGCGCTCCGGCAGGGGCGACACGCCGTGGTCGGCCGTCAGCACGATCACGCAATGCTCCAGCCCCACCCGTTGGTCGAGGAACTGAAAAAATTCCGCCAGCACCCGGTCGAGCCGCAGGAACGAATCCATCACCTCATGGCTGTCCGGTCCGTAGGCGTGACCGGCCGAGTCTGTCTGCGAAAACCCGATGCACAGCAGGTCCGGGGTGGCGTCCGCCCCGAGCTGCTCGACGGTGATCAGCTGCTCGGTCGCGTCGGCCACCAGCTCGTTGTTCCAGGGCGTCTGGTCAAAGGCACTGTAGAACGCGCCGGAGATCGCCAGCTTGCCGCCATCCACCTTCTTGGGAAAGGTGACACCCATGCCATTGTCGGACTGCTCACCCGGCGCGTCATCCGGACCCTGCACGGCATCGTAGACGGATTTGTCCAGCAACCGGTCCCACACCTGGCCGAAGTGCCGGGCGGCGCCGCGCTCGGTGTTGAACTGCTCGAGCCACGCCGGCAACGCCGGCCGGTAATATGTCGAGGTCACGAAGCGCCCCTCCTCGGTCCAGTAGGCGCCGTCGGCCTTGGGCCCGGACATCAAAATCGCCGCGCGGTCCTTGTCGGCGATGCCGAAAACCTTCGCGGCCGTGCCGTACCGCGCCTTGAGCCGGTCACCCACGGTGGTCCCCAGAAAATTGCGCGGGGAGCGCCCGGCCTTGGCCTCGAATGTCGCATTCGGATAGCGTCCGACCCGCGGTGGCAGGCCCACCAGCGGAGCCTCCACGTCCTCGACCGCGTTGCCCTGGATAAAGGTGCTCCGGTCCAGCCACTCGTTGGCGACGATCCCGTGGATGTTCGCATTCACGCCGCTCAGGATTGTCGCGTGACCCGGCGCGGTCTTGGTGACCGCATGCAGGTAGTGGCATTCCTGGTAGTCGGCGCCACCTTCCAGCAGCCGCTTAAACCCGCCTTCGGTAAAATAGGGCCGGAAACGCACCAGATAATCGGCACGCATCTGGTCCACCGAGATCACCACGGCCAGCCGGGGGACCGGTGGCTCCGCCGCCAGCAGCGGCAGGGCCAACAGGCTGAGCAATAACACCCGGGCTGACTTGAACATCTCCCGACGCTACGCCGACCCGCACCTTGCGCAACCCTTTGCTGTCTCCGTCGCGCAAAAGTGACGCTCAGCGATAGGCGGGATCCAGCCCGAGACGGAAGTAATCGCGGGCGTTCGCGAAGCAGATGCTCTTCACCATGCCGCCGACGAGCGCGCGATCAGCGGGGATCTCGCCCCGCTCCATCTCGGTGCCGAGCAGGTTGCACAGCGTGCGGCGGAAATACTCGTGCCGCGTGTAGCTGAGGAAGCTGCGCGAATCGGTGAGCATGCCGACAAAGCGGCTGAGGAGCCCGAGGTTGGACAGCGCGTTGAGCTGCCATTCCATCGCCTCCTTCTGGTCGAGAAACCACCAACCCGAGCCGAACTGCATCTTGCCCGGGACGGTGCCGTCCTGAAAATTGCCGATCATCGTGCCGAAGGCGTAATTGTCGGCGGGGTTGAGATTATAGAGCACGGTGCGGGGCAGCTCGTTGGTCGAGTCGAGCGTGTCGAGGTAGCGCGACAGCGCGCGCGTCTGCGGAAAATCGCCGATGGAATCGAAGCCGGTGTCGGGCCCGAGCTGCTTGAGCAGCCGGGTGTTGTTGCTGCGCAGGGCGCCGAGGTGGAGCTGCTTGGTCCAGCCGGCCTTGGCGTCCCAGCGGCCGAACTCCAGCATCATGAACGAGCAGAACTTCGCCAGGTCACTGGCCGAGGCGGCGCGGCCGGAGCGGGCGGCATCGTAGATGGCCTTCGCCTCGGCGGCGGTGCAGGGCTCGGCGTAGCAGTTTTCCATGCCGTGGTCGGACAGGCGGCCGCCGACGGCATGAAACGCCGCATGCCGTTTCTGCAGGGCGGACAGATAATCGTCGAAGGACTTCACCGGCATGCCGGCCGAGCCGCCGAGCTTCTCCAGCCAGGCGTTGAAGGCGGCGGGCGAGTTGACGATCAGCGCCTTGTCGGGCCGGAAGGTCGGGTAGACGCGGGTCTTGAGGCCGGACTGGTTGATCTTCGCGTGCTGCTCGAGTGAGTCAGCCGGATCATCGGTGGTGCAGATGACGGCAACCTTGTTGGCGTTCAGGATGTCATGGACGCGCATGCCAGCCAGTTTCTCGTTGGCTTGCTGCCAGATCTTATCCGCCGACGCCGGGTTGATGATGTCGGTGATCCCGAAGTAGCGGGCCAGCTCGAGGTGCGACCAGTGGTAGAGCGGGTTGCGCAGGGTGTGCGGGACGGTGGCACACCAGGCGTCGAATTTCTCGCGCGACTGGGCGTCACCGGTGCAGAAGCGCTCGTTGACCCCGTTGGAGCGCATGGCGCGCCACTTGTAGTGGTCGCCCCCGAGCCAGATCTCGGCGAGGTCCGCGAACGCGTGATTCTCCAGGATCAGCTGCTGCGGCAGGTGGCAGTGGTAATCGTAGATCGGCTCGGCCTTGGCGAAATTGTGGTAGAGGTCGCGCGCGGCGTCGCTGTGCAGGAGGAAGTCGTCGTGGATGAAGGGCTTCATGAGCGAAGTAGTGCGTAGCGGGTAGCGCGTAGTGAGTAGAGCGGAAAACGGGGCTTCATTGTATTTATGCTCGCTCCTCGCTACTCATTACTCGCTACTTTTTATCGGCTGATGTCGTTCAGCATCGCCTCGAGCGTGGTGTAGGAAGCCAGCAGCTTGCCCGTGGCGGCGCAGCGTTCCTTCGAGGCGAGGCCGGTGTTTTCGGCGAGGAAGATCAGGTAGGCCGCAATGCGCTTCGCGAACAGCAAGCGGGCCTCGGGGCTGACGGCGTAGAAACGCGCGCGCTGGGCGTAGCCGGCAGGCGTGTGGTCGCCGAGGGCGGACTTCTCCGGCCGGCCGCCGGCCGCGAGCACGTAGAGGAAATTGTACTCGAAGAAGATCATGTGCTCCGCCGAGGGCGGGAGCGCCTCGAGCGCGGTGCGGCAAGCGGCGGGGGAGGCAAAGACCTCAACCGGTTTGCCCACGGCGGCGAGCGAAGTGGTGACGAAGATCCGGGCCATCTTCTGCTCGGTGGCGTCGGCGCTGAACGCACCGGCGACGGACATGTCGACGGTGAACTTATACCAGTCGCGCCAGAGCGCGGCATCGGTCGCGTTTTTCGACTGCGACAGCGCGACGCCCATCTCGTAGGTGTAGCGGCCGCTGGTCTTGATCTCGAGCCGGCTGCCGGTCACCTGCCCCATCACCTGGTAGTTCTCGGCGGATTTACCGGAACCGGAGTGGAATCCGATGTTGACGCCGAACTTCGCGCACACGTCCCACTGCTTCTGGATCAGGGCGCGCAGCGCGGTGTTGTCGGGATACGGGGTGTTCTTCTGGAAACCGAAGGCGGGGGCCACGAAGTTGACCGGCATGCCGAGGACCTCGCAGAGCGAGAGCATGATGGCCGTGGTCTCGGGCGTCGTCAGGCCGGGCAGCTCGTCGATGGAGAGCTCGCGCAGGTAGGCGCGGCCCGCCGGGGTCGAGAACGCGGCGGCACGGGCGGCGGCGTATTTCTCGTCGCGGCGCTTCATCTTGAGCATCGGCGTCCAGACCGTGGCAAGAAGCTGGTTGAAGGCGGCGTCATCGAGCTTCAGGCCGGCGGCGGCGACGCGCGCGCGGGTCTTCGAGACCACATCGGCCGGAATGTCGGCGACCTTCGCCGGCTGGTTGAGCGCCAGTTCGGGCGAAAGGTCGAAGGTGATGTAGCTCGCGAGCAGGCAGCCTTTGACGAGGGCGTCCTCGCGCACGTCGAACTTGCCGCCGATGGGCTGGTGGTCGGCGTTGAAGGACCAGGCGATCTTGCGGTGGTGGAAGCCGGTCTTGAGCTTGGAGAGCACGCAGCCGTGGCTCATGCCCTCGACGCTCTGGCCCTGGTGGCCCTCGGGAACGTTGGTGCCGATGAAGGGGAACGGCACGGTGTCGAGCCGGTTGCCGAGCATGGCGTCCACGTCGTAGACCAGCTCGCGCGGGATGGAGTTCTGGTTGGCGGTGAGCCCGATCTCGAGGGCGCTCATTGCCCACTCGACGGCCGGCCAGTGCAGCGTGGTGAAACGTGCGCCAACGCCCAGCGTGCTCTGGCCGAGACGCACCGTGGCCGAGGGGAAGACCGTGGAGGCCGCGTCGTACTCCTGGATAAGGTTCTTCAACTTGAGCAGGTTCGCCCAGGTGGCGGGGAAAACCGTCGCGCCGGCGAGCGCGGCGCCATCAGCCAGCGGCGTGGCCGCGGCGTGGAGCTTCCAGGCACAGTCACCCGACGCGTTCTCCCACAGCGTCCATTCACCGGCCGCGGTCGCAAAACGGCTCTTCCGATACTCGGTGGCCCGGCCGGCTTTCAGGTCGGCCAGCAGGGCCGGCCAGTCGAGGCAGAAGTCGGGCGAGACGCACGGGTTCGTGGCGATCCGCAGGTTGTTTTTGAGGAGAAACTGGTTGATGGCGGACATGGGAGAAGAAGTAGAGGGTAGCGAGTAGATCGGAATCGAGAGTTTGGAGGTGAAGCTCGCTACTCACCACCCGCTACTCGCTGCTTCGTTAAATCGTCATCGCGTGGTAGCCGCCGTCGACGATCAACTCCTCGCCGGTGATGAAGGAGCCCGCGGTGTCACTCGCGAGTAGGAGCGTCGCGCCGATGAGTTCGCGCGCCTCGCCGAAGCGTTTCATCGGCGTGTGACCCATGATGGCGGTGACGCGCTCCGGGGAGAGGATCTTCTTGTTCTGCTCGGCCGGGAAGAAGCCGGGGACGAGGACATTGACCCGCACGCGGGCCGTGGCCCACTCGCGGGCGAGGTTGAGCGAGAGGTTGTGCACGGCGCCTTTCGACGCCGAGTAGGTGATGACGCGGGAGAGCGGCACGATGCCGGACATCGAGCCGAGGTTGATGATGGAGCCCCCTTGCCCGCGCTCGACAAGGTATTTGCCGAAGACCTGGCAGCCGAGGAACACGCCCTTCACGTTGACGCGCAGGATGCGGTCGAATTCCTCCTCGGTGATGTCGAAGAACGGCGTGGCGGAGTTGATGCCCGCACCGTTGACCAGGATGTCCACCCGGCCGCTGCGCTTGAGCACCGCGGCGAGCAGTCCCTCGACCTCGCCCTTGCTGGTGGCCTCGGCGGAATGGAACCACGCCTTGCCGCCGGCGGCGGCGATTTTGTCGAGCCGCGCCTGGGCTTTATCCGCATTGCGGCCGACAATGACGACCTCTGCGCCCGCGCCGGCCAGGCCCTCGGCCATCGCCCCGCAGAGCTCGCCGGTGCCGCCGATGACGACGGCGACCTTGCCGGTGAAGTTGAAAAGCTGGTTCAGGTATTCCGATTGGTTCATGGTGGACAGCAGGGAGGGAGGAAAAGGGTTGGGCCGCCGGGGAAATTGTTCAATAGAATGATAAGGGTGCCTAGGGGGTCTGCGGCACCGGGGTTGGCTGCAGATGCTCGCCGAGCCAGGCGACCATGCGGGTGGTATAATCCGGATCCAGCCGTCCCCAGTCGGCCAAGGCGTGAACGCCCCCCGGTATCACCATCAGGTCGCAAAGGCCGTCATTCGCACGCAGCCTGGCCTGGAAATCGAGCGACTGCTGGAGCGGTACGGTCTTGTCCAATTCGCCATGGATGAGCAGGAACGGCGGCAGGCCCGGCCGCACGTGGTTGAGGGGTGAAATCTCCCGGAGCAGGCCGAGCGACTCGGGCGTCAGCGCCTTCGGGCGGTTCAGCAGCGCCTGCAGCGACGTGCTGAGCCCGCCGCGCACCGGCAGATCCTGCTCATGGTTGGTCACGGGCGCATAGCCGACGACGGCCTGCACCCGCACGCTGTCATCGACCAGGGTCGCGGCGAGACAGACGAGGTGTCCGCCCGCCGAGTGGCCGAAGAGGGCGATGCGGGAAGGGTCACCGTTGAACCGGGCCGCGTTGGCCTTCACCCAGCGGATGGCGGTCTGCACGTCCTCAAAGCAGGCCGGCCAGCGATTCTTCGGGGCGTGCCGGTAGTTGATGGAAAACCAGGTAAACTTTGCCGCCGTGAGCGGCGCAAACCACGGCGTGATGTCGGCGCTGTCACCGGCCGGCACGCGGAACTTGTCCCCGCGGCTCCAACCGCCCCCATGCACCAAAATCGCCACCGGATGCGGCCCGGCACCAGCCGGCACACTCACATCGAGCAGCAGTTTCTCCCCACCGGCGGAGCCGTATTCAACATCGGAGAGCTTGGCTGTCCGGGACTCCGTCAGCAAAACCGGGGCTAGCACCGGCACGGCGCGGCGCAATTCCCCGACCACGAGGCCGGCGAACGCCTCGCTGCCTCGCGCATCCAGGTGGGTGGTGTCGATCTTACCAGCCTGGTCGGGGAAATTGAATTCCGCCGTGCGGTCCGGTCCCAGCGATTCGCAGAATGCGAGGCTGCGGGCGTAGAGATCGATGAGCGGCACGTTCTTCGCCGCCGCGAGCTTCTTCACGGCCTCGACGTAGGAAACGTGGGCGGATTCGAGCCGGCCCGGATCGGATTTCGAAAAGGTGCGCCGCACGAGCGAGGTGACGAGGACCGGCGTCGCCCCGATGGCGCGGACCTCGTCCACATAGCGCGCCATGTTTTCGGGGTAAGTGGTCGCCGGATCGGTCTCGCGCGCCGGACCCTTGCCGGGCTGGTCGTTGTGGCCAAACTGGATGAGGTAATAGTCGCCCTTGAGGGCGAGGGCCTTGGCCCAAAGTCCCTCGTCCCGGTAACTCTTCGAGCTGGTGCCGTTCCGCGCGGCATTGGAAACGATGGCGCCATCACTGACATACTGCCGGAAACCGAGGCCCCAGCCGGCGAGGTCGGTCACGGTGGAATCGCCTACGAGCACCATGTGGGGTTTCGGCGGCGCGGGGGTGTCCGCCGCGCATACCAGCGCGGGCAGCAGGGCCAGCAACAGGAGCGGCTTCTTCATGGCGCCAGTGGATTCCAACCGTCGGCGCCAGCCAGCACTTTTTCCGGGGTGAGCGCGGCGGCCTGTTCGGCGGTGAGCGGCCTGGCCCAGGCCACGCGCGTGGCCGGCGAGGCGCCCGGGCCGGTGCTGCCGAGCTCGGCGTAGAACGTCGTCTGCTCGGCCTGCGGCTTGTTCCAGTTGTGCCAGCCCTCCGGCCGCACGGCCTCCGACATCTGCGTGCGCAGGAATATGGTCCGGGCAAAATCCCGCCAGGGCCGCCCGAGATAAGTCTGCACGCCGGCCACGCCGGTGATCGCGCAGTCGGCGAAGACGTAACCGTACGGTTGGTCCTTGGGCGTCGAGGCGGCGGTAATATAGCCGTTCTTGAGGACGTGGATGTGGCAGCGGTTGAAATAGGAAGTGGCGGCGCCGAAGATGAAATCCACGTGGCCCTCGATGTAGCAGTCCTCAAAGTAGTGGCGGCCGCGGTTGACGAGGATGGTGTCCTGCCAGCCGAGGAAGCGGCAGCCGCGGAACACGAGCCGGTCGCCATCGGCGCGCAGGGCGAGGGCCTGGGCCACCGGCGGGCCGTCGGGCCGCGGGCCCGGCTCGCCGGCGGAGTTGGCGAGCGTGAGGTTTTCCCAGACCATGCCATCGCCGTCGATCTGCACGGTGGGCGTGCGGAAGGTGCCGATGACCTTGCCGTCCGGGCCCGGGAGGTTGGCGTGCTGGTTGTACACGATGACCGTCTTTTCGCGGTCCTCGCCGAGGACGTGGATGTTCCCGCGCTCGCGCTGGACGTAGATGCGCTCGGTGTAGGTACCGGTTTTGACGAAGATGACCCAGCGCGGCGTGGTGGGATCGGTTTTCATCGGGGCGGCGCTGATCGCCTCCTGCAGCGACTTGTACTGGCCGGTGCCGTCGGCAGCGACGATGACGTCGGGCTTCGGCGAAGCCCAGAGGGTCGCCTGCAAACAGGCTCCTACAAGAAAAAGCAGATTTTTCATGGCAGTTGGTTTTTGGCGCGCCAGCGCGGGTAAGCCTTGGCGAGCAGGCCGGCGGGCCAGTCGCCCAAGTAGCCATAGCCGGTGCGGCGCTCGCGCTCGATCTCGTTGAAGTTGTAACGAATCACCTTGTCGCGCCCGGTGAAGATGGGTTTGTCGGTGCCCAGCTCATAGAAGCGCGCCCAGAGATCCGGCGCCGCCGGATCCGCCACGGCCCGGCAATCCTTCTGGCCGTCGCCGCCCGGGGTGTGGTCCACGCGCAGGCCGTGGATGGGAACCGCCCGCAACCAGGCGACCGCCCCCTCGACGGCAGCGATGATCCCAGGGGAGGGGTGCTCCACCCCCATCAGGAATTTCACGAGGCCCACGCTCTCGGCGCCGGAGAGCGACGGGGGCTCGAAGTTCCGCGCCCAAGCGGGCTCGAAGGTCGTCTCGTCGTGCTGCGCGCACCAGGCAGTGAGCTTGCCGGCCTGCCTGACCTGCGTGCGCAGGATGCACTGGATCCCCTGCGTCACTGCCGCCGTGGCAAGGGCGCGCTGTTCCGCGGTCGTGAACGCATACGGCGACCCACCCCGGCTCACGGCCCGCAGCACCGTGAGGACGTTGACCATCGCGTCATCGTTATAGGTGATGTGGGTGTAGTAGCCCTTGATGAGCGGATAATATTGGGGCCAGCCACCGTTCGGATACTGGGCGGCGATGAGGTAGGCGAAGCCGCGATCGAACGCCGCCCGCAGCGTCGGATCGTCCCGGGCCGTGAGGACCTGCGCGAAGTACGCCAGCTGCGTGGTGGTGGCGCCGTTGTCGATGGTCGGCGCGCGGTGGTCGAACTTGCTTTCGGCCAGAAATTCCGCCGACGGCGGCGCCGTCATGTCCGTGTTCTTCGGCCAGCCGCCCTCGGGTGTCTGGTATTGGAGGATGCTCGCCGCGACGGCGCGGGCCTCGGGGCCGGCGTACCAATCCGCCGGCTGCTTCAGGAGGTCATTCCAGTGCACGGCGCCGGGCAGGACGGCCGGCAGCAGGGCGGTGAAAAAGAGCAGGCCACGGATCATTCCGGGAGTTTGACCGTCTCGAGCCGGGGCGAAAGGGTCTGGAGGACGAGCAGGGCGAGCAGGTAGGCGGAGGCGGCGATGGCGAAGAGCGGCACATAGCCGCCGGTGTTGATGATGAAGCCGACCTTGGCCGCGAGCAGCGCGCCGCCCAGGCCGCCGGCGAGGCCGCCGATGCCGACCACGCTGCCCACCGCGCGGCGGGGGAACTGGTCGGAAACGGTGGTGAAGAGGTTGGCGCTCCAGCCCTGGTGCGCCGCGGTGGCCAGGGCGATGAGCGCGATGGCGACCCAGAGGCTGCTGGTCATGGACGCGAAGACGATGGGCACGACGCACACCGCGCAGATGAACATGGTGGTCTTGCGGGCGCGGTTCACGCTCCAGCCCAGCCCGATGAACTTCGTCGCCAGCCAGCCGAAGAAGATGCTGCCGCCATCCGAGACCAGGTAGATGACGAGGAACGGGAGGCCGACCTGCTTCAGGTCCACCTTGGTCGGGAACTCGGGGTTGCTGTTGAAGAAGGTGGGCAGCCAGGTCAGGTAGAACCACCAGATGGCGTCGGTCATGAACTTCGGGATCGCGAAGGCCCAGGTGGCGCGGTATTTCACCAGTTCGCGCCACTTGACGGGCTTCTCGGTGTCGGGCGAGCCGTCCTGCTGGATGTGGGCGAGCTCGGCCGCGGAAACCGCCGGGTGCTCGTGGGGCTTGCGGTAGACGGCCAGCCACCAGAAGAGCACGAGGACGCCGATGGCGCCGGTGAGGATGAAGCTGGCGCGCCAGCCCCAGTGAAGCACGATGATCGGGACGAAGATGGCGGTGAGGATGATGCCGACGTTGGCGCCGGCGTTGAAGATGCCGGTGGCGAAGCTGCGCTCCTTCTTGGGAAACCATTCCGAGACGGTCTTGATCGCCGCGGGAAAGTTGCCCGCTTCGCCGATGCCGAGGAGGCCGCGGGCCCAGCCCATGCCGGGCACGGAGTTCGCCAGGCCGTGGCCGACGGCAGCGATGCTCCAGACGGTGATGCTGGTGCCGTAGCCGCGGCGAATGCCGATGCGATCGATCATGTAACCGGCCAATAGGAAGCCGAAGGCATAGCAGTATTTGAAGATCGCATCCAGGAAGCTCATCTTCTCGCGAAACAACGCCATGTCGGCGTCCGTCAGGGGCCGGTCCAGCGGGATGCCCAGCATCTGGTGCCGGAACGTGTCATCGAGCATCGTGAACGAGAAGACGTTCCGGTCGATGTAGTTGATGGTGGTGGCCATGAACAACACGGCGCAGATGCGCCAGCGATAGCGGCCGAGGCGGGAAACGGGAGCGGGGTTACTCATGGGGATTTAAAAGGGGCGCTATTTGGCCGCTGGGACGCTGTTCAGGCTTTTCGCCGGCTTGGCGGGGTTGATCGTGACGTGATTGAGGGTGATCGCGCCGGCATGGGCAACAACCTCCGTCTCCGTCACATTGTTGAATGTCGAATTGCTGATGCGGATGTTCTCGATCACCGCGCCCTCGAAGCCGCGGATGTACATCACGCGCGGGCTGGCCGAGCTGGTGATATTGTCGAGCTGGACGTTGCGGACGATGGGCTGGAAGCCGCCCTTCGCGCCCTCCTCATAGAGCAGGTCGATGGTGAGCACCGCCTCCCCCACCCGGCCGATCTTCACGTGGCGCATGAAGACGTTTTCGAGGATGCCGCCGCGCACGGCGTTGTTCTTGAAACGCAGCGCGCGGTCGAGCTCGGGGCTGTCCATCTCGCAGTGCTCGACGAAGACGTTGCGGATGCCGCCGGTGCACTCGCTGCCCAGCACGACGCCGCCGTGGCCGTCCTTCATCACGCAATTCCGGATGACGATGTTCTCCGAGGGCACGTTGACGCGGCGGCCATCGCCGTTGCGGCCGGACTTGATGGCGATGCAATCGTCACCCGTGTCGAACACGGTGTCCTCGACCAGGATGTCGCGGGACGACTCGGGGTCGAAGCCGTCGTTGTTCGGGCCGTGGGTGCTGATCTTGACCCCGCGGACGGTGATGTTCGACGACAGGACCGGATGGATCTCCCACATCGGCGAGCGGATGATGGTCACGCCCTCGATGAGGATGTTTTTGCACTTGTAGGGCTGGATGAAGTTCGGGCGCAGGAAACTGCCTTCGCCGAAGACGCGCTCGGCGACGGGCACGTTTTTCTCGCCCATCTCGATCAGCCGGTTGCGCGCCGGGCGCTGCGGGGAGTTGGGGTCGGACGGTCCGGGCGCCGGGCGGTTCCAGCGCCACCAGCTGGCCCAGTCGGCCCCGCCATCGAGGGTGCCCGGGCCCGTGACGGCGATGTTCTCCTGCTCGTAGGCGTAGATGAAAGGCGAGTAATTCATGCACTCCACACCCTCCCAACGGGTGAAGACCAGGGGGTAACGCGCGGGTTCAAAAAGCCAGCGGAGCGTCGCCCCCTCGGCGACGTGGAGGTTGACGTTGCTCTTGAGGTGGATCGCGACGGTGAGCCACTCCCCCGCCGGGACGACCACGCGGCCGCCCCCGGCCTTGGTGCAGGCATCGATCGCCGCCGCAATGGCGGCGGAAGCGTCGGTGCCGGCTTTGGCGCCAAAATTCGTAATCGGGAAATCGCGATCCGGGAAGACCGGCGCCTGGATGCGCGCCAGCACGGCCGGCAGGGCGTCCCAGCCGGTGACACGCAGCGGCACCTCGCGGCCGGTGCTGGTGAGCAGTTTCTCGACCTCGATCCCGGCGAGCACGAACGGACCCGTGCCCTTGGGATCGTTGTCCACCACCGGCTCGCTGACGTAGTATTTGACCGAGCCGTCGCGCGGGGTCTTGCCATCGGCCATCGTGTAGCCGAGCCCGGCGCCCTGGCAGATCGACGTGAGGCGGACGGCGCCGCTGGGATCGGTCTTCACCAGGGTGCGGATGAGGCCCGCGTAGCCCTTGAGGATGGCGGGGACATATTTCTCGCGCGGGAGGTAGCCTTTGTTGACGCCCTTCGCCAGGGTGTAGACGAACATCGCGGAGCCGGAACCCTCAAGGTAGTTGCCCTGCTGGTCGCCCAGGGACGGAAGCTGCCACCACACGCCGGTCTTGGGATCCTGCCATTTGACGACGCCGTCGGCGAGGCGCTTGAGAATGTTCACGATCTCGTCGATCTCGGGCTGGTTGACCGGGAGATAATCGAGCGAATCCACGATGGCCATGCCGTACCAGCCGATGGCGCGGCTCCAGAAGTTGGGGGAGAACCCGGTCTTGGGGTCGGCCCAGCCCTGCGAGTGGGACTCGTCCCACGCATGCCAGAAGAGGCCGGTCGCCGAATCGTAGCTGTGGCGGTCCATCAGGATGATCTGCTGCGCCACGTCGTCGAAGAGGGCCGGCTCGTTGAACTGTCCGGCATATTGCGCGAGGAAGGGCGACGCCATGTAGAGGCCGTCGAGCCACATCTGGTGCGGGTAACGCTTCTTGTGCCAGAAGCCGCCCTCGCTCGTGCGCGGGTGGGTCTTCATCTGGTCGCGGAGGATCCGGACCGCCTTGGTGTAGGCGTCGTTCTGCTCGCCGCGCGCGAGGGCGGCAAGGAGCACCTTGCCCGGCGGGATGTTGTCGATGTTATAGTCCTCCTCCTTGTAACCCTTGATCGTGCCGTCGGCGTTGAGGTGCGAGGCCACCATGCGCGTGCCGTACCTGACATAGGCGTCGTGCTTCGTCGCCTCGCCCAGCCGCACGAGGCCGAGGGCCAGCACGCCGGGCGAATAATCCCAGCGGGCGTTGCGGCCGTCGAGGGAGCCGCCGGCGTCGTAACCGGTGCCGATGCGCTTCATCTCCGAGTCGGCCAGGCGGCGCGACCACTCGAGGGACGTGGCCCCGTCGAACTTGGCGGGCTCGGCCGCGGCCAGGGCGGCCGCGGCCAGCAGGGAAAAGGCGATGGTGAACTTGGGCTTCATCAGGAAAGCGGGCTGCGGAGGAAGGAACGCTCAGCGGGCCACGAGGCGGTGGATCTCGCTGCCGGCGAGGAGGAACGCCCCGACGCCGTAGGGTTCGGTGGAATTCCCGTCGAAGGTGACGGGCGTGAAGCCGACGGGCTGGACATGGGTCAGCTTGCCGTCGGGCTGGACGAAGCTGGTGAGCGCCGTCCAGGTCTTGAGCACGGCGGGCGCGTAGGTTTCGCGGGACAGCAGGCCGGCGTTCACGCCCCACGTGAGCGCATAGCAGTAGAAACCCGAGCCGCTCGTCTCCTGCATCGGGTAGCTGGCGGGATCGAGCAGGCTCGCGCGCCAGAGCCCGTCGGGCTGCTGGCAGGTGATCACTTTGGCGGCCATGTCGCGGAACTGCTGCTCGAAGCGCGGGCGCGCGGGATGATCGGCCGGCAGCAGCTGGAGCATGCGCACGAGGCCGCCCATCACCCAGCCATTGCCGCGGCCCCAGAAGATCTTCCGGCCGTTCTTTTCCCGGCGCTCAAAGATGGTGCTGTCGCGGAAGTAAAGATGCTCCTCCTGGTCGTACAGGTAGTCCGAGGTGAACCACCACTCGCTGACCGCAAAGTCCAGGTAGCGCTGGTCGCCGGTGGCCTGCCACAGGCGCAGCCAGGCGGGCGGGGACATGAACAGCGCGTCGCACCAGGACCAGCGTTCCTGGTTCTTCGGGTTCGTTTTCCGGTCGAACTCCAGCGTGTTGGCGGGGCGGTTGCCCAGGATGTAATCGAAGCGCTCGCGCAGCGGCGCGATCATCCGCGCCTCGTGGTCCTTGAAATACAGCTCGGCATACATCTGCCCGATGCAATGGTCGTCGGCATGGTAGGTCCGCGGGCCGAGCTGCCACTGCTGCTTCTCGCCCACCGCCACCATCGCAGCATGAAAGCGCGGGCTGGCGGAGATCCGGGCGAGGGCCATCACGCCGGTGTACAGGGCGCCGTTGTGCCATTCATCGGCCCGCCAGTGGCTCGGATGGGCGAGCTGCCAGTCGCCCACGCGCTCCATGACGGCGAGCACGTCGGCCCGCGTGGGCTCACCGCCCCACCCGACCGTGGCGAACAGGAACGAGGCGAGGGCAATGAGCGGGGCTTTTTTCATCAGGGCTGGAGGGCTAGGGTGACGACCACCGGGGCGCGGGCCCGGGCGGCGCAGGCGGCAACGTAATCGTTCCACGCCTGCTGGGTGGAGAACTCGCCGGCCTTGGACCAGCCGGCACCGACAAAATATTTGAGCGGCTTGCCCGAGACGGCCTTGGCGAGCAGCAGGTGGTTGCGCTCATCCTCGGCGAAGCCCTGGAAATCCGCGGGCACGATGACGGCCGTGCCGAGCATCCCGTTGGTTTTTTGCACGACCCATTGCGTGGCGGCACCATCGGCCTGGTTGGGCGTGAGGACGAGCTGCGCGTCCTGCCCCCGGTCGGCCGGCGTTTTGTGGAGGCCGATCGCGACGGTGATCTCCTTCGGGCCGACGGCGACGGTGAAGGTGCTCTCGATCTGGTCGAGGTTGTGGCCGGCATCCACGGTGAAGCGCTTGACCTCGGAGACGATCGTGCCGTTCGCCATCCAGGTGTCGTAGGTGAGTTCGAACACGGAACGGATGGGGCCGTTGGCGAGAATCTTCCAGGACTGGTAGTTGCGGCCGACGTGGAGGGTCTTGCCGTCCCACACGCCCGTGCCGCCGCAGCCGCGGGAAGGGCCAACCTGGTACATGTCCATCCCCTCGCCCTCGTCCTTGTGGTAATGATCGTGACCCTTGTTGTACCAGCGGTCGACGATCGGATAGCTCACGCGCTTGCACCAGACATCGAGGCCGCTGGTGACGAGCACCTCCTTGCTGGCCCCCGGCGCGACGGGCGCCGCAAGGGCGGGACCGTAGGTGCGGTGCGCGATCTTGTCGTTTTCCCAGGCGAAATCGTCCAGGCGCTCGGGGATGTAACGGGCAAAGGCCCTGGTCGCGAAGACCGGGGCGACGGTCTCGGTCCGCTCCACGGTGAAGGTCGCGGATTTTTCGCCCGCGGCAAAGTCGTGCTGGAAGATCAGTTCACCGTAGGCGATGCCCTTCCCTTCCGGGTCCTTGGCCTGCGGGGCGACATTGGTGACCTGGTAGGCGAGAAGGTTGCCCGCGGCGTCCTTCACCGCGATGCGCTGCAGCAGCGCGCCGGGCAGGGCCTTGGCAACCTCGGTCCACGGCACGGTGATGGTCTCGGACGGCCGCGCGATGGCGAGGTCGTGGGTGGCGGTGATGACGAGCCGCTCCCCGCCGTGCAGGGCGACGGCGAGCAACGACAGCAACACGGCGAGGCAGTTGCGCGTTTTCATAAGGGGTGGGAATTTTCAGCGGCCGAGCCAGCCGCCGTCCACCGCGAGGATGTGCCCGTGGACGTAATCGGAAGCGGGCGAGGCGAGATAGACGACGGCGCCGGCGAGATCGGCCGGGGTGCCCCATTGGGCGGCGGGAATGCGGGCGAGGATGGCGGTGTTGCGCTCCGGGTCGGCCTGGAGGGCGGCGGTGTTGTCGGTCGCCATGTAGCCGGGCGCGATGGCGTTGACGTTGATACCGGAGGCGGCGAGCTCGTTGGCCATCATGCGGGTGAGGCCGGCGAGGCCGCTCTTGGCCGCGGGATAGGAGCCGATGCGGATGCCGCCCTGGAACGACATCATCGACGCGATGTGGACGATTTTGCCGCGGCGCTTCTGCGCGAGCCACTGCTTCACGACCGCCTGGCTGAGCCGGAAGATGGAATTCAGGTTCACCTCCATGACCTCGTCCCAATCGGCCTGGAGAAAATCGGCGAAGGCGCCGCGGCGGATGGTGCCGCCGTTGTTCACGAGGATGTCGGGCAACGGCAGCTCCTTCCCGAGCGCGGCGGCGAGCTTGTCCATGGAGGCGCGGCTGGCCTGGTCGGCGGGAAACGCGTACGCTTTGCGCCCGGCGGCCTCGACGCGCTGGCGGGTTGCGCTCGTGTCGCCGCGGGCGACGAGAATGACGTCGGCCCCGGCCTGGGCGAGCGCCTCGGCCATGCCGGCCCCGAGGCCGCGGGAGGCGCCGGTGACCAGGGCCACCTTGCCATCGAGGCGGAAACTGTGGAGCACGGTGGCCACGGCAGGTTACTTGATCTGGCCGACGGGCACGGCGTCCATGTCGTTGAATTCCTGGTTCTCGCCGCCCATGCACCAGACGAAGCTGTAGGCGGTGGTGCCGACGCCGGAGTGCACCGACCAGGGTGGTGAGAGAACCGCGTCGAGATTGTGCGCGACCACGTGCCGGGTGGCCTGCGGCGGCCCCATGAAATGAAACACCGCGTGGTTCTCGGGCAGGTTGTAATAGAGATACACCTCGGAGCGGCGCAGGTGGGTGTGCGGCGGCATGGTATTCCACACGCTGCCGGACTCCATCCGGGTGAAACCCATGACAATCTGGCAGGTCGGGAAGGCACCGGGGTAGATGACCTTGTAGAGCGTGCGCTCGTTGGCGTTCTCCCGGGTGCCCAGGCGGTCGCCCTTGAGGCCCGCGAACGGGATGTGGCGGACCGGATAGGTCATGTGGGCGGGATAACTGATGAACCAGATCCGCGCGGGCTGGGCGACATCGCGCGAGGCAAAGCTCACCGACTTGGTCCCACGACCGAGGTAGAGCGTGTCCATCGGCTCGAGCACGTATTCCACGCCGTCAACCTTGGCGACGCCGGGGCCACCGAGATTGATCGCGCCGGCTTCCCGGCGCTCCAGGAAGAACGCCGAGCGCAGCTCGGGGCGATCCGGCAGCGCGAGCGGCGTGGCCAGCGGAATGATGCCACCAAAGATGGTCCGGTCCGTTTCCCACCAGCGAAAGTTCGCCTCCCCGGCCTTGAACAGCCCGCCGGCCAGAAACTCCTCGCGGAGTTGTTCGGTGGTATAGGTGCCCACCAGTTGGGAGGCCGAGGGAGTGCGGTAATGCATGACGGAGGGAGGGTGACAGCAGGGTTAAGGCCCAGCCGCCGGGTTTCGAGAGAGAAAGCAACTCGGGAATCTCTTCCCGGACAGCGAGAGTTTCAGCTGCTGACTCCGCCGGTTGGAAAAGTGCCGTTGACGCCGGGGCCGGACTTCTCCGCGGAGGAAGAGCGGCCCGGCTGGGGATGCGCGAACAGAGCGCTGTCACGAGGGCTGGGTGGCTTCGATAGGGGTGACGGAGGTTGGGGTGTTAGGGCTCGTGAAACTCAGCGGCAGGTCGGGGGAAGGGGACCAAATTTCACTAATGAACTTGCTATTCATGTTTGAACTCACATGTTCCGTCCGCAACAAAAAAATTGGCCTCGCCCCGTTTCCCCCTGTTCCGCACCCCACCATGCCCCGCCTGACTCTTCCCGCCGATGACGGCAATTCCCTGGAACGCTATGTGATTCCCAACCTGCGGAACGCCTGCTGGATCATGAAGCTGCTGGCCCAGCACAGCGACGGGCTCAAGGCCGCCGAGATTGCCCGCACCCTGAAGATTCCCGTGACGACCACCCTGCGCATCATGGCCACGCTCCAGCTCGAGGGATATGTGCGCAAAATGGAAGGCCGCTTTGAACTGGGCCCCGTGCTGATCCACCTGGGCAACGCCTCGCTGGCCGGCACCGAGATCCGCACCGCCGCCCTGCCCATCCTGCAGGAGCTGACTTCCCGCACGGACGAGACGTCCCATCTGGCCGTGCCCTGCGACGATCACGCCCTGATCGTGGCCGTGCAGGACAGCCCCCACCCGCTGCGGGCGGCCTCGCGGCCCGGCTCGCTCACCGAGCTGCACTGCTCGTCCACCGGCAAGACCTTCATCGCCTTCCTGCACCATCACCGCCTGGAGGAATTATTCGGCAAGGGCCGTCTCACCAAGCGCACCGCGCACACACAGGACACCCTCGCGGAGGTCCGCAAGGAGGCCGCCGTCACGCGCAAGCGCGGCTACAGCCTCGACGACGAGGAATTCAACCTGGGCGTGCGCTGCCTCGCCGCCCCGATTTATTCCTCCGACGGCGCCGTGGTCGCGGCGATCGGCATCACCGCCGCCACGGTCCGGTTCTCGCGCGAGCGCATCCCGGAGATGGGCGCGATCGTCACCGATTGCGCCGCCCGGCTCTCCCGCCTGCTCGGCTACCACCGCGGCAGCTGACCCGGCGAAATCGACCGGGCCGGGCCGGCACCCCCGGATTGGGCAAAGCCGCCTGTTTCACTAATGAACATAGCGTTCAAATCTGGTGTTGATTGTTTGGGCCGCGTTTCTACATTCCCCGGCACCCGCTAGGCTAACCCCTGACCACCCCACAATGAAATCAAGCAAGCTCCCCCAGGCGCTGCGCTGGCTTCTGCCCGCGCAGCTGTTGTTGATCCCCGGCCTCCTTCAGGCCCAAACCGCCGCCCCGGCCCCCGCTGCCGGTGAGGCAGAAAAACCCAAGGACGAAGTCCTCGTCCTCTCGCCTTTCGAGGTCGTCGCGGACAATCGCGGCTACTACTCGGCCAATACGATGTCCGGCACCCGCTTCAACACGAAGCTCGATGACCTGGCTTCCTCCATCACCGTCATGACGAAGGGACAGATGTCGGACTTCGGCATGCTCGATATGAATGACATCTTCCTGTATGTCGCCGGCACCGAAGGCACCGGGACCTACACGGACTTCACGCTCGATCGCAACGGCAGCATCGGCGACAACGTGCAGAATAATCCGACCCAGGCCAACCGGGTCCGCGGCATCGCCCCGGCCAACGTCTCCCTGGGCAACATCGAGACCATGGGCCGGGTGCCCGTCGACCCGATCTCCGTCGAGTCCGTCGAGATCAGCCGCGGGCCCAACGCCAACGTCTTCGGCCTCGGCAATCCGTCCGGCACGGTCAACATGGTGCCGGTCTCCGCCAACCTGGGCAAGAATCGCGTCTCCACCGAGCTCCGGGGTGACAGCTACGGCGGCTGGCGCACGAGCCTCGATGTGAACCATGTGCTGATCGACGGCAAGCTGGCGGTTCGCGCCAGCGGCGTGTACCAGCACGACGCGTTCCAGCGCAAGCCCTCCGGCGTGGATACCGAGCGCTACAACGGGATGGTCAAGTACCAGCCGTTCAAGAACACCACCGTCAGCGCTTCCTACTCCATGTATCACGCCTATGGCAACCGGCCCAACGCCCTGCCCCCGCGCGACAACCTCACCTACTGGATCGCCAACGGCAGCCCGACTTGGGACCCCGTCACGCAGCAAATCCACAATGCCGACGGCACCAACCGGGGGCCCCCGATCACCGCCGCCACCTACAACGGCCCGGATGTCTTCACCGCCAGCTACCTCGGCAATGACCACGGCCAGATGTTCATCGACCAGACCGGCCTGAGCTACTGGGCCGCCCCGCGCGGCACCACCAGCACGGCGGGTCCCACCCTGGCCACCCTGCAGGCGGCCCGCTACCTGCAGACGACCGCCGCCGCCGGCCCGACTTTCTCCGGCACGGCCCCCCGCCCCTTCAACCAGTACCTGTTCAACACCACGCCGACAATCAGCGACAAGAACGTCTACAACTACGAAGACATCAACCTTTCCGCGCCCAACGAATTCTGGGACAAGACCCGGACGACGAACCTCACGCTCGACCAGATGTTCTTCAACAACCTGACGCAAACCCTCGCCGCGCAGTTCTCCTTCATGCGCGAAGACTCGGAACGCTGGACCCGCAACCTCGTCGGCATTGTGAACGACAACGGTCAGTCCGGCCAGCTCATGGTCGACATCAACGAGCGTCGCCTCGACGGCACGCCCAATCCGTTCCTCCTCCGGCCTTACCTCAGCGTCGACAAGCCCCGCACCGCCTATCAGCCCCAGCAGTGGGACACCTCGCGGGCGCAGCTCGCCTACCGGCTCGACCTGACCAAAAACGACAACATGCTCAAGCACCTCGGCTGGTTCCAGTTCACCGGCTATGGCGAATACAAGTATCGCGTGAACCGCCAGTATTCCTGGCGCGATGCCATGTCGTCCGACGTTTCGTGGATCACCCCCGGCACCTATCGCGGCTATCAGGCCTCGCCCACCGGCACCCCGGCCCAAGTGCCCCTCACGCAGGGCCTCTACCGGTATTATGTCGGCGACAAGTCCGGCAACAATGTCGACTACTCCCCCGGCAGCTTCAACTTCGGCTCGTATCCGTTCGTGTGGGGCAACGGCGCCACGGGTGTCATGCGCACCGACAACATGGTGCTCAGCCAGGTGGCCGCGGACAAGACCGGCGGCAATTTCAACACCAAGACGACGCTTAAGACCTACGGCGGTGTCGTGCAAAGCCACCTGTTCGGCGATCGCCTGATCACGACCTTGGGCGCGCGCCATGATGATACCACCCTGCAATTCGGCAACCCGGGCAACCCGGCGAACGGCTTTGCTCCCGATGGCATCAACTTCAACTACGCGCTGACCGACGGCTGGTCCGCCACCGTCTATGACAACGGCGGCGACACCACGAACGTCCAGTTCGTGGTCCGTCCGTTCATGGACACGCCGGTCACCACCAACCTGCAGGCGAGCGGCAGCGGCGGCAGTCGCTTCTTCGGCAGCCTGCTCAACGGCCTGTCGGTGAATTTCAACCGTTCGGACAGCTTCCTCCCGACGAACCCGGCGCAGGATCTCTTCAAGAATCCCCTGCCCAACACAACCGGCACCGACGAGAGCTGGGGTCTCGGGTTCAACCTGTTCGACGGCAAGCTGGTCGTTCGCGCCACCCACTACGACAACTTCCAGAAGAACGCCCAGACCACGGACATGAACACGGTGGCCGGCCGCGTGCTGCGCATCGACTTCCAGACCCTGGGCGCCGGCAATCCCACGCCCTTCATCAACCTCTACCAAAATGCCCAGCGTTGGGTGCAATTCTCGAACCCGGCCTGGACCGCCGACCAGATCACCGCCGAGGTTGAAAAGCAGACCAAGATCAGCGCCGCGGACAATGTCTATTACTCCAACGCGACCCCCCCGATTGGCGCCACCTCGGACATTCGCTCCGTCGGCACGGAGATCGAGATCAACATCAACCCGAATCGCTACTGGACCATGACGGGCTCGATCACGGAGACCAAGTCGGTCGTCCAGAATATCTCCTCGGCCCTCGTCGACTGGATCGACGCCCGCATGCCGGTGTGGACCACGCTCGTGGATCCGTCCATCACCACCGCCAACGCGATCGCGGAAGGCAACCCGGGCAAGCTCTGGTGGCTCCACCGGTATTCCGCCGCCGCCACCATCCCTGGCGCGGCCTCGTTTTCCGCCACCGCCGTGACCCCGCAGGATAACTACAACGCATTCGTGAAGGCGCCCTTTGGCGTCATGCAGGCGCAGGAAGGGTTGAACAACCCGCAGGTCCGGCGCTATAACTTCCGCGGGAGCACGAGCTACCAGCTCGCCGGTATCAGTGACAACGCGTTCCTCAAGCGCACGACCGTCGGCGGCGCCCTCCGCTGGGAAGACAAGGCCGCCATCGGCTACTATGGTGTCCAGAGCCTGCCGGATATCATCACGGAGCTCGACCCCAACCGGCCGATCTATGACAAGTCGCACTACTACGTGGACCTGTTCGCCTCCTACAAGACCAAGCTCTGGAACGACAAGGTCAGCACCACCTTCAAGCTGAATGTCCGCAACCTCGGGGAAAACGGCCGGCTGCAGCCGGTCGGCGCGTTCCCGGACGGCACGACCCATACGTTCCGCATCATCGACCCGCAGCAGTTCATCTTCACGGTGACCTTCGACCTCTGAGGTCGGTTCATCGCTGCTCCTTCATCGCCGCCACCGCAGGGTTGGCGGCGATTTCTTTTCCAGACTTGATTGCCCATGGGCATCATTCCCTGATTTCTACTGTGGGCGGGGTACCCTCGCCCCACCCATCCCGGTTTCCTTCCTGTGCCCCGCCCTGCTCCATCCTTGTCCCCCGCGGCCGCCGCGCCTCGCGCCGGCTGGCCGGTGGGCTGGATTTGGGTGGCGCTGGTCGCCGTGGTCCTGGTCGCCTACTGGCCGGCCCTGTCGGGCGGCTTGATCTGGGACGACCACGGCCATGTCACGCGCCGCGACCTGCAGTCGCTCGCCGGCCTTGGCCGCATCTGGGGCGAATTCGGGGCCACCCAGCAATATTACCCGGTGCTGCATTCGGCGTTCTGGTTTGAGCACCGCCTGTGGGGCGATGCGACGGTCGGCTATCACCTGCTCAATGTCCTGCTGCATGCGACGGCCGCGTGCCAGTTCCTGGTGCTGCTGCGCCGGCTGGCGGTGCCCGGTGCGACGCTGGCCGCGCTGCTCTTCGCCCTGCATCCGGTCTGCGTCGAATCGGTCGCGTGGATTTCCGAGCAGAAGAACACCCTCTCGCTCGTGTTCTACCTCGCAGCCGCCCTGGTCTACCTTCGCTTCGACGCCGGACGCCGGCCGCGCGACTACGCCCTGGCCGGCGGGCTCTTCGCGCTCGGGCTGCTGACCAAGACTGTCACCGCCACGCTGCCGGCCGCGCTGCTGGTGGTTTTCTGGTGGCGCCAGGGACGTCTGGAATGGCGGCGCGATGTGCTGCCCTTGCTGCCGTGGTTCGTCCTGGGCGCGTGCTCCGGCCTGGTCACGGCCCATTTTGAGCGCGTGCTCATCGGTGCGCAGGGCGCGGAGTTCGACCTGAGCTGGTTGCAGCGGTGCCTGCTGGCGGGCCGGGTGTTCTGGTTCTACCTCGGCAAGCTGGCCTGGCCGGCTGAGCTGATCTTCATCTATCCCCGCTGGACCATCGACCCGGCGCAGGCCTGGCAATGGCTCTTCCCGCTGGGCGCACTCGCCCTGTTGGGCGTGCTCACCTGGTGGCAACGGCGGCAGCGCGGCCCCCTGGCCGCCGCCCTGCTTTTTGCCGGCACCCTTTTCCCCGTCCTCGGATTCGTCAACGTCTTCCCCTTTGTTTTCTCCTATGTGGCGGACCATTTCCAGTATCTGGCCAGTCTCTCCGTCTTCGCACTGGCGGCGGCCGGCATCCAAGGAGTCTTAACGCGGATACCGGCGCTGGGCCGCCATGCCACCACCGGCGCCTTGCTGGTCCTTCTGGGCGGCCTGACTTGGGCACAGTGCGGGATGTATCGCGATCCCGTCACTCTCTATGAGACCACGCTGCGGCGTAATCCCGCCTGCTGGATGGCGCACAACAATCTCGCCACCATCCTGACCGTGGGGGGCCGGCCCGCCGAGGCGATCCCGCACCTCGAGGCCGCCATCAAACTCAACCCGGGCATGGCCGCGGCCTACAATAATCTTGGCGACAGCCTGACCCGGGTCGGTCGGGCCCGGGAAGCCATTCCGCACCTGGAAAAGGCTCTCCAGCTGCAACCCGCTTACGCGGTGGCGCAGACCAATCTCGGCAACGCGCTGCTGGAGCTCAACCGGCCGGACGAAGCCATGGCCCACTACCAGCAGGCCCTTCAATTGGATCCCGGTTACGCCAATGCGGAATGCAACCTCGGGCTCGCCCTTGCCCAGGCCGGACGGACGGCGGAGGCTGTCCGTCATTTCGAGCGGGCCGCGCAACTTGATCCCAACTACGCCGACGCGGAACTCAACTGGGCGGTCGGCCTGATGCTCACCAGCGGTTTTCCCGCGGCGGTGCCACACTTTGAAAAGGCGGTCGAACTCAATCCCGCCTCGATCGATGTGCGCAACACCTATGGTCGCGCCCTCCTCCAGCATGGCCGGTACCAGGAGGCCATCGTGCAATTCGAGGCGGTGCTCCGCCTCCATCCGGACCAGGCCGACGCCCACATGAACCTCGCGCTCACTTTCCGCCAGCTCGGCCGGAAGCCGGAGGCCAGCCAGCACTACATCCGGGCGCTCGAGCTCAACCCCGCGCTCGGTGGCGGACGCTAGCCAGCCACCGGTTCATCCGTTGATCTGGAACACCTGCGCACGCTGGCAAAGCTGCACCGGCACGCCCCACGGGTCACGCAGCATGACGAGCAACGATCCATCCGGCTGGGGCTCCTCCATGGCCAGCGTGGCTCCCGCCTGCAGCAGCCGGGCCTGCTCCGCCTTCGCATCCGCCACCGCAAAGGCGAAGTGCATCCGCAGCGGATGCTGGGCAGGATACTCCGGGATGGGGTCCTTCGGATTGGTGTAGAATTCCAGGAACACGCGCCCCGAACCGTCGGCGAGGAAGTGGGTATACGGCACCTCGGTCCGCGCCCGCAGCACCTTCAGGCCGAGATGCGCGACATACCATGCAGCCGCAGCCCGGGCATCCGGCACGTTCAGGGCGAAATGCTCAAATTTCATGGTCGGCGGAAGGAAGGCAGGAGACCGGGAATCGGTTGATGTTCATTAGTTAACCGGTGTTTCATCCCTGAATTATTCTGAGCTTGCCGCAAGGAGAATATCCTCTGTCGATAGCAGCTCGCCCGCGCCGGTCAGCCCGATGCCCCAGCCTCCGGGGTGTCACTCCCCGGCCCTCCCCCGCCCCCGTTTTCCACATGAACAAAGCCGAGATTCTTGCCCAGCTGAAGGCCCAGAAGGTCATCGCCCTTATCCGCGCCGACAACGCCGACAACCTCCTCGGCTGCGCCCGCGCCCTCCTGGCCGGCGGCCTCGGCGCGATCGAGCTGACCATGACGACCCCCGGCGCCCTTGAGCTCTGCGCCAAGGTCACGAAGGAACTGCCCGACGTCCTCCTCGGCCTCGGCACGGTTCTCGACGCCGAGACCGCCCGCAAAGGCATCGCCGCCGGCGCGAAGTTCATCGTTACGCCCGCCGTGCGCCCCGAGGTCATCAAGGCCTGCAACGCCGCCGGCGTGCCCGTGCTTTCCGGTGCGCTCACCCCCACCGAGGCCTGCACCGCGTGGGACGCCGGTGCCGATGTCATCAAGATTTTCCCCGCCGAGTTCTTCGGCCCCGCCTACATCAAGTCCCTCAAGGCGCCGTTTCCGAAGATGGAATTCCTGCCCACGGGCGGTGTCACCCCCGAGACGGTCGGCGATTTTCTCAAGGCTGGCGCCTTCGCCACCGCCGCCGGCTCCGCCCTCGTCGCGCCCGCCGCGCTGAAGTCCGGCGACTGGGCCGCCATCACCGCCCGCGCGAGGCAGTTCGTCGCTGCCGCCAACGCCGCGAAGTAATTTCCCCATGAGCCTAAAAATCCGTCCCGCTTCCGAATGTGCCTTTGACCAGATCTCGCTCGGCGAGGTCATGCTCCGCCTCGATCCCGGCGAGGGCCGCATCCGCACCGCCCGCAGCTTCTCGGTCTGGGAGGGCGGCGGTGAATACAACACCTCCCGCGGCCTCCGCAAATGCTTCGGCCTGAAAACCGCCGTCGTCACCGCCTTCGTCGACAACGAGGTCGGCCACCTCGTCGAGGATTTCATCATGCAGGGCGGCGTTGCCACCGACTTCATCCAGTGGCGCGAGGACGACGGCATCGGCCGCACCGTCCGCAACGGCCTCAACTTCACCGAGCGCGGCTTCGGCATACGCGGCGCCGTCGGCAATCCCGACCGCGGCAACACCGCCGCCTCGCAGCTCAAGCCTGGCGACATCAACTGGGACCACATCTTCGGCAAGCTCGGCGTCCGCTGGTTCCACACCGGCGGCATCTACGCCGCCCTCTCCACCTCCACTGCCGAGGTGACCGTCGAGGCCGTCAAGGCCGCGAAGAAACACGGCACCATCGTCAGCTACGACCTCAACTACCGCCCCTCGCTCTGGAAGACCATCGGCGGCCTCAAGAAAGCCCAGGAGGTCAACCGCGAGATCGCCAAGTACGTCGACGTCATGATCGGCAACGAGGAGGACTTCACCGCCTCGCTCGGCTTCGCCGTCAAGGGCGCGGAGGACCTGAAGCACATCGAGACCGACGCCTTCAAGGCGATGATCGAGACTGCCGTGAAGGAATTCCCGAACTTCAAGGTCGCTGCCACCACGCTGCGCCACGTCCACACCGCGACCAGCAACGACTGGAGCGCGATCCTCTGGCACGACGGCCAGTTCCACGAGAGCAAGAAATACCCGAAGCTCGAGATCCTCGACCGCGTCGGCGGCGGCGACTCCTTCGCCTCCGGCCTGCAGTTCGGCTTCCTCGAGTTCAATGACCCGAAGAAGGCCGTCGAATACGGTGCGGCCCACGGCGCGCTCGCCTCGACCACGCCCGGCGACACTTCCATGGCCACCCGCAAGGAGGTCGAGAAGACCATCGGCGGCGGCGGTGCGCGCGTGGTGCGCTGACCCGTCCCCTGTTCTCCCGTTGCTGGCCGCTGCCAGCCCGGGACCAGTCGCCCAGCCTTCGCCGTGGCTGGTCCGTCTTCTGTCCTCCGAACAACCCGGGCTCGCCCGCCCGGGTTGTTCTTGGGTGCGGATTGCAGGCTTGATGTACCCGCCGCCGGGAACCAAGATTGGTCAGCAGGCCACCCATTATGCCCCTTCCCCTCGAAGCCCTTGGGAACTCCTCTCGTGCCCTACGGTCCACGCGTAAAGTCATCATGTCCCCAACAACCAGAGGATCAAGCGACCGCCTTTCGATTTGGCTCGAACCGAACGATTGGCGCTGACCCGCCTCACCATGAACTCCTGCCGGTTCCTGCTTCCCTCGCTCGCGCGCGCCCGCCCTGTGATGACGACGGTGCTGTTCGCCGGTATCGCCGCGATGGTCGCGCCCGCCCAAGTCTACTATCCCCCCGTACGGGAAACCGCTAACCACGGGCCATCGCTTGGCCCCAACAGCGCGCGCCCGATCTCGAATTTGAGCAACATCAGCGCCATGGATTCCACCCGGGTCATCCAGCGGCCCTTCGATCCCTTTTTCCTTCCGGCCCTGCTGCCCGTGCTCGGGGATGCCCGTCCCGCAAATCGGGAACTCCTCGCGGAGGGCTACCCGCGCGAGTCCGCCGGCGAACCCTACTTCATGGCCGAAGGGAATCTGGCCGCCCAAAATCTGCTGTCTGCCAAGCGCGCCGAGAACATTGCCAGCTATCGGACGGCCCGCTTGACCCTGCTGACGGAACTGCGCGCGGAACTGGAGCGCGGGCCCGAGGTATCCGCGGCGGTCCGGGCGCGCGCCCTGGCTGACCTTGCCGCTGCACAAACCCCACGCCTGCTCGAGTTGGAGAGCGAGGCCGAGCAGATCCGCCATGATCTCACCCACGTGGAGCTGCTGAAGGTCACCGCGGATGACATTGGCAAGCTGGTGCCGATCGACGAAGATCCAAAACTCAAGGAACGCCTGGCCGCCCTACGCCTGATTCTTTCGGCCGCTCATTTCCGGGACGGTTTCTCCCCCGACCAGCGCCGGCTGCTCGAGGAAATGGCCCAGGAGCTGAGACTCACCCTCGAGCCCAGGCTCGCGGCGAGCCGGTCGGTCTTTTTCTGGCCGGCGGGCGCACGCATCCCCACCCCCACGGGCCTGACCCCCGGGATGGCCGAAAAATTCGAGGAATTCCAGCGCCGCAAAGCCGCCCTGAAGGACGACCTCCGTGCTGCCTTGGAACGCGAAAGAAACCAGGTGTTCAACTTCGACCATACCGAAGACTTCGTGCAGCTCGCCGCCGCCCAAGCCCCCCGGTTTGCCGAACTCGACGCCCTGGCCGACCAGCTCCGCCCGGCCCTGGCCGCGCTGACGGACGCCGGCGACACGCTCGCCACACACCTGCCCGACGATCTCGCCCGCCAGGTTGCCGCCCTCGCGGAGCGCACGTCGACCCTGCAGCGCGAGATGTATGCCCAGCTCGCGGAATTCCGCCATGCCCTGCCCGATGATCGCCTTGAGCTGACCCGGCAGGGCACCGGCTTGGCCATTATCGTCACAACCAACAAGGACACCCCCAGCAACCGCGATCTCGTGCTCGCCCGCATCAACGACTTCAACGAGGAGCTTTCCGGCCGTTTCACGGCCCTCGCCACCGTGCGCGACCGCGTGCGTGACGCCCTCGCCCGCTACCAGGCGACCGCCCCCAACGCGAAACCCGGCATGACCGTCGACCGGTTCGCCGCCGATTTCCTCGCCGCCCAACGCGCGCGGGAATACCGGAACCGCCAGCGCGACTACGCGACCGCCGTCCTCGCCCCCGGTCTCTCGCCGGCGCAACGCCGGCTGCTGCTCGCCGCCGCCACCGCCGATTCCGTGCAGGAAAATCCTTCGCCCGCCCCACCCCCGATCGCTGCATCGCTGCACTGAGGCGACCGGGGGCACCCAACCTCGCCTCCATCGGCCCGCGTGGTACCGTTTTTCCACGTCACCCGGCCGTCCATCCCGGGCTCGCCAGCCCGGGTTTTTCTTTGCACGGTCAAAGGATGCTCATCCGCCTCGCGGTTTTCCTGCTCGAGCACTCACCCCTGCTGCGCCGGCTGCTCTGGCGCTGGTGGTATGGCCGCCTCGCGAAACGCTACACGGCCGGTGACTGGACCTTCATGAACTACGGCTTCGTGCCGCCTGCTGGTGGCGCGACGCTCGCGCTCGACCCGGAGGACGAGCCCGACCGGTACTGTATCCAGCTTTACCACCGGGTCGCCTCGGCCGCGGACCTCGCGGGCAAGGTCGTGCTCGAGGTGGGCTCGGGCCGCGGCGGCGGCGCCAGCTTTCTCGCGCGCTATCACCGGCCGGCGCGGGTCACCGGCGCGGATTTCTCGCCCCAAGCCGTGACCCTCTGCCAAAAGCGCCACGCCGCCGTCCCGAACCTCTCTTTTACCGTCGGCGACGCCGAGCAGCTGCCGTTTCCCGACGCCAGCTTCGATGCCGTGGTGAACGTCGAGAGCAGCCACTGCTACGGCCACATCGATAAATTCTTCGCCGAGGCGGCCCGCGTGCTGCGCCCCGGCGGCCATTTCCTCTATACCGACTTCCGGCCGGATGCCGAGGGACCGGCGTGGAGCGCCGCCCTGGCCGCGCAGCGCGGCTGGGAACTCACCGACTTCGAGGACATCACCACCGCCGTCGCCGACGCCCTGCTGGCCGACGATGCGCGCAAGCGGAAGCTTATCGCCGAGTTCATCCCGCCCGCCTTCCACCATCTCTTCGGCGAGTTCGCCGGACTGGTTGGCGGCCAGATGTACGAGGGTTTCCGAAAACGGGAAATGTTATATCACCGCTTTGCGTTCCGGAAGAAACCAACTACAACTTAGGCACCCCATGCGCTTCCTTACCCCTCCCGTCCTGAGCCTGTCGAAAGGGCTCGTCCTCGCGGCGCTGCTTGCCGGCAGCGTCATCCCGTCCATCGCCGCGACTCCCGCCCCGGCCGCGACCCCCGCCACCACCGCCTCGCCCTACGACATCCCGGCCACCAACGACGGCCTGCCCGGCAGCGGCCCGATCCGCCGCTATGACTGGTTCAAGAAACTCTGGCGCGAGCGTCGCACCGCCTGGGCCGCCCGCGTGGACCAGGACCAGCAAGCCATCGTGTTCCTCGGCGATTCCATCACGCAGGGCTGGCATGACGACTTTGACGGCATGTTCCCGGAATTGAAGACCGCCAACCGCGGCATCAGCGGCGACACCACCCGCGGTGTCCTCATCCGCCTCCAGGAAGATGTGCTGGCGCTCCATCCCCGCGCCGTCGTGCTGCTCATCGGCACCAACGATCTCGAGGAAAAGGCCGGGCCCTGGACTATCGCCAGCAACCTGCGCCTCATCCTCGACGCGCTCCGGCAGCACAACCCGGCGATGCCGGTCATCGTGTGCCAGGTCATGCCCAGCTCGCACCAGAAGAACCGTCCCGCCCACCTGATCCGCCGCGTCAACCAACTCATCCTCGAACTTACGGCCGACCAGCCGCAGGTCACCGTCGTCGATACCTGGAAGCTCTTCGCCAGCGCAACCAACGACGCCAAGCCCGAGGAGTTCCCCGACCTGCTCCACCCGGGCAACGCCGCCTATGCCAAATGGGCCGGCGCGATCCGCCCCGTGCTCGCCACCCTCGGCTTCCTCGAGCGCGAGAACGACGAGTTCACCATCGAGAACGACTTCGTCGCCCTCTTCAACGGTCACGACCTCACCGGCTGGGGTTACCGTCCGACCACGCCCGCCGACATCGAGAGCGCGAAACGCTGGCAGTCAGGCCAGGTCGACGCCGCCGACTGGCCCATCGTGAAGGAAGCCGTCACCTTCGACGGCCTCAAGGCCAGTCCTGACGGCCGCTACGTCGCCAAGGCTGGCCGCCTCATCGTCACCACGCCGCCCGGTCGCCGCGTCCAGCAACTGTGGACGACGCGCGAGTTCCCCAGGAATTTCGTCCTCCGCCTGCAGTTCCGCGCCACGCCCAACACCGACAGCGGCATCTACGTGCGTGGCCCCCAGCTCCAGTGCCGTGACTACCTGCTCGCCGGCCCCTACACCAAGCTGCAAAACTACAAGGCCGGTGACTGGAACGACATCGAGGTCACCGTGAAGGACGGCGTCGCGCGCGCCACCTGCAACGGCGAGGTGCTCGAGGAGGCCATGAAGCTCCCCGACACCGGCCCGATCGGGCTCGAGGGCGACAAGGGCCAGATGGAATACCGCCGCATCCGCCTGATGGAACTGCCGTAGGTTTTCTGGAGGCAGGGCACCCCACCCCGCTTTTATATTGTAGGGCGGGGTCTCCGAACCCCGCCTTTTGTTGTCATCCTGAGCGCAGCAAAAGATCCAGCGGTATGATCACAACGGGCATCATTCTGGATTCTTCGCTTCGCTCAGAATGACAGTACGTAGATTGATGGTAGGGGCGGTTGCCCTCAACCGCCCTCCATGGGCAACGGCCCCTACCTCACCCTGCCGGTTCTTCTTCCTCCTTCGCAAACTTCCCGGCCACCCAGTCGGCGACCTTGTTCAGCCCCAGCGCGAAGATCAGCCACATGGTGCCGAGCGCGGCCCAGCAGCCCCAACCCAGCAGCCAGTAGTTGCGCCGGATGGTGAATTTCTTCCAGCCGTAGCCGTCCATGAGCTTGTTCATGTCGCCACCCTGGTCGTCCTCGCCGTTGATCAGCGAGCCGAACGGGATTTCCTCCAGCCCGCGATAGATGTCGCCCCAGCGCAGCCAGATGTTGAGGAACGCCGTCGCGCCGATGCAGAAGAAGACATAGCGGCACGCGCCCCACTTGAACTTTTCCGGCAGCTGCACCCAGAAAAACATCATGAACAGCGTGCTCAGGTAGAACTCCCCGCCCACGCCGCCGAACGCGCTCCACCAGAATTCCTGCCGGTGCTCCGGCATGCGCCACGTCATGTAGAATTGCAGGCCGGCCAGCGCGACCGCCGCCACCATCGGCCAGACCTTGCGCTCGATCCAGCCCGCGGCGAACAGGATGCCGAACATCAGCAGGAGCCCGAAGTAGACGAAATGGGAGTAGACCGGCTCCACGGGCGTCCAGCCGAAGGGCAGCGGCGTCGCCCGGAACCCGCACAACCATGCCGCGGTGGCGTGGCCGAACTCGTGCATCCACACATGGAATCCGGTCAGCAGGAATTTCAGCGGCGTGAGATTCACCAGCCACACGAAGCCCAGCAGCAGCGGTGGCACGAAGGTGTTCACTTTCCAGTGGTCGAAGCGGAACAGGATGAACTCCTGGTCGGCCGGATCGGGTGCGGTCAGCACCGGCGGGGTGAGCAGGCGGTCGGGCGCCGGTGGGACGGGCGGATGATACTGCCCGAGGTGCGGCTTCCGGCGCGGATTGGCCGCCTCCGCCTGCCGCTGCCCTTCGCGCAGGTGTTCAGCCAGCCTTTCATACGCCGCGCGCAATTGTGCCCGCTGCGCCTCGAGCGCCGGGTTGGCCTCGTCGGCCGCGCCGCTCTTGCCTTTGATCAACGCGAAATTCCGCTTCATGAACGTCCGCTCCAGCTCTTCCAACGAAACGCCCGGCGACACCCCCAGCGCGGTGTAACACTCCTCCAGCTCGCCTTCGTTCATGCACCGGAAGCGTGGGCCGGGGCCGCCCGGGTGTCGAGCCGGAGCATGTGAAGGAACGGTGAGGATTGGTGGTGTCCCAATTTGGTAGGGCGAGTCGTCCCAGACGAGCCGCAGCCTCTCGACAGACTTGAGGCCATGAGCTTGTCGAAACGGCTCATCCGGAGGATTCGCCCTACCCAAGGCGGGTTTCTGAAATACGGACACAACCTGCGGATCGGGTGTTGCGATTCCCCCTTGCCTCCCGCGCGGCGCTCCGCCGAAATGGCGGAGATGACAGTGCCACCCCACCCCAGCCGCCTGCCCGGCCGCCAGCGCTTCCCGCGCCAGGCGACCCGGGCGTTCAGCTTGGTGGAACTGATGATCGCGGTGCTCATCGTCAGCATGCTGCTTTTCATGGCGGTGCCGACCTACCAGCGCATCCAGCGCAAGGCTCGCGCCACCACCGTGGCCAACGATCTCCGGGTTTTCGGCGCCGCTTTCCAGGCCTACGCCCACGAAAGGGGCACCTGGCCCGCCGAAGCCCTGCCGGGCGTGGTTCCCACCGGCTTCACCAGCCAGGACATCCAGACCGAGACTTGGGCCAAGGCCACGCCCATGGGCGGCAAATTTGACTGGGAATACAACCAGACCCACCCGCGCGGCACCTACCCGCCCCCCGGTGGCGGCAAATGGCACGCCGCCGTGGCCATCACGGGCACGACAGACGCCCCGCTGATCCTTGATGCCGACCTCATGGTGGAAATCGACGAGATCCTCGATGACGGCAACTTGGTGACCGGCAACTTCCAGACGGGCTTTGGCGACTGCCCCATCCTCATTATCGAACCCTGATGGCCGCCAACACCTACAGTGTAACGCTCCACCACCTCGCCCCGGGCGCGGCGGCCGCCGGCTTGGGCTATCCCGATGAGCAACTGTCCAGCGTCACGCCCGCCCAGCTCACCGAGATGCTCGAGACCCTGGCTGAGGTGGCCTCGCGCCTGACGATCTACGAACCCTCCACGCCGGAGATCCGCATCAAGACCGACCGCGAAGTCTATGTGGTCCGCACCCGCTACCGTCACCTGTGCTTTGTCGGCCGCGAGGCCGTGCTGCGCGGCGAGGAGCACTCCGTGGCTTACATCATGGCCACAATCTCCGGGCTGGCCGAGCCGGAAGTGAAGACCGTCACCGCGCGCGTCTTCGAGCGACCCTCCAGCGCCGGACCGGCACACCCGATGGCCGGCGGCGGTTTTCCCGATTGGGCCAAGATCGCCCTGATGTTGATCCTGAGCGCCGGTTTTCTTGCCGGTGCCGGCTGGCTGCTGTTCCGTCCCGCCCGTTCGCTCGCCCCCAAGTTTGACCTGATGTCGCCCGTTGAGTCCATCGCCCTGCTCAGCCGCGTCGCCGGCGAATACCGCACGGGCACCCAGGAGGGCGACCGCCGCCTGATCGTCGGCTCGGACGGCACCCTGCGCATCGCGAAATACGGCCCCGCGCAGGCGATCGCCGAGGAGATTATCCGCACGGCGCGCGGCGCCCAGCAGGCCGGCCAGCCCGCCCTCGCCACCAGCGACCCCTATCTGATGACGATCAAGGATAACGACAACGTCATCCTCTACGGCCAGAATTACAAACGCGTGTCGCCGTGAGCGGCGGCTGAGCCGCCGTTCAGGTGATAGGCGATGGGTTATGGGTAATAGGCCTTGGGTTGATGGCTGTCATTTTTCTGCTATCAGCATGACAGCCTCTGACCTCTGACCCATGCTCCCCGCTCCCAGCTCCCCGCCTCGCCTCATCCTCCTCATGGGCGTCGCCGGCTCGGGCAAGACCACCGTCGGACACGAACTGGCCGCCGCACTGGGGTGGCCTTACCATGAAGCCGACGATTTCCACGGTGCGGCCAACAAGGAAAAGATGGGGCGGGGCCTGCCCCTCGATGATCATGATCGCGCGCCGTGGCTTGCCGCCATCCGCACCGCCATGGATGACTGCCAGGCCGCCGGCCGCAGCGCCGTGTTCAGCTGTTCGGCGCTGAAGGAGAAATACCGCCGCGTGTTGCTGGACGGCACCACGGGGGTATCCCTCGTTTTTCTTTCCGGTGACCGCGAGATGCTGCTCGCGCGGCTGCAGCAACGCCCGGGTCACTACATGAAGCCCACCATGCTGGAGAGCCAGCTCGCCGTCCTCGAACCGCCCGCCGACGCCCTCACGCTCGATGTCCGGCAGTCCCCCGGCGAACTCGTCTCCGCCATTCGCCGGCACTGCGGGGTGTGACTTCGGAGCCTTTTCCGCGGATCACACGAATGATCACGGATACAAAATAAACCGGATTGGTTATAGGCCATCAAACCTGTGAACCGCTAATCTTCGCGTATCCGCGCTAATCCGGTCTCTGAATTAGCGATGATTAGCGCCCATTAGCGGCTAAAATCAGCTTTGGGCTTGGCCTGATCCTGTCTTTATCCGCGTCTATCAGCGCTATTCGCGGTAAATTCAGAAGTCTTTGATGAAGCCCGGTCTGGCACTTGTCACTTGGCACTTTCCCCTTGGTGGCTACACCTAGGTCTCCCACCGACATGCCCCCCCCTCACCCCAATCGCCAGTCCGGCTTCACGATCGTCGAGGTGATGATGGCCTCGGTCATTCTGGTGGTCGGTTTCATCGGCATGATCCAAGGCATCACCATCGGTTCGGAGATGATGGCGACCGCCCGCCGGCAGACTCTCGCCGCCCAGATCCTCGATCATGAAATAGGAAAACTGAGGCTTAGGGATTGGACTTATATCAGCACCACACTGACCAGTGCTGCAAGTGCCACGTATACCAGTGATCAGGCTTCCATCAACACCGCCATCGCAGCGTCGGGGGTTTCCTTCAACCTAGCCAGCACCGTCACCACCATCACGACCGATCTGCGCGAAGTAAGTTTCACGGTAACATGGACCAAGAGCGGGACCACCACGGCGGCCACCGCCGCCACCGGCAGCTGGCTTGATCAACTTTCCTTTTCCGGTCCGGCGCCCATCGCCCGCACCTATACGCGGAAGAGCACGGCTTTTTTTAGTAAATACGGCCTGAGCACCAAGCTGTAGCCTTCACAGAGCAACCGGCCAATTTCCCAAGGCGTTTTAACCACAGATGAACACGGATCAGCACAGATTATCGAACCGGACTTCAGCCGCTTCCATGTGTTCCTTGGTTAACTTCATTTGTGCCCATCTGTGTAATCTGTGGTTAAACTCTCCGGGCTCCGGCCTTTTCTGCCCTGATGGGCATTCTGGATGTTCCGTAGTTCTCTTCTCCCTGTGATTCATCGTAGTTCCAAATCCGCTGCCGGCTTCACCTTGGTCGAGCTCCTGGTCGGCACCACATTGGCGGGGGCCGTCATGGCGGCCGTGCTCTCAAGTTATATCTTTCTGGGCCGTAGTTTCGCTCGTCTCGCCAACCAGCAGATCTTGGAGACTGAAGCCCGGCGCACCCTCACCTATTTCGCCCGCGATGTCCAGATGGCCTCTGGCATAGATACCACGGTCACCGTGAGCTCTTCGCGCGTCTCACTCATCGTGCCCGTGGGCAGCAGCACGAACACCATTACTTACTTTTACAACCCTTCCTCCCCGCTTTCCGTAAACATCAATGGCTCCAGCATCATTATGGCGGGCAGTGCGCTGACTCGATGCGTCTATGATGGCAGCACGGTCACCTCGCAAATCCTGCTCAGGAATATCCTCACTACTAACGGCTGTATTTTTCGCTATTATGATGGTTCGGTTGCCAGCTATCCTTACGACAACGGTTCCTCGCCCTATATCACCGTCACGACCTATGCCTCAGGCATCAAGCAACTGAGCCTCCAGTTCAGCACCCAGCTCGGCGTAAGTGCTAACGGCACGCAAACCCTGGTCTATCAGGTCGCCTCCAGCCGCCTGCTGATCCACAATAGTGCCCTGCTCCAATGAGCCCAAGGCAGGCAACCACAGATGAACACGGATAAGCACAGATCAAATGCACTGCACGGGATTGCCGAGCCTGTGGTTCCCCCGCTTGGACTGTCCCATCTGTGTCCATCTGTGTCCATCTGTGGTTCAAACCGGCTCGGCTCCTCCCGTGGCACCGTGACCCTCGTGGCGCTCTGCTTTGTGGCGGTGATGGGCATCACGCTGGCCGGTTATATCGCCGTGTGCTCCCGGGCGATGAACCTGAGCAACCGCACCTTCCAGACCAACCTCAGCAAGCAGCTCGCGGAGGTCGGCGTGGATGAGGCCCTCCGCGCCTTCAACAAAAACAACTGGGCCGACTGGTCGTCCAGCGGCACCGCCGCCGACTGGACCGTCAGTGGCACCGCCGCCACCTGCAACCTCACCTTCCCGGCGGGAAAATTCGGCCAGGGCGTCACCGGCTCGGTCAAGATCCGCATCGACAACTACAACGCCAACCAGCTCGACTCGACTTGGAGCTCCTCCGCCACCTACCGCATCAACGACCTCGTGGGTTACAACGGCACCTGGTACCGCTCCCTCCGGAACAACAGCACCAATCAGACGCCCAGCACCACGAGCCTGACTTGGTGGGTTCCCAACCCGATGCCGTGGACCTGGAGTAGTGATCGAACCTATTCCCAGTATGAAATGGTTAACTACAAGGGCATTTGGTATCGGTGCATTACCACGCCTCCGGTTAGCGCAGGCACAACCACCTACGCACCACAGGTACCGCTTCCGGCTGCCACGTATTGGACCCCAATCCCCACCCAACGCGCGTGGAACGCCAGTGTGGCGTATGATCTCTACGATGTGGTCGCCTACACCAATCCAACCACCGGCGATATCACCCTGTATCGTTGTCTCACGGCCCACACCAGCACCGCTAGCTTCAGCACGGACAGCGCCAATTGGAGCAACAACGTCCAGACCGTGTCGCTCGCGTGGAACTCCGGCACGATCTACACCCGCGGATCAATCGTCTATTATATCGGCGGAAGCATCAACAGGTGGTATTACTGCCGGCAATCCGGCACGAGCAGCACGGCCCCCAGCGCAGATACCACGATGTGGGCGCCCATGTGGTATGACGTCAGCCCAGCAGCAGCGAATCCGGCGGCCGACACCATCGTCGTCGGGACCAAGTACTACCTAGGCGACTATGTTTACTATGGTGGCAGTTGGTATCGGTGCACTACCGCCCACACCTACGCTTCCTGGGTGGCGGGCAACTGGACCAGCACGAATGCAAATCCGTACCTGCAATTGTTCTATTTCGGCCCCAGCTCCCTCAGTACCGCATCTAACAGTATCTTTTTCTACGCGGGCAACCTCTGGTATCGATACGTGGGTGCTTATACCCTCGCATTGACGGGCGGCATGCACACCTGGAACAGCAGCAGCATCAACTACAACGTAGGCGACGCCGTCTACTACAGCACCAACAGCCGATGGTACCGCTGCATCCTCGCCCATACCAGCAGCGGCTCCATTCTCCCGACCAACACTACCTATTGGTCCACGGCGCCATTGCGCTCCAACCAGTGGGACAGCAACCGGGTATACAACCAGAACGACACCGTGTTCCACAACGGCACCTGGTACCTGAGCCTTCAGAGCAGCCATTATGGCCAGACACCCACGACGGCTTCGAGCATCCACTGGGCTGCCGCGCCCTCCCAGCTCACGGCCTGGGAATCGGGCAGGATTTATAATCTGAACACCGTGGTGAGCTACAGCGGCACCTGGTACCGGTGCATTCTCACCCACACCAGCAGCGGCTCCATTCTCCCGACCAACGGCACCTATTGGGCGGTCGCCACCGGCGCCGCTTTTCAGTGGGACTCGCTCACGGCCTATTCCGCCGGCGCCTACTGCAGTTATGGCGGGGTGTGGTATCTGTGCCTATCCGGTAACACCGGCCAGACGCCCAACAACACGACCTACTGGTCGGCGGTGGGCGCGCCGGTAGTCTATGCCGAGGGCTCGGTCACCTTCGCCGACGGCACTAGCACCCGCACCCAGGTCCGCTCCACCATCGCCCCGGCTCCCCTCTTTCCCAATGCCGTCGCTGCCACGACCACGATCAACGCCAACAGCGGTGGCACGGTGGACAGCTACGATTCCACGACGGGCACCTACGCTTCCCAAGTGAACTCTTCGAGCAATTACTCAGCCGTGGTGGCTGCCGGTAGCACCTCCGGTACAGCGGTCACCCTCTCCAGCACAGCCGTCAGGGGTTACGTCGCCGCCCCTTCCAGCTCCACCTCGCCCTACGCCCCGCTTTTTTCCAGCGGCGGCAGCGTGAAGGGCCTCAGCAGCCCGGCATCGCCCAACATTGATCTTACCCGCATCAGCCGCAGCCCCTACATCCCGCAGTTCACCACCCTGCCGAGCGGTGGTCTCGCGACAACTTGGGCGAACGTGCCCAAGGGCACTGCCATGTCCATTTCCTACATCACCAACCTCGGTACGCCGGGAGATACCACCCCGTCGCGCTATTACTACAATGGCGATCTCACGGTTGGCAACGGCAGCCTGAATATCCTGCGCATCAACGGGCCGGTCATCCTGTATATCAACGGCGACCTTAACATCACCGACTCCGGCTCGATCGGCCGCATCGAGATCGCCAGCACCGGTTCGGCGGAGATCCACGTCGCCGGCGAATTCATGGCATCTGCCGCGGGCGAGGGTATCCTGAACTACACGGCCAATCCGAAATCCGTGATCATCATCAGCGATACCACCTCGACCAACACGCATTATTACAGCGAAGGTGTGAATCCATTCTATGGGGTCATCTACATCCCTTACAGCACGAGCACCACCGGATATTTCAACGACAATAACAACGCCAACATCTACGGGGCCGTCTCCGCCAACGAAATCACCTACAGCGGCGCCAACCTGAACGTCCATTACGACACCTCCCTGCGCTACACCACCTTCGGCGGCGTGGACCAGCCCTACACCGTCACCGAGTGGCGCGAACTGCTCGCCACCGAGCAGGCCACCATGCCCTGATCGTCAGTGAATCCTATTGAGGGACCAAGTTGCTGTTGCTCGCTTTTGCGTTTTTTGTGCTTTTTGTGGCAAATTCCTCTTTGCCCTCAGCTAATCCGGACACCTTGACGCCGGCATAAGAGCCTCAATAGTAGCGCCCCGAACCCACCCCGTGCTTTTCTCCAACCGCAATTCCCGGAACAGCCTGCTGATCGAGATCAATCCCTATCAGATCCTGGCCGCTGGCATCGACCGGCCCGACAGCGGCCCGGTCACGATCAGCTGCGCGGCGGAATTCGACACCCATGACGAGAATGGCCTGCGCCAGTGGCTGGCCGCCAACTTCGAGAAACAGAACGCCTGGGTCCCGGCCATCACCAGCTTCTGCCCGCCCGAGGCCCTCCTCCTCCGCGAGAGCATCCTGCCCCGCAAGCTCGCCGAGCCCGACTACCTGAACAATCTCGTCCGCGAGCAGTACAAGATCGACAATCCCGCCGCTTGGAAACTGCAGCCCCTCAGCCCGCTCGAGGGCGTCCAGGTCGCCCCCGAGGGCACCCAGCGCCCGGTCCTCGTCTGCGGCGTCTCGCACACCGATGTACATCTCACGCAGCAGCGCCTGCTCGACCAGCGACTACTCCCCTACCGGCTCGAGATGGGCATCCTGCCCATGCTCGGCGCGATCACTGAGTACCAGGAGCGGCTCAACGAGAAGCGCGCCGTCGTGGTCATCGTCATCGAGCAGGAACACACCGTCGCCTACATCATCGGCAAGGAGGGCGTGCACACCCCGGCACCCGTGCGCCACGGCTTCTCCTCCATCGTGCAGGCGGCCCGCCGCGAGTTCGACCTCAGCCATGCCGGCGAGGTGCGCGAACGCCTACACCTGGCCGATGACGAGCTCCTCCTCCGCGCCTCCAAGTTCGTCCGCGCCATCGGCCGGGACCTCAAGCCCCTGGTCGATTCCTACGAGATGACCACCGGCCAGCCCGTGGGTGAGATCTTCTGCGCCTACCTGCCCCCTGCCCTCTCCTGGATTGCCGAGCCCCTCGCCCAGGTGATCGGCCGCTCCCCCCTCGCCCTGGACAGCCCGGCCTGGCAGGCCACTGTCAACATCGTCACCGCTCCCGACGTCGCCCCGCTCGGGCAGCACTGGCTCGGCGCCCTCAGCCTCATCGCCGATGTCCCGGGCGCAGCCCCGGAGAAAACGCCCAAGCCCGACGCCACCTATCAGGGGCCCTGGCGCCTGGATTGCCGCATCTCCGCCACCCTGCCGAGCAGCGACCTCATCCGCCGTCGCTTCATCACCAACGCCATCGCCCTCACCCTGGCCGTCGCCGCCCTGCTGCTCTTCAGCTGGCACTACTATCTCGGCCAGACCATCGAGGATGACACCGCGCTGTGGACCCAGCGCATCGCCGACAACAAGCGGCAGGTGGACGAGCTCAACGCCGCCACCCGCAAGCTTTCCGCCGCCGCCGACCGGATTGAGGCCGCCTACAAGCTGATGGCCTCGCCCTACCGCGTGTCGGAGCTCGTGATGGCCCTCGGCCGCAGCCGCCCGGCCAGCATGCAGATCCAGAGCCTCGACTCCATGGATACCGGCTTCGTGATGCGCGGTTCCCTGCACGAAGCCTCCGACAAGGCCCGGACCACCCTCAACAGCTATCGCGAGGAGCTGCTGCGCGATCCGGCGATCAGCGCCAGCTTTGCCACCATCGCCCTCACCTCCTTCAGCCGGCAGGATGCCACGGAGAGTTTTGAGTTCGAGCTCACCTTCAAACTCAAGGTCGAGAAACCATGAACGCCCTCCTGCAACAGTTCCTGACGGTGTGCCGGCGCAATCCGCTCGCGGTCGTCTGCATCACCCTGTTTGTGCTGTTCGGCATCGCCGACTATTTCGTGTGGCGCAAGCGGGATGAGCAGGCCGAGAACTACGAGCGTACGCGCCGGGAAGGCGAGACCATGCTCCTCTCGCTCAACGGGCAGGCCCGCATCACGGCCCAGACCGCCACCATCGAGGAAGCCCTGGCTTACATCGGCAAGAACCTGGCCATCGAGTCGGACCTCGCCGGTAACCTGGACTATTTCTACCAGATTGAAAAGACGGCCAAAATCCGGCTCACCAACCTTGCCCAGCTGAGCTCCCAGCCCTCCGGCGATGATGCCGCCTACCGCGCCATCCCGTTCTCCCTTCGCCTGACGGGCGCCTATCCCCAGGTCCTGGCCTACCTCCACGAGCTGGAGACCGGCCCGCGCCTGCTCCGGGTGAAGAGCTACCGTTTCTCCCAGACAGACCCCACCGCGGCGGACGGCCTGTCGCTCGATCTCACCGTTGAAATGCTCGGCCACCCATGAAAAAATCTCCCGCCGCATTTCTCGTCCTCCTCGCCTTGGCCGGTCTCCTGTCCGGCCTGCAAGCCGCCCCCGCCCCGGATCGCTTCGATCGCACCAAGGCCCACATCGACGCGTTGCTCAACCCCCGCCTGAAGCCCGAGGCGCTCCCGACCAAGCCGGCCAATCCGTTTCTTTATTCCGGCCCAGGCGTGGCGCTGGCTGGACCTCCCGGTGGCGGCCCGGTCATCCCCGCCATCCCGGAGCCCACCGCCAACACCCTCGCCGATGACGACCAGATCCTGGCCTTCTGCCTCTCCCGGATCCGGATTGGCGGCCAGGTGCAGCGCGGCGGCCGCGCCCACCTGCTGATCAATTCCAACACCTACAAGGAAACCGACCTCATTCCTGTGCGCGGCAACACTGACGTTGTCTACTACGTCAGGGTCGTACGCATCAGCCCGAGCGAGGTCGTATTCGGTTACAACGACGCCGTCCTCAGCCTCCCGCTCAAGACCTGAGCGGGTTCGATGTCCCGCGTCGCCTCCACCGCAGAGACCCCCTGGGCCGCGGGCCGCCAGAGCCTCCGCGCCCTGCTGGTTCCCGGCCTCGTGTTGCAGGCCTCCGCCCTCGGCGTGGTTCTCGCCTACTATTTTGTACCGGCGACCGCAGGCCTCTTCACCCAGCTCGCCCGGTGGCAGTCGGCCGGAGGCTTCGCTTTCTCCGCCGTCACCTCCGCGTTGTGCGGCGGGCTGCTGCCTTTCCTGTTCCTGCGGCTGCAGCCCGACACCCGCCCGGCCCATCCTTGGTCCCATCTGGTTTTTTTCGTCCTGTTCTGGATCTGGAAGGGCACCGAGGTGGACCTGTGGTATCGCATCCTGACGTGGCTGTACGGCGGCGGCCATGACGCGGCGACCATCGCGTGCAAGGTCCTCACCGACCAGTTCGGCTTCAATCCGTTCTACGCCGCCCCCGTCGGCAATCTCTGTTTCGCGTGGAAGGACGCTGGTTTCCGCTGGGCTCCCGTCGCGGCGGACTTGCGCGCGGGGCGCTGGTATTACCGGCGGGTGCTGCCGGTGCTCCTGGCGGTGTGGTTCCTGTGGATCCCCGTGGTGACCTGCGTCTATGCCCTGCCCCTTCCGCTGCAGATGCCGCTGTTCAACATTGTGCTCTGCTTCTGGTCGATGCTCTTCGCGCATATCACCAGCCGCCAGAAGCACTCCGTCCCTGCCTGATGTTCGGCATTTGAAATAAACCCCGCTGCGCCTACTCTCATCCCGGTGAAACTCCTCCGCCTGCTCTCGATTCTCGGTTTCCTGCTGCTGCCCGCCTGGCTGTTGGCCGTGCCCGGTCCCGTGCGCAAGGGCGCCGTTGTGGCCGAGCTGGTCGCCGCGCAGGCCTCGATCCAGCCGGGGCAGACCTTCCGTGTCGCCCTCAAGCTCAACCACGACGAGCACTGGCACTCCTACTGGATCAATCCCGGCACCGGCTACCCGACCTCGCTGCAGTGGAAACTGCCCGAGGGCTTCACCGCCGGTCCCATCCTCTGGCCGACCCCGCATGTCGTGAAAGACCGGCGCGGCCAGATCACCGGCAACGGCTACGAGGGCGAAGCCTTCCTCTTTGTCGAGCTCACCGCGCCCGCCACGCTCAGCGCCGGAGAATCGGTGACGCTGCGCGCCAAGGCCGACTGGCTCATGTGCGAGGATGTCTGCATGCCGGGCATGGCCGACCTCGAGCTCACGCTCCCGGTCAGCGCCGGCACACCCGAGCCTGACATGAAGTTCGCGCGGCTCTTCAACAATGCCTTCGCCGACCTGCCCAAGCCGCTCACCGGCTGGACCATCGCCGCCACCCGCGCCGGTTCGAACCTCACGGTGAAGCTCACGCCCGCCCCCGGCACCACCCACCGCCCGCAAGGTCTTCATCTCTTCGACACGGCCGGCCTCGTGGACTACGCCGCGCCGCAAACAGTCGTCGAGGACAAGGGTGCCATCGGCTTCGTTCTGGTTGTTTCCAAGGATGCCCCCGCCGACGTCACGCAACTCGCCGGCGTGATCTCCTCCGCCAACGGTTGGGGCGGGATGCATCCCGGCCCGGGCGCCACCTTCGACATCGAGATCGGCGCCCCGGCTACTGCCGCAATCCTGGCCTCTGCCTCCCGTCCTCTGTCCTCTGGGCAGCCCGCTGCCGGCGGGCTGTTTGGCACCCTCCTCCTCGCCTTCGTCGGCGGATTGATCCTCAACCTCATGCCCTGCGTCTTCCCCGTGCTCGGCATCAAGGTACTCGGCTTCGTTAACCAGTCCGGCAGCGATCGTGGGAAGGTGATCACGCATGGCCTCGTCTACACCTTCGGGGTGCTGCTCTCGTTCTGGATTCTCGCCGGCGTCATCCTCGCCCTGCGCGCCAGCGGCCAGCAGATCGGCTGGGGCGCCCAGCTCCAGTCGCCGGGTTTTGTCTTCGGCATGGCGGCGTTCCTGCTGATTTTCTCCCTCAACCTCAGCGGGCTTTTCGAAATCGGTCTCTCGGCCACCGCGGTGGGCGGGAAACTGCAGATGCAGCAGGGTTACGCCGGCTCGTTTTTCTCCGGGATTCTCGCCGTGCTGGTCTCGACGCCGTGCAGCGCGCCGTTCCTGGCACCGGCCCTCGGGGCGGCGTTTTCGCCCAGCTTCTCCGCGGGCGAATCGATGCTGATCTTCACCTGCATCGCCCTCGGCCTGGCCCTGCCCTACCTGCTGCTCTCGCTCTTTCCCGCCGCCGTGAGGCTGCTGCCCCGCCCGGGCGCATGGATGGAAACCTTCAAACAGTTCATGGCCTTCCCACTCTACGCCACCGTCGGCTGGCTGTTCTGGGTGCTCGCCGGCCAGACCAAGGACGACGACTACGCCTTGCTTTTCCTGGTCTTCGGCCTGGTCCTCGTGGCGATGGCGGCCTGGGTCTATGGCCGGTTTGCCAAACCCGCCGGCCGCATCGTGGCCGCCGCGCTGCTGCTCGCAGGCGTCGGGCTCGGCTGGCCGAAATCCGCGCCCGTCCCGGTGGCCGGTGCGGGCTACAGCGTGAAGTGGGAGCATTGGAGTCCGGAGGCCGTGACCGCTGCGCGCGCGGCCGGCCGCACCGTCTATGTGGACTTCACCGCGCGCTGGTGCGCCACCTGCCAGACGAACAAGGCCGCGGTGTTCTCATCCAGTGAGGTGCTCGCCGAGTTCGGCAGGCGCAACGTGCTCCTGCTGAAAGCCGACTGGACGAGCAAGGATCCGGCCATCACGACCGAGCTGGCGAAATGGAATCGCTCCGCCGTGCCCTTCAACTTGATCTACGCCCCCGGTCAGGCCGAGCCTGTCATCCTCCCCGAACTGCTCACCCCCGGCCGCGTGCTCGAGGCCCTGGCGAAGTGATCCGGTGATTGTTGCTGCAGGGCGGGATCAGCGATCCCGCCCTACAACCGCAAACGCGCCTTGCCCCCTGCTTCCGGCTTTGCCATCCGTGGCAGTTCCATGCGCGATCCCGCCCACACCAAGTCCGTCGGCCTGTTGCTCGGCGGCGCCCTGTGTTGGAGTCTCGCAGGCGTGCTGTTCAAACACGTCGAGTGGCCCGGGTTGGCGGCCGCCGCCGGACGTGGCCTGATCGCCGCCCTGTTTTTGCTCGCTGTCAGCTGGCGCTCGCTGCGCTTCACCTGGTCCCCACTCCAGCTCGGCGCCGCGGCGGCCTACGCCACCTGCACCGTCCTGTTCGCGCTGGCCAACAAGATGACCACGGCCGCCAACGCCATTCTCCTCCAATACACCGCCCCGGTCTGGATTGCCCTGCTCGGCGCCTGGCTGCTGGGCGAACGCACCACCCGCGCCGACTGGCTGACGATCGCCGCCGTGCTCGGCGGCCTCGCGGTGTTTTTCTACGAGGGCCTGCAGCTGGGGAACATTGCGGGGCTCATGGTCGCGCTCGCCAGCGGCCTGGGTTTTGCCGTCATGACGATCCTGATGCGCAAGCAGAAGGATTCCTCCGCCCTCGAGTCCATCATCCTCGGCAACCTGCTCTGCTTCCTTATCGGCGTGCCCGCGCTGGCGACCGCCCCGGCGCTGCCCGCCACCGGCTGGCTCGCGCTCAGTCTGCTCGGTGTCGTGCAACTCGGGCTCGCCTACCTGCTTTACTCGAAAGCCATCAAGCATGTGACCGCCCTGGAGGCCGTCCTCATTCCCGTGCTCGAGCCGATCCTCAATCCGGTCTGGGTGATGCTCGACATGGGCGAGCGCCCCAGCCGGCTTGCACTCGTCGGTGGCGCGATCGTGCTGGGCGCCGTCACCCTCCGTGCCGTGGTCTCGCTCCGCTCGCGAGCAAAGCTGTAGGGCGGGGTCTCCGAACCCCGCCTCTCCCGGTCGTGGCGGCATTCGGAGATGCCGCCCTACAGCGCTCAGACCTTGGGCGGGGGCTTTAGCTGGAGCAGCCCATTGGCCAGCGTGATCAGCCCGCCGCCGAGCAGCAGGTGCCAGGTGAGCTGCTCGTTGGTGTAGTCCACTCCCGCCCAGCGTGAAAAAATCGCGGGCAGGAACAACGCCATCACCGAGGCGAAGACCGGCTCGAAGCAGTAGATCAGCCCCGCCTCCGTCGCCGTGATCTTGGGCTGCCACCTAACCATGAGGAGAAACGCCCCCAAGGTGCAGAACAGCGTGAGCAAGCCGGTGAAGCCGAGCCACGACGCCGAGGTCCACGGCACGAGGCAGTCGGCCGGGGCCGGCGCGGTGCCCAGGGCCATGGTGGAGAAGATGACCGCCTCGGTGGCGAACATCACGGCGGTGACCGGCAGTGCCCGGTTCGCCGCGCACCGCTTGTCCTCCAGGACAAAGATCTGCCACATGAAGAACACCGAGCTGAGCAGCGTCTCGATCTCGCCCCGGCCGAGCTGCAGCGTGCGGAAATCAAACCGCCCGAGGATCGCCACGCCCGCCAGCACCAGGCCGGCGCAAATCCAGACCTGCCCCGACGGTGACCGGCGGATTTTCAGGGCCACGACCACCGGGATCATGATGGCGTAGAATTGCGTGAGGAACGCCGAGACCGACGCCGAGGTGAACTGCAGGCCGTCCACCTGCAGCACCATGCCCAGGGCGTTGGACACGCCGAGCAGCAGGCCCTGCCGCAACTCCCGCCCGGACAGGTCGCGCCACTGCGCGCGCGCGAGGATGAGCAGGACCACGGCCGAGAGCAGGAAGCGCGGCGCCAGGCTCATGGCCGTGATGAACCAGTTCCCACTGCCGGGCAGCAGTTGCTCGTGGGTGAAGGCCACCGCCTTGATCAGCGGGAAGCTCAGCCCCCAGAATAAATTGGCGAACAGCAGCCCGAGCAGGGCCCGCTGGTGTTCGGAGCGTGGAGCGGTCGTCAAGCCCCGGAGTGTTGCCCGGCGGTGCGACCACGCCAAAACAAAACCGCCGCGGATTGCTCCGCGGCGGTTTAAAGTGATTCAGTTTTGGGGCTGAAATCAGGACACGTGCTTGCTGACCAGCTTGGTCATGTCGAACATGCTGACCTGAGCTTTGCCATTGAAGACGGCCTTGAGGGCGTCGTCGGCATTGATCATGCGGCGGTTCTTTTTGTCCTGGAGGCCGTTCTTTTTAATGTAGGCCCAGAGTTTCTTTGTCATTTCCGTGCGGGGCAGCGGATTTGAACCAACGACAGCAGCGAGCTTGGCGTCGGGAGTTACCGGCTTCATGAAAGCGGCGTTAGGTTTACGGGAGGATTTAGCCATAGTGCTATTCGTCATAGAACCCGCCCGATGCAATGCAACGATTTTCTAGAGGGGAATTTCATTTTCTCATAGGGAGATTTCCCGGCCGGCGGCCCGCCGGCCCCGCCCAATAATCGCTTGCTAAGAACGTCCGCCGGGCCAGCCTCACCGGCGTTGGGTTGGTTGTTTGTTAGTTTCTACCGCCACGGAGAATTGTCAGGTGAGCGTCCGTGTTCAGTGATGATTTGAAATCCGACAGCCGGGGACGGGCGGCAAGGCAGCAGCATCAGCTCTCATCATCACATGTCAGAAAACAACAAGCTCTACGTGGGGAACCTTCCCTTCGCCAGCACCGCGCAGGACCTTGAGGCTCTGTTTGGCCAGATCGGCACCGTCAGCGTCGTCGAGATCATCTTCGACAAATTCACCGGCCGTTCCCGGGGTTTCGCCTTTGTGACGATGGCGAACGGCGAGGAGGCCCAGCAGGCCGTTGAGAAGTTCCATGGCCACGAGATCGAGGGCCGCGCCCTGGCGGTCAATATCGCGCGTCCGCGCGAGGAACGCCCCCCCGGTGGCGGCGGCTTCGGTGGTGGTGGCGGTCGCGGCGGCTTTGGCGGCGGCCGGGGTGGTCGTGGTGGCGGCGGCGGTTACCGCGGCGGCCGGGGCGGCGGTGGTGGTTACCGCGGGGATCGCGGTGGTGGTGGTGGCGGCGGTTACCGCGACGGCGGTGGCGAACGAGGCGGCGGTGGCGGCTACGGCCGCGAATAAGCCGCCAGCAACGTTAAACCTGTCTTCAAGCCGGACAATCGTCCGGCTTTTTGTTTTTGTAGGGCCGGCGCTTGTCGCCGGGCCGCGGCCTGCCGACAAGCGGCAGCCCTACAGGCGCGCCAAAAACCGCTTCTCCCACGCCGGATCAGGCAGCGGTGCCGGCTGGTATTCGCCGAAAAGGGTGTAACGCGAGCGGGCGACCAGCTTGTAGGCTCCGTCGCGCACGACGGCCGGCAGGAACCGCGCCCACGAGACCACGCGCCACAACCCGCCAATCTCATCCGCAGCCGCGCACACGCCCGCCGTGCGCAGCCGGTAGCCGCCCCGCACCGGATTCCCCCAGTCCGGCACGAACACCAAGCTGTCGAAATCCGCCGTCGGCAGACCCTGCGCCTTCAGGTAAGCTTGTGCCGGTTCGCTCTGAAGCGGGGCGAAACGCATCCGGCCGGCCGGATCCTCCCGCAACAGGAATCTCACCACTGCGTTGCACAGGCCGCATTCCCCGTCGTAGAGCAGGACCGGCTGGCGCGCGTCCTCCCGCCGGGACAGCCAGTCCGGATCGAAGGTGAAGAGATGCAGCATCACCATGCCGAAGCTGAGGTCGGCGAAATCCACCATCAGGATGATGCCCAGGTGCATCACCAGCATCCCGGTCCAGGCCACGAGTCGGCCCCGCCACCACAATGAGAGCGGCAGGAACGAGATCTCCGCCGCCAGCACCACCCAAGTGTGGAGGGCGATCACCCCGGCGGGGAGACCGAGGAAGAAGTCGCGGAAAAAACCGGGCCGGGCCAGCGGGTTGTCGATCAGGTGGCGGAACGCCGTCCCGTCCAGCCAGCTCGGACTCCCGAGCTTCACCACGCCACTGAAGGTATAGCCGGCGGCCATCAGGAACCACGCCCCGCGGAACACCCACGCGGGGAAGAACCAGTCGCCCGGCCGGCGCCTGCGCCCGCCGAGGCTGAGGGATTCGCCCTCCGGCACCAGGAAGCAGAACAGGAGGATGAGCCCGACATAGGGCAGCGAGGGGTTGCTGATGAGGTTGTTCCGGTTGAACAAGCACGCCCAGCCAAACCAAAGCAGCAGCGCCGCGCCGCGCCGCCAGAGTCCGAGCATGAACGCCGCGCTGAGTGCCGCCAGCACGGCCAGAAACCCGGTGACAAAGGCCGGGGTGCCGCCCCAGGTTGTCGCCAGCGGGTTGGGGAACAACCCGTGGGTGGCGTTGAGCCGGGGATCAGCCAGCACGCCCTGCCCGGAAAAAATCTCGGCACCGGACGGCAGCAGCCAGAGGAAGTGCTGCAGCAAATAGGCGCCGAACAGGAGGCGGAATAGCCCGAACTGCCCCGCGGTAATGTTCTTGGTGGCGCTCACGGGCAGGCTGGCTCCAGCAGCCAGCGGTCATCGCGGCCCTTGGTGCGGGTGCGGATTTCCACGGCGAAACCGTGCGCATCGGCCGGCAGTCCGAAATCCCGCCGCAGCGGACCCGCGGGCTTGAAGGCGTAGCAAAACACCGCGGTCCAGAGCGGCTCGGGCAACCGCGGCGCATAGGACAGCGCGGCGCCGTAGACATTGCGACGGTTGTAGGCCCCGGACAGCCGCGAATAAAGCTCGGCTGTGATCGGCAGCTCATGCGCCCCACCCTGCCCGTCGCGCCAGTGCAAGGTGAACTCCGACGCGAATGTCTCCAGCCCATCCACGTCGGAAAAGACCTTGGGGAAAGGGGCGGCCGCGGTCGCGGCGCCCAGGCCCCGCAGCGCGCGCGAACCGGTGAGATAGCCCAGTACCGGCAGGCAGCCGATCAGGCTCAGCCCCAACGCGGCGATATTCGCTGACTTGGGGGTGAGGCGGAGCATCGACCACCAATAAGTCAGGCGCGTCACCGGCCATCAACCCCAACCTTTTATCTTTCCGGTTGCACAGACCTCGCTAGTTCTTGGGGCGCATGATGCTCGCTTTGCTCATCACCATTGCCGCCGCCCTGTTTGTCGTCGAGCGCCTCTGGCCAGCCCGCGAGTTGCCCAAGGTCGAAAACTGGTGGGCCCGCGTCATTTTCGTCAATGTAATCCAAATCGGCATCATCATCGTGGCCGGCTACACGTGGGATCGCTGGCTGCAGACGGTGTCCCTCTTCCGGCTGCGCGACCATGTCGGGGTCATGGCCCAGGGCGGCATCGCCTACCTGCTCTCGACGTTTGTCTATTACTGGTGGCACCGCTGGCGGCACGAGTCGAAGTGGTTCTGGCGCTTCTGCCACCAATTGCACCACTCTCCGCGCCGCATCGAGCTGGTGACCTCCTTCTATAAGCATCCGCTGGAAATCAGCATCAACTCCCTGCTGAGCGCCGGGATCGTCTACCTGCTGCTCGGCTGCAGCGTCGAGGCCGGCGCACTCTACACCTTCCTCACCGCCATCGCAGAGTATTTCTACCACCTCAATCTCCGCACCCCGCACTGGATTGGCTTTCTAATCCAGCGCCCCGAGTCGCACCGGATCCATCATCAATACCGCCACCACACCCAGAATTTTGCCGACCTGCCGGTGTGGGACTGGCTCTTCGGCACCTTCCGCAATCCGCAGCCCGGAACCGTGCCCACCCAGTGCGGCTACGACGACTGGCGCGAGGACCGGTTTGACGATATCTTCGTCTTCCGCGATGTGCATGCCCAGGGCGCGGAGGAGCGCCCGCCATTGCAGCTGCTGCCCACCTGCATCGGCTGCAGCAAACGCTGGGCTTGCGCCGCCCAGATGCGCAGCAGCCAGCTGCCCCGGCCCTGAAGCAACCCCGATGCGTCTTTCCGCTTGGACGTTCCGCCCGGGGCCCGCATATTCATCCCATGAATGTTCGCTCGCTGGCAATTCGCACCGCCGCCGTGGGGTTGATCATGCTGGGTCTCATGTCGGGCTGCCGGCCAGCGGGTTCCTCCTCCTACCAAGGCTACCTCGAGGGTGAGTTCGTCTACCTTGCCTCCCCGCTCGCCGGCCGGCTGGAAACCCTCGCCGTGCAAAAAGGCGCCACCGTCGCCGCCGGCACGCCCCTCTTCACCCTCGAGCAGGGAGCCGAACTCGCCACCCTGCGCGAAGCCGCCGAGCGGTTGCGCCAGGTCCAGTCCCGGCTCACTGACCTGCGGAAGGGCCAGCGCCCCTCCGAGCTGGCCGCCCTCGAAGCCCGGCTCGCCCAGGCTCGCGCCGCGGCCGAGCTCTCCGGGCTGGAACTGCAGCGGGCGACCAAGCTTCACGACACCACCGTGCTCTCGGATGACGACTTTGATCGCGTGCGCCTCAACCATCAGGCCAACACCACGCTCATCGCGGAAAGCACCGCGCAGCTCGTTACCGCCCAGCTGGGCGCCCGCGCCGATGTCATCGCCGCCACCGAGGCCGAGGCGGCCGCCGCGCAGGCCACGCTCGACCGGGCCGGCTGGGCGGTGGCCCAGAAGAGCCTGTCGGCCCCGCGCGCCGGGCTCGTCTACGACACCCTCTACCGCGAGGGCGAATTCGTCGCCGCGGCGGCTCCCGTCATCTCCCTGCTGCCACCCGAGAACCTCAAGGTGCGCTTCTTCGTGCCCGAGGCGGATTACGCCGCATTGAAGGCCGGCACCACGGTGCATGTGGCCCTGTCCGGCCGCACCGCGCCGCTCGAGGCGCGCATCAGCTACCTGTCCCCGCGCCCGGAATTCACGCCCCCCGTGCTCTACAACCGCGAGAACCGCGCCAAGCTGGTGTTCATGGTCGAAGCCGTGTTCGACCCCGCCGCCGCCCGCGACCTGCACCCCGGCCAGCCGGTGGACGTGACCGTCGCCCCCTGACCTCGCATGAGCGAAGGCGAATACGTCATCGACGTCACCGGCGTCACCAAGCGCTTCGGCGACAAGACCGTCGTCGACTCCGTCGGCCTGCAGGTCCGTCGCGGCGAGATCTACGGCTTCCTCGGTCCCAACGGCTCGGGCAAGACCACCTTCATCCGCATGCTCTGCGGCCTGCTGACGCCCGATGCCGGCACGGGCACCTGCCTCGGCTACGACGTCCGCACCCGGCAGGCCGACATCAAGCGCCACGTCGGCTACATGACGCAGAAGTTCAGCTATTACGAGGACCTGAGCATCCGCGAGAACCTGGATTTTATCGCCCGCATCTATGCCGTGCCGGACCGCGAGGCCGCGGTGCAGCGCAGCCTCGACCGGCTTGGCCTCGCCAATCGCAGTCATCAGCTCGCCGGCCAGCTTTCCGGTGGCTGGAAACAGCGGCTCGCACTCGCCGCCTGCCTCATCCACTCGCCCAAGCTGCTGCTCCTCGACGAACCGACCGCCGGCGTCGACCCCAAGGCGCGCCGCGACTTCTGGGACGAGATCCACCAGCTCGCCGCCGAGGGCCTGACGGTGCTCATCACCACCCACTACATGGACGAGGCCGAGCGCTGCCATCGCCTCGCCTACATCGCCTACGGCAAGCTCCTCACGCACGGCACCCTCGCCGAGGTGCTCCACAGCGTGCCGCTCACGACCTGGACCGTGGCCGGGCCCGAACTGCGCGAACTGGCGGAAAAGCTGCGCGTGCTGCCCGGCGTCGAGCAGGTCGTCGCCTTCGGCAACCTGCTGCACGTCAGCGGCCGTGATGCCGCGCTGCTCGACACCGCCATCGCCGCCTGCCGCGACCCGCGGCATGAATGGCGGAAGATCCGCTCCGGACTCGAGGACGTGTTCATCAGCCTGATGGAGACGGCCAAGGACAACTTCGCCACCCCATGAACGGCTTCAGCCTCCACCGCCTGTGGGCCGTCGTGCTCAAGGAGTTCATCCAAATGAAGCGCGATCGCTTCACGTTTGCCCTGATGGTGGGCATCCCGCTGATGCAGCTCACGCTCTTCGGCTTCGCGATCAACTCGGACCCGAAGCACCTGCCCGCCGCGCTGCGTTCCGCCGACCAGGGGCCGTTCGCCCGGACCTTCGTCCACGCCCTCCGGCAGAGCGGCTACTTCACCTTCGTCACCGAGGCCGCGACCGAGGCGGAGGCGCAGCGCCTGTTGCAGCTCGGCGAGGTGCAGTTCGTCATCAACATCCCCGAGGATTTCTCACGCCGCCTGCTCCGGGGCGAGCGCCCGACTGTGCTGGTCGAGGCCGACGCCACCGACCCGGCGGCCACCGGCCCTGCACTCTCCGCGGTGAAGACGCTCGCCGCCAGCGTCCTTGACCGCGACCTGCCCGGGCCGTTCGCCCGCCTGCGCAGCTCCGCCGGCCCCGTCGACGTGCAGGTGCACGCCCACTACAACCCCGAGAACATCACCCAATACAACGTCGTGCCCGGGCTGATGGGCGTGGTGCTGACGATGACGATGGTCATCATCACCTCGCTGGCCATCACGCGCGAACGCGAGCGTGGCACGATGGAAAACCTCCTCGCCACGCCGGTGCGCCCGGCCGAGGTGATGATCGGCAAGATCCTGCCCTACATTGCGGTGGGCTACATCCAGGTGACGCTCATCCTCCTCGCCGCGCGCTATCTTTTCGCCGTGCCGATGGTCGGCCACCTCGGGCTCATCTACGTGATGGCGCTCCTCTTCATCGCCGCCAACCTGGCCGTGGGCATCACGTTCTCCACCATCGCCAAGAACCAGCTCCAGGCGGTGCAGATGGCGTTTTTCTTCTTCCTGCCTTCGATCCTGCTCTCGGGTTTCATGTTCCCGTTCCGCGGCATGCCCGGGTGGGCGCAATGGATCGGCACCTGCCTGCCCAACACCCACTTCATCCGCATCGTGCGCGGCGTGCTGCTCAAGGGCAACGGCGTCGCCGAGATCGCGCCCGAGATCTGGCCGCTGCTGATCTTTCTCGCCGTGGCCATGACCATCGGCGTGAAGCGCTACCGGCAGACGCTGGATTAACCCTGGGTTTTGCCGCCGGCCAGTTGTTTGGCCACCGGGCCGTCGAGGTGCATGACCGTCGTCGGGAACGCGAAAGCCAGGCCGCGCGCCTCGACCGCGCGCATGATCGCGAGGTTGAGCCGCTGGCGCAGGGCCATGTGCCGGGCGAAGTCCGGGTCCTTCGCCACGTAGGCCACCCAGACATCGAGGGATGACGCGCTGAGGTCGCGGAAATAGACATGGGTGTCGGCGGTGTTCACCTCGGCCTCGGCGTCGATCAGGCCGCGGATCTCGGCGACCAGCGCCTCGAGCTGGGCGGGCTTCGCCTCGTAAGTGAGGCTGAAGACCTGCTCCACGCGGCGGCCGGTGAAACGCGAGAGGTTCACAATGGCCTCGTTGGCCACCGTGCGGTTGGGGATGATGACGAGCGATTTGTCGCCCAGGCGGATCTTGGTCGAGCGCAGCCCGATGTCCTCGACCACACCCTGATTGACACCGATCTTGACCGTCTCCCCGATGCGGAAGGGCTGGTCAATCGCCACCACCACCGAGCCGAAGAGGTTGGCGATGGTGTCCTGCGCCGCGAGGGCGAAGGCCAGGCCGCCGATGCCAAGGCCGGCGAGGAACGCCTTCACGTCGGCCCCGAAACTCTGGGCGATGAGCAGCACGCCGAAGACAAACACGATGGTGATCAGTGTCTTCTTGATCCACGGCATGAACGGCATGATGCCGAGATCCCGGTCGCGAGCCACCTCCTGCAGGTGGTCGAGCACGGTGTTGAAGGCCCGCAGGAAGCCCCAGAAGATCACCAGCGAAAACGCCCCGGTGTAGAGATAGCCGAGCGTCTGGTCGGCGGCAGGCGAGAACTTCAGGACCTTGAGCGAGGCCACGGCGCCGATGACAATGATCGAGGTCTTGACCGGCCCCTCGAGCGCAGGGAACAGCTTGTCGTCGAGCGTGGTCGCGGTGCGGGCGGCCAGCTTCCGGAAAAAACCGAAGATGAAGGTCGTGACGACGCGGCGCAGCACGATGGCCACCAGCGTGATCAACAGGGCGATGGCGTAATGCGTGACCGTGTTGCCACTGCTCTTCACATCAAACGCGCCCAGGAGCAGGTCCACCAGGTGCTCCAGAAAATCCGGGGTTTGCGGCGCGGCTTTGCCCGACGCCACGACGGCGGCCGCCGTGGTGGCGTCGGCGGACTGGGCCGGCTCCTGCGCCAGGACGGACAGCGGCAGGATGAGGAAGGAAAACAGGGAGCGGAGACACTTCATGCGGTTGCGCCAATCAACCGCGCACTCCCGGCTTGTCAAAGTTTTCACGGCCCGGCCAATCCGGCTTGCGGGAGACCGGAGCGACCGCACACTGCGCAACCTGATGCCTCCTCTTCTCGCCCTGTTCAGCTCCATGCCCTGGTGGGCCTGGGCCGGTTTTCTCCTTTTTGTCGCCATGATGCTGGCACTCGATCTCGGCGTGTTCAACCGCCACGCCCACGCGGTAAAGCTCAAGGAGGCACTGGCTTGGTGCGCCGTGTGGTTCGGCCTCGCGATGGCCTTCAATCTCCTTGTCTCCTTCAGGATGGGCAAGCAGGCCGCGCTCGAGTTTTTCACCGGCTACATCGTCGAGATGTGCCTGAGCGTGGACAACGTCTTCGTCTTCATCGTCATTTTCCAGTATTTCCGGGTCGAGCCGCGCTACCAGCACCGCGTGCTGTTTTGGGGCATCCTCGGCGCCGTGCTGATGCGGGCGATCTTCATCTTCGCCGGCATCAGCCTGATCAACTCCTTCCACTGGATCATCTACGTTTTCGGTGCCTTCCTCGTCTACACCGGCATCAAGCTCGCCATCCCGAAGAAGGACGACGGCTTCGCCCCGGAAAAGAACCCCGCCGTCAAACTCGCGCGCCGGTTCCTGCCGGTCACGAATCAATTCGAAGGCGGCAAGTTCTTCACCACGATCAACGGCCGCCGGCACGCCACGCCGATGTTCCTCGTGCTGCTCATCGTCGAGACGACCGACGTGATGTTCGCGCTCGACTCCATCCCCGCCGTCATCGCCATCACGCGCAACGAGTTCATCGTTTTCACATCGAACATCTTTGCGATCCTTGGGCTGCGCTCGCTGTATTTCGCCGTGTCGGGCGTCATGCAGCTCTTCCGTTACCTGAACATCGGGCTGGCTGTCATCCTCTGCTTCGTGGGCCTGAAGATGCTCGTCTCCAGCTGGGTGAAGGTTGAGATCCACATCTCGCTCGGCATCATCGGCACCGTGCTGGCGGCGTCCGTCATCGCCTCGGTGCTCATCCCGGGCGCACAGAAGAAGCCCTGAGGGACGGTGGCCAAAAATAAAATCGCCGGGGCCTGTAATCAGGCTCCCGGCGACTTGTCCGCCGAAGCGGACAGATCATCCCGGCGACCTACCCCTAAGCCGCCGGATTGATTGATGGGTTAGAGCTTATTCCGTGCCGAAACCTCCGCCCCGTCTATCGACACGGGAAAAGCTCAGTTGAGGGTGATTTTGCGCGGCTTGATCGCCTCGGCCTTGGGCAGGGTGACGGTCAGAACGCCGTTCTCGTAGGTGGCGGCGATCTTGTCGGCCTGCACGGTTTCCGGAATGGCAACCGAGCGGTTAAGGTTGAGGGTCTCCTCACCTTGCTTACGCGAGGCGCTGAGGTTCAGGTAACCTTCGGCGATCTCAAGGTTGATGGCCTCGCGGCTCACGCCCGGCAGCTCGGCACGAACGTAAGTGTTGTCCTTGTCCTCGTAAACCTCGACCGGGACGCGCGGGGCTTGGGCGGCTTGGAAAAGCTGGTCAATCTCGGCCTCGAGGCCGGACCAGAGACTGCGGTTCGCGAACAGGTAGGACTGGTTCGCGCTGCGGGGATAGGTGTAACGAATGAGGTGGTTCATGATGATTACTTTTGTGGTTGGTTGCTAAAGACGATGCCCGCCCTTGTGCAGGGAGCGTGCCCGGTAGCAGGGGCGCACAACCCGCGGGAACCCCGCGACTTGCCGGATGACCGCACCTCCCGGCCGGGAATTACCGTCGCACGGTGCGCCATCGTAGCGGGAAACACCGTCCCATTCGCGTGGACCAAAAATCCCGCTCAGTTCCATCCGGAGCCCTACGGTCCCGGGACGGGGTGAGCAGGCCGGTCCAAGGGAAGAAACAGGACAACCAACGCCACCGCGGCGCCGCCTGCGGTGGCTAGGATCCGTGCAATGATGGTGTGCCCGGCTAACTCCGGATGGGCATGGACCAGGACCAACAACACGATGGCTGCGCCGATGAACGGATTCACCAACGCCGGGTCGAGCGCGAACCAGCGTCCGGCCGCCATCAGCAACACGAGGAGGAGGAGGATCACCCAAGGCGGCCACGCGCTGAGCATCAACGCCCAAGCCAATGGCAGCGCCAGTAGCGTTCCAGCGATTCGGGACCAGCTTCGATGCCAGGTGGTGATCATATCCGGGCGCAACACCGCCGCAGCCGTCATCGGCGCCCAGGCAAGGAACTCCGGCCAGCACCAATGAGAGAGGAGCGTAGCGCACCCCAGGGTAAGGGCACACCGCAACGGATAGTGACCGAGGGGCGCCATGGCAGTCCAAATGGGATTCGGCGGACGCGGCCATGCCAGCCCGCACAGGATTCCCCAAACCATACCAAGGACCGTCATCAAGGCGGACATCTCCGGGATCCGGGCGGATATCTCCAAACCGCGAGCCGCCGCGCCGAACAACAGTAATGGCGCGATTGTTCCGGCATGGTGCGCTTGGCGGCCTCCAGCCCATCCAACGAACGCAAGAAAGGCAGCCGACAACCATGGGACATGCGCCAGACGGTTCGATATCCCAAACGCCACTCCTGCCGCCAAGGAGAACAGGAGCAGCATGCTCAAGTTCGCCCAAGTGCGCGGCACTCCAATCGCCACCAACACCCCGAGAAAGACCCCGAGCGCCATTCCCGGCAGCCGTTCCAACCCACCCGTCGCAGTCGCAAGAACCACGGGCAGCAACGCCGTGAGTATCGGCAGGACACGGAGGAGTCCGGCTGGAGATCCGTTGTTCACGACCTCGTCCTTGCGCGAACGAGGCTATGGCCGGGCCCAAGCGCCGCCGACTTGGATATACAGGGCGGTATCGTCCGGACCCCACGCCACATCCAGGCCCGCGTGAATCCCGTACTTGCGGGCGATCTCGTAGCGAAGGCCGGCGCCGCCGGTAACCACCGAGCGATCCCGTTCGATCCCTTGGATGTCGCTCCACGCCTTACCGGCGCCGGCGAAGCCGACCACGCTGACCCGCTTCCAGAATTGCCAACGAAGCTCGGCCTCGGCCTGCGCCACCTCCTGGCCTTGGTAGCGCATGGCGGGCGCGCCGCGCAACTGGACGTAGGGTTGGAGGAAGAACGGCGGATCGCCGAAGGTGGCGGTCGCCTGGCCCTTCAAACCGAAAAACAGCTTCGGCCCCAGCGGCCGGAAGTACATCGCCACCAGGTTGCCGCGCTGGTAATCCTCATCCGCCCCGAAACCCGACGCAAATACCGCCATCGTCGCCTCCAAGAAAAAGCCCTTCGTCGGGGTGAAGATGTTGTCCCGGGTGTCGTAGGTGATCGACGGCAGTATCCCGCCCACATTGGTTTCCGACGTGAAGTCTGGCAGGCCGGGAGTGGCCTCAGGGGCCTTGAAGGTGACATCGGTGGCCACGTAAACGTAACCCATGCCCACCATCCATCGCGACTTGCCGAGGAGGTATTTGCCCATCAGCACGCCGCCGGTGACGTCGAGGTTGTAGCGCAGGGGATCGTTGGCGAGGATCGGATCCTCGCCAATACCGTAGAAGTCGAGATTGACCGAGGCCCGGAAGAGCGCGGCCGTCGTCTGCAATTTGTCGCCCATCCACATGCGAATGTCGCCGGTCCCCGCCGCCCAGGTGCCATTCTCGGTCTTCATCCCAAACACCCCGGTGATGTTCGGGCGCTTGTATTCGCTCTTGCCGAGGGGCTGGTCGAGAAACAACAAACCGGCGCCCGCGCCGTACCCCACCGCGGGCTCGGTGATGGGCATCACGACAGGCAGGAAGCCATAGGCCTCATCGAGAAATCCGCTCACATCCACCCAACCGTCCTCCCCCTTGAACTTCGAGCCCGCCTCGGCTCCTTTCGCCGCCGCTGGCGCAGCAGCAACCGTCGTCTGGCCGGTCGCGGTTAGCGCGGAAAACCAGGTCACGGCCCCCAGCATGCACGCCGCGAGCGAACGCCCACGCGGCCAAAACGAACGAAGAACCGAAGGCATGTCGGAGAAATTATGACCTGCCTCACAGCGAACAAGAAATTAGCTTCGGCGCCGCATTAGACCTTGGGCCAACCATGGGCGATCATTCCGAACACCGCGCGACCGCGTCACCTGTCGCCCATTGCTCCGAAGCGACCCGATGGGGAACGCAGAACCGAGTGTTTTTTTACAGTACACCCGGCTCGCCCTCGCTCTCCGCGGGAGGAAATCCAAGCTTCGGAACCGGGCGTGATTTTTAATCCATCGCGTTTTTCCGTGGCCACACCGGGTGGCCTGGCTTCAATCAACCCCCACTGTATGACCTTTGATTTCGACACCGTGATCGACCGTGCCACCAGCGACAGCCGCAAGTGGCGCAAATACGCCGGCCGGGATATTCTCCCGCTGTGGATCGCCGACATGGACTTCGCGGCGTCCCCTGCGATTATCGCCGCCCTCCGCCGCCGCGTGGACCAGGGGGTCTTCGGCTATGGCGCGGCCCTGCCCTCGCTCACGGAGGCGGTCGTCAATTACTGCGCTTCCCACTACCAGTGGAAGATCGAGCCCGCCTCGATCGTGTGGCTGCCGGGACTCGTCACCGGGCTCAATCTGGCGGCCGGGGCCTTCGGGGAAAAGGGCGATGCCGTGCTCACCGCCACCCCGATCTACCCGCCGTTCATGAGCGCCCCGAAGAACATGGGGCGCGAAACCATCGCCGTGCCGCTCGCGCCGCGCGCCGACGGTCGCTATGAATTCGACTGGCCCGCCATGGAGCGCGCCGTCACGCCGCGCACGAAGGTGTTCTTCCTGTGCAGCCCGCACAACCCCGTCGGCCGCGTCTTCACCCGCGCCGAGCTGGAGCAGGTCGCCGCCTTCTGCGAGCGGCACAACCTCGTCCTCGTCTCCGACGACATCCACTGCGACCTCATCCTTGACGATCTCCCGCACATCCCGGTCGCCAGCCTGTCGGCTGCCGCCGCGGCGCGCACCATCACCCTCCTGGCCCCGAGCAAGACCTACAACATTCCCGGCCTCGCCTGCTCGCTCGCGATCATTCCCGACCCACGTCTCCGCCAGCAATTCGTGCGCGCCATGGCCGGCATCGTCCCCGAGATGAACGTGCTGGGCTACGCCGCCTGCGAAGCCGCCTTTCGCGACAGCGAGCCCTGGCGCCAGGCCCTCCTCGCCTACCTGCGCGGCAATCGCGATTTAATTGCCAGCTTCCTCAGAGACAATCTCCCCGCGATCAAGCTGACGCCCTGCGAGGCGACCTATCTGGCATGGCTTGATGTCTCCGCACTCAAGTCGAACAACCCGGGCTACTTCTTCGAGCAGCACGGCGTCGGACTCGCTGACGGTGCGCAATACGGCGCCCCCGCCGGACAGTTCGTGCGCCTCAACTTCGGCTGTCCGCGCGCCACGCTCACCGAGGCCCTTGCCCGCATGAAGCGCGCGGTGGCCGCGCGCTGACCACCGCGATGAGAGGTCCGTTCCAGGCTGTCTTTCTCGTCCTCGTGCTGGCCGCCCTGGTCCAGGTGTTCTGGCAGCACGACCGTCTGCCGGAGCGGGTTGCCGCGCATTTCGATGCGGCGGGCCGGGCCAATGGCTGGATGTCCCGCCATGCCCACACCGCCTGGCACATCGGCACCCTGCTGTTCATCACCGCCCTTTTCCAAGGGATCGCGCTGCTTCAGTCCCGGCTGCCGAAGGACTATGTCAACATTCCGCATCGCGCCCATTGGCTCGCCCCGGAACGCGCCGCGGCCACGCACGCGTGGATCGCGGGCGCCGTCCTCTTGCTGGGTTGCACGGTGATGATTTTCTTCATCGCGCTGTTTCATCTCCTCTATCGGGCCAATCTCGCCAACCCGCCCCTGCTCGGTAGCGCCGTCTGGTGGCTCACCGGGGGCCTGCTTGCCACGGTGGCCGGGGTGATCGCCACCCTGGTGGCCAGGTTCGGCCGGAAGCCCGCCGGTTGATCCCCATGCGCATCGGCCCCTACGAACTGCGGTCGAATCTCTTCCTGTCGCCGCTGGCGGGTTATACCAACCTGCCCTTCCGGCTCGTCGTGCGCGAAATCGGCGGCCTCGACTGGACGACGACCGACCTCGTCAACGCCCGCTCGCTCATCGAGAAAAACCCGCGCGCGCTCCAGATGATCCGCACCTGCCCGGCGGAAAAGCGCCTTGCCGTCCAGCTCTTCGGCGCCGTGCCGGAGGAGATGCGCGACGCCGCCCTCATCGTCGAGTCGCTCGGCATCGCCTCGGTGGACATCAACATGGGCTGCCCGGTCAAAAAGGTCACCGGCATCGGCGGCGGCTCCGCCATGATGACCGAGCTGGGCAAGACCGCCGCCCTGGTGCGCGGCATGGTCGGGGCCGTGAAAATCCCGATCACCGCCAAGATGCGCCTCGGTTGGGACGAGAACAATCTCACCGCCCCCGACCTCGCCCGCGTGCTGGAGGATGCTGGCGTCGCCGCCATCTTTGTCCACGGCCGCACCCGCGCGCAGGGCTTCGGGGGCACGGTCAACCTCGCCGGCATCCGCAGCGTCGTGGCAGCCGTGAAAAACATCCCCGTCATCGGCAACGGCGATGTCACCACCCCCGAGGCCGCGAAGCACATGTTTGCCGAGACCGGCTGTGCCGGCGTGAGCATCGGCCGCGGCGCGTTCTACAACCCGTGGATCTTTGCCCACACGCAGCACTACCTGCAAACGGGTGAACTGAAGTCGGAGCCCGGCTACCCCGAGCTGGTGCAGGTGATGCGCCGTCATCTCGACCTGATGATCGAGGTCTTTGGCGAGGACCACGGCTGCCGGCTCTTCCGCAAGCCGGCCTCGTGGTATGCGAAGCGCTTCGGTCCGGCCAAGGAATTCAAGAAGGGCGTCACGCAGTTCGGCACCAAGGCCGAATTCGAGGCCTTGCTGGCCGGCTATGAAAAATGGCGCGCGCCGTTCTGCGATGAACACGGCGAGCTGCTGGCCAAGTTCCGCCCCGCCCCGATGGTCCCCACCTTCATGCTGGACCCCGACGACCCGGCCGTCCTGCGCCGCTCGGCCATTCCCGTGCCCAAGGGCCCGGTGGACGTGTGGTAGTCGTGGCTCGCCAAACCGGCGCGCCCCCCTAGGCTGGACCGGATGTCGGACCTCCTCCACCTCTGGGGCATCTACCTTGGCACGTTGATCGGCCTGCTGCCGATCATCAACCCGCTCTCCGCCGGGCCGACCTTCCTCGCCATCACCGAGGGCGACAGCGAGGAACGCCGCCGCGACCAGGCCCTCAAGGGCTCCCTCTACATGGTGGCCATCCTCGTGAGCTTCCTGATCGGCGGCACCTTCATCATGCAGTTCTTCGGCATCTCGATCCCGGGGCTGCGCATCGCCGGCGGGATTCTTCTCACGGGCATCGGCATGAACATGCTCGCGGCCCGCAAGGCCAGCGAGGACACCGATGCCGAGGCGCAGGAAGCCGCCCGCCGCAAGGTGGACATCTCGTTCTCCCCGCTCGCCATGCCCATGCTCAGCGGACCCGGCTCCATCGCCGTGACGCTCGGCTTCACCTCGCTCGCCACCGGCTGGCTCGACTACGTCGCCATCATCGCGGGCATCGTGACCGTCGCGCTCATCACCTACATCGTGCTCCGGGTCTCCGGCCGCCTCGTGCAGTTCATCGGCCCGGTCGGGGTCAACGCCATGACCAAGATCATGGGCTTCCTGCTTATGAGCATGGGCGTGCAGTTCGTGGTAAACGGCATCCTCGTCATTGCGACTGACCCTGTGCTGCTGCGCAGCATCAAGGCCGTCCTCACGGCTTCCTGAACGGGTCGCCCGCGCTTCCTCTTGACATTCGACAGGAGCGGCGCTCTCCTGTCGGCATCCTACACCAAGCGCCATGCCCGACTACAAAAGCGAACTCTTCCAGGGAACCCTCGACCTGCTGATCCTCCGCGTGCTCGCGGCCGGCGGCGCCATGCACGGCTGGGGCATCGCCCAGCGCATCCAGCTGCTCTCGCGCGACGTGCTGGTCGTCAACCAGGGCTCGCTCTACCCCGCCCTGCACCGGCTCGAGGCGCAGGCCCTCATCGCGGCCGAGTGGGGCGTCTCGGAGAACAACCGCCAGGCCAAATTCTACGAACTCACCCGCAAGGGTCACCGCCAGCTGGCCGATGAGACCGCCTATTGGGAGCGGTTCACCTCGGCGGTCGGGCTGGTCCTGAAGAACAGCTGATCCCGCCCCTATGAAATCCCTGCCCCATCTCCTCCACCGGCTGTTCCGCCGCGATACCGCTGAAACCGAACTGGCAAAGGAGATGGAGCACCACCTCGCCATGGAAACCGAGGCGAACGTTCGGGCGGGCATGTCTGCCGACGAGGCCCGCCTCGCCGCCCTCCGGACCTTTGGCGGCGTGGCGCAGGCGCAGGAGGAGTGCCGCGACGCCTGGGGCGTGCGCTTCCTGGACAATCTCCGGCAGGACCTCGGCTACGCCAGGCGCGGCCTGCGCCACAACCCCGGCTACGCCGCCGTCGTCGTGCTCACGCTCGCCCTCGGCATCGGCGCCAACACCGCGATCTTCTCCGTGGTGCACGGCGTGCTCCTGCGCCCGCTCGCCTACGCCGACCCCGACCGCGTCGTTCTGGTCAACCAATCGGCCCCGGGCTCCGGCCAGGCCTCGCTCGGGTTCTCGGTGCCCGAGTTCATGGACTACCGGGAGCGCAACCGCACTTTCAGCGCCCTGTCCGAGTACCACTCGATGTGGTTCATCCTGCTCGGCCGGCCCGAGCCGGTGCGCGTGCAGACCGGTGTGGTCTCCGACAACTTCTTCGACCTGCTCGGCGTGCAGCCGCTGCACGGCCGCACCTTCACCGCCGGCGAGGATCGGATCGGCGCCGCCCCCGTCCTGGTGCTCAGCTACGAGTTCTGGCGGTCGGAATTCGGCGGCGATCCCGGCGTCGTCGGCCGGGTATTCGAGATGAACAACAAACCGCACACCGTCGTCGGCGTGCTGCCGCCGCTGCCGGCGTTTCCGAACGCCAGCCAGGTCTACATGCCCGCCTCGGCCTGCCCCTTCCGCGCCGCCCCCAACACCCTCACCAACCGCACCGGTCGCATCGTGAGCCATGTTTTCGCGCGGTTGCGCGACGGCGCCACGATGACGCAGGCCGGCGAGGACAGCCGTCGCATCGGCGCCGAACTCTGCGGCGAGTTTCCCGCGAGCTATCCCATCTCCGACCGGCACACCGTCGACCTCGAGCCCGTCGACCACGCCTTCACAGGCGAGGCGCGCACCCCGCTGTACGTGCTGCTGGCCACCTCCGGCTTCGTGCTGCTCATCGCCTGCGCCAACGTCGCCAACCTATCGCTCGCGCGGCTGGTGCGCCGCGACCGCGAGCTGGCGGTGCGCACCGCCATGGGCGCGGGCCGTGGCCGCATCTTCCGCCAGCTGCTGACCGAAAACCTTCTGCTGGCCGGCGTGGGCGGGCTCGCCGGGCTCGCGCTCGCCGCCGTCGCCGTGCAGCTGCTGGTGCGCTACGCGTCGCAGTTCCTGCCGCGCGCGGGCGAGATCACGATCAACGCCCCCGTGCTGCTCTTCGCCCTGGTCGTGTCCGTGCTCACGGGTCTGATTTTCGGCTCCCGCGTGCCGCTGCCCGATGGCATCACCCTCGCCAACGCACTGAAAGACGGCTCGCGCGGCACCGGCGCCGGCCGCAGTCGTCTGCGCGCCACGCTCGTGGTCGGCCAGGTGGCCATCTCCGTCCCGCTGCTGGTCTGCGCCGGCCTTTCGCTCCGCAGCCTGCAGGCCCTGTATGCCGTCGATCCCGGCCTGGAGACCAACCGCGTGCTGTCGGCCAAGGTCAGCCTCAATTGGTCCCGCTACAAGGATTTCGCCACGCGATATGGTTATTGGGAACGCGGGATGCAGGAGGCCGCCAAGCTTTCCGGCGTCCAAGCCGTCGCCCTCACCGGTTTCGAACCGCTCAATGGCCTCGCGAACTTCAGCCTGCCCTTCCAGATCGAGGGCCGGCCGCTGGCTCCCGGCGTCGCCGGGCCGCGTGTCGGGCCCATTATTGTAAGCGAGGATTACTTCCAAGTCATCGGCCAGCCGTTGCTGCGCGGCCGCGCCTTTCTGTCCACCGATACCGCGCAGGCGCTGCCGGTGGCGATCATCAACCAAACGCTGGCCCAACGCCATTGGCCGGACGAGGATCCCGTCGGTCGCCGGCTGACCTTCGACAACGGCAAAAGCTGGCGGACGATCGTCGGCGTGGTTGCAGACACCCGCCAGCAGCTGGACCAGGCGCCGGTGGACGAGCTCTATAGCCCGTTGCGCGCGAGCGGCGGGGTGCTCGCCGGCTCGTTGCTCGTCCGCACCACCCAGCCGCCGGAACTGCTCTCCCGCCAGTTGCGCGCCGCGATGCTCACGCTGGACCCGCAACAGCCCGTGACCCGGGTTGAAAGCATGCTGGAGGTGCGCGACAAGGCCATTGCGCCCCGGCGGCTCGTCACCACCCTGCTCGGCCTGTTTGCGCTGCTCGCGCTGGGCATCACTGCGGCCGGCATCGGCGGCGTGCTCGCGTTCTCGGTCAGCCAGCGCACCCAGGAGATCGGCATCCGCATGGCGCTCGGCGCCAGCCGGGCCGATGTGCTCTGGATGGTGCTGCGCCAGGGCTTGAAGCTGGTCGTCCTCGGGCTCGCGGTCGGCACCCTTGCGGCGTACTACCTCAGCCAGCTGATGGCGGGCGTGCTCTACGCCGTGCCCACGACCGACCCGCTGACCTTTGGGGCCGTCGGACTGGTGCTGCTGGCGGTGGCCACGCTCGCTTGCCTGCTGCCCGCCCGGCGGGCGACCGCCGTCAGTCCGGTGGCCGCGCTGCGCAGCACCTGAGCCGCCCGGCTCAGTTGCGCCGCTCGACCTTGGCGCCCGTCTTGTCCTTGAAGGTCAGCATGCGGGTCTCGTCGTTGTAGCCCTCAAAGGTGATGCCCAGCTGCGGGTTCACGAGATCGCCCCGCTGGTAGGAACTTTTGCCGACGAAAACGCGCGGGTTGGCCCCGCCGCGGACACCGGCAATCTTCAGGTTTTCCACCCAGCCACGGAATGCGATGCTCGGGGGCGGCGGTGGGGGCGGTGCAACCGGTTTGACTTCCTCGGCGGGTTTCGGCTCGGGAGCCGTGGCGACGGCCGGTTCCGCCGGCTTGGGCGTAGCGGGTTTTGCTTCCGTGCCGGCGGGGACCGCATCGGGCGTTTCATTGGCCGGAGCCGTCGCGGGATCCTTGGCCGGTTCGGCCGCTGCAGCCACCGGCGCAGCCGGTTTAACGACAGGCCGGGGTCGCGGCGGCGGGGGTGGCGGTTCTTCGGTAAATTTCTGATAAGCGACGAATCCGCCGCCGAGCAGCGCCAGGACGAAGATTCCACCCCCGGCCAGCAGGAAAAGTTTCTTCTTCGACTTTTTCTTTTTCGCGTGCGGCGGGTTGCTGGCTTCCGCCGTGGCGTCCTGCATCGCCTTCTTGAGGCCCATGGGAGGCGGGAATTTTCCGGCTCCGGGCGGCGGAGGGAAGGGCATCGCGGTCATCTTGCGGATGGCCGCGATCTCGGCGGCTTCGCTGGTCTCGCTCTCATCCGTTGCGGCGGGGGGCGGCGGGGGCGCCTCGAGCGTCGCCGGCACCTCGCCTGCAGGGGGCGGCGGCATCGGGCCGGGAGCGGCCGCGGCAGGTTGCGCAGCTGCTGCACCCTTGGGTTTGAGACCCAGTTTAAATGCCGGCTTCGCCGCCTCGGTCGCCGGCGCGGGGGCAGCTTCCACCACAGGCGCAGGCGCCTGAACCGGCATCGGAGGGGCAGTCAGGCGCGGCTTGGGTCGCTCCGGTGCCGCTGCGGGCGCCGCCTCCGCCGGAGTCTCGGCCGCCGGTGCGGGGGCGGTTTCCTGGACGGGAGCAACCGATAATTTGGGTTTGAGCCGAACCAGTTTGGGGGCTTCGCCCTCCGTGGCCGCAGTGGGAGCAGCCGACCCGGCCGGGGGTTCGGTCGGCACGGCGGGGTTTTGTGAGGCGACGGCAGGCTCGGACCCCAACTTGGGCTTCAGACGGAGCTTGGGGACATTCTCGTCGCTCATGCCTTTATCCCTAGCATGTTCGGCGCGGAGCGGAAACAAAAAGATTCAGTACCCCCGTGTCATCAGTCTTGAGGCCCTGCCCCCCGGTTGTAAGCTGGCGGGCCACTGATGAAACGCACGGCGGATAACTACGGCGGGATCAGCTCCGCCGCCGTCAAGAAAGCCACCGGCAAGACCTGGCGGGAATGGCTCGCTGTGCTGGACAAGGCCGGGGCCACCAAGCTCCCCCACAAGGACATCGTCCAGCGGCTGCAGCGCTCCCACCGCCTCGCCGACTGGTGGGGGCAGATGGTGACGGTCGGCTACGAGCAGGCGCGCGGACTCCGCGTGAAGCACCAGAAGCCGGACGGGTTTGAGATCAGCGTGGCCAAGACCATCGCTGCACCGGTCGGCCGCGCCTTCGCCGCCTGGCGGGAAAACTCCCTGCGCGAGCAATGGCTGCCCCGCACCCCGCTCACCGTTCGCAAGGCCACGCCGCACAAGTCCATCCGCATCCTCTGGGCCGACAACACCCTCCTCAGCGTCAATTTCTGGCCGAAGGGCTCGCTCAAATGCCAGGTCGTGCCGCAGCACTCCAAGCTCCCCTCGCCCGACGCTGCGGAAAAAATGAAAGCCTACTGGGCCGAGAAGCTCGAGGCCCTGCGTCTCTTCCTCGAGCAGTAAACCGCCCTGGGTCGGACATCAACGGGCCGCCTGGTCCACCGTGCCGCCGGGCCGCCAGCGCTCCCAAGCCAGGCGCCCCATCGTGCCCAGCCCGGCGAGCAGGAGCAGCGTCCACAACCAACCCACCGCGTGGATGACCGCCACGAGCGCATCCGTCACCCGCGCCAGCTGGGGCCGGGGCAGGCTGTCGAGGTTCATGTTCACCGCCAGCGCCACCAACCCGTCCGCCCAGAACACGACGAGGCTCAGCAGCAGGACCACCCAGGCATAGGCCCGCTCGCGCGCCACCTCGCTCCGCACGACGGTGAAGAGCCACCGCACCATCATCAGGGCGAAGACCAGGCGGTAGATATAACTGACGGTCATGAAAAAACAGCCCGTGATCAGGCCGGCCCCCAGGAAAAAATATACCCGGTCCGCTGTTTCCGATCCGCCCGTCTGGAACACCGGGCGCAACCAACCCGTCACCACCGCAGCAAACGCCAGGCCCAGCCCCAGCGCCATGACCACGGTCTCCTGTCCGAGGTTGATGCCCAGCGCCGCCGCCCCGAAGGTACAAAAGTCAGGCTGCGCGGAAAACACGCCCGGGGCCGGGGTCCGGGCCAGGTCGTCGTATAGGTTGACCGCCAGCGCCACCCCGATGACGGCCCAGATGAGAATCCAGAGCGCCAGCTCCCGGCGTGACCGGGCGGTGAGAAAAATCACGGCGCACGCGATCACGGGATAATACTTCAGCCCGATGGCCAGGGTGATGAGGCCGCAGGCCAGCAACCGGCCAGGCCATTTCTCGCCCAGATACAGCGGAACCACGGGCACCAGCAGGGCATAGATCAGCAGGTCGGGCTGGGCCCGGTTAAAACCGAGGATGAGGGCCGGTGACCAGATCAGCAGCCACAGCACCAGCAATTCGTGAAAGGTGCGCACCCGCGCCTGCCAGAAAAAAGCCGCGAAGAAAATGACGTTGATCAACGCCCCCAGCCAGAGCCGGTCCTTGCGCCCCAGGTCGAAATGGCGAAGCTGCAGCCACCAGTCCGAATAGACATGCGAACCTTGCAGGTAGTCCAGCGGGTTGGCCTGGTAGGGATCGAGTCCCCGCACGACCGCGTCGTTGGAGGCCAGCAGGGTGTTGATATCCAGGAACCACACTCCCCCATGCCCCACTCCCATGGCGGCCATGAACTCCGGCCAGAGCACCAGCCCGAGATAGCAAACCAGGGTCACCGCCACCAATCTCCAGCGATAATTGCCTGGCTCGGTCTCGGTCGGCATGGAGTCGGAGGGGTGCAGCAGCCGGCGTGGGCTAGGCCGCCACGGCCTTGGATTTCGCACCGAAACCGACCGCTTCCTTGAGCCAGCTCCAGGCCTTGCGCAGGCCGACCTCGCAGGTGCCGGGAATGTGGTAGGTGCGGGCGAACAGTTCCTCGTGCCCCAGGTAGCGCGGCGGCAGCAGCAACAACGGGCGACTCCCGTCCGACTTGGCGTCGTGCCCGAGCACCTCGGAATAAAACACCCCGCGACCGACCACGAGCCCCTCGCGCGGCACCGCCACCTCGCGCGCCGGCAGCATAAGCCACGGCCGGTATTTCAAGGTCAGCGTGCCATCCGCCGCCTGTTGCAACCGGCCGTAGGTGCGCTGCGGCACCCCCTTGATCTTGTCCGTGGTGAACACCTTGTTGCCGTCCGCCAGCAGCTTGAAGCGCTTGCGCCGGATCGTGAAGAAATCCCAGCAGAACACCGAGCCCAGCACGGTCAGCCGGAACGCCCAGCCGGCCATGAGGTAGGCCGTCAGGATGATGACGACCGACAGTGTTGCCCCCACGACCGGGTCGATCCACGCCGTGGCGGTCACGAGGCCGAGCAGCGACGTGCGCAGGCCCTTGAGGGTCGCATCAATCGCCCCCCACGGGCTCAACAGGATGAGCACGTTGATCGCATGCGAGGCCAGCCACACCACGCCGAAGACCACGACCGACAGCGGCACCATCAGGATGCTCAGCAACCAGCTCGTGTCGAAGGTCGCCACCGGCAGCATGGCCAGCCCGGTGGCCGGCAGCGACACCGTCGCGGTCAGCCCGGAGGAATCCATGATAAGGTTGGAGCCCAGGGTGACGAGCGAGGGGATGACGGCACCCGCCGCCACCAGCCCGCTCGCCTTGTTTTCGATCGTCTCCATGATATCGAGCGGTTTCTTCCAACCCGGCGGCAGCGTCGCCCCGAGGGTGTCCTTCGCCGCCACGGCCCCGACCAGCAAGATCCCCAGCACCCAGAAGCTCGGATTGGCAAACCAGGGTAGCGCCGCCTTTTCCTCCGGCGTATGCGCCTGCACCCATCGGTACGCCCCCACTGCGCTCACGCCCAGCATCGGCGAGATCGCGATGCCCGTGACCTGGGTGGCCAGCGCCGCCAGCTCGAGACCCGGGGTCTTGGCCGCCGGGGCGGCGGTCTTCGCCTTCTCGGCCGCGAGCAGCGGCAGGCCGAGCAACGAGACGCACAACAACAGGGCGACCAGCGGGGCATGGCGTTTCATGCGCCCGAACTTACGTCCTCCCGGGGCTTTTGAAAGCCTGCAAATGCCCCTACTTCAATTCCGCCGCACGGGCGATGTCATCCCATGAATAGTAATGAAAAACGCGCCCGTTGGACATGGCGACGAACAACCCGTGCGGAAATTCCCTTCCCAGCGGTGCATTGGTGACGTCGCTGCCGTCACTCTCGATCGCCGCCACCGGGAAGCTCTTCAACCGGACGTGATCATGCGGCCGGCCGGGCGCGCCTTCGCGCGGGAAAATCTGGAAGCGGTTCGCCTGCTGGTCGGATACAAGGAGGTAACCGGTGCCATCGGCCTGCTTGTAGATCGAGATGCCCTCGTGGTCGGACGCGAAGCCGGTGGTGGCAAACAGCGCGAGTTCCTTGTTCGCATCCGGCGCGTCGGGATCGGCGGCGTATTTGCGCACGCCAAAGGTCTCGTCGGAATAGTAGACGTAGCCGAGCTCGGCATCGACGGCGATGGCCTCGATCTCCTTCTTGCCGCTGTAGGCACCGAACTGGCGGGCGAGCGTCATCTTCACCTGCCCCGTGCCGTCATCTTCCAACCGGTATTGGGCGAGATACCCCTCGGCCGGGCCCGCCTTGCCCCCGACGATGGCGAACAGCGCGCCATCCCGCGGACGCCGGTAGAGGGCGATTCCCATTGGGGCCCGTTGCGGATCGCCGCCGAAGACGATGAGGTCGCCCTTGTCCGCCTCCGCCATGCCGGGCAGGCGGAAGACGCGCAGCCGCTGCCGCTCGCGCTCGGTGGTCACGGCGATGTCCACCGGTTTGCCCCCGAGGCTGAGACCGTAGGCGATGTCCACGTTGTTGGGCCGCTTGAGGCCGGAAACCACCTGCACGATTTTTCCCGCCAGGTCGTAGACGTACAGCGCCCCGTCGGCGTTCTTGTCGGTCCCGACCACCAAGCTTTTCGCCGGATCAGCGGGATTGATCCAGATCGCGGGATCGTCGGTGTCGTGCTTCGTGGGCTCGGTAATTACACGAGGCTGGAGTGCGGCGGACCGGTAGCCTGGCAGGCCGGCCGCCACCGGCGCTTGGGCGAGGATGCTGGCAGCCTTCACCGCGTCGGCGAAGGCCGCGTCGTCCCGGTCATCCCACCTGACTTTGTCGCGGAAATAATCAGCCCAGCGAAATTCCTGAAAGAAAACATCCTTCCTCTCGTCGAAACCGCCCGCCTTCATCACGCCCCACGCGAGCCCGCGCCAGGGATCGCGCTGCATGACAATCAGGCTTTCCGGGAGCATCCGGGGTGGTTGCGGGCCGCGGCCGGCGGCATCCTTCAGGTAGGTGTAGTTGTTCGCCTGCATCCGTTCCCAGAATTCCTCCGGGTGGAGCTTCGACCAGTTCGCCAGGATGTGTCCGTAGGCGGTTTTGTCGGTCGCCTTCGATTCAATCAGGGCCCGCAGGGTGTGATGCCCGTCGGTCATGTAGGGCACGCCGCCGGGGCCGATGACCACCGGCACGTCCTTGTCCTTCAGGTAGGCCGTCACTTCCCCGGCGGTCATGGCGTCGAACGCCTTTTGTTTCGCCACCACCTCGCGCCAGCCGTGGGCGAACTGCGTCGGATGCAGCCGGTGCGCATCGATCGCGTACGCCGCCCCGGCCGTCAGGTCGGCCCGGAAGGGCACATAGGTTTCCTGCGCACCGGCCGTCAGGATGAGCAGGGCGAGGGTGAGGAATAATCGCATGTGGGGGCGGGCGGGGCGTGAGCCGGGCAGGCACCACTGCCCGCCCGGCCCCTACTACACCAAATCGAAAAAGGCTTATAGTTTCCAGCGCAGACCGAAACTGGCGGTCCAGTCGTATTCCTCGACCTGCACCAGGCGCTTGGCCGGGGTGCCGCCCCCCTGCTGGTAGACGCGAAACGGCTCGTTGGTCAGGTTGGTGGCCTCGACGAAGATCTCCCAGTTCTTGCCCACGCGATAGCTGGCCGTGGCGTCGAGCTGGGTGTAAGTGTCGATCCAGCGGTCCTGGGTGGTGTCGCCACCGATGGGCTCGTCCTCGCGCAGGTGGGCGTCGCGCCAGTTCAGCGCAACGCGGACGAAGAAGCCGTGCTTCTCATAGGTGAGGGCCAGGTTGCCGGTGAGGTCGCTCTGGCCGATGAAGGGCAGTTTCTCCCCGGGCCGCGTCGGATAGGTCGCCGAGCTGTCGGCGAAGGTGGCATTGGCCATGAAGCCCAGGCCGTCGAACGGGGCGGGCAGGAAGCGCAGCTGCTGCTGGTAGGCAAGCTCGAGGCCCCTGACCTTGCCGTCACTGCCGTTGCGGTAGGTGATCAGGTCGTAGGTCGGGAACGCCGGGTCGCCGCCGGGCACCGTGATGGCGTAGCTGAAATTCTCGATCTGCTTGGCGAACACGGCGGCGGACAACACGCCGAGCGACGGCAGGTAATACTCCACCGACACGTCGAAGTTCTGCGACTCGAGCGTGTCCAGCGCCGGGTTGCCCGCCTCGACCTCCTCGTCGTTGGTGTTGATGTTGCGGAAGGTCGAGGCCTCGGAGAACTCGGGCCGCATGAGGGTGGTGGAGAATGAGGCGCGGAGCACGAGGTTCTTGTTCACATCGTGGCGGAGGAACACCCCGGGCAGGGTGTTGGTGTAGGTGCGGCCGGCGGTGATGGGGGTGATCGCCGCCCCGTCGGTCAGCTGGTAACCGTGGGTGTCGAACTTCGTGCGCTCAACGCGCACCCCGGCGATGATGTTGGTCCGGCCGAACGTGGCCCCGCCCATGCCATAGCCGGCGAGGATTTTCTCCGTGGTGGTGAAGTCCTCCAGCGCACTGTCGGCGGCCACGAGCCCGCCGGTGAAGGCAGTGCGGTTGCCCAGGAACGCGGCCCGAAAAGCGTCCGAGTTGATGCGCGGGGCACCCAGAAAATAAGGATAGCTGTCCGGCCCCTCGGCCAGCGAGGCAAAGGTGAACGAGGCCGGGCCCGCCGAGTATTCATAGTAGTCGACCGCGCTCTCCTTGTCCTTGTCCCGGTAGCTGCCGCCGAACTTCACGTAGCCGTTGGTCGGGCCGCCGAAGTCGTAGCGGGCGTTGATCGCGGCGTTGACCTCCGTCTCCTCGCCGAGCTCCACCGCCTCGCTGACCCGGTCCAACCGCTCGTAGAAGGCGGGGTCGGTCACATCGCCCGGGCCGCCGGTCTTCGTGGCCGTGATGCGGTAGGTGTCGTCAAACGCATAGGCAAAATTTGAGTTGCTGGCATTGTGACGGAAACGCGCCACGATTTCCGAGGGTTTGTCCTCGTGGCCCCGCGACCAGGCAAGGCGGCCATCCAGCTTCCAGTCTCCCGTGCGTTTTTCCCCTTCGAGCGAAAGGGCGGACAGCTTCTGGTCCTTCTCGCGGTTGCGGAGGTCGCGACGGGTGCGGGCCATGTTGCTGACCGCGGCCGAGCTGCCGTCGAGCTGGGTGATCGTGCCGCGAAAGAACGGGATAAAGGTCACGTTGCGATCCTCTTTGTCCGTGAAACGATTATAGGTGCCCTTGATCGCCAGCGAGGTCTCGGCATCGGGCCTGAATTCCAGGGCCGTGCTGGCCCCGTAGCGGGTGCGTTCGATCTCGTATTCGCGAAACGCGATGTCCTGCAGGAAAAAATACTCGCCGCCGCCGGGAGCGGTGCGCAGGTCCCACCCGTCGTCGATCTCGTAGTTGTAAGAACCGAACTTGCGCTGCTGCCAGGTGCCGGCGACCAAGAGGCCGGCCTTGCCGCCGGCAAACAGGTTCGAGGTCGAGAAGTTGAACTTCCCGCCCGTCTGTTCGGTCAGCTTGCTGTAGATCCCCTCGGCGGTGGCGGAGGCGGCGAGGCCATCCGCGTCGTACGGGCTCTTGCTCTTGATGTTAACGACGCCCCCGAGGCCCTCGCCGTCCATGTCCGGCGTGGACACCTTGGTGACCTCAAGCGCGGAGAGCGAATCAGCCGGCACGACGTCGAGCGCGAGGAACCGGCCGCCGACCTCCGGGCTGGCCACCTTGGCGCCGTTGAGCGTAACCGAGGTGTAGATGTAGTTCAGGCCGCGCAGGTCCACGAACCGGCCCTCGCCCTGGTCACGGTAGAGCGAAACGCCGGGGATACGCTGCAGGGACTCCGCCGCGTTCTGGTCGGGGAAACGCCCGATTTCGTCGGCGGCGACGATATTTTTCAGCGTCTGCGCCGCCCGCTGCTGGTTGATCGCCCGGGCGGCGCCCACCGCCGCACCCTCGATCACCATCTTCTCCAGCTTCACCGTGTGGTCATTGAACACCAGGTTGAGCCGGGTCGCGCCATTGACATCCACATTCTGCGTGAGCGGTTCGTAGCCCACGTAGTTGACCTCGACGGCCTGGGTGCCGGGCGGCACGCGGTTGAGCACGTAGTCACCGGTTTGCCCGGTGAAGGTTTCCAGGCCGGCCACGGTTACCCGGGCGCCGGCGAGACTGAGCCCGGTGGCCGCGTCGGTCACCCGGCCGGACAGGATGCCGGAAGTTTGGGCGTGCAGGGCGATGGCCGCAAGGGCGAGCGCCGCACCGGCGGCAAAGGCCAGCGCCTTGCCCGCAGCGCGGATGAACAGGGAAGCAAGATGTGATTTGGTGGTTTGCATAAGTCGGAGTCGAACTTCCACGCGGGGAATTTATCCGGTCAACGCGCGACCGGTCGCGTTGCCGAAATGTTACCGGCGCGAAACACGGCCGTCACATTCCGGCCGGTTAAGCGGCGATTGCCATCGCGCCTGCGTCCTGTTTGCTGCCGGCATGCCCCTGACGAAAACCGAGGTCGCCCGCCTGCGCTCCCTGCAGGAGAAGAAACACCGCGAGGCGCTCGGCCTGTTCGTCATCGAGGGCGAGAAGGTCATGGGCGAATTGCTCGCCGCCAAATTCCCGTTCGCGGAGATTTATGCGACGGAGGCGTGGACGGGCCAGCGCACGCACCCGGTCTCCGCCGGCGAGATGGCGCGGATCAGCCACTACCCCACCCCTTCGAGCGTTCTGGCCGTCGGCAAAATCGCCCGGACTCCGCTCGCCGCCGGCGCCCTCAACCGCGGCCTCACGCTCGCGCTCGACGGCATCCAGGATCCCGGCAACGTCGGCACGCTGCTGCGCATCGCCGACTGGTTCGCCTTCGACCGCGTGCTGCTTTCGCCCGACTGCGCCGACCTGTTCTCCCAGAAAGTCATCAACGCCAGCATGGGCTCCTTCGCGCGGGTCGCGGTGCGCACCGCCCCACTCGCCGAGGCGCTCGCCGGCGCCACCGTGCCGGTGCTCGGCTGCGACCTAGTCGGCGATGACGTTCACTCGCTCCAGCCCCTGCGCGATGCCGTCGTCGTGATTGGCAGCGAGGGCCGGGGAATCTCCGAAGCCCTCCGGCCCTTTGTAACGTATTACGTTACAATCCCGAAATTCGGCGGGGCCGAGTCGCTCAATGCGGCCGTCGCCGCCGCCATCGTGTGCGACAACCTCCGCCGCACCGCTCGCTGACCGGCCATCGCGTATTTTTCCCCATTCACCGCGACGGGATTGTCCGACCCGCGGTGTTATCCCACCCTAAACCCATGAAACGCTTCTCGGTCCTGTCTTTTGTCCTCTGTCTTCTGTCCTCCGTTTCTGCCGCCGAACCAGGCGCCGACTTGTTCGCCTACGACCACACGGCACCGCTCAACCTGCAGGAAACCGGCCGCGAGACCCGCAGCGGCGCCGTGGTGCGCGATATCACCTTCACGCCCGCCAGCTCGCCCGTGAAGGCCTATCTCGTCACGCCCGCCACTGGGGCCGGTCCGCACGCCGCCATTCTCTATGTGCACTGGCTCGGCGAGCCCAAGACGACCAACCGGACCCAATTCCTCGACGAGGCGGTCGCCCTCGCGGGCCGCGGCGTGGTGTCGCTGCTGGTGGACACGATGTGGGCCGAGCCCGGCTGGTATAAGAACCGCATCCCCGAGGAGGACCATGCGCACGCCGTCCGCCAGGTCATCGAACTGCGCCGCGCGATGGACCTGCTGCTGGCCCAGCCCGGCATCGATCCCGCCCGCGTCGCCTTCGTGGGCCACGACTTCGGCGCAATGTATGGCATGATCGCCAGCGCCCTCGACCGCCGCGCCCGGACCTATGTATTCATGGCCGCCACGCCGCACTTCATCGACTGGTTCCTTTTCCGCCAGCAGCCGAAGGACCTCGAGTCCTACAAGCAGCAGCTCGCCGTGATCGACCCGGTGCGGTTCGTGCCGCAGCTGGCACCGGCGCCGGTGTTTTTTCAATTCGCGAGCAAGGATTTCTACATCACCGCCGAGGAGGCCGCCGAGTTCTATGCCGCCGCCGGCCCGCGCAAGCAGACGACGACCTATGAGGCCGACCACGCGCTGCACCCGCCCGAAGTCGCCGCCGATCGCGTGGTGTGGCTCGCCCGCGAGCTGGGCCTGAAGTAGGGCCGGTCTCTGACCGGCCCAGGGTTGCGCGGAGCGACCGGTCGAAGACCGGTCCTACTCTGCCTGACGACGCAACTCCGCGAGCGCGCGCCGGCCTGGCTCAATAAAAAAGTCCGGCGGCTTGCGGCCGCCGGACTCGTAAGTCCTGACTGGGTCAGTCCAATGACCGCTTAGAACTCGAGGGTGTTGGTCAGTTGCCAGACCATGCCTTCCTGAATGCGGGAGAAGGCCACCTGCCCGTCGGGGTTGATGCTCACCGGCACCAGCTTGGTCGATTCGCCGACGTTGCGCAGGTTGACCTGCACGCGCCAGTTGAGCTTTTCCGTCAGCTTGCGCGAGTGGCCGAACCACAGGTCGAAGTGCGCATCGCTGTCGCCCTTCCACGGCTTGTTGATGTCCAGGGACAGGAGCGTGGGGCTGTATTGGTAACCGAGCACGCGGCCCTCCTCCCAGCGATAACCGCCGCCGACCCACGAACCCTTCAGGCGGCCCTCGCTGAAGTTGTAGGTGGTGACCCCGTTGAAGCGCCAGGGCGCGATCTCGGGGGCATTGCTGCCTTCCTGCGACTTGAAGACGCCGTAGGGGTTCAGGATGTTGTTCTGCCACTGGAGCCGCAGGGCGTTGCCGGAGCCGCCGCCCCACAGGCGGATGTCGCCGGCGGGACCCGCGAGGAACGTGGTCATCTGCTCGATGAGGGTGACGATCGTCGGAGCCAGCGCGGCGCGGGTCGCGAAGGTCTTGGAGACGTTCACCGACAGGTTCCAGTTCTTGGTGGGCTGGGCGATGAGCTCGACCTCATAACCCTTGGACAGAGTGTCCACGGTGAACACCGGCGCGGTGCCGAAGCCGGCGAGCAAACCACCGCTGATCGGCTGGTTGTCGAACTTCTGGGCCCAGATCGGGTCGGCCGCCGTCCAGTTGCCGGCGGCAATGGCGGAGGCGCTCATGATGGCCACCTCGTTGCCGTAGGCGTTGAAGAAGCTCTGGGGCAGCGGGAGCTGGCGCCAGGCGTTGATGGCGGCTTTCTCGGCTATCGTGCTGGGATGGTTCTGCCAGGCTTGGTTGAGCGAGTTGTCCGGATTGCGGAAGCTCGGTGCACCCGAGTCGTCCGCGCCCGCGTAGTTCCAGGCCCAGGCGTTGTTGTCGTTGTTGCCCTTGATGCCCTGGTCCGCGTTCACGGTGAAGGACGTGCCCCAGACGGGGACCGCCCACAGGAAGTAGCTGTTCTGGCCGAGGGGATTGCTGCCGGGCAGCGTGGCGTTGGCGACCGTGGTCTCGTAGTGCGTGACCTTCAGCGACAGCTTGTCTTCGAGGGTGTTGATCACGACGCCGTATTCCTTGGTCTTGCCGAGGGGATTCGGGATCGTGTTGCCGAAGACGTCGCCCCGGGGAGCGTCGGCCTTGAAGTTCTCCGAGCGGTTGAAAAACGCGCTGAACGTGGTGTTGCCCGGGATGAAGCTGGTCCACTTGGCCGGGACGTGCAGCACCCCGCCCCAGCTCTTGCTCTCGCCGGTGGCGGACTTGCGCGCCGTCTCGTCGACGGCGAAGTCGGTCCGCACGATGCCGAGCCCGTCGGGGATGCCGGAGCCAGAGGCGTTCTCGACCCGGTCCTTGCGCCAGCCGAAGACCGGCACGAAGGCGTCATTGAACAGGTGCCCCTGCCAGGTGATGGCCTGGGAGCGGCTGATGTTGCGCACCCGGCCGGCGTTGTAGGTCAGGGCGTCGATGTCGCCGGCGTCGGCGTTGAGGAACGTCACGTTGACCGTGCGCCAGCCGCCGTAATTGGCGGGGTTCTCCGACTGGGTGGAGGTGGTCGTCGCCGGGGTGTTCGGCATGAACGGCAGGCCCGAGTTCTGGTTCGTGAACGTGTAGGGCGCGGCCGGATTGACGTAGTTGGGGTCGCCGGGCGTGGTCGCGCGGGCCCAGTGGTTGTCGAAGATCGTGACCAGCGCGTTGCGCGGGGCACTCACGATGTTCCGCACCGGGCTGAGGGCCACCCCGGCCGCCGAGGTGCGGCTGCGCAGGTCACCGCTGAGGTAGGAGACATAGTTGTAGGACCGGAAGTGCGCGGTCAGGCTGTCGTCCATGCCCAGGTACTGGGTGTAGGCCGGCGTGGCCGCCGAGGTCGCCCAATTCTTGTTGAACGTCCGCTTCGTGTCCTCGCTCAGGAGGCCGGTGAACACGTGGCGGCCGAGGATTTGCGCCAGCTTGGATGACTTGTCGAGGAAGTCATCGGCCCGGAGTTCACCGTAGGCGGTGAAGCGCAGGCCGTCGCGGTCGATATCGGTATGGCTGTTGGCCTGCTCGTCGGAGTTGGCGACGTAGGCGCGGCCCACGTTCGGATTGGGGCTGCCATCCAGGAAGTGGTCCACGAGGTCGACGCCGATCTTGTACGTGTCGGAGTTGCCAAGGAAGATGCGCTGGCCGTCGCTGTAGCGCTGGTAGTCATAAACCGCCTCAAACCCCAGGCGGTCGTGGAAGAAGGTCTGGGAGAAGGCCACGTTCATGGACTGCCAGTCCTGCCACTCATGCTTGTTGTTGCCGTCGATCAGGTTGTTGTAGAAATCGAAGATCGTCGGGTCGCTCAGGGACTTGTCGGCGTAGAAGGCACCGCCGGGAATGCCCGAGGCGGTCATGTAGCTGGAAAAGGACGCGACCGCGCCGGCGCGGCCCTGCGGCAGGGCGATGCTTCGGTCGATGTTCCCGTTCGAATCGATGCCGTTCCGGCCGCTGCCGCCCGGCTGGCGGTAGGCCGTCGGGCTCGAGTCGTCGTTGTTGCCGTAGTAGCCGACGACATCGAGCCAGAACTGCCGGCCCATCGCGCCGTTCGCCAGCCAGGCGGAGGGATAGGCGCCGCGGGTGGCGGCAACGCCAAAGGGCGCCGCGCCCACGTTGGTGGTGGCCTGGTTGTAGGTGAATTTGTTGAGCAGCAGGTTGCCGTTCTGGTCCGTGCCCTGGTAGAACCAGGGCGACACGGCATCCACCGGGGGAATGGTGCGGGGGCGGTTCGCCTTCACCTTGCCCTTCTCGTAGTTGGCGCGGAACGAGGTGTTGGAACCCTCGCCGAAGAGCTGCGGCGTATAGCGCAGGGCGCCAAAGACGCGCTTGTCGTGGTTGTACGCCGGGTTCTGGCGGAATTGCGTGTGGTCGTCGAGCAGGGCGACACGGACCGCGAGCTCGTTCGGCAGGAGTACGTAGTTGAAATCAGCCGAGAAGCGCAGGGAGCCGAACTTGGCGAAGCGAGCCTCGACGGTGTTCTTGTTCTTGAACGTGGCGCTGTTGACCGAGGTATTGATGATACCGGCCGGGCTGCCGACGCCGAAGAGGATGGAGTTGGGTCCGCGCTGCAGGTCGACGCGATCCACGTTGAAGCCATCCCACGGAATCTCCGTCAGGAAGTAGTCCCGGGTGTTGTCGGCCGAGTCCAGGCCGCGCACACGCGTGTTG
>Ga0315912_10000233_pt1 | contig 118840 bp, 78 predicted proteins | sample VfabasoilMG_FD_204469 | JGI IMG/M metagenome (GOLD analysis project Ga0315912, IMG submission 204469) | Garden soil microbial communities collected in Santa Monica, California, United States - V. faba soil | ecosystem: Environmental > Terrestrial > Soil > Garden | place: USA: California... | reverse complement strand
GAGCAGTTAGCCGAGCGTGTCCAATGGCCGAAGATTGTAAAGCGGATCTTCCAGGACTTCGGCCGATTTCCGCTCGTCGCCTCAAGGATTGTGCCTCTCGACGTCGCTCCAAACTGCCGGATTTAGGATGAAAGTTTAGTAGGAGACCCGCCATCAAGGCGTAGGCAAGCGCCTTCTCGTATTTATGCGCCCGGAAAATAAGATACATCGCGCAGATCAGCACTGCGGTCGACAGAATGGCAAGCATCACAGTAGAGCTGTTTCCGAATGATGCCAGAAATCCTCTTAAATTAGGCATTACCGCTGGATAAGGATGATTTTCAGGCTTTCTCAGAATAGCGACCAGACTCATAAACACAGGCCACCCGCCTCCGGTCAGACCTAGCAAAAATAGTAGAATCTCGCCGACCATTGCGCCGACGAAGATCTTCCAACGCTTCTGCGCGATCATGGCAAAAGGCGTCAGTACAAACAGGTGGAACTTGATAGCGCAAAGAGAGAATACCAACCCTGAAATGAAGTCCCTCCGCTTGCCAGCTAAGAGTAACGATAATGTACAAAACAGCAGCAGTAGAGAGACGTCTTGAGCATTAAATATCGTCGAAATTAAAGGTACGGACATGGCTGAATAAAGAACAAGATTTTCCCACTTTCGCTGGTAGATCGTCATGAAAGTGACAAAGGAAGCGATGCTAAGTGCTTGAAACACGACGTGCGCCGTTCGATACGGAAGCAGAGTTAGCGGCTTCAATAGAAGCCCATAGAAAGTAGGCCGTATAAAGTAAGAGTCGCGAAATACTGCGCCGATCAACTCCCGTTGCAGGGCTTGATTTGCCTCCTGGTCGTGAAGGTCGGGAGTACCAAACATTAGACCTCCAACGTACCAGTGCACGAAGTCGTTCTGGGCATTCACAAACCGGTTCATGGGGACGATAAGCCGAAATATGATGATTCCAACAGCTAATGCGAAAGCTACACTCCAGAGCCGTCGTCGACCACCACTCAACTCCGTAATTCGTTTTGGCATTGGAAAATTATGGAATACAGTCGACAACCGCATTGGCATTGGCCCCAGCTCGCCGTTCTATCCACGCCGCTAGTGGACCACCGGCCCAATTCAGTATACTAGCCTAAAGTGCGTGCTTGCGTTGATTAATCAGTTGGTGCTCTCACCGACGCACAGCGAACATAAAGCAATTTGTGGCTCGTGCTATTTGGTAAAGCCACACATGGTTCCCGAGTTTTTTTATTCCATTAGATCTGTGACTATCATGGAAAGCATCACTTCCGGCCCGGATGAAATCTATGACGCTCCCGCAGTTGAGCCCACCCCCCCGGGTTCGACCGTCTTATACGCAGTCACGATTTTTATAAGCGCTACCCTGCTGTTCCTGATTCAGCCGATTGTTGCCAAGGAGCTGCTGCCGTGGTTCGGAGGCGCCGCCGCGGTATGGGGCGCGTGCATGGTGTATTTTCAGGCCCTACTGCTACTTGGCTATCTGTACGCACATTATTCAATCCGGACACTCAGTTCAAGGGCGCAAGTAACCCTTCATATCGGCTTACTGGCTGTTTCCGTGCTGGTCACGTTATTTCCAGCACCGGCGGATATCCATCCGCCGGTGGTTGCTCACCCGTTTTGGGAGACGATGAAAGCACTAACGATCCGCATCGGGCTGCCCTATTTTCTGCTCTCCTCGACGACACCGCTTTTGCAGAGCTGGTATAGCCGCGGAGGGTATGGGACTATAACGTACCGCTTTTTCGCTTTATCGAATCTGGGCTCGGTGCTGGCGCTGATGGCGTTTCCTCTCGCGATTGAACCGGTATTGGACCTGAATACCCAACTGGCGACCTGGCGGGTCTTCTACGTGGTTTTCGCGTTGTTGTGCAGCATCGTCTCCATGCGCTTTTACGGGTCGCGTATGGGCCACTCCTGCACCCCGGTTCCAAACGCCGGCCCAGGAATCGAGTGGCGGCGCAAATTGACGTGGATAGCACTGGCGGCGTGTTCATCGGCGCTGCTGTTGGGAGTTACGAACAGCCTTTGCCAGAATATCGCGCCGATGCCCCTATTGTGGATCGCGCCCCTGGCGATTTACCTGCTTAGTTTCGTAATCTGTTTCGATTATGAACGTTCGTTTCATCGTCCGAGCTTCCAAGTTCTGCTGCCGGCCGCTCTGGTTGTCTTAATTGCCGCAGGCGCCAATTCGGACATTACTGTTCGCGCGGCAGTTCCGCTCTGCCTGGCGAGCCTCTTCATCGTTTTCATGTTCTGCCACGGCCAGGTGGCTGCCCTGAAACCGGCGAGCAGCCACCTGACCGATTTCTACTTGTGCATCTCCGTCGGCGGCGCGCTGGGAGGCGTATTTGTAGGATTAGCGGCCCCGGTATTATTTTCCGAATTCTTTGAAGTCCAGATGGCGGTTGCGCTGTGCCTGGCGCTGGGTTTGCGTTTTCTGTTCGGCTTCCGCTCCCAAGTATTTTTGGTGACGGCGGCGGCGGCATGCATCCTGTTCGTATGGGTGTTCGGCAACTTACCGGACGGGGCGAATACGACGCTGCGGGCGAGAAACTTCTACGGAATCCTTTCGATCCGGGAGCGGCAGAGTTCCAGCGGCGGGACGGTTCGCGAGGTTGTGCATGGAAAGGTGATTCACGGCGGCCAGGCGATTTCCGAATCCGAGCGGCGAGAGCCGAAGTATTACTATGGCCGGAAGTCCGGTGTTGGCATCGTGCTGCAGCGCCCGATGGATGCACGGCGGGTGGGGATTGTAGGATTGGGGGCAGGGACGGTGGCCGCCTATGGAACTCCTGGCGATTCCTACCGGTTTTACGAGATCAATCCGTTGATGATGGATCTCGCTAAATCTCAATTCACCTACATTGGGGATTCCCGGGCGAAAGTGGAGTTGGTGCTGGGAGATGCCAGGATATCGCTGGAACAGGAGCCGGCGAATCACTTTGACGTTTTGGCCCTGGATGCCTTTTCGGGCGACTCGATTCCTGTGCACCTATTGACGGAAGAAGCTTTTCGATGTTATTTCCGCCACTTGAAGCAGGATGGGATCCTGGCGGTACATATCAGCAATCAGTTTCTGGACCTTCGTCCGGTGGTGACGGAGATTGCGGCTAAACTCAGCAAAAATGCGCTGTTGGTTCAGACGGATAAGGAAGAGGGGGCAAGTATTCTCCGTTCGGCCTGGATTCTGGTTACAGCGGATTTGCCATTCCTAGAAACGATCCGTGCGCAAGGACGCGGCGAGTTTCTTCGATCGGCTCAGCGGCCTGTCTGGACGGATCAATATAGCAATATTCTGAGCGTACTCCGTTGACTGAGGGCGGTCCGCAGCCGTTGTCCATATTGCGGGATTGCCGCTCAGGGCAACGCCGAAGCAGGGCTGCGGCCGGCTGCGTGCCTGAGAGGATGGGAATGCGCGCCGTACGCGTTCGACCATCCCCAGCCTTGTCGGCTAACCAGAAGCCGGGTTAGGCTTGGCGACGGAGTTTCCACGCCATCGGAGTGAGGTCGGCCACCTGGGAAGCCTTCCGATCGGCCAATCCTGGCAGAACATCGGCCAAGTACTCCCACACCGGAACTCCCAGCCGCCGGCACGTTTCAACAACCGAAAGAATTGCCGCCACACGTGTCAGCACCGGACTAAATTGACCGCATTTTCGCCGGTTTTGTAGTCGGCCTCCGGGCCCTCCCATTGGCGGGAATGTGGTAAATACTCTACAGTAGCTTCTAAATCTTCTGTGCTGCGCCCCTGCTTTCTCCATGTTCAGTTTCAGCGCCAATTACCTGTTCTTGCTCTCGTGGACGGAATGCTTGTCGTACGCGGAGTTCTCGATGCAGGACCTCGATGCGAAGCACGTTTATCAGACCCGTGACTTAACAAGAGCCCAGCTCATCCGGCCCAGAACGGCCTACTGCTTAGCGGGCAAGGTCAACGGCACCAATAAACGCAGTCTCGCCATCGAATCGGTCAGGCCGGACTCTAAATTCGCCGGGTTTTCCACGATTCCCGTGCCTGCTGACGGCGCGGGAGGGTGGACTATCGGCTGAGCGGCGACTTCCCCGATTTTGGACCATAAAGGCGCCGATGCTAATAGCCTCTGCGTCCCCGCTGTAGTGCGTGACGACGGCCAAATCGGCGGATTTTCCGACCGCAAAACCGGCGAAAATGCGGTCACTTTACACCGGCGCTAACAGCCCTGAGTGCCGCCTCATGCATGCGCCCGCGGATGGCGAAGTTGGCCATCAACAAGCCCCAGAACTCCTGCCCTACCAACTCCGGCGTTTTGCTTCGGAGCACGATCTGCGCACCGCGCAAATGTGTCTTCAACTCGTCAGCGAGTTCTCGATCTCCCAGCGCTCATGATAGAGCGGCGCTCCGGATCGGTGCCGGATCGATCAATGAGAGTTGTCCCGAATATCGTGTCCCGAATATCATGTCCCGAATATCGCTTTGACTCTTGCGGTGACCGGAGTATACTTCTGTAACCACGCGCTTGTTCCTTGTGCGTATGTTTTGTTCGGAGGATTCATTACATGAGAATGATGCTTTCAAAGATTTCCGCTTTGGCGCTAGTCGCCGTATCACTTCAAGCAGGTGTTATAACCGGTTTCAGTTCGCGCGTTTTATTTAATGGCGACGACACTTTGCAATGGGGCACTGCCGCGGATGAAGGCGCGTCTCCGGCTAGTCCTTTTGCACGGAGTAGCGTTAGCTCTGGAATAAACGCCATTGCATCGTTACCTGGAAATCCGAATTTCCTGATTACGGTCGAGGGAAGTTCTTCCGGGGGAAACTTTGCGCTGGGGGATGTCCTGCTCTTCACCGACACGTCGAACGGGCCGCTTTCCATCTCGTTTAACAGTCCAATTGCTGGCGTGGGGATGCAAATGCAACGCAACATCTTTGGAGCTTTTGGCGGAGTCCTTAGCGTCTACGGAGCTGGCAATACACTTTTCGGCACGATCACCAACAATTTGGGTGATAGCAATGGCAATGGCGACAACTCGGCCATCTTCGTCGGAGCCAGGAGCAGTTTGACAGATATTGTCAGGATTGACCTGCAAGTCACCAACCCTATAGCGTCGCCGAACGACCAGTTTCAGATAAACTTCCTGAGCCTGGCGGCCGGGGGACAGGAAATTCCCGAACCGGCGACTTTGGGCCTGGTTGGCGCGGCGCTGGCCATTCTTGCATTGAGACGCGTCCGGCGCTAACCGCAGCGGCGGACTGATAGCGCGCTCGCGAATCTGCAATGCCTCCTTTGGCATTCCGGACTGTTTCCGGATGCCAGTCGAACCAACTACGAAACTTATAAGGACTATTATGAACTCCGAATCTAGAGGAAAAACGATTCGTTGGGGCGCGGCCTGCCTCGTAGTAACGGCGATTGTCGGGGGTGTGGCCTACTCAGCCAAAACGCGTGGCAAGCGACCGCTCGTCCCTGAAGATAAGCTCGCCATGTTGCTGGCAAAGGCAGAGCGGAAGCGCGCCACATCGAACCCCGCCCGTTTTGACAAGCCCGGCGAGGCGATGGCTTATTTTACGAACAAGCGGACGGGTCCTATCAACACTCGAGGCGCGAACCCGACGGTTGGCGCCAGGCCGCTGGATCCGGAACTATACCGTACGGCGCTTGCGGCCGCGCGCAACACGCCCTATTACTCAACGGCGAACGGCTCAATCCTGCCACCATCAACGATCATTAATGTAACGGCAGGCGGCGCGCTGGCCACGTGGTCTCCGCTGGGACCGTCGAACCAGGGTGGCCGGACACGCCAATTGCTGATTGATCCGGGGAATGCGAATATCATGTACGCGGCCGCGGTGGACGGCGGGGTCTGGAAAACGATAAATGGCGGGGGAACATGGACTCCGATGTCGGACCTTCTACTTCCGAATATCGCCGTCGCCAGCCTGGCCATGGATCCTAAGAATTCTCAGATCCTGTACGCCGGAACCGGAGAAGGCTTTTTCAATGGCGACTCCGTCCGAGGGACAGGCATATTAAAGACCACCGACGGTGGAGCCACCTGGTCGGCGTTGGCGAGCACCATCCCTCCCCCCGGAGTTGCAGGGAGTTTTAGCTTCGTCAGCGACATTGTGGTCAGCACTCGAACCTCCCAGCGCATCTACGCCACGACGCGTACGGGACTTTTCCGTTCCAATGATGGCGGCACAACCTGGACGCAATTAATCAATGGCGCGCCGGTAAACGGTTGCCATGACATCGCCATGCAGGTAAAGCGTGCGGTGGGCTATGTTTTCGCCACCTGCGGTACTTTTGCACAAGCGACCATCTACCGGGCTCTGGATGCTCCTGCTAGCGCGCCCACGCCGGTCTTCACAACGGTGGGTATGGGCCGCACATCGCTCGCCATCGCTCCTTCGAATGAAGATTATATTTATGCCATGTCCGCATCGAATGCTGCCGGTCCGTACCAGTACGGGCTATTGGGTGTATTCCGCTCCACCGCCAGCGGCGCCTCGGGAACCTGGACCACCCAGGTCAGCAATACAAACGCGACCAAACTTAACACGCTCCTGCTCACCAACCCGGTATATGCGTATTCCGAGTGCGTCGGGGGCGCTAACGGTTTCTTCAACCAAGGGTGGTACGACAACGTAATCGCGGTGGATCCGGCTGATCCGAACCGCGTCTGGTCCGGCGGCATCGACTTGTTCCGTTCCGACGACGGCGGCCAGAATTGGGGCATTGCAAGCTATTGGTGGGCTGGCCAGGGCGATCCAAATTATGCGCACGCCGATAATCATGTCATCGCATTCGATCCCGGATATGACGGCAGTTCCAACAAGAAGATGTTCGTCGCCGGCGACGGCGGAATCTTCCGGACCAACGACGCCCGGGCCGCCGTCGGCACCACCATAGCGAACGTGTGCGGCACTCCGGTGGCCGGCATGGTGTCGTGGACGGAACTCAACACTAACTACACCACCATGCAGTTCTACCACGGCTCCACGTACCCCGACGGGAACACGTTTTTCGGCGGGACGCAGGACAACGGCACCTGGCGCGGGACGTCGGCGTCAATGGCATGGACGAATCTATTGGGAGGGGACGGCGGATATACCGGGGTCGATACTCTGGGAGACGCGATCGCGGGGAATGACGTCCTATTCGGGGAATACACCGGCTTGTCGATTCAAAAATCCACGAACGGCGGGGCCAACTTCTCCGACGCGGTGACTGGAATCAGCGGCGACCCTGGTTTTCTTTTCATTGCGCCGTTCTACATGAATCCTGGCAATCGGCAGCACTTATGGACCGGCGGATGGTACATCTGGCGGACTACCAGTCAAGCGTTTTTCTGGACGCCGGCCAGCGCCATCACGCCCGGCAATGGATCGGTTTCGGCAATTGCCGCCGCGCCGACGGATACGAACAAGGTTATCTTTGGAATGAGCGATGGATACATCGGGTACAATACCGCCGCGCTTAGTGCGAACTCCGCCACAGTCTGGGCATCCACGCGACCGCGGACGGACTTCGTCAGCGCGATTACTTTCGATCCCACCGACTCGACGATCGCTTACGCGACCTACGAGACTTTTTCAGGTATTAGCGTCTACAAGAGCACCAATTCCGGCGCTACGTGGATTGCAATGCCCGGAACGGGAGCCAATGTATTACCGCTGGTTCCGGCCCACGCAGTGGCAGTGGATCCTCTGGACCATTTGCGAGTCTACGTCGGTACGGATATCGGAGTGTATACTTCGATTGATGGCGGCGTGAACTGGTACCGGGAGGTAACCGGTTTCGCGAATGTCAGTATCGAACATCTGGAGATAAACGCCAGCGGCACCAGACGCCTCTTTGCCTTCACCCACGGCCGCGGCGCTTGGCGTGTTGGCCTAATTCCGTAATCGAACAAAACACTTGGGAGCGGCGGCCAGTTCGTCCCGCTCCCGGTTTATTTCCGGGCGAAGTGGGTCGGCCGCTAACGCTACAAATCGAGTTAAACAGCCTACGGGGCAAAGGATCGGTGTGTTTAAGCTAGAATCGATTGGCGAGGATTCAACCGGCCCCTTTGACATGGACAGACCTCTGTCCCAACACGGGCGACGGGCGTTCGTGGCGAGTATCCTTGTGACGGGGCGTATGCCCGCCGGGAAAGTGCTTTCGCTCGTCGCCTGGTGTCTAGCTGTTGCCATATGTAGCCATGGCGCAGCAATTCGTGGCCGTGTTTTGGACCCTGGTGGCGGAGCGGTTGCGGGCGCCCATCTATTCCTCCTTGCGCCAAATCAGGCAGTGCTAGCCTCCTGCACTGCGGGCCCTGACGGCGACTTCACGCTTAGCGTCGCGCGAAAAGGATCCTATACGGTGTTGATTAGCAATCCTGGATTTCTCTCTCAACTCGTTCCCGTCGCCGATAGCGAAGCCGAGATAGAGTTGCGGCTTTCTATTGTCCCCGTTCCGTCATCCGTGGTTGTCACGGGAGAGATTGGGCTGGCCGGGACAACTCGTGATTCCGGACAGTCGGTTAATACTATTTCTCACGGTCAGATTGAGCAACGATTCGCCACGGTCCTGGTGGACATCTTCAAGGAGGAACCCGGCATTGATGTCCAACGCACGGTTCCCTCCATGGGCGGTGTCGCGGTTCGTGGGCTTCTGGGTAAAAACGTAGCTGTGTATAGAGACGGAGTCCGTTACACTACCTCTGCTCAGCGCGGCGGCGTCAGCACCTTCTTCAATTTGCAGGAACCGTCGGAACTGGAAGCGGTGGAAGTGCTCCGAGGTCCTAACAGTGCCCAATACGGCTCAGATTCTCTTGGCGGCACGGTTCATCTGCTGTCTCGCGTAGCGCCGCTGGGCCAGCCCGGCTGGCAAGGCGAGTTCGCCCCGCTTGTGTCTTCGGCCAGTCATTCTTTTGGCGGTAATGCCTTCCTATCCTTCGGAGGCCCGAAGTATGGGGTATCCCTCAACACCGCCGCCCGGCGAGTGAACACACTCCGCGCGGGGCAGGGTCTGGAATCCCGCGCCGCCGTCACACGCTTCCTGGGACTCCCGTCCAACATTCTTGGCGAACGCTTTACCGACACTGCGTTCACTCAATACGGATCGGTGTTCCGGGCGCAGTACGCGTTCACGCCCTCTCGCCAACTGGTGGTCCATTATGAGCGCGGACAGCAAGATGGGGCCAAGCGATGGGACCAGCTCCTCGGCGGCGACGGTAATCTAATCGCGGACTTGCGCAATCTGATGCTTGACTTCGGTTACGCCCGCCTCACGCAGTTCGGGGCAGGTCCGTTGAGTGAGGTATCCGCTACCGTTTCCTACAACGCCCAGCGGGAAGAGCGAGTCAATCAGGGAGGCAATGGCAATCCCCTTGGCGCGATAACCCACCAATATGAACGCATTAGCGTTTGGGGAATCAATGCCTACGCATCCCGGCGTTTTGACCGGCACACGATCCTGATCGGGGGCGACGGATACAGGGAACACATGCGAGCTCCCGCATTTACTACCCAGCCAGCGACTGGCACTTCGCAGGATTCCCGCTCGCGTGTTCCGGACGGGTCCCAGTATCGAACCTACGGAGTATATCTGCAGGATTCGTGGGACATAACGCGGAACGGCAGACTTAGGGCTACCGGCGCAGTCCGATTCGGCGGCGCTGGATTTCGAAGCCGCGGCAACGCCTTCTTCCCTGCGGATAGCGCCTCTGTCCATGCCCTTACAGGCCGCGTGGGCATCGCGTGGCGTGCACTTGATCCTCTATTCTTCCACGCCAGCTATAGCCGGGGCTTTCGAGCTCCGAGCATGACCGACCTGGCGACGATCGGCATTCAGGGTAATGGATTCTTTGAGACATCCTTTATTTCGGTCGCCGGGCGTGGGGCGACTGTCGGGAGCAGGGCAGACGACAGAGCCGTATCCACCGGGAATCCCGTGAGGCCAGTCCACTCGGAAATCAGCGACAACTACGATGCCGGGGTGAGGCTGTCTCACCGCAGCATTCAAGCTGCGTTGACAGGATTCCTATTTACATTGAACGACCCCATCCTCTCGCAAACTCTCATTCTTCCCCAAGGGGCTGTCGGTCAACCCCTGGGGGATCAGATCATCACCCGCCAGCTTCCGACGGGCGCTGTATTCGTTCCGGCGGCGACAGCGCCCGTCCAGATTCGCGGCAATGCGGGCGGAGCCCGGTTCAAGGGTATGGAGCATTCGGCGGAGTGGAGGCTAAGCTCGTCGTGGACTATCATCAACGACGCCACGTGGATCTATGCACGAGACTCCCAGACTGGTCTCCCCCCTGATATCGAAGGCGGTGTGCCGCCATTGACGGCCCATCCCCGCGTTCGATGGACTCCTTCGGCCAAGCGATTCTGGATCGAGACTTATTCAACCCTTGCGTATCGGCAAGATCGTCTCTCCTCACTCGCGCTTGCGGACCGCCGTACAGGGGCCTCCCGCTCCCGCGCCAATATCGCCAGTTTTTTCAATAACGGGGCGCGGGTTCGCGGACTCACCGCCAATGGCCGTCTGCTGCCCACGGGAGAGACCCTCGCCGAAGTACAGACGCGTGTCCTGGGAGGAGCCGATTCCGCGCCGATGCACACGGCAGTGGCAGGTTATGCATTGTTCGGCATTCGCGGCGGCTGGAAGATTGGCGAGCGTTCCACGCTTTCTGTGGACTTCGGCAACGTGTTCGATCGATCCCATCGCGGCGTCAGTTGGGGCGCCGACGGCCCGGGCCGCGACGTTACCCTTCGATATCGTGTGGGCTTCTGATTTTTGCATTGACCCCGCTTCCTCGCGATTCATTCAGGAAACCAATGCTTCGTTTGCCGTCGAATCTGCCGCTGACACAACCCGTTCGATGAGGTATTGCTTGGCCGGCTCCGCCGACGGCTAGCGAACTGGCGGCTGTCGATGTGGTATTGCCGGCTCGCGATTGCGTCATCATTCGGAAACGATGCATTGCACGGCCCGATGAGCATCAGGAATTCTGCTCTAACGATCGGCATGGTGCTGCCCGCCTCCCTCAAATTATTCCATTTGTAGTGATGGCTTTTGCACCTCCGCGTTGCAAATACAGATACTTAACTTTCAAGCTGCGGCAGTTGGGTTAGAAGGTGTAGCTGAGTCCGAACATCGGTGATACGCGGTCGCGCAGGCCGTTGTCGTCGAGGGCGAACAGAAGATTGAACGTCACCAGGAGTTCGGCCACTGGATTGGCCTTAAGACCGAGCGAAAGCGCGTTTTGGTTTAGTCGGGAACGGCTGACCTGCACATTCGGGTAAACAGCGCCATTGGCGGCGGTATAGTTCACGGCACTAACGCGATTTCCCTGGATCTGCTGCTGCCAGAGATAGTCGGCGGCGACTGTGAACTTCTTGGTAACGCCGAGGTCGAAGCCGAGTGCCGATTGGAACAAGTCCGAAAGGTTGCCTTTTGTTCGATTCTGAAAGTCGCCGGCGAGAATCGAATCGCCGTTCCATTGATAAGCGAAGTTCGCATGGGGTGAGAAATTCCCGCGGCGGAAGGAGAGCGCCACGAACGGCCGAAGCCCCACCGCGCCGCTGCCCAGCAGGTTGTACTCGTCGCCGGTCGGCATCCGCGCGTCAACGCCTGTAGCGATGGCGCCGCTCTTCCAGCGCCCCGCGGTGAACTTCGCGCGGACTAGCACATCGCCAATCCCGCTTGCGCTGCCGGCCGCCGAAAACGACTGGCGATCCTGCCCCGGGAATGGCGAATCGAAGTAATGGATTGTTGGGTCGTTCGCCGTGCCGATGCGCCGGATGGTGGCGTCGCTGGCGATCGAAACACTGGACGCTGTGATCGGCGCGGCAACGGACACATCAAGGCGATCCGAGACGCCGTAGGTAAAGTAGGCGACCGTTTGGCTAACCTGAATATCGAAGGCGTTCTGCGTGGTGATAACATCTTTCTGAAACTCAATATTGGCGGCTGGCTGGTGTTGAAACAGGGCGGGGACGGCTTTGATGTCAATCCCGTCCAGTTTGTCGAAATTGAAGTGCTGGTAGCTGACACCGGCCAGGAACTTGTTCTTTCCGATCGTCTCGGCGCGCTCCGCAAAGATCGGGCCGAAGCTTTGTCCGGACCGGGTATAGACGCCCAGGCTGGAATCGAACGTGTAAAGGAAACCGGAGGCGGGCGACGGGATCGGGATCGTAGTCAACTGGTTGACGATCGAGCCAACCAGCGGGCTGAAATTCGATTGGAAAGCATTCGTGAAATGCGCCGCATGCGCCGTGTTCGGCAGCACGATGCCCGTGGGCCCGTAGAGATTGGGGAACAGCGAAATCAGGTTGTTGGCGGTTCCGTTCGTGCCTGTGGCGCCGGCGGAGCCTGGCTCATGGGACCATAGCGCCAGGCAGGGGAGGATCAGTAGGAGTAGTTTCATTGGATAGAATCGATAACCCAGGCGTCGGCCTGGCGGCGGAGCTTTACGGTGACGGGCTGATCGACGGGCCGCGGACTGGCGCCGTCGTTCAACTTCATCTCCACTTTCAATCGGCACTTTACAGTGGCCGCTGTAGCCTCAATGGCTGGCTCCCCGGCGGGAATAAGACTGTAACGAATAGATTTGAAGTCGCGGAATGCCTGCTCCAGGCGCTTGCGCTCGGCCGGATTCAACCCCGGACGCACGGATTGCAGCGCCTCAATGTCGCGCGCCTCATAGGCCTTCCCGTACTTCTCGATAACGCTGAGAACCACGGCGCTGGCGTTCGATTTCTCGCTGTTTTCCTGTGTCGAAAGCCACTGCCGCGCCTCCTGATTTTGCGGAAACCGGCCCAGGAACTGCCGCACGGTCTTCGGATCGGTGCTGGCCCTGGCCTTCTCCCATTCGATGGCTTCGATTTTCTTAGCAGCTTCGATCGCGAGCGGATCTCCGGGAAACCGCTGCCGGAACGCCTCCAGCGTTATTGGGTCGCGCGACGACGACAATCGATCCCATTCCATCGCGGCTGCCGACTTGGGAACAAAGGAAAACTCATTCACCAGCGTCGAGATCTCTGAGGGCACTTGCTCACCGTTGGTCGCCTGGCTGACCTGCTGTTTGATGTGCCGCAGCGCCGCGTCAATGTTTATCCCAGGCTCGGCGGCGGCTTTCACCCAAGCTTCGGTAAACGGCGAGACCTCCCGGCCGGGCGCCGGGGGCACAGAGCGGCCGGGAAGGTTGGCAAGGGCTAGCATCAGGTTGGCCGTCCGGATGTCCATCGACGCCAGACCGGGCTCGGAAAATTTCCGCTCCATCATTGCATTCGAGGGTGCCGGGTCGAGAATCACGATCCCAGCCGACAGTTTCTTGGTTTCCAGGTATCGAACGAGGCGCTTGAGCGAATACGACTGATACTCAATTCCATCCGGACTTGCCGGGGCGTACCCGACCGGTATCAGGTAGTTTTCGCCCATCTCCTGCACCGCATATCCGGAAAAATAGAAGACACTGGTGTCGCCGGGTTTCAGCTCCTGCAGAAACTTGCTGATTTCGCGGGCGAAGGCGTCGGCCTCCACATTGATCGACAATGCAACCTGGAACTGGCTAGAAGCCATGGCGCGCGCGAACGCTCGGGCATTTGCTTCCGCCTGCGGCGCCGCCGCAAGATTCTTGTATGTTCCGATCCCGACAACCAGCGCCCGCCGGGACTGCCCCGCAACCGCCAGCGTGGCGCACAGCAAAAGTCCGGCGGCGCGGCCCGCGTTCAATGCGTCTGCTCCCGCCAAAGGACGGTGAAGTTGGATACTTCGCGTCCGGAAGAATTGGCCACGATTAGCCGGAATCCATTGCTTGCCGCGGGCTGCTGCACAACCCGCATATCGGCAGGTCGCGCTTCTACCTGTACAGTAACGCCCGCTGGCAGTCCGTTTCCCGCAATGGAACCCATGCGAACCCGGTTGCGCACGATCACCAGACGTTCACCCGGCGGCAGCGAACCGGACCAGGTGAACCGGCCTTCCGGTGAACCCATATAACTGGTAGCCGGTTGGTCCGGTCCGGGATCGGGCGCTCGGGTCTGAGCGACCGGAGCCGGCGGCGGTGCGGCCGGCTCTGGGGGAGGCTCAGGGGTCTTCTGCTTCGGCTCGGCCTTTTTGGGTTCGGTCTTCTTCGCACTCGCTACCGCTTTGGGTTCCGGCTTCGTTTCAACCACAGGCTCCGATTTCGGTACTACCGGTTCCGTTACCGGCGGCGCCGGCGATGACGCGGTTGCCACCTCCGCCGGATGGCGCCGCGAGAAGAAGTAACCGGCCACTGCCAATCCAAGCGCGAGAAACAGGATGGCGCGAGTCATGTTACCACTTGACTGTGGGGGTATCGGTTGTGTTGTGTTTGCAGCGGCTTGTGGCTGCAGTGCCATCGGAATCTGGACAGTAGCCTCTTTCCGGATCAGCGCTGCCTCCAGCGCTTCTGCGAATTCAGTACATGTACCAAACCGGGCGGTGGGATCCTTGCTCAGCCCCCGCCTGATAATCGACGCGGCCGGCTCACTGATCTCTTTGTTGATCTCATCGACGCTCGGCGGTTCCACCGAAAGGATCTGATGAATCAACCCCGGCAAAGAGTCCGATTGAAAGGGCTTCCGCCCGGTCAGCATCTCAAACGCGATCACCGCCAACGAAAACTGATCCGAACGCCCATCGAGCGGCTTGGTGAGGATTTGCTCCGGCGACATATAGGAGGGCGTGCCAATCGCCATCCCGGTCGACGTCATCGACGTCTGTTCCAGGATCTTCGCCACGCCGAAATCGGAAATCTTCGCGTGGCCCGTCGAGGAGACCAGAATATTGGCCGGCTTAACGTCCCGGTGGATAATTCCTTTTGAATGAGCGAAATCGAGCCCGGCCGCCATCTCGCGCATGTACTGGATCAGCTTTTTCCACGGAAGGAGTCCACTCTCCATAATGCTGTCGAGCGGCGCTCCGTCAACGTACTCCATCACGAAGAAAGTCGTTTCGTCCTCTTCGGCCAGTTCGTAAACAGTCACAATCGCCGGGTGGTTCAGCGAACCGGCCGACTGCGCCTCCCGCGCTAATCGCATTTGCAGCGCCTTCCCGCTCTCCGAATTCTGCAAGTCGCGCGTAAGGATCGTTTTAATCGCCACCTGCCGGTTCATTATCAAGTCGCGGCCCAGATACACGATCCCGCACCCGCCTCTGCCGAGTTCGCCTTCTACGGTGTACCGACCGATCTTGTCCATGTCCTATGGTTAAATGCGGAGTTGTACTACTAGTTTAGCCGATGCCCATCCATCAACGAATCAATAATTTACATAAAATCCTGAGATCGGATGGAAAAAGCACGTAGAACGAGTGGTGGGACTTTTGGCCTACACTCGAACCCACCGGCCCTCGGTGTCATTCTTCGTATGGTCACCCGAAACTCACGCCCGGATACCCTCCAGCTACGGCAAAACGTTTCACTGAAAATCCCTTTTGCCCGTAGTTTGTTACATTTGCTGTTGACACCTTCGTCGCCCCCGTATACTATTAGCTAACGCTCTGGTGTAGTCAATTTAACAACTCAACGAAGGTGTAATCATGGGTCCCTGCACGACCTTTCACATTGGCGATAAAGTGGTTTACCCCAACCATGGTGTTGGCACGATCGAAAACATTAGTACTCGCAATTTCGGCGCCCAACTCGAGCGCTTCTATTTGCTGAGGCTCAGCTACAACCGCATGACGGTTATGGTGCCGTTCAGCCACGCCAACGACGTCGGGCTTCGCAAGGTAACCAAAGGAACCGAAGTCAACCGGGTCCTCGCTTTCCTTGCAACCGGAGTCGTCAAGCGGACGCAGGACTGGAAAGACCGCTTCAAAGAGAACTCGGAGAAGATGCGCGTCGGCGGCCTGATGGGCCTTGCCGAGGTCTTCAAAGAACTCGTTATCCTGCAGACCTCCAAGCCGCTATCGTTCCGCGAGAAGAAGATGCTCGATTGTGCCCGGCGCATGCTCATCACGGAAATTTCCATTGCCCGCTCCTTCGGCGAACTCGAATCCATTGAGACGCTAACGAAAACGCTGGCAAAGGCGAGCCTTCCGATGCCGTTGGCGATGTAACCGTTCCCATTGCGCATCACCGCGGTAGAAACACTGTATCTGGGCGGCGGCATCACCGTGCATGCCGGGCCCATCCAGTGGCTTTGGGTCAGAATCCACACCGATAACGGCCTCTACGGCCTGGGCGAAACGTATCCGCACCCGGGCTCGGAAGAGGCCGTTATTCATTCCCGCCTCGCCTCGCGGCTATTGGGCCAGGACCCGGGCCGCATCGAAGGGCTCTGGGCATCGATGCTCGACGCCATCTCCTACTCCGGTTGGGCCGGCGCCGAGATGCGCGCGATCAGCGCCGTTGACACCGCCCTCTGGGACCTGAAAGGGAAGGCTCTCGGCGTGCCGGTGTATGAACTGCTGGGCGGTGCTACTCGCGACCGCATTCGGACGTACAACACCTGCTACGATCACATCTCGTTCCTCGAAGATCCCGTTCGTCTCGCCGAATCCCTGCTCGATAGCGGCATTGCCGGAATGAAAATCTGGCCGTTCGATCCCATCGCCAAAATCACAGGTGGAAATTACATCACGCCGGCGCAGATCCAGGAAGGCATCCGTCGCCTGCGACTGATCAAAGAAAAGTTCGGCGATTCCATCGAGGTCGCCATGGAATTCCACGGCTACTGGAACCTCCCCTGCGCCATTCAAATCGCCCGCGCCTGCGAAGAGTTCCGGCCCATGTGGCTGGAGGAGATGCTCGGCCAGGACAATATGGCCGCCTACCGCGAACTCGCTTCTTCCACAAAACTCCCCCTAACCCTCAGCGAACGCCTGATGACCACCTGGCAGTACCGTGAACTGCTGGCTAACGGCGCCGCCCGCATCGTCATGCCCGATGTCGCCTGGTGCGGCGGGTTGACGCAAGCGAAGAAAATCGCCGATCTCGCCGCCACCCACTACCTTCCCGTGGCTCCGCACAACTGCGGCGGACCAATCCTCCACGCCGCAACGATGCATCTCGCGGCCGCGGTCCCGAATTTATTCATCGCCGAATCGGTCCGCCGCCACTACGCCGACGAATATCTCCCGATCGTCGGCCGCATCGCCGCGCCACGAGACGGCTTCTTCGAACTACCCGCCGGACCCGGCCTTGGTATGGATCTCCTCCCCGCCGTCCTCGAACGCGCCGATCTGGTAAGACGAGTTACCTCGGCGTAACTAGCGGCGTATAATTGCCGTCAGAGGATTTCCTGTGATACGCAAACTCGTATGGACCGGGTTGGTTTGCGCTCCATTAATTGCGGCGGACGTATTCACCGCGATTCGCGATAACGATCTGACACGGTTGAGAACTCTCACTCCTGCCGAGACGGCGGTGCGGGACAGAAGCGGTGTTACGCCGCTGCTATATGCATCCGCGATGGGCAGCCTGGCGGGGATGGAGATTCTGATTGCCGCGAAGGCGGATGTCAATGCCGCCGACAACAGTGGCTCCACTCCGCTCCTTTGGGCCGCCTGCGATCCGGCGCGCGTATCGTTGCTGCTGGATCACGGCGCCAACGCCGCCGCAAAAACGAAGAGCGGCCGCACTCCGGTGATCGCCGCTTCCGCCTGCGAAAGCGGTGTGGAGTCAATTCGTCTCTTGTTAGCGAAGGGCGCCGACGGAAAGGACTCCGAGGCTTTAATCGAGGCTGCCTTCTCCGGTGGGCCGAAGGTCATGCGGGTGCTGCTGGAGGCAGGAGCGCCGGCCGATGCCGTCGATCGTGGCGGCTTCACTGCGTTGATGGGTGCCGTGGGTTGGGACGACGTTGGATTGGTGCGTTGGTTGCTGGCGAAAGGCGCCAAAGTGAATGCCGCAAATACATTCGCCGGCAAGGCGGTTCATGGCGACATCGCGCTGAAGAAGTTGACCGCGTTGATGATGGCCGTTCCCTACGGCTCCCCGGAGCTGGTGAAAACGTTATTAGATGCGGGCGCGGACGTGAATGCAAAGGACGTCCGCGGAATGACACCGCTCGCCTTCGCGGTTTCCAGCACCCGTCAGGATGTGCGCGTGGTGCGGATGCTGCTCGCGAAAGGTGCGGACGTTTCCGTCGTCAGTGAGGCGGGCGAGACGGCGCTGGACTGGGCGCGGAAATTTGGATCGAAAGACGTCATCGCGATGCTGGAAAAAGCGGGTGCCAAAGGTAGTCCAATCCCCGCGGCGCCGGTTCGCGCCGGAGTACCGTTGAGCGCGCGGGCCGCCGCCGAGAAGAGCGTTGGACTCCTGCAGGACTCGGTGGACTCCTTCTTTGCCAAGAGCAACTGCGTCGCCTGCCATCATCAGCCGTTGGCTGCACTGGCGGTAAAGTCGGCTCGTGAGGCCGGATTGCCTGTAAATGAGAAGCGATTCGACCTCATGAAGAAAACGATGGTGGCGCTGCTGGCGCCGCGCCCGTCGGAAGTCTTGGCGATGGTCGTGGGTCCGGCTGGCCTCGATGGACTGTCGAATACGACACTCGCTTTGGCTGACGCCGGCCAGGAACCGAGCTTGCTGACCGATAGTGCGGCTGCGTATTTGGCCGCGCGGCAGATGGCCACCGGAGCGTGGGAGGAATCCCACGGCGTCGCGCGGACGCCGATGCTGGATTCGACGATCACCGCCACTGTTTACGCCATGAGAGCCATGCAGTTGTACGCCTTTCCATCCCGAAAAGCGGAGATGGATGCCCGTGTGGCAAAGGCTCGCGATTGGCTGTCCCATGCAAAGCCGCATACATCGTACGAGCGGGCGGAGGTGCTAATGGGCCTCGGTTGGGCGGGCGCGGATCCGGTGCTATTGCGTAGGACGTGGTCGTCTTTGGCCAAAGAACAGCACGCCGATGGCGGATGGAGCCAGTCGGCGGCTCAGCCGAGCGATGCCTACGCCACAGGCATGGCGCTGCGGGCGATGCGGGAGTCCACCGTTGCCAAGCAATTTCCGGCGGCTTACGAAAAAGGGGTAGCCTACCTGTTGCGAACGCAAATGGACGACGGCTCATGGTACGTGCGGAGCCGCGCCGTCAAACTGCAACCCTATTTTCAATCCGGCTTTCCGTATGAGCATGAGCAATGGATCTCTTACGTGGCTACAGCTAACGCGACAGTTGCTCTCTTGCGGTAACGCAATGACTTGGTCCGCCGCGTAACACGAGTATAGAATCGAGTCTTGACTCCCGTTACCGGTGAACGCGTCGGCCCCTACGAACTCCTCGCCAAAATCGGCGAAGGCGGCATGGGCGAAGTCTGGAAAGCCCGCGACTCCCGGCTCGACCGCACCGTCGCCATCAAAGTCTCCAAGCAAAAATTCTCCGACCGATTCCACGCCGAAGCCCGCGCCGTCGCCGCCCTCAACCACCCCAACATCTGCACCCTCCACGACGTCGGCCCCGACTACCTCGTCATGGAGTACATCGAAGGCACCCCCCTCGCCGGCCCCCTTCCCGTCGAGAAATGTCTCCCCATAGCCGCCCAGATCCTCGACGCCCTCGACGCCGCCCACAAGAAAGGCACCGTCCACCGCGACCTCAAACCCGGTAACATCCTCGTCACCAGGCAAGGCATCAAACTCCTCGATTTCGGTCTCGCCATCAACTCCATCTCGGACCCCTCCGGCGCCACTGAAACCGCCGTCGCCGCCGGCGAAATCGCCGGAACCCTCCAGTACATGTCCCCCGAGCAACTCCAGGGCAGGAAAGTCGACCCCCGCTCGGACCTCTTCTCCTTCGGCTGCGTGCTCTACGAACTCCTCTCCGGCAAGCGCGCTTTCCCCGGCACCAGTACAGCCAGTGTCATCGCCGCGATCCTCGAACGCGAACCCGCCGCCATCGATCTCCCCGGCCCGCTCGCCCGTGTCCTGAACACCTGCCTCGCCAAGGACCCAGATAGCCGCTTCCAAACCGCCCTCGATCTCAAACGAGCTCTCCAATGGGCCGCCGAACCGCAACCATCCCAACCAGCCCAGCCGAAACCCGCCAAGTGGCCCCTCGCCATAGCCGCGGCGTCCCTCCTCATCGCCGCCGCCGTCTCCTGGTACGCCCTCCGCCCCCGCCCCGAGCCCTTCCCCAATCCCACCATCCGCATCACCCGCGACGGCCGGTCGGGCTATCCCTCCTACTCGCCCGACGGCAAACTCCTCGCCTATTCCTCCGGCCGCGCCCAGGGCAACTACGACATCTACGTCCAGCAGTCCAACGGGACCTCCCCGGTTCGCATCACCACCGATCCGGGCTACGACGTCGAACCCGCCTTCTCCGCGGACGGCTCTAAAATTTACTTCACTTCCTACCGCCAGCCCCCCGGTATCTATGAGGTTTCCGCCCTCGGCGGTGACGCCCGTCTCGTCATTCCCGGCGGCCGCGGCCCGGCTCCCTCTCCGGACGGAAAATATCTGCTCTATGCGGCAGGTATCAATGGATATATCAAACCACTTGCCGGCGGAGATCCCATCTATACCTTCCTCGTCGGCGGCCCCGACATACCCCTTCCGGTCTGGTCACCGGATTCCTCCCGGATCATTCAGAAGACGGGGGAGGGCTGGCAAGTCGTCTCCGTTCCTCCTGGCCCGACTTCCACTCCAATCGGGCTCGGGCCCAATCTGCGGCAGCGCAAGATGCTCAACCCCAATACCTTCATCCTTCGATGGCTCCCGGGGGACGACCTACTCTTCTCCTCGCAGCACGGCGATGCCACGGACATTTGGCGCATCCCCCTCGCCCACGCGGCCACCGCAGATCCGCGCCCCGTCACGCGTGGCGACTCCAATATTATGCGTTGGGCTTCCGTATCCGGCGGTCGCGTCGCCTTCGGATCCAGCCACGCTGGCAACAGTCTCTGGTCCCTACCCGTTGACCTCGACGCCGGTAAGGTCACCGGCCCTCTCCGTCCTATCGATTTCGATACCGCCGGCGGCGCCCACCCCGATATCTCCGCCGATGGTTCGCTTCTCGTCTACTCTTCCAGCCGCTTCGGTCCCCAAGGCATCTGGCTCCAGGACCGCCGTACCGGCAAGGACCGGTTACTTGTCCAGGGTGCCGCTTACGACGCAGGGTACTCCCACACGATCCTCAGCCCCGACGGTAAGCTCGTCGCCGCCTCGGTCAACGTCCCCGGATCGAATTGGCGCTTGGTCACCGTTCCCGTCGCCGGCGGAGAACCGAAAGTTCTCAATCCCGAGGGCGGCCGTCTTCGCGGATGGACTCCCGACGGTAAATTCATTCTCCATTCCTTCATGGGTAAGGACGCTTTTTACCCCGCCGTTATCGATGTTTCTACAGGAGTTCGCACCAAGATCCTGGAACGCGCCAAAGATTTTATCGTCGAGCCCCGCCTCTCCAGGGACGGCCGTTGGATCGCCTTTCTGGACACCGCCCCCAACCTTTACATCGCCCCGTTCCGCGGGCCTCAACTCATCCCGGAATCGGATTGGATCCGCGTCTCCTCCCAAGCGGCCCATCCCGTCTGGGCCCCCGGTGGCAACTCCATCTACTTTACCCGGACCGGGTTCGAAGGCGGCGGCAGCGGCGTCGTCCTCTACCGGCAAAAACTCGAGCCCCTCTCCAAACGCCCGATCGGAGAAGCGGCTCCCTTTCATGACTTCGTTGGATTCCGCTTCCAAAGCAGTGTTGTGAACCCCATTCCCGTGGGCAACGGCGAAATCGTCCTCTGCCTCGTCGCGCCGAACTCCGACATCTGGGTTACAGACCTTCCCACACGGTAGTCTGGAGCTACTCCTCACCAGTTTCAGGAAGCTCTCATCGGGCTGCTGCGATAACGAACTACAACTCATCCCCCGGTTCCTGCGGACGCCCTCGCCCGGCTCGAGCCAAAACATCGTTCGTCTTCAACGAATCCGCCCGCGCCGCCCGCTCGCGAAAATAGCTCTCCGTCCGCATTGCCGACAGCTTCTCCGCCACCGCGACGTTGATCAACTGGTTTAGCGCGACCCCCTCGGACTCAGCCACTTTCCTCGCCTCTTCTAGCAGCGAAGGTTGCAGCCTTAACGCAACATTGCTCTGTCTCATTGAATCCCCCTAATCCACTTGAGTGCCGGTCCTGGAGCGATTGCTCTGACCCCGAATTTGGCCAAACTTGGAGCTAGTTCCCGCAAATCCCTCGATACCAACGCGTCCGGCTGTCCGTTCACCGCAGTCTCTAACACCATTTCATCCTGTGGATCTCTCAAAAGCGGACGCCACACAAATGAAAACCGAACAGGCTCGATCACTTCACACACTGCATCCAGCAGAGTATCCGCGTCCTCGGCGGTTATTCCCGCCGCGGCGAGATGCTGCGGTCGTTTCAGCACGCTCTCGTACTCCAACAGCAACGGCACCGAGCAAAGCATTGTGAATTCCTTAGAAAGTGCCCTCAGCAATATTTGGCGAGACGCGCCTGAATCACTCAGAACGGCTGCTAGAATCACGTTGGTATCCAAAACCAATCGCATTCAATTCCCACTCTATGATATTGCAGGCAATATCGCCCGAGTTTCATTCCTGCAGCAACTTCAAAAAACTCTCCGCCGCCCCGCTCAACTTCCGCCGCTTCCGGTGCAGAATTCCCAACGGCCGCGTCAACGGTGACGCCAATGGAACCGCCACCAGCCGCCCCGCCGCCAACTCCGTCACCAGGATCCGCCGCGGCGTAATGCTCACCCCGTGACCCAGCACCACGGCCTCTTTGATCATCTGCAGATTGTCGAAATGCATGATGTAGTTCACCGACACGTTCTGGTCCCGCAGATACCGGTCTACCTCGCGCGCAATCGGCAACTCCTCATCGAATCCGACGAAATCCACTCCCTCCAGTGCCCGGATGGACAGCCGAGGCAGCCCCGCAAGCGGATGGCTGGGCGAACAGGCCAGAACCATCTCCTCTTCCCGCCACGGTATCACCGCGATCTCCTTGGTCTGTTCCGGGTAGCTTACCAACCCCAAATCCGCCTGCTCCGCGGCGACATGCTCGTAAACTTTTTCCGGCCGCAAGTAATCAACTCGTAACACAGCCTCCGGCCACCGGCTCTGAAATTCCGCCTCCAGTCGCGACATCTCCGATAAGCCCACCGAATAAATGCTCGCCACCCGGACCGTTCCCTCCACCCCATGCAGCAGCCCGCCCAACGAGGCGTCAAACTCTTCCTTCCGCCGCAGAACGTCCCGGCAAAGGTCGTAATAAAGCCTCCCCGCCGGCGTTAGCGTCAATGGCCGGGTCGATCGATCCAGCAAGCTAACCGCAAGATTCTTCTCCAGTTCCTGCAAATGTTGGCTGGCCGCTGACTGGCTCACGTCGTTCGCCTGTGCCCCCCGGCTCACGCTGCGCGCCTGGGCAATGTCGCGAAAGAGCTTCAGGTGATCGAAGTTCACTGCGTCATAATAGCATAAGAATGTCTTATTTCTATGGATTGCCAATTCGGATTTTCTAATTTTGATAAAATCAGAAATGCTAATACTGATATTTGCCATCTTTCAGATTGACTTATACTGTCCATCCGAGTATCCTAAATGGAATCTCCGGTAGAGGTCCAGAAGTTCATGTCCAACTCTAATGACGAATTCCAAGCGGTTCGGGGACTGCCCCAGGCGCAAGGCCTTTATAATCCGATCAACGAACACGACGCCTGCGGTATCGGCTTCGTGGTCAACATCCACGGGCAAAAATCTCACGACATTATCACCAAAGGCGTCCAGATTCTTATCAATCTCACCCACCGCGGCGCCTGCGGTTGTGACCCGGACACCGGCGACGGCGCCGGCCTTCTGATCCAGATCCCGCACGAATTTTTCGCCAAGGCATGTGCCAAGGAAGGCTTCACGCTGCCGCCCGCCGGACAGTACGGCGCCGGACTGGTCTTCCTACCGGTTGAGCGTTCCCCGCGTCTGTTAGTCGAAGGTGTCTTTGAACGGGTAGCCCGCGAAGAAGGCTTGGAAGTCCTCGGATGGCGCGATACGCCCCTGGACGTGGACGCCATCGGACGCGTCGCCCGCGCCTCGCAACCCTACATCGAGCAGATCTTCATTCGCGGCGGCAGCGGCATGAGCGAGATTGAACTCGAACGCAAGCTCTATGTCGTTCGCAAGCGTGTCGAACACGAAATCCGCGCCTCCGACATCCGCGACAGAGACTTCTTCTACGTCCCCTCGCTGAGTTGCCGCACTATCGTCTACAAAGGGCTCTTGCTCGCACCGCAGATTCAGAAGTTCTTCAAGGACCTCGACGATCCGGACTGCGTCTCCGCGCTCGCCATGGTCCATCAGCGGTTCTCCACTAACACGTTCCCTACCTGGCCCTTAGCCCACCCGTTCCGCTACATCTGCCACAACGGCGAGATCAACACCGTTCGCGGCAACGCCAATTGGATGGCCGCGCGCCAGGCCGTCATGGCGTCCGATATCTGGGGTGACGATCTGAAGAAGATCCTGCCCATTATCGAACCCGGCGGCAGCGATTCGGCCACGCTCGATAACGCCGTTGAGCTGCTCTATCTCTCCGGACGTTCCATTCCCCACGTCATGTCGATGCTGATCCCGGAAGCCTGGGATGCCGACTCGACCATGAAGCTCGAAAAGAAGGCCTATTACGAGTTTCACGCTTCGATCATGGAACCGTGGGACGGCCCCGCCGCGGTGGCCTTTACCGATGGCCACATCCTGGGCGCAACGCTCGATCGCAATGGTTTGCGGCCCTCCCGCTACCTGGTAACCAAGGACGGATTGCTGATCGTTTCCTCGGAAACCGGTGTGCTGCAAGTCAAGCCGGATGACGTTGCTTACAAAGGGCGCCTGCAGCCCGGCAAGATGTTGATCGTCGATCTCGATCAGAAACGCATCATCCCGGACGAGGAAGTGAAGCAGGGCCTCTGGGAGCGGCAGCCCTACGGCGAGTGGATCAAGGACAACCAGATCACTCTCGACCGGCTTCCCGAGCCCGGGCGCGTCTACGCCACCAATCACGAAACGCTGTTGCAGCGCCAGCGTGCCTTCGGCTATTCCGACGAAGACCTTCGCGCCATTCTCACGCCGATGGGCGAAAAAGGCGAAGAGCCCATCGGCTCCATGGGCACCGATACCCCGCTCGCCTGCCTTTCGGATAAACCGCAGCCGCTCTTCCATTACTTCAAGCAGTTATTCGCGCAGGTCACCAACCCGGCCATCGATCCCATTCGCGAAGAACTGGTCATGTCGCTCACCAGCTACATCGGCACGGAGCGGAACGTGCTAGCCGAAACGCCGCAGCACAGCCACCTGCTGAAGCTCGAATACCCGCTGCTCACCAACCGCGACCTGGAAAAAATCCGCCGCGTAAGCTGGGGCGACTTCCTCGCCTACACGCTGCCGATTCTTTACAACGTCCATGGCGGCGAAGCCGAACTCGAACGCTCGCTGGACTCGCTTTGCAGACGCGCCAGCCTCGCCATCCAGGCCGGCTACTCGCTGCTGATTCTTTCGGATCGCGGCGTTGACGCCGATAGCGCTCCCATTCCGTCTCTATTGGCTTTGACCGCGGTTCATCACCATCTGATTCGCGAAGGCACGCGGACCCAGGTTGCGCTAATCGTCGAGAGCGGCGAACCGCGCGAAGTCATGCACTTCTGCTGCCTGATCGGTTACGGCGCCAGCGCCGTCAATCCGTATCTGGCGATCGAAACGCTCGACAACATGGCCATGCGCGGCCTGATCGGTGTTCCGTTTGAAACGGCGCTGAAAAACTACAAAAAGGCCGTCAACAAAGGGCTGCTCAAAGTCTTCTCGAAGATGGGTATCTCCACTTTGCAAAGCTATCGCGGCGCCCAGATCTTTGAAGCCATCGGCCTCAACAAAGGGCTCGTTGACAAGTACTTCACCGGCACAGCTTCGCGCATCGAAGGCGTCGGTCTGGAAGTGCTCGCCCGCGAAGCCAAAATGAAGCATGAACACGCCTTCCATCCGCTTACCGAAGCGGATCTGGAACTGGCGCCCGGCGGCAATTATCAGTACCGCGTGCGCGGCGAATATCACCTTCTGAATCCCCAAACCGTCAGCAAGATGCAGCACGCGGTGAACGCCGAAAGCTACGCGACGTTCAAGGACTACTCCAAGCTCATCAACGAGCAGAATCAACAGTTGTGCACTCTCCGCGGTCTGCTGAAGTTCAAGTCCGGCGACCCGATTTCCATTGATGATGTCGAGCCCGCCAAGGACATCGTCAAGCGTTTCGCGACCGGCGCCATGAGCTTCGGCTCCATCTCGAAAGAGGCGCACGAAACCCTCGCCATCGCGATGAACCGCATGGGCGGGCGATCCAATACCGGCGAAGGCGGCGAGGACGAAGAACGCTTCAAACTGCTGCCCAACGGCGATTCCAAGAGGTCTTCGATTAAGCAGGTTGCAAGCGGCCGCTTCGGCGTCACCGCCAATTACCTGGTTAACGCCGACGAACTCCAAATCAAGGTTGCCCAGGGCGCCAAGCCCGGCGAAGGCGGCCAGCTCCCCGGCCATAAAGTCGATGACTTCGTCGCCAAGGTTCGCCACTCCATCCCCGGCGTCGGCTTGATCTCTCCTCCGCCGCACCACGATATCTACTCCATTGAGGATCTGGCGCAGCTCATCTACGATCTCAAAAACGTCAATCCGCAGGCCCGAATATCGGTGAAACTCGTCTCCGAAGTCGGCGTCGGCACCGTTGCCGCCGGTGTCTCCAAGGCACATGCGGATCTCGTCTTGATCGCCGGCGATTCGGGCGGCACGGGAGCCTCGCCGCTAACCTCACTGCGGCATGCCGGCATCCCCTGGGAACTCGGTCTCGCCGAGACGCAGCAGGTCCTCGTCATGAACGACCTCCGCTCGCGCATCCGCGTCCAGACCGACGGCAAACTGCAAACGGGCAAGGACGTTGTCATTGGCGCACTGCTCGGCGCCGAAGAGTTCGGCTTCTCCACGGCCCCGTTGATCGCCCTCGGCTGCATCATGATGCGCAAGTGCCACTTAAACACTTGCCCGGTCGGTATTGCCACGCAGGACCCCGTCCTCCGTGCAAAGTTCACCGGCACGCCGGAGCACGTCATCAACTTCTTCTTCTTCATCGCCGAAGAAGTTCGCGAAATCATGGCGCAGCTCGGCTTCCGGACGTTCGATGAGATGGTCGGCCGCGTCGACAAGCTGGAAATGCGCGACGTTAAGGATCACTGGAAGGCCAAGGGACTCGATCTCGCTTCCATGCTCTTCAATCCCCCGGTGCCGAAAAAGGTTAGCCGCCGTTGCGTTACGGGACAGGATCATGGTCTGGAAGAGGCGCTTGACCATACGCTAATCAAGCTGGCGCAGGACGCTTTGGAGACCAAGACGCCGGTGGAGTTCGTACTTCCCATCCGCAACATCCATCGCACCGTCGGCGCCATGCTCTCCGGCGAAGTAGCCAAGCGCTACGGATCCGAGGGGCTGCCCGACGACACCATTCAAATCAAGTTCACCGGTTCGGCCGGCCAAAGCTTGGGAGCCTTCCTGGCAAACGGTATCAGCCTGGAACTCGAAGGCGACGCCAACGACTACGTCGGCAAGGGCTTGAGCGGCGGGCGCGTCGTGGTTTATCCGCCCCGTACGGCTTCCTTCGTTCCCGAACAAAACATTCTCGTTGGCAACGTCGTTCTTTACGGCGCCACCAGCGGCGAGTGCTTCTTCAACGGCGTCGCCGGCGAACGTTTCGCCGTCCGCAACTCCGGCGCTACCGCGGTTGTCGAAGGCGTTGGCGACCACGGCTGCGAGTATATGACCAACGGCCTGGTGGCCATCCTCGGCGAGACCGGCAAGAACTTCGCCGCCGGCATGAGCGGCGGAATCGCCTACGTACTCGACGAGTCGGGCGAGTTCTGCAAGAACCGCTGCAACCGTTCCGGCGTGGATCTGGAGCCCGTGGAAAGCGGCAGCGACATCAATGCGCTGCGCAACCTCATCGAGCGGCATGTGCAGTTCACCGCCAGCCCGCGCGGTAAATGGATTTTGGAGAACTGGGGCGACATGCTAGGGAAGTTCGTCAAGGTGTTCCCGCACGAATACAAACGCGTCCTCGGCGTCGCCAAGCGCGAAACGCCCTATTTCGTTTCTTCGGCGCAAGGAGAGCAGGTGTTGCATGGGTAAGGTCACAGGGTTCATCGAGTATCAGCGGGAAGTAGCCACTCGCCGCCCTGTCGAAGAACGCGTCAACGATTGGTTTGAAATCTATCAGCCGTTCAGCTACGAAAAGGTTCGTACACAGGGTGCGCGCTGCATGGACTGTGGCGTGCCGTTCTGCCATACCGGCTGCCCGTTGAACAACATCATTCCGGATTGGAACGATCTGGCCTACAAGGACCGCTGGCGCGACGCCATTCGCGTCCTGCACTCCACCAACAACTTCCCCGAGTTCACCGGGCGCGTATGCCCGGCACCGTGTGAGTCGGCCTGCGTGCTCGGCATCAACGAACCGCCGGTAGCCATCAAGCTCATCGAGCGTTCGGTGATCGACTACGCCTTCGAAGCCGGCTGGATTAAACCCGAACCGCCCGAAGTCCGCACCGGAAAGCGCGTCGCCGTCGTCGGCAGCGGCCCCGCTGGTCTGGCCGCCGCTCAGCAGTTGAACCGTGCCGGCCACTCGGTGGTGGTTTACGAAAAGTCGGACCGTGTCGGTGGCCTGCTCCGCTACGGCATACCCGACTTCAAGATGGAGAAGCACCTCATCGACCGTCGCGTCCAGCAAATGGAAGCCGAAGGCATAGAGTTTGTCGTCAACGCGCATGTCGGCGTGACGATCCCGATTGAGGATCTGCGAGCCCAATTCGACGCCATACTCCTATCCGGAGGCGCCGAACAGTCCCGTGATCTCCCCATCCCCGGCCGCAACCTGAAGGGAATCCACTTCGCCATGGAATTCCTTCCGCAGCAGAACCACCGCTGCGCCGGAGACTCCGTGGACGAGGCAACATCGATCCTCGCCGGCGGCAAGGACGTTATCATCATCGGCGGCGGCGACACTGGCGCCGATTGCCTGGGCACTTCCCACCGCCACAAAGCAAAAAGCGTGCATCAGTTTGAACTGATGCAGCGTCCGCCCGACACTCGGAGTACGAATACCCCCTGGCCCATGTGGCCCGTGATGATGAGAATCGAAAGCTCGCACGAAGAGGGCGGAATCCGCGAATTCGCCATCTCTACGAAGGAGTTCGTAGACGATGGAAACGGCAACGTGAAAGCGCTCAAAACGGTCCGCGTCGGCCCCCCGCCGACCTTCACCGAGGTACCGAACTCCGAAGAGACCTTCGCGGCCGATCTCGTCCTGCTGGCCATGGGCTTCACCGGGCCGGTGAAGCCGGGCATGATCGCCGAACTGGGCGTCGAGCTCGATAACCGCGGAAACGTGAAGACGGACGACACCTACATGTCGTCGGTTCCCGGCGTCTTCGCCGCCGGCGACATGCGCCGCGGCCAGTCGCTCGTCGTTTGGGCCATCGCCGAAGGCCGCAAAGCCGCCCGCGGCGTGGACCAGTGGCTGATGGGCGATACGAAGCTGCCGTAAAGTCCCTCCAATTTGGGCGCGAATCGGGGATTCATGGTATTCCTTGGTCGTGGCGGAATTGCTTCTCTCAAATCTGAAGATAGAGGGCTGGAAGTCTTTCCGGCAGGCCGAAATATCATTCGGCTCGCTCAATGTCCTAATTGGCTCAAACGGATCAGGCAAGTCAAATCTGCTGTCATTCTTTGATTTCTTCCGGGCCATAACAGAACGGCGGCTGAATACCTACTGCCTGGCGCATGGAACTTCGCATGCATTGCTGCATTATGGGCCTAAGTTCACTCCGAATCTGGAACTTAAGATGGACATTGGCTCCGTCAACTATTCCCTTCGGCTCATTGCAATCCATGCGGGCTTGCTCGGTGTCGTACGGGAAAGTTTCAGCGCGGACTCTCGAGTTTTCCGAAGGAAAATCGAAGATCCAAACGAAATAGATCCGCTCGAAAGCCGTTACTTATGGGATCTTGATAAGTTCGACCGCCCACGAACCTATCAATTCCACGACACATCGACCCACGCAAGGATCCGCGGATTCGCGGACCTGCACCAGACCCAATACCTTCACGAAGATGGCGGAAACCTGGCCGCAATTCTAAGGGAGATGAGTCGGTCGAAGCCAAGGTACTTTGAGGAAGTTGAACGTCATGTTCGCGCCGGAATACCAGGATTTTCACACTTTGTACTCGAACCGCCCAGCAGCGAACGGGAAGAGGTGCGATTGGAGTGGATCGGCGCGGAGCGCGATTATCCCATGACTCCCCACCAACTGTCTGACGGTAGTCTGCGTTGGATTGCATTGTGTACGCTGCTCTGCCAGCCGGCGACGTGGCGGCCTGGCGTAGTTCTTATTGATGAACCGGAACTGGGGTTGCATCCAGCGCTGCTGGAACATTTAGCCGGATTGATTCATCATGTCTCTCGTGCGACTCAAGTGATTGTGGCGACCCAGTCGCCATTCCTTTTGAATTTCTTCGAACCCGAGCATGTCATCACCATCGATCACGATGGCCGCGAAAGCCAGGTTCATCGGCATGACAAGGAAACGCTGCGCGACTGGCTTGAGGACTACTCCTTGGGCGAGCTGTGGGAGAAAAATGTCCTGGGCGGCCAGCCAATCGGATGAGAATTTATGCCCTGGTCGAGGGAAAAACGGAAAGCCGCTTTATTAGAACCGTTCTCGAACCTCACTTGTCTTCGTTGGAGCGATACATTTTTCCAGTCCAAGTCACGACAAGCCGGGATTATCACGGCGGTATGACTTCCTTTGAGCGCGTGCACCGGGATCTGCATCGCCTGAAGAAGCAGCATGCAGGAAGCGAAGTAAGGTTCACAACAATGTTTGATCTCTATTCGCTTCCAAAGGATTTTCCTGGATACAGCCAGGCTCAGCCTGACCCCTACAAAAAGGTTCAAGAAATCGAATCCGCACTACGGATACACTTCGGGGACCGCCGATTCTTACCCTACATTCAAGTTCATGAGTTTGAGGCGCTGCTGTTTTCGGATCTGAGCCAACTGGCAACCTTACTGACTGATGCAGAATCGGCCGCGGCGATCGAACGGCTGCGAGTGTCCATGCGGGGTATCGAGAATCCCGAACTCATCAATGATCGGCGGGAGGCGTCGCCGAGCCACCGCCTAATGCAGGCTGTGCCGAGCTACTGTAACCGAAAAGCGGTATTGGGTCCGGCTGCCGCGGAGCGGATCGGTTTGGACAAGCTGCGCGCGAGTTGTCCGCATTTCGCCGAGTGGGTGAGGGCGTTGGAGATGTTGGGTTAGGCATCTCCCCACCCCCCTGCCAGCTTTGTTATATTTGGGTCACTCCTCTAAACGGAGAAGTGTCCCTATGCGTCCCCTTGCCCCCCTCCTCCTAACCGGTTTTTTAACCGTACTTCTCGCTGAGACCGGCCAGCACAAAGAGTTCACGCCCATGCAGAAGAAGTGGTGGGCGTTTCAGCCCGTCCAGGCGGATCCGAAGGCCGGTATCGACGCCCTTTTGCATGCAAAAATGGCTGAAAAAGGCGTGGTCCCCAACGCATCGGCCGACAAACGGACACTTATCCGCCGAGCATCGCTCGTACTCACCGGCCTTCCCCCCACACCCGAGGAAACACAGGCCTTTCTTGCCGATAATTCGCCGAACGCCTTCGAACGCGTCGTTGACCGCCTGCTCGCTTCGCCCCAATACGGCGAACGCTGGGCGCGCCATTGGCTGGACCTCGCCCGCTATGCTGATTCCGAAGGCTTCAAGGCCGACGAAACCCGGCCCAACATCTGGCGCTACCGCGACTATGTGATCCGCTCCCTGAACGCCGACAAGCCCTACGACCGCTTCGTTAAGGAACAGATCGCCGGAGATGAGCTCTACCCCAACGATCTCGACGCCAAAATCGCCGTCGGCTTCAATCGCCATTTCCCCGATGAGTCCAACGCAGCCAACATCCGCCAGCGCCGCCAGGAACTGCTCTTCGACATAACCGACACTACTGGGTCCGTTTTCCTTGGCCTCACCTACGGCTGCGCCAAATGCCACGACCACAAGTTCGATCCGATCCTACAGAAAGACTACTATCGGCTGCAGGCCTTCTACGCCAACACGCGCATTGAAGACGAGGCAGTATTGATGACCGCCGCCGAGCAGGAAGCATGGAAAGCCAAGAACGCCGTTTGGGAATCCAAAACCGAATCCATTCGCGCGGAAATGCAAAAACTTCTGGAAGCGCCCCGCAAAAAACTCTTCGAAGAGAGGATCTCCAGATTCCCCGAAGAGATTCAGGACACGATCCGAATGGATCCGGCCAAGCGAACTCCCTTCCAGTGGCATATGTACGTCAAAGCGAAGGACCAGGTCACGTTCTCTGACGCCCTCCTCGCAAAGGCATTGAAGGGTGAACCCGCCAAGCGCTACGACGCGCTGGCCAAGCAGCTCGCCGAGTTCGATTCCATCAAACCAGCCGAACTGCCGATGGCCCAGACCATGGCCGAGATGCACACCGACGCCCCGGCAACCCACCTGCTGAAAAACGGCAGCTTCGAAGCGCCGCAGGAAGAAGTGGCGCCGGGCTTTCTGACGATACTCGATCCTACTGACGCTTCGTTGAAAGGCGGCCGCCGCGCCGCGCTCGCGAATTGGATCGCCAGCCCAACCAATCCGCTCACCGCCCGCGTCATGGTCAATCGCGTATGGCACTACCACTTCGGCAAAGGCATTGCCGGCAGCCCCAGCGACTTCGGCTTGATGGGCGAACGGCCGACCAACCTCGCCCTGCTCGATCACTTAACCGCTTCCTTCCTCGCGGACGGCTGGAGTCTGAAGAAGCTCCATAAACGGATCCTGCTCTCGCAAGTTTGGCGGCAGTCGAGCAACCACAGCGAAGCGAATGCCGCCAAGGACCCCGAGAACAAGCTCTGGTGGAAGTACCCGCGCCACCGGCTGGAGGGCGAAGCCGTCCGCGACTCCATGCTCGCGGTCTCCGGCCGCCTGAACACGAAGATGTATGGAACGCCCGTCTTTCCGCCGCTCCCGGCCGGCGTCGTCACCCGCGGCGGCTGGAAAGTGAACTCCGATCCATCCGAACACGACCGCCGTTCCGTATATGTGTTTGTGAGGCGCAATACTCGCTACCCGATGTTCGAAGCCTTCGACATGCCCGACACGCACGAGAGCTGCGCTCGCCGCAACATGACGATTAACCCGGCGCAATCGCTCGAACTGATGAACAGCAAGCTGGTGACGGAGTGGTCGCGCAGCTTGGCCGACCGCGTCCGCAACGATGCCGGACAGACCGTTGACGGCATGCTCGACCGCGCATGGAAGCTGGCCCTGCAACGGACGCCCGGCACCGAAGAACGCGCCGAGGCCCGCGCTTTCCTGGAGCGGCAGTCCAAGCTCACCGGCGACGATGCTCAGGCTTGGGCCGATCTCTGCCAAACGCTCCTTTCCACTAACGAATTCCTCTACGTGAACTGAAATGAACCGGAATCTGCAACACCATTGGAACGTCTCCAGCCGCCGCGAATTCTTCTCGCGCGCCGGCAGCGGGCTCGGAGCCATTGCGCTGGGTAGTATGCTCGCCGAAGGCGCCGAAACGCCCCGCAAAACGCACTTCCCGGCCAAAGCCAAGTCCGTCATCTGGCTCTTCATGGAAGGCGGACCCAGCCACATCGATCTCTTCGATCCCAAACCCGAACTCAATAGACTGGCCGGGCAGCCCTTGCCCCCGAGCTTCGGCAAACCCATCACCGCCATGGGCACCGGCGGCAACACGCTGATGGCCTCTCCGCGCGTCTGGAAGCAGCACGGCAAGAGCGGATTGTGGGTCAGCGACTGGTATCCGCACATCGCCCAGCACGCCGATGACATGACCGTCATTCGCTCCTGCTGGGCCAATGGCTTGAATCACGTCGGGTCCGTCTGCCAGATGAACACGGGCGACATTCTCGCCGGCCGGCCCGCCCTTGGCGCCTGGGTCACCTACGGCCTGGGAACGGCGAATAAGAACCTGCCGACCTTCGTCGTTCTCACCGACGACAAGGAAGTGCTCGGCGGGCCGAAGAACTGGTCGGCGGGCTTTCTTCCCGCCACCTATCAGGGCACGCAGTTCCGCCAGGGCGATACGCCCATTCTCAATCTAAAGCCAGCGCAGGGCGTCACCGACGAACGGCAACGCAGCCGTCTGAGCTTGCTGAAGACGCTGAATGCCCAGTGGGGCGCAGATAAGACCGAGGACACCGATCTCGACGCCCGCGTGAAGTCTTTTGAGCTCGCCTATGAAATGCAATCGGCCGGCACCGAGGCAGTCGATATTTCAAAGGAGTCCGAAGCGACCAGAGCTCTTTATGGGATGGACGCCGAGGAGACGCGCCAGTTCGGCCAGAACTGCCTCCTCGCCCGCCGCCTGGTGGAACGAGGCGTTCGCTTCGTCGAACTCTACTGCGGTTCCGGCTCCGGTTGGGACGCCCATGCCAACATCGAAGCCAATCACGGCAAATGGTGCAAAGTCTCCGACCGGCCGATCGCCGGTCTGCTGACCGATCTGAAGCAGCGCGGTCTGCTCGATGACACGCTCGTCGTCTGGGGCGGGGAGTTCGGCCGCACGCCATTTAACGAAAAGGGCAACGGCCGCGATCACAACCCGTGGGGCTTCAGCATGTGGATGGCCGGCGGCGGCGCCAAGGGCGGGCAGTATGTCGGGACAACCGACGAGATCGGTCTGCGGGCCGTTGACAAGCCGTGCCACGTCCATGACATCCACGCCAGCATCCTCTACGCGCTCGGCATGGATCATCTCCAGATGACCTATCAGCACAATGGACGCGCTGAACGGCCTACCATCGTTGGCGGAAACATCTTCAAAGAGATTTTCTCTTAATGCTCTTTTTCCCACTGCTTTTCGCGTCTTTGGACGCCGAAGGCGAACGCGAACTCGCCACCCGGCTTCAGCGCCGGGACCCCCAGGCGCTCGCTGAACTCTACGACAAATATGGCCGCATCGCGTTCGCGTTGATCCTTCGCATCGTTCGCGACCAGGGCATCGCCGAGGACCTGACCCAGGAAACTTTCCTGCGCGTCTGGAATCGCATGGCGGGCTTCGACGCGGAGCGCGGCGCGCTCGGCGCCTGGGTATTGACTGTAGCCCGAAACCGCGCCATCGATTACCTTCGTTCCGTCGACGGACGCACCCGCCAGAACGCTATCGAGTTGAGCGCAACCGAAACGCCCGCCGTTTTCGTCGACCTGGAAGCCAACCTCATAAACGGCGACCGCGCCCGGCAATTGAAGAGCGCGTTTGAGAAACTGAACGAAAAACAGCGCATGGTAATTGAACTGGCCTACTTCGAAGGTCTCTCCCAAACCGAGATGGCGGAGCGCATGAAGCAGCCCTTGGGGACCGTGAAGACCTGGGTGCGAACGGCGCTCCAGATCCTGCGGTCGGAGTTGGAACAGGCGGTGCCCGTATGAATCCCGGCGATCACAACGACCTGTACGAACTCTACGTTCTTGGCCTTCTCGAAGAGCCTGAGCGCAGCCGCATCGAAGAGGATCTGCGACGTAACGATCCGGCCGCCCAAGCCCGGCTGCGCCGCGCCCTGGAAACCAACGCGATCCTTGGAACGCTCGCGCACGACGCGGCGCCATCCAAACAACTGCGCCGCCGCGTGCTTTCCATCGCTGAACCCGAACGCTCCCGCCTGCCTTGGAACCTCACTTGGATCGGCCTCAGCGCGTGCCTGCTGGCGGGCCTCATCTACACCGGCACGCAGCGCCAGTCCCTCCAAGCCGAGTTGAGCGCCGCGCAAACACAATTGGAGTCGCGCAACGCGGCGCTCGAGTTCCTGCGGCGTCCGGACACGCGCCTGCTAAAAACCGGCGGACAGGAGCCTGCCCAGCCAGTCGCGAAAGTCTTTGTGAACAGCGGCCAGGGTGTCTTGCTGGTCGCCTCCAACCTTCCGCAACTCCAAGCCGGAAGGACCTACGAGATGTGGGTGGTTCCGAAGGCCGGCGGCCCGCGCCCGATGGGTCTGTTCAAGCCCGCCGCCGATGGGACTGCCTTCCATTTGCATCCCGGTGCTGTAAATCTGGATGAGGCCGCCGCGGTGGCGCTGTCGGTCGAACCCGAGGGCGGCTCGCCCGCCCCCACTACGACGCCCTTCCTCATCACGCCGGTCGCCGAGTAAACTCATGGAATGCCGCATCGGTTGCGGAGCCTGCTGTATCGCGCCGTCGATCACCAGCTTCATTCCCGGCATGCCATCCGGCAAGCCCGCCGGCGTGCGCTGCATTCAGTTGACTGCGGATAATCGCTGCCAGTTGTTCGGCGATCCGCGCCGGCCGCGGGTCTGTATCGAGCTTCGGCCGAGCCAGGCAATGTGCGGAGAATCGAACGAAGCCGCAATGGTCTATTTGACCGAACTTGAGAGGCTCACCAGGCCGTAGATCAAATCCACTTTCGCCAGCGCAGCACAGTGATCAAAACAGCCGTCACCGACAACGAAGTGAGCGTTGCGTAGAGGAGCCCTTCCGGCCGGTGAATCCACGGCATGTACTCAAAGTTCATGCCGAAAATGCTGCTCGTGGCGACGCTCGGCAGTGCGATGGTGCTGAGAATCGTCAGGACCTTCATCGTCTGATTCGTGCGGTTGGCGACACTCGAAAGATAAATATCGAGCGCGCCGCTCAACAGATCGCGCGACATTTCCACGGTCTCAATGTGGCGCGCCAGATGGTCGTAAACATCGCGGAAATACGGCGACAGCTTGGAATCGATCAACTCGCTGTCGGTGCGCATAAGATGCCCGGTCAGATCGCGCGTCTGCGTGAGGACCCGCCGGAACTCGATCAGTGCGCGCTTCAGCGAAAAGATCCGCTGTAGCAGATCCGGTTCCGGGCGAGAGAGCACCTCGTCCTCAATCTCGTCGATCTGTTCACTGTAGCCGTCCAGGACCGGCACATAGGAATCGACGATGCCGTCCAGAAGCCGGTAGAACAGCAAGTCGTTCCGAACTCCCTGATTTTTCTGATGTCTTTCAACAAGCCCGGCCAGCTTGCTGCAGCCGATCTCCTCATAAGTGATCAGGTAGTCGGACCCGATAAAGGCGTCGAAGTCGCCGAAGGCCTGTGTTCCGTCTTCCTGTTCGTATACCGGCTTCAGGACCACAAACAAGTACGTGTCACCGTCCTCAAGTTTCGCGTTCTGTCCGCCATGCTGACAGTCCTCAATGTGCAACGGGTGCAGCTTATAGCGATCGGCCAATTCAAGCAGTTTCGCCTCTTCGCCCTCGTGAAGCGCATGCCAGTTCATATATGTACTATACTGATCGCGATTGCCATGGCGACAGTAATGCAGATCCAAGGGTGGCGCTGTTACTTTACCGCGAATGAGGGCGAAGAGCCCATGCACGTCTACGCGCAGAAGGGCCAATCGGAAACGAAGTTCTGGCTGCACGCCGACCAGTACGTGGCCGAAGAAGAGTTCGAACACAACCTGACGGCGCGCGGCCGTCGCGAAATCCGGAAGATCGTCTATCTGCACTTCGACGAAATCGCCGGCGCCTGGTACGACACCTTCGGAGGACGGCGTGCCTTCTAGCCTGACGGTCTACGCGCGGGAAGTTGCCGCCAGCGAGACCCATCTCATCATCAGCACCCACCGGGGCAAACACGAAATCCGTTGGGAACTCTGTTCGGAAAAACTGGGCCAGGCGACTCAGGCCGAACGGGCGCGCATGATGCTCTCGCCGTCAGGCTGTTCCGTTCGCTGGCCGCTGCTCGACGAAGATCTTTCCGTCGGCCCGCTCATCATGCCGGCTCGATAGGCCCGCGCACGGCCACCGCCAGCACGGTCTCCAAATGCGGCGCTTCGTCCTCGCGATGGACGATCGCGATTTCGGCGCCACGGAACTTCGCTTTTCTTAAGAAATCGATCAATTCCACTTGCGTGAAGCCAAGCCAGATATCGGCGTACAGATCGCGGGCTTCCTCAAAATTGTGGCGATGCAAATCCAGAATGACGATGCGCCCGCCGGGCCGCACAATCCGCGCCGCTTCGCGAACCGCATTCTGCGGATGAACGGAGTGGTGAAGGCTCTGGCTGAACAACGCCAAATCGACGGAGTGATCGTCGATCGGCAAACTCTCCATCTCGCCGAGCCGGAACTCGATGTTCGAAACCCGGCTTTTTTCCGCGATTCCCGAAGCGTACTCGATCATTTTTTCGGAGTTGTCGATGCCAATGACGTGCTCGGCGCGCTGCGCCAGCATGAGCGAAAGCGTGCCTTCGCCCGCCCCGATGTCAGCGATGCGCATCGGCGGCAACAGCTTGATCAGCATTTCCGAAAGGCCCTTCCACGACCGTCCGGGCACGTAATCGCGGCCGAATCGCCCGGCCAGTTCGTCGAAATGAAGGCGGACGCGGTCGCGGCGTTTTTTAAGGATCAGTCGCAGCGCTTCGTCATCCTGGCGCCACTCCTGCAACTCCTGGCCGCCCTGCTGCACCAGGCGCGCCACGCTGCCGCCGCCGCAATAGCTGTACAAACTCTTCTGGCCGGCCCGGCGCAGTTCGATCAGCTTAGCCTGCTTCAATTGGGAAAGCGCCATGGAGATTGTGCTCTGGCCCATCCCGAGAATCTCCTGGAGTTCGGCAACCGAAAGCTCTTCGCGCTCCAGCAATCGCAGTATCCGCAGGCGGCTCTCGTCGCCCATCAAACGGAATGCTTTCAGAAGTCCCGGCATCGCTGAAACCATCGTATCAATAAATCATGATATGTTGATGAATGTGTGTTATCCTAGCATCCGAGGAGTTTTTCTTACCCTATGAGTTCCACTGCGAATACCCTGGCCACCGAATACAAGGTTGCCGATCTTGGTCTGGCCGACTGGGGCCGGAAGGAAATTTCGATCGCCGAGCACGAAATGCCCGGCCTGATGTCGATTCGCCGCAAGTACGCCACCGGCAAGCCGCTGGCGGGCGTGCGCGTGACCGGTTCGCTGCACATGACCATTCAAACGGCGGTGCTGATTGAAACGATGGTCGATCTCGGCGCTTCGGTCCGCTGGGCAAGCTGCAACATCTTCTCGACGCAGGATCATGCCGCGGCCGCCATTGCCGCCGCCGGCGTGCCGGTGTTCGCTTGGAAGGGCGAGACGCTCGAAGAATACTGGGAATGCACGATGCGCGCGATCGACCACGGCGGCGACAAGGGGCCGGAACTGGTGATCGACGACGGCGGCGACGTGACGCTGCTGATCCACAAAGGCTACGAACTCGAGAACGGCAGCGACTGGGTGAACACGCCCTCCGGCAGCCACGAAGAGAAGGTCATCAAGGACCTGTTGAAGAAAGTGTACGCCGAAAAGCCCAAGTACTGGCACGGCGTCGTCGCCGCGTGGCGCGGCGTTTCTGAAGAGACCACCACCGGCGTTCACCGCCTGTACAAGATGCAGCAGGACGGCAAGCTCCTCGTCCCGGCCATCAACGTCAACGACTCGGTTACGAAGTCCAAGTTCGACAACCTGTACGGCTGCCGCGAATCGCTGGCCGACGGCATCAAGCGCGCTACCGACGTCATGCTCGCTGGCAAAGTGGCCGTTGTTTGCGGTTATGGCGATGTGGGCAAGGGCTCGTCGCAGTCGCTGCGCGGAATGGGCGCGCGCGTCATCGTCACCGAGATCGATCCGATCAACGCCCTGCAGGCTGCGATGGAAGGCTACCAGGTGACCACGCTCGAAGAGACGCTCGGAATCGGCGACATTTACGTCACGACGACCGGCAATGTCGACATCATCACGCTGGAACACATGAAGCACATGAAAGACCAGGCGATTGTCTGCAACATCGGGCATTTCGACAACGAAATCCAAGTCGATAAGCTGAACCAGTGCGAAGGCGTGGTGCGCACGAACATCAAGCCGCAAGTCGACAAATACACCTTCCCGACCGGCAACTGCATCTTCCTGCTGGCTGAAGGCCGCCTGGTGAACCTGGGCTGCGCGACGGGCCATCCCAGCTTCGTGATGTCCAACAGCTTCTCCAACCAGACGCTCGCCCAGCTTGATCTGTGGGCGAACAAGGACATTTACAAGATCGGCGTCTACACGCTGCCGAAGAAGCTGGACGAAGAAGTCGCCCGGCTGCATTTGGAGAAGATCGGCGTGAAGCTGACCACGCTCACCCCGGCTCAGGCCGACTACATCGGCGTGCCGGTGGAGGGTCCGTATAAGCCCGACACCTATCGTTACTGATTAGCCCAGTATCCGGGCCGAGCGCGTATTCTCGCGTTCGGCTCGGATACCGTCACCGTGAGCGCATGGTATCCCGGGGCGGGATCCTTTGGCGTGAAGCTCAGCACGTACTGCCCGTGTAGCTCTTCTCCGAGTTTCTCGATCGCGGACTCCAGGCCCGCTAGCTTTGTGAAAGGATACTCCGCCCCGCCCGTGGCCTGCGCTAACGCCTCCGTCGTCTTGGTCTGCCCCAGCCGAGCCAACTCGCTGAGTCCGGCTCCCAGATCTGCCCGGTTCGACTCATTCGGATGCCCGCCATTTCTGCTTCCCGGCCGCTGATTGGGATCGAGCGCCGGATCTAGGTCCTTCGGCTTTTGCCGCGGGCGCTGAACCTCTTCCGGCTTGGCGACGAAGTCGGTGCGGAAGGCCGAGTACGTAGCGGCGTAGACAGTAACGCCGGCGGTTTGAGCAGCGTTGAGCACTTCTTGCAATCCCGCCGTGCCGCCGCGGTCGCGGGACTCGGAAATTAGTAGTAGAACGCGCCGCGAACCGCGAATGGCGGCCAGTTTCCGAATGGCTTCCAGCGAGGCGTCCAGCATCCGGCCACTGCGTTCCTTGCCGATGCCGATGTTGACGAAGGCCTTAGCCAGCAGATCGGCGTCCTTGGTGCATTCCTGCCGCCAGACTACGGTTTCGGCAAACGTCACCAGGCCCGCGCAGCCGCGTTCGCCGGTAATCAACGGCTGAATCATGGAGCCGATCTGCCGCACCTTGGCCACGGCGGAAGCGGAGATGCCGGAGTTCTGCACGGCGACCATCAGTGCGATGGGCGCCACACCTGTGCCGAATGTCTCCATCGAAAATGGCTGCGGAACGCCGTTATCGAGCAGTTCGAAGCGCTCGGGGGACAGCTCGGATAATGGCCGGCCCGAGCTATTGGAAACCACAACAGGCACGATTACCAGCCTGGTTTGAACGCGCAATGTATCGTCCTGCGCGAGCAGCGTGCCGGTGAAGAATATTATGGCCAATCGCCCCATAGACGGTATGTGTTTGCACGCAAGCGGCCATTATTGCGGTGTTAGAGTGAAGGAATTATGAAGAAGCTGTTTTTGATTCTGGCTGGAATGGCTGTATTCCTGGGCGCTCAAGATGTGACCGGGACGTGGCAAGGCGCACTGCAGTTGCCGAATGGCAGGGAACTGCGCACGGTGTTGAAGATTGCCAAAGCCGATGGCGGGACGCTTCGAGGGCAGTTCTTCAGTATCGATCAGGGCGGTCAGCCGATGTCGATCAATCAGATCAGCGTGCAGGGAACGGCGTTTAAAATGTCGATTCCCGCGGTGGCCGGAACGTACGAAGGAAAGCTGGATCCGGATGGCGGCACGATCACCGGCAATTGGTCGCAGGGGCCAGGTACGCTGCCATTGGTCCTGAAGCGTGTCACGCCGGAAACGGCATGGGCGATTCCGGAGCCACCTCCTCCGCCGAAGATGATGGCCGCCGATGCAAAAGTGGAGTTCGAAGTGGCCACTGTCAAGCCCTCGGTGCCGGATCGTCCCGGAAAGGCATACCTGTTTCGGGGCCGGCAGTTTACGACTCTCAATACGACGCTCGTTGATCTCATTGCTTTCGCTTACAACATTCACGCCAAGCAAATTATGGGCGGTCCAGGATGGATGGAGTCCGAGAAGTTTGACCTCGCGGCACAGCCCAACGCCGAAGGCCAGCCAAACGACAAGCAGTTGAAAGCGATGGTGCAGGAACTGCTGGCCGAGCGTTTCAAGCTCGTGTTTCATCGCGACAAGAAGGAACTAGGCGTATACGCCATCACGATTGGCAAAGGCGGGCCGAAGTTGAACAAGAGCGAAGGGAACCCAAACGGACTTCCGGGCTTGGGCTTCCGCGCGCTAGGGAACATGTTCGCGACTAATGCGACGATCGGTGATCTCGCCGGTGTCATGCAGGGAAACGTTCTCGACCGGCCCGTGATCGACCAGACCGGCATTACCGGCCGGTTCGACTTTACGTTGCTCTGGACGCCTGACGAGTTCCAGTTCCAGTTCCAGGGCATGGGCGCCAAGGTTCCGCCCCCCGCCAATAACGCCGCCGCGCCGCCCGACCTTTTTACCGCCATGCAGGAGCAGTTGGGATTAAAGCTGGAATCCACTAAGGCGCCCGCCGAAGTCTTTGTAATCGATGGCGTGGCGAAACCGACGGACAATTGAGCGACGAACAATTCCTCGATACGATTCGCGGCCTGCACAACGGCGACTTTTCGCGCCTGGAGCCGCGTATGGTACCCACCGGCAGTGAGGAGCCGTTGATCGTCCAGTGGCATCGGGAGGGGCGCTTTCAGAACGAACCGAAAGCTGAGGCTGAAGCCCTAAGCTGCGCCTGCTTTGTGGGCGCAACCGCCGCGGCGGAATATTTGCTGGCGGCAGGCGTCGATCCGACGGCCGGGAACGGGACGGGAATGGACGCGCTCCATTGGGCCGTCAATCGAGGGCAATTGGAAACGACGCTCATGTTGCTTAGACGGAACCCGGCGCTGGAGGCGCGCAACAGTCACGGGACCACGGTGCTGGGCACAGCGGTGTGGTCCGCGATGCATGAGCCGAAGCCCGCCCACGGCGAAATAATTCAAGAGTTGTTGAACGCCGGGGCCAAGCGCGGCAGTGTTGACGGCGAGTTGCTGTTGAAATTCACGAATCAACTCCCCCGCTTGCAACCGTAATTGATTTTCATTAGGATGTCCCAAGTCCAGTAGTTCGCTCGGGAGGGTGTCTTGATGAACCGCGTAAACCTTCTGCTCGCACTAGCCCTATGTGCTTCGCTAGCGCCCGCACAATCGATCTATGGAACGCTAACGGGAATCGTCTCCGATCCTTCGGACGCCGTGGTCGCCAACGCAGCCATTAAACTCCGCGATCAGCAATCCGGCGCTTTGCGTGAATCGGTTACGAATCACGAAGGCTACTACACCTTCGCTTCGGTCCCCCCGGGCCGGTATGAGATTACCGTCTCGGCTCCCGGGTTCGACTCGCACAATCGCACGGGAATCAACATTCTTGGCGGAGATAAGGTCAACATCAACGTCAGTCTCAAAGTCGGTAATACCGCCAACACCGTCGTCGTCACCGGTGATGTGGATCTGGTGGCGCCCGTTGACTCGGGCGAAAAGTCGGACCGGTTGACCATCAAGGAACTCGAGAGCTTCATACAGGTAGGAACCAACGCCGCCGAGTATTTGAAGATCATGCCGGGTTTCGCCATTTCCAACGGCACGGCGAACACGGCGAGCTATACGGGACAAACGGTTGGCATCAACGGCAACGGCGACGGCGGCAGCCAGAGCCCCCTGAACAACGCCTTCTCGTACAATGGCCTGCCGTCGAACTCGCTCGACATCACGGCCGACGGAGCGCATGTCTCCGACCCGGGCTGCAACTGCGCCACCCCGGTGAACCCGAATTCGAACATGATCTCGGAGTTCAAGGTCACAATGTCCAACTTCAGCGCGGAGAATCAGAAGGGGCCGGGCGTGATCAGCTCCGTGGCGAGAGCGGGCGGGAAGGAGTATCACGGATCGGCCTTCCTTACGGCGCGGCACTACGCACTGAATTCGAATGACTGGCTGAACAACTTCAGCCGCATTGCGCGCCCCGCAAACAGTTACTACTATCCGGGCGCTTCCTTTGGCGGCCCGGTGAAGCTCCCCTTTACGAACTTCAATAAGAACCGCGATAAGCTCTTTTTCCAGACGTCCTTCCAGTATTTCCGGCAGACGCTGGACACCGGCCTTCTCCGCTCCACGGTGCCCACCGAGGGAATGAGACAAGGGAACTTTTCGCCGGCGGAACTCTCCAAGCTAGGCAACATCACCGCCACCGGCCTGCCGCCCAATCAGCTCAACGCGCGGGCGTTGGGGCTCTTCCCGGGCGGTATCATCCCTGCGAGCTCGATCGACAAAAACATGCAGGCGCTGATGAAGCTCTATCCAATGCCCAACGCGGATCCGAACTCCAATGGCGGCTTCAACTGGGTGGACCAGAAGGTTTTCGATCAGGACGGGTTCCAATGGATGTCGCGCGTGGACTACAGCATTAGCGACAATACGAAGCTCTTCGTACGTTACAACATGCAGCGGGAGCTGCAGCTCTTCCCAATCGGGTTGTGGTCTTCGGCGCGCACGCAGCAGTTGCCTTATCCGTCCCCAATAGAGGGGAAGAACGCCTCCGATTCCGTGACGGCTTCACTGACCCATGTGTTCAATCCCACGATGAGCAACGAGTTCGTTTTCGGCTACACCTACATTGCCTTCCCGAATGTTTTCCAGGATCCGTCGAGAGTGGATCGCTCGGTAATCGGCTACAACTACAAGGGTCTTTACAAGAATGGCGTGGCGCAGTTCCCCAATATTGTGACGACGCAGGAAGTGGCGGCGATCAGCACAAATGGAGGCTTTGAAATCGGGGGGCCGCGCGGCCTCTATGCGGACAAGTTCATGCCGAGCTTCAGCGACACATTGACGAAGGTCTGGCGAACCCATACCTTCAAGATGGGCGTCTTCTTTGAGCGAATCCGCAATGCCCAACCGGCCAGCGCCGCGGTGCAGGGCCAGTTCAATTTCGCCAATACCAACCCGAACTCGCTGGGCAACGGCTACGCCGATATGATCGTCGGAGTTTTGAACTCTTATGCGGAAACTTCGTTCAACCGCATTAACGACATCGCGTACAACACATACGAGGGGTTCGTGCAGGATTCGTGGAAAGTGAACCGGAAGCTGACGCTGGAGCTTGGGCTTCGCGTAACACACTTCCCACCGTGGGAGGACCAGCTTGGATTTGGCTACGCGGTGTTCGATTATTCCAAGTACAACTCGAGTTGCACGCCGGCGCAGTACTGCGGGTTCCTGTGGCATGCCCGTGATAAATCGATCCCACTGGGCGGTTTTCCAACGCGGACGGCATTCTACCAGCCGCGATTCGGCGTTGCTTATGCTCTGGGTGAGAAGACGGTGCTGCGCGGTGGATGGGGACGCTACTACTACCATTCGGCACAGTTCGCGACGAGTTTGAATGTTACGGCCGGTGTGCAAACGATTACGCTCGGCAACAATCAAGGGCCGGGGGGAACCCCTCTAATGGCCAATCAGCTCGATACGATGAACTTCAGTTCGCAAGCGCTTACGATTGGGGCGGTGGATCGGAATAATAACAATCAGCCGTCCACCGATAGTTACAGCTTCACGATTTCCCGTCAGATTCCGTGGTCCGGTCTGGTGGAACTGGCGTATGTTGGAAACCAAACGCGCAACATGCTGAATACGGCTGGCGGCGCCGGCAGTGATATCAATATGGTTCCAGTCGGCGCGATGCTCTCATCGAGGAACAACGGGGTGGATCCCAATACGCTGGTGGCGAATAACTTCCGGCCCATGAGGGAATTCAATGGCTTGCCATTGGCGACCAACAATCTTTACGCCAACTACAATTCGCTGCAGACCAAGTACATGCGGACCAAAGGCCGGGCCGTCATCATGGCGAACTACACGTTTGGAAAGTCAATGGGCATTTTGAGCCCAACTCTCGATTCGTTCAATCTCGCCAATGACTACGGTGTGCAGGCAGGCAATCGAAAGCACATCTTCAACGCCGCCTACTCCTACAACCTGCCCGATTTCACGAGGAACAAAGTGGGGGGAGGCCTGATCAACGGGTGGCAGATATCCGGTATCACGCAGGTTCAAAGCGGCGCAAATCTTACTGGCCTGCGCGGGCAGAATTTCGGTATGCAGCTCAACGCTTACAAAGTTCCGGGAACCACGCACAACGTGTCTTCGACGTCGCTTCTGGGAACGCCGAACATAATGTTGATGCCGATCCTAACGTGCGATCCCAGAAGCAATCTTGGTACGAATCAGTTCATCAATCCAAGCTGCTTCAGCTTCCCTAAGAACATCGGCGAAAACGGGCCCACTACCCTACCTCCGATTTATGGCCCGGCGTTTTTCAACTCCGACCTTGGCCTCTTCAAGAATTTTACGATCTCCGAGAGGAAAAAGCTGCAGTTCCGTGCAAACGCTTACAACTTCCTGAACCATCCGCTGTGGTCGTTCCCGAACGCACAGAATCTGACAGTGGGATTCAATGGAACGACGGGCGCATTGTCGAGTCCATTGTTTGGAACTTCAACCTCGAAGCAGGGACGGCGAAGTATTCAATTTGCGGCCACGTTCCAGTTCTAGTTTGTTCGTGGTGCTGTGCGCCGTACTTGGCGCACAGCACGCGGATCCGGAAGCGCTACTCAAGCAGGCGATTGGGCTGCATCAATCCGGCAAGACGGAAGCTGCCATTCCAGCCTACGAAAAGTATCTGGCGCAGCGGCCGGATTCTCCTCTTGCGCTTTCGAATCTCGGCGCAGCGTATGCTCGGGTGGGGCGGTATAAAGAGGCGGTGACCCAATATACACGGGCTCTGAAATTGCAGCCGGGGAATTTGCCGGTTGAGATGAACTTAGGGCTAGCGCTGTACAAGACGGGTCAAATGGAGCAGGCGGCTGCTGTTTTTGAAAAAGTCCATCGAGCGGCACCGGACCAGCCACAGCCCACACTGCTGCTGGCCGATTCGTGGCTGGCAATGGGCCGGTATGCGCAAGTGGATGAGCTGCTGACGCCGTTATTTGAGAAGAACCCGGACGATGCGGCGGTGACGTACATGCTCGGTACGGCGCTCGTGCGCAGCGGACAGACGGCGCGCGGGCAAACGATCATTGATCGAATATTGCGAAAGGGCGATTCGGCCGAGGCGAGGTTGCTCTTGGGCGTGACCAAACTCAACGCGCATGACTACCCGGCCGCGCGCATCGATCTGGCGAAGGCGGTGGAGCTGAATCCTAATCTGACTGATGTGCATGCTTACTACGGGCAGGCGTTACAGGCGACGGGGGATCCCGCGGGCGCCGCGGACGCGTTTCGAAGGGCGCTGGCGGCAAATCCGAACAGCTTCACGGCCAACCTGGAGTTGGGGGTACTGCTGAAGGACGAGCAGAAGTATGATGAGGCACTGGGCTGTTTGCGACGCGCACTTCTGGCGAGGCCGGACCATGTGGAAGCGCGGTACCACGCGGCGGCGATCGACATGCTGCAGGGCCGGGTGGATGCCGCGCGCCGGCAGTTGGAGGCTGTTGTGAAGGATGCGCCTGCGTTTACGGCGGCGCACGTCACGCTGGCCACGGCATACTACCGGTTGAAGCGGAAGACCGATGGGGATCGGGAGCGGGCCATTGTGCAGAAGTTGACGGCGGAGACGCAAAAGAAGCAGCAGCAGGGCGTCAACGTAAAATAGAAATCGCGCATGCCGCTCTCCCGCCGCCAATTTGTTTCTCTCGCCGGAGCGGCGGTGGCGAATGGCGCTCCGGCACCGCTGTTCGTTGAACGACCGTCATCGGCGACGGGCATTCAATGGATTCACGACAATGCGATTTCGCCGGCGCACTATCTGCCGGAAGCGATTGGCCCAGGATGCGCGTTTCTGGATTTCGACAACGACGGGTGGATGGACATCTATCTGGTCAACAGCGGACCGAGCGATTTCTACAAGCCTTCGGGCGCGCCGCGGAATGCGTTGTACCGTAACAATCGCGACGGCACTTTCACGGATGTGACGGAACGAGCGGGAGTCGGCGGCGGCAATTTTGGGATGGGTGTTGCGGTGGGCGACTACGACAACGACGGCTGGCCGGATATTTTCGTGACCGGATACGGAAAGTGCATCCTCTACAGGAATAACCGCGACGGCACGTTCAGCGATGTGACCCGAAAAGCCGGGGTGGAAACGCCCGGCTGGACTACGAGCGCGGTCTGGTTCGACTACGACAACGACGGGCGGCTGGATCTGTTCGTTTGCAGCTTCGTGGCCTATGGACCGGGCGAGAAGCGGGCATGTGGTAACAATCAGCTGGGCAAGGGCTACTACTGCATTCCGCGCTTCTTCAAACCGACTGCAAGCTTTCTTTACCGGAACAACGGGGATGGGACCTTTACGCGGACCGACGTTGGGACCGATATCGCGAGATCTTTGGGAAAAGGGCTGGGAGTGGTGGCGACCGATATCAACAACGACGGCCGCATGGACCTGTTCGTGGCCAACGACACGGTTCAGAACTTTCTGTTTGCCAACCGGGGGCAGGGAAAGTTCGAAGACATCTCCCTGTCCGCGGAGGTGGCATTCAGCGAGGGCGGCCAGCCGCGGTCCGGCATGGGAGTTGACGCCGGCGACGTTTTCGGCAGCGGGTATCAGGACCTGTTCGTGGCCAATGTGGACCAGGAGATGTTCTCGCTCTATCGCAATCAGAAGGACGAGACGTTCCGCGATGTGGCGCATGCCAACGGCGTGGCGCAGGCGACCCGGCTGCTCAGCGGGTGGGGCTTGAAGTTTTTCGACTACGACAATGACGGCGCGGTGGATCTGATTCTCGCCAATGGCCATCCGGACGACATGATTGAGAGCTACTCGCCGTCGGTGAAGCACAAAGAGCCGTTGCTGCTGTTCCACCAGTCCGGAGGGAAATTGAACAACGTTTCCAGTGACGCAGGTCCGGCGTTTCAGCGCTCCTATTCGGCGCGCGGTCTGGCGGTGGGCGATTTCAACAACGATGGGCGTCCGGATGTGCTGATTGCGATGAATGGCGGCGCGCCGCTTCTGTTGGAGAATCAGGCCGGGGCGGGGCATCACTGGCTGGGGCTGAAGCTGGAAGGCGTGAGTTGTAATCGGGATGGGATCGGCGCGCGGATTCGATGGTCTGCCGGCGGCGTTGTGCGGTCAAGATTGAAGAATAACGGCGGCAGTTACTTGTCCTCCCATGACCCCCGCGAAATTCTCGGCGTGGGTAAGGCGGACAGGATCGATTGGATCGATATCGCCTGGCCTAAGCCGAGCGCCAAAGTTCAGCGACTCAACAACCCCCCGCTTGATCGCTACATCACCGTAAGGGAATCCTGATGACCGAGAGCGAGGTGCGTCCTACAGAGATCAACGAGATAGGGCCGCTGCGGCAACAGTATCGCGAAGAGGCCAACTGTCAGGTGATCTTTGATTCCATCCACGTCCGGCCCGGATGGACGCAAGAGTATGCGTTGGAAATTGGCGGCGAACTCGCGGGCTACGGCTCTTTGGCAGTCGGGGGCCCGTGGCGAGAAAAGCATACTCTGTATGAGTTCTTCGTTCGGCGGGACCACCGCATGCGAACCTTTGAACTGTTCACGAAGCTCCTGGAATCCAGCGGAGCGGTTGTTATCGAAACGCAAACCAATATTCCGTCGCTGCTAGTCATGCTCCACGTTTTTGCCCGCAATGTTCGCAGCGAGGCCGTTCTCTTCGCCGATCAGTTTCAATCGTTCCTGGCCCCGGATGGTGCGAGCTTTCGTGCCAAGGAACCGGGCGATGCCGAAGCTCTCAAAAGACATGAATTGGACGATAGTGTGGAGTGGGTGGCGACCGTGGACGGAGAAGTCGCCGGCGCGGGCGACATCCTGTACCACTACAACCGGCCATACGGCGATATCTACATGAAGGTCGCCGAGCCCTTTCGCCGCCGGGGCATCGGGGCGTATCTGGTGCAGGAGTTGAAATCCGTTTGCCGGCAGGGCGGAAGCGTGCCGGCGGCGCGGTGCAACGTCGACAATCTTCCCAGCCGCGCAACGCTCCAGAGGGCTGGTTTCGTGCCGTGCGGAAATCTTGTGTCAGGCGAGTTGAGATAATGCCGGGTTACGGGATGAGCCGGCCTTTCCTGACAATGTTGCTGCTCGCCGCCAGTGCTGTCGCTCAACCGGCCGCGCCGCAGCGAATATTGACGCAGTCTTTGCGATCGGAGTTGCTCGCAGAGGATCGGCGGCTCTTCGTTCGATTGCCGCGTCACTACAACCTTGATACGGAGAAGCGGTACGCAGTGATCTACAAGTTCGACGGAGACAATGACCTGTCGCGCTATGACGAGAGCATTGACGTGTTGAGCAGCGCCGGGGCAATTCCGGACTTGATCGAGGTGGCGATTCCCAATGCTCGCGGAATGCGCAACCGGGACTTGACGCCGGCCAGATTGCACCAGGCCGAAGGCGTTGGTGAGGAGATGGGGACTGGGCCGATGGGCGGCGGGGACCGGTTTCTGGACTTTGTTGAAAAGGAACTGATTCCCTACATTGACGGGCAATATCGAACGACCAAAGAGAGGATTGTAGCCGGACATTCGCGCGGTGCGCTGATGGCCTTGCAGAGCCTGATGAGCAAGCCTGACCTGTTCCAGGCGCGGTTCGTATTCAGCGCGCCGCTAATGCGGGATCAGCGGCGGATGATTGCGGATTTGCAGACGTTCTTGAAGGCGAACCGGAAGCATCGCTCCTTTCTGTACGGCAACTGGGGGGAGGCGGAGAATGAGGGAATGGGCAAGTCGTATGAGGCGGCATCAGCGCCTCGCGGCCTGCGATGGGTCACGGAGCGGGCCCGGGCCGCCACTCATCAGCAGACACAGGGGCTGGCATTGCCAGCGGCGCTGCGGCAGTACTTCGCCGAGCGCCGCTGACGGAACTCACGCATCGAACCCGACGCGGACGTGGGCGGGAAAGACGCGGGTGCCGGCGAAGGTGATCAACGGCAGCCCGCTGAACCCTACCTCGCGGAGGTTGGGCAATTTGGTGAGATGAGCGATCCCGGCATCAGTCACGCTCTTGGTCTGCCAAAGTTCGACTTTCTCTAAAGAGGTCATGCGACTGAGGATTTCCAGGCTGCGGTCCGTGATGAGCGTGAGTCCGGCGTAGTAGGACTTCAACTGCAGGCCGGTTATCTGCTCGGTGGCGGCGTCGGTGGTTTCGCGGCAGTACATGCACGACAGGTTTTCCAGTCGCTTGCATTGGCCGACGTAACGAAAGCCGGGGTCCTGGACATCGACCGGCGTGAGATCGTCCAGGGCAGGGAATTGCGGGAGGGTGGAGAGGGCCGCGTCGTCCACGTTCTTGCAACTCACGCCAAGGGCGCGCAGCTTGGGAAGGTTGGCCAAGGCGGCGAAGCCACGGCCGGTGAGTCCAGGGGCTTGGCGGCCCCAGAAGCGCTCGAGTGACTTCGAACGGCTGAGGGCAATGAACCCATCGTCAGTGGCAGCCGATTCCTGCGCGCGCAGCTTTCGGAGCCGGGGAATGGCGCCGATGTGAGCCATGGCAATGTCATCGCTCAACCGGCCGTCGCAGCCGAGCGACATCAGGTTCGGCAACTGCGGCAAGACGGAGAAGGCATCTGTGCTGATTTCGCTGACGTGCCAGAACAGATCGAGGGAGGAGATGCCGGAAAGGCCAGCGAGGCTCGCCAGACCTTGATTGCTGAATGGCCCGTCGATGAGCAGTTCGGTGGGATACTCGGCGCTGCCATGCGTTGCGGCGTCCCAGCGCTGGAATAGCGGGTAGTCGCGGAGGTGGGCGATGCCGGCATCGGTGAGCAGGCGGCCGGTTTGGAATCGGCGGAGAAACGGTTTGCCGCGCAACGCCTCCACGACGCCGTCGCCTGTAGGGGAACCCATCAGGTCGACATCTTCCAACTTTTCGCAGAAGCGGAGATTGGCCGCGCCGGCGTCGGTAATTCCCTTCTGCCAGGTCATCTTGAAGGTCCGCAGGTTGGGGAGATGGCGAAGAACTTCCAGGCCGCGGTCGGTGAGCTTGCCTCCGGGATACTCGTTCAAATCCAGGCGCTCCAGTTGGGGCATGCGTGCAAGGAGTTGAAGCCCGTCGTCGCTGAGGCCGCGCGAGCCACTTAGATCCAAGCTGATAACGCTTTCCAATTCGACGATGCCACGGAGGGCTTCGTCGGTCATTTGCCCGTTGCCGGCGATTCCGGCGATCTTCTGTTCGCGGGCAGTGCCGATGATGGACTCCCATTCGCTGAGCGTGACGCTACGGCGCGGTGCGATGCGCTTTGCTCTTGCGTCGATTTCGAACGCTGGAGTGGCGGGGGGCGCCCCCTTGGCGATGGCATCGGTCATTGCGGTCCAGTTGCCGTAGCCTGCGGTTCGAGCGATCAGTTCGCGGGCCTCGAAGGTGCCGAAGGCAGAGGCGGCGCCGCCGGCCTGGCGCACCTTGTACACCCGGCCCCAGACGATGGAGCGAATGTCTTCCGCTGTGGTGACCTCTCCGTAATGTTGGTTGATGCGGGCCAACGCTGCTTCGTCGCCGCTGGCGTAGACGGCCACCATGTCGTCGGCAAGCTGTTCGTAGCGCGCGACGCTCACGGTGGCGGCTGCTTGCGTTACGGCTTGTTTTAGATCGGTCCAGCCGGGCAGACCGTACTCCCGCGCGAGCGCGTGCTGCACATCGCGCAGAACAGGATTGGCCGGGCCGTTTGCGAATCGCTCGCGGGCCTCGGCGTCATTGGCGCGCAGCGCTTTTAACCAGCGCTTCGCTTCTTTCTTGAGATTCTCAAGAGTGGTTTGGGGCGTAATTCGCCGTGTCATGATACCTTCCTTCCGTTTTCGCCTGGAGTCCGCTGAATGCAGGCCGGAGTGAAGGTCCGGAACCTCGGTCGTAGAAAAATGGGTGGGAGAATACTCCCTTGCCGCGGACAGGAGGCACCCCAAAAGTGCGCTAAAAAAAGTATCCGGAAACGGCGGGAAGTTGTCAATCGTTAGAGCGCTCCGCTAGGGCGCTAGGGTGCCAGCATGACTTGCGTGTGCCAGAAAGCGGCCGCTTGCGAGACAGGGTCGAGCAAGGTGACCTGCACGCGATACTCACCGGTGACGAGCTTTTCGAGCGGGACGCTGAGCTTAACGGGCATGGTGTTCAGGCGGTTGGCGACACGTTCGGTGACGGTGACCGGCGCGGTTTCAAACGCCTTTAGATTGCCCCGATAGAAGGTGACGAACGCGGCTAGCGGATGGGCTGGATCGGCCCCCTGCTGATACGCCTGCAGATAGACGAACATGGGCTTGGCCTTGCTGAAGACGCGTGTCACGCTGGGGATGAGCTTCTGCCCTTCCTGCACGAGGGGGTTGACGGTTTGCAGGATCTGGTTCTTTTCCTTGTCCTTGGTGGCGTTGAAGAGTGCGGCATCAAGCTCGACTCTCTGGCTGCCGAGGACGACGGAACTAATCGCGATCTTGGAGTCGACGACTTCGGGCTTCGGATTGAGATTGGGAATGGTGATGCCGGTTTCATAGGTGCCGATGCGGCCGGTCTCGGCGTCGCGGGCGAGGAACTTGATGCGGTATTTGCCGGGCATGACAGTGAAGCCTGTGTCATAGGTGATAGGCCGCGCGGCGAGCTCGGCCGCGGTGGCGTCGCTCAACTTGATGTCGATTTTGTCGCGCACGTTGTTTGCGGGGCCGACGCTGCGGATCTCTCCGAGGAAGTCGATGAGCGTATGCTCGGCGCCTCCTTTCTTGGCCAGGGCGAGCTCATTGCCGGGGATTTTGATCGCGATGGGCACGAAGTACTCAGCGCGGTTCAATTGAAAGTAGTTCACTTCCATGGCCATGGTGAGCTCGGTGATGGGGTCGCCGAGCATGAAGGCGTCTTCCAATTGGCGCTCTTTATCGGCGGTTGAGAACTTCTTGAATTCCTTGCCGGCCCAGTAGCTGTCGCGGTAATCGAGCTGGCCGTTTATGCCGCCATTGAGCGTGATTTTGATTTTGCGCTGGCGGCCGTCGAGTGCGGCATTCGACGTGTAATAGCCCATGACGTAGTAGCTGACGATGGCGCGTTGAGCCTGCACGATTCCGAGGCCCAGGTCATTGGCGTCCATTAGGGCCTTGCCGCCTGTGTCCGCCGCCAGCGAGAAGAGCGTGTCCTGGGACCGTTGGAGATTGGCGGAGACGTTCATGGCCGCGGCGCCGGTGTAGGCGGCGTTGCCGGCGGGCGTGCCTTGCGTGGCGTTGCCCATAGGCGCCTGGGCCACCAGGCCGCGGGCGTCGATTGTGAAGAAGCTGACCCCGGCGCGGGTGGCGGCGTTTACCGTGGCGCGGAGTTGGGCGTGGTTGTCTGTACCGTTGAGACGCAGGCCGCTGGCGAAATAGATCAGCGACTTTTTCTCGTTCAACTGGCCGAGCATCTTCGCGGCGGTTTGCAGCGCGGCCAATTGACGGTCCGTGCGGAAGATAGCGAACTCGCCGCCGTTCTGGCCGAAGGCGCCATCGACAAGGGTTTCGGGGACGCTCTGGTCTTCGCCGATGATCATGGTTTGCAGTGTGGCGAGCAAGCGTTCCCGGTCCGCTGTGAAATCCTCATGCACGACGACTTCACCGCCGGCGTAGGTCATGATGGCCACCAGATCGGCAGGCGTCATTTGCTTGCGGATGAAAGTTTGCGCGGAACCGAGGGCGCGGGACTGGTCGGCGGGCGGCATAGCGGTCATGTCGAAGTACATGGCGAGCAGACGGCGGCTGGCGTATTTGAGCTGGAGCGGCTGCTCGGCGGAGATTTGGGTGTGGGCGAGGCGAGGGACGCCGGCTACATGGGCGGTTAGTTCGGGGGCGGGCTGGATCTCCTCGAGCTTTTGAAACTCGAGGAACGCGATGGTCTGCGGAACGCCGTTTTCAGTGATGGTGAAGTCCTTGGCGGTGAGGCCTTCGATGGGCTTGCCGTCCTTGTCTTTGACGGTGACCTGCTGGACGACGAGGCGCGTCTCCGAGCGGAAGGTGGGCGGCTCCTGGGCGAGGAGGGTGCAGGCGAGAAAGAGGAGGGTCAGGCGCATGGGTTAGAACCTCACCCGAAGAGAAGTCTGAATGGTTCGCATCTGGCCGGCGGGGTTGGGCAGGCCGAACTGGCCGCTGGTGATGACGGTGTTCCAACTGGGGAAGACGGGGTGGTTGAGGACGTTCAGGGCGTCGATGCGGAGGTCGGCGTTGAGGCGGTCTCCCCAGCGGAAGGTGCGTGTGAGGGAGGCGTTCATGGTGAACTGTGCGGGGCCGGTGATGGTGTTGCGACCGGCGTTGCCCCAGTGGCCGGGCCGGGGATTGGAGTAGGCGGCAGGGTTGAGGTTTCGGCCCGGCGGTGCGTCATAGGGGTCCAAACCTGTGTAGTCCGCGCGGACGGGGCCGGTGACGCCGGTGCCGCTGATGGGGACGAAGGAGCGCGGCGTTAGCGGGAGGCCGGTGCCGTAGTTGACCATGGTGGTGGCGGTCCATTCGCGGAGGAAGACGGCTTTGCGGCCGCCGTTGGCATGGGTGGTGTATTGGCCCTGCAGGACGACGACGTGGCGTTGATCGAAGTTCGAGCGGGCGCGTTCCGCGCGGAGATTGAGCCAGTCCTGCGCGATGACGAAGCTGGTGGTTCCGGCGGCGGCATTGTCAATGGATTTGGCCCATGTGTATTGGAGCTCAGACGCGAATCCGCGGCGGAGACGCCGGCGGAGCTGCAATGTGCCGGCGTGCCGGATGGAGTTGCCGGTGGAGGTTAGATAGTTGTAGCCGCTCGGCGAAATGGCGTAGTCCGGGAATGTGTTGGGCAGGAACTGCTGCACGCTGCGTGTGCCCTTGATGCCGAGATAGGTGGCGACGACCTGGAGAGCGAAGGGGAGTTCCCGCTGGACGGATAACTGCCAGTTTTGCGCGTAGCCCATACGGAATCCGGGATCGACGCCGAAGGTGGTTTCGAGGATATTCGGAGAGCCGCGGAAGCCATTGGCGAGTGTGAGGGGATTTTCCGGCGAATTCTGTACGCGAAGGCTGGTGGAGAGCGGCGCCTGCTGGGCCATTTGCGTGGCGATGGTCTGATAGATGGAGCTGTCGAAGTAGACGCCGTAGCCACCGCGAATGACCATTGTGGAAGCGGGGAACGGGCGCCACGCGAAGCCAATGCGCGGCGCGAGGTTGTTGCGATCCGGGCGGATCAGGCGGCCGGCTACCCGTTCCTCGATGGGCTTGACCGATGTGAAGCCTTTGGCGACTTGGAGGTTGACCAGCCGGCCGTAGAGTTCATGGATTGGCGAGCTGTACTCGTAGCGGACGCCGAGGTTCATGGAGAAGCCGGAGCGGAAGCGCCAGTCGTCGGAGATGTAAGCGTCGGCCGATTTGGCGCGGAAGTACTTATCGGCGTTGCCAAAGGCGATAGAAGCAGTGTCCGGAACGCCGAAGAGGAAGCCGGCGAGGTCGGAGCCGGCGGCGGCGCCGGTAAAGGTGAAAGCGCCGCGTGGATCCTGCTGGGTTAAGAGATTCCAGGAGTGACGGCGGAGGGCGCCGCCGTACGTGAAGCTGTGCAGGCCGCGGGCGGAGAAGGCTTCGGCGGAGACGCCGTTGGTTTGGACGCGCGGGGAAGAGTATTGGGCTTCGCCGAGTGGGGCGATTCCGTTGGCGAATGTCAGTGCGGGCGGGCCCCAGTTGACCGGTTCCTGATTGGTGCCGTTGATGCCCGCAGCGGCGGCGAAGTTGAAGCGCTGGGAGAAGTAAGGGACCTGGCGGGAGGAGTCGCGCGTGTACTGATAGCCGAGGTTGAAGAAGAACCGGGAATTGAAAGTGTGGCGCCAATTGAAGGTTGCGGCGTTAGTGAGCTGGTTGCCTGTGGCGAGGAAGCCGTAGAGGTTGGGCGTGTCCGTGCGTGTGCTTTGGAGCTGGAGCGTGCCGAGGACGTTGTCCTTGCGGCCAATTTGTTTAACGACTCGAAGCTGCAGGTTGTCCTGGTGGAGGTGGCTGACGATTGGGATTTGGAAGTTGTATCGGGCCTGGCCGTTGAAATTGGGCAGGGGATAGAGGGCAAGGAAGGCCTGCGACTGGGGGCTTATGCGGCTGGGCGGGATCTTGTTGCCGGGAATGGGAGCGCCGGTGATGGGGTCGAGTACGAGGACCGGCTGGCCTTGCGGCGTGAGAGTTTGGGAGAGATCGCCGGCGCGCTCGGCGGCGGTCGGTACGAGGCCGGATTCGGCATTGGCGGAGCTGTTCCGCGTCCACTGATAGTTGACGATAAACTGCGGGCCGTTGCGCAGGAGGCCAGGGATGCGGATGGGGCCGCCGAAGGTGACGAGACCGGTAAATTTGTTGTAGAGAAGGCGGGGCGTGTCCTGGCCGGTGAGGGAGTACGGACGGGCGTCGGTGCGGGAGTTGTCAAGCAGGAATCCGAGGTTGCCGTGGTAAGGCCATCGGCCGGGCGCGCGGTTGTTTCCGAATGCGGCCATTTGCGTAAACGGTGAGCTGGCGGCGTTGTTGACGCTGCCGTTGACCAGCAGCCCGTCAGCGGCGCGGCGGGCGTCGTCGGAGGAGACTTCGGCGGCGGCGATGGGCGCCTTGGTGGCGTTCACTTCGGTGACTTGGAAACCGGATGTGGTGTTGGTGGCCGCGGGCATGGGAACCTTTGGCTTCTTCTTGAGTTCGGCTTTGGGGGCTTCGGCGGCCTTGACTTGTATGTTGGCGGGGGCTTCGGTGATTTTTGCCAGCGGCAGGATCGAAAGCGTCAGTTCCACCGAGCCCGGGGAACTGACGTCGCGCTCGAGCGGGGCGAAACCGCTCATTTCGACGGTGAGTTTCCATGTGCCGTCGGGGATGTCAAGGAGGAGGTATGTGCCGTCGGAATCGGTCAACGCGGTGAACGATTTATCGCCCTGGCGTAGCGTGACTGTTGCGCCGGGTACTGGCAGCGTGCCGAGCTTTACGACGCCTCGATGCTCCCCGGCGGAGAGGCAAGCGCCGGCGAACAGAAGTACAAATACAAATCCAAAACGACCCATTCTGATATTTCTCTATTGTCTAACGAGGCTGGCGGGCGATTCGTTCCCTTATGCCGAATGTTACGATGTGGCATGCGATGGATCCTGGCGCTGGCAGCGATTTCCGCCTGGGCTCAGCCTGCTCCGGGCCGGTGGGACGGCAACGTTGTATTCGGGAAATTGAAGGTTCCATTTACGCTGCATCTGAAGGGCGAGGGCGCGGCGATTACTGGTGCGTTGATCAATGGGGAGACGAGCGTTCCGGCGACATCGGGCGGTTTTGAGGGGGGACGATTGCGTCTTGTATTCGGCGGGCAAGGGCCGATACTGGAGGCGAGTCTTGAAGAGGGGACACTGAAAGGCAACATTGGCGCGCAGACGTTTACGGCATCACCCTACTGCACTTGTGGCATGGAGGGCGTGGCGGGGCCGGCGATTGAGGGCTTGTGGGAAATCGCTGAGCATGGTTGGAAACTGGAGGTCCAGCGAAAGGGGGAGGACACGTTGGTGATGCTTTCGCGGGCGGGCGAACGGATTGGCCCGTTAAACGGGCGGTACGACGGACTGGCTTTTCTGCTCCACTATTTTGACGGGACTCGGGCGGCGGTTTTGGAACTGGAGGATCGCAAGGACGGCGGGTTGGACGTGGCGTTTGTGGAGCCGGGGAAAGACCAGGTTAAAGGGAAGGCGGTTCGCCGGAAGGCCAATTAAGGGGGCGATTGGCAACCTACGCCAGCACGGCTCCGGTTTCGGTGGTGTCGTAGCCGGCAAGCACTTCCAGTCGTCGGCGAAGGCTGGCGCGTTGCAGCACATCGAGGAAGCCTTGCACGATGGGCGAATCCAGGGTCTCGCGGCGCATGACGAAGTCGTAGCGCTCGTTTTGAATGGGAACGAAGTCGAGCCCGAAGGTGCGAGCGGCGGAGCGCGTGGCGATGCAGCAGTCGTGGTCTTCCGACAGCACGGCGAAGGCAGCGAGCAGGTGGCCGTGCGCTTCCCAGTCGTAGCCGCGCACGCGCTTCTTTTCGATTCCGGCGCGCTGTAAAAGCCGGTCCAAGAGCGCACGGCTGCCCGAACCGTTTTCGCGATTGGCGATGCGGACGTTCTTTTGCGTGAAGTCTTCGACGGACTTGATCTGCTTCGGATTTCCGGCAGCGGTGACGAATCCCTGCTCCCAATGGGCGAAGGTGACGATGGAGAAGTCGTCATTCGGGAACTGGCTTCGCAGGTAGGGTAGGTTGAACTCGCCGGACTCGGGGTCCTCCAAGTGGCTGCCGGCAATATGAACCTTCCCGTCTTTTAGCCAATTGAGGGCGAGGCGGCTGGCTGCTTGAGCCGATACCAATTCGACGCCGCTTAACTTTTCAACGAAGCGGGCGAGAATGCCGATAGCGGGATCGCAGCCGGCGAGTACGAGTTTCTTGGAGGACGATTCCTCCTTGGCGAAGATCATTACATCGGCCGTCCCCGCGGCGCGACCGAGCTTGGAAATCACGCCATCGGCCTCCGGCAGGTAGGACGGTGCGGCGGTGACGGGAATGCTGATGAGGCGATCGCCAACTCGGCAGACGCGGACGGCTTGCCCCTTGGCGGCGGAATTGGTGCAGATAATTTCGCTTGGGAAAGGGTCAGGGGTTCCGGGCTCTTCGGGGCTCAGGGAGAACAGCTCCTCGACGGGCGTCTCCAACACTCGCGAGAGGCGCAGCGCAACCTCCGTGTTGGGGACGTAGGACCCCGCTTCGATTGCGTAGATAGTCTGACGGCTGATGCCAACCTTCCCGGCCAGGTTCGCCGCGCTAACGCCGCGGCTGCGCCTTACCGCCGCCAACTGATTCTTTACATTCGATTGCATCGGAAATCGGATCCTCCGCTATTTTCTCAGGGCGACGACTTCCAATTTCGTGAGCATCCGGACGGAGCGGGCGCCGCGCTTGTCTTTGGGTGCGATCAATCGGAACGGTCCCTGCGAGCCGATGAGCGGCTTGCCGTCGGCGGTGTCGGCGAGGAGAATTTCGTTGCCCGTAAAGCCAGGATCGACTTCCGCGAGCGAAAAGACGACTTGATATCCGTCCTTGGCTTCGGCGAGCAGATAGCTGGCGAGGGCCTTTCCCCGAAGCTCGGGCGCGCCGGCTCTCTTTAGCAGCTCGTGCAGCCATACGCCCTCGTAGATGACCATGATGCCGTCGCTGGTGGTGTTCACCGAGGCGCGCGGGAATTTGGCGAGGTCCGCGGCAGTCAACGTGAGCGGTGTTTTCACGGCGCCGCCGATTTGGATCGACGACGCCTCCTGCGCCTGCAAGGCTAGAAATGCTGCTGTCGCCCAAACGAGAACGCGTCGTGTAAACATAACAACCTCTTAGAAGTGTACTTTTAGCACAAACTCGAAGACGCGCGGATCGAGGGCGGTGGTAATGGTGCCGAAGGCCGCGGTGCCGAAGCTGCCGTTGGGGTTGCCAAGGGGCGGCGTGTTGGTCGTATTAAAGGACTCAGCGCGGAATTCGGTGCTGAGCCGTTCGGTGATTTGGAACGTTTTGCCGAGCATGAGATCGACGGATTTGTAGCCTGGCCCGATCACGGGGTTTCGGGAACTATTGCCAATCGTGAACTGCGGGGCCTGCGTGAATGCTTGCGTGTTGAACCAGCGGCCGGTGGAACGTTGGTCCATGGGAAGCGTGGGATCGGTGACCCGGTTCGGGCGCTGGATGCCGAAGCCGGCGAAGGCGTTCAGGTTCGTGGCCTGTGTGACTGCAATGGGGCTGCCGGACTGAGCGCGGACAATGCCGGCGAACTGCCATCCGCGAAGCCAACGGGCGCGGCCTTTACCGAAGGGGATCTCGTAGACGAAGCCGGAAGAGAAGACGTGCGGGACGTTGCCGGTAGAGACGTCTTTTTCCAGCCGCTTGTTGAAGCTGTCGGCGGCTTGGAAGTTGGTGACGGGTCCGGTGAGGACGGCGGAGTCGAAGACGGCGCCGGCGTCGTCGATAAGGCGGGAATACGTATAAGCGGCAGTAAAGGTGAGGCCTTTAGCGAACCGCTTTTCGAGATGAGACTGGAAGGAATGATAGGTGGAGTGGCCGATGTTGTTGCGGTAGAGGGTTACGGTCGTGAATCGCGGATAGGGACGGAGGAGTTGTCCGCGCGGGATGGTCGGCGTACCGAGGGATGTATTGGGCGGAATCTGTCCGTAGAAGGGATTCGGCACCTGCTGGGTGAGTTGGGGGCCGAGGGCAAGTTGTTCCACGGTCAATTGGTTCAGATTGACGTCCGGGACGCCGAGACGGGTGAGCTTCGAGCCGAGGTAGCCGAACGACAGCGACCAATTGTCGCCAAACGTCTTTTGGATCGTGCCGTTCCACTGTTGAGCGTAGCCGCTGCCGTTGGTCCGCTGGACGCCGAAGACGCCCTGGCCAAGGCCCGCGTCCTGCGTTGGTGCTTGCGGTGTCACGGTCGGTCCGGAAGAGAGGACGAAGGCAGGGTTGATATTGTCGAGCGTCTGCTGGCCTAGCGTTTGGATGAACGGGAAAAGAGGCGTAGTGAACGGTGTTGTGATACCCGCCTGTTCAATCCAAGTCATCCCATAGCCGGAGCGAAAGACGAGGGAATCGGTGAATTTGTAAGCTAATCCAGCCCGCGGTGCGAAGTTCTTCCCCTCCAGGTCGCGGGCGGCGCGCGGCGTGCCGCCTGTTCCCAAATAGTCTAGTTTTTGTGTTTGAAGATTGAATACGGCGCCGCGATTGTCAACGACCGTGGAGGGGAAGTTCAGTGTGTAGCGCACGCCGAGATTGAGCGTCAGGCGACGCGAGGCGCGCCAATCGTCCTGGAAGAAGAACTCGGCGATGGTGGCGCGGGGTTTGATGGTTTCCGGCTGGGCATCAATGGTGAACCGGCCCACTTGGCCGGCGAGGTACGACGCGAAGCTGTTGCCGGTGTTGGCGACGATGGCGCCGGCGCTCGTCAAACCGCTGGTGAAGATGCTGGTGAATTGGAAATTTCCGGTGGGGCTAGGGGGCTGCAGAACATCGAGAGTTTGGAGCCGGATATCGGTGCCGGCTTTCAGGCTGTGGCCGCCCTTTACCCAGGAGAAGTTATCGATGAACTGGGTGACGGAGGTAGTGAAGTCTGCGTTGCCGCTAGCCGGGGGGCCAAGTTGTTGCAGGCCAACGATGTCATAGGTGGGCAAAACGTCCGGGAATGAAGTCGCCGGAATGTTCGGAATTTGCGTGACTTGACCGATTGGCTGGCCGGTGCGCAGGGAGCTGCGGTTGAACTTCCGGCGAGTGTAGCCGAATCGGAGCTGGTTGACGGAGATGGCCGAGAGGTTCCAAGTATCTTCGGCGGCGACGCTATCGGCGCGGGTCAGCGTGTCGCCGATTACCCCGGTGGTGAGATTGCCGCTGCCATCGGGCAACGGAGTGGTCGGCCGGCTGTCATCGCGCAGGAACGAGTAGCGCCCGAAAATGCGGTGGGCGCCGAAATATCGATCGAGACGGCCATCGAACTGCGCGGCGACGGTATCGTCGTTGCCGACGCGGCGATAGTTATTTGCGGCCGCTTCGGCGCCGGTGGCGGTAAACACGTTCGGAGCGGGGTAGCGGTCGACGACGGCTTGCGATGCGCGGTCGAAACGGTTTTCCGGGATTGTGTTGGCCGGGAATGCGTCGCGCACGTAGACGCCGTCTACGCGCCGTGTGGTGGCCGGGTCAAAAATGTTTGTAGTAAACAGCCCGCGCTTCTGGGCGGAAAGCGGAACCGTGCTGGTGCGGACGACGCCAGTATTTAGCCGGGTTGCCTGGTAATCGCCAAAGAAGAAGGTCTTGTTTTTCTGAATGGGACCGCCGGCGATGAACCCATACTGAATGCGCCGAAAGCGCGGTTTTGGACCGGAGGTGGCAAATAGATTCCGGGCGTTTAGTGCCTCGTTGCGGAAGAATTCGAAGAGCGTGCCGTGGATATCATTGGTGCCCGCCTTCTGATTGACCATGATGACGCCGCCATTGGAGCGGCCGTATTCGGCCGAGTAGCTGTTAATTTCAACACGGAACTCTTCGATCGCGTCGATGATGGGGTAGTAGGCCACCTGGCCGGGTTCGGGCTGGAGTACGCTGACGCCGTCATAGATGTATTCGCTGACCCGCGGACGGCTGCCGTTGATGCGGGGCAGCAAATTGCCTGGGGGCAGAGTGACGCCGGGGGAAAGCGCGATGAGCGGTACAAAATTCCGGCCATCTAATGGGAGCGTGACGACTTTCCGCTGCTCGACGACGAAACTGAGCGTTCCGCGGTCGGACTGCAATAGCGGCTGAACGGCCGTGACGTCAACGCTTTGTTCGGCATTGCCGAGCTGTAGATCGAAGTCCAGGCTGGTCCGGGCGCCCACTCGAAGGAGGATGCCGTCTCTTTTGATCCGCGCAAAACCGCTTTTTTTAACGGTCAACTGGTACTCGCCGGCCGGCAGCCCAAGGAACTGGTAGACGCCATCGTCGCCGGAGGACGTATTGACGGCTCGGCCTGTCTGCCTGCTGGTTAGTTCAATTGACGCGGAACTGACGGGGAGACCGGATGGGTCCCGAATCAGGCCGAGCAATTCCACTTTGGTGGATTGAGCGACGGCTGGCAGCATCGAAATGAGAAGGAGCCGGGCCGATTGACTCGTAAACACAACACTGTCATGCTAGCACGACAGTTTCAAAGGCCTGCTGCAGCAAGCATTCCATTCCGCGTCACGCGTCTGTATACTATTCAGATTCCACGGGAGGTACTTTCATGTTTGTTCGAATCGCTGTAGTCTCCTGCCTCGTAGCTTCAGCCCTCGTTGCGCAGACCGGCCAGGGCATCATCACCGGCAGTGTCACGGACTCCTCCGGCGCCGCCATTCCGAACGCCAAAATCAGCCTTAAGGACCGCGACTCCAACTTCGTCTACTCGGCCGCGTCAAACGAAGAGGGCCTGTACCGTGCGCCCTATCTCAACCCGGGCCGTTATGACATCACCTACGAAGCCCAAGGCTTCAAACGCCTGATCCGTTCGGAGATACAGGTCCGCTCCACGGAAACTGCGCGCGTCGACGTCACGCTTGAGGTTGGCTCCGTCTCCGAGCAGGTCGAAGTCTCGGCCCGCGCCGCTCTGCTAGAAACGGAAACATCGATGTCCGGCCACCTCGTCACCGGCGTCGAGCTCACGAAGCTCCCCACGCCGCAAATGAAGATCGAAAGCATGCTGTGGTATGTCCCCGGCGTCACCGGGCAGAGCGGATCCGGCCACGCCGCCGGCGGACGCTCGCGCGCATTCGTCATCGCCAATGACGGCGTCTCCGGCATGACCCCTGGCACCGGAGCAATCGGCACCGGCCGCAACATGTCAACCTCGCAGCACGCGATGGAAGAAATTAAGGTGCTGACGACAGCCCTCCCCGCCGAATACGGACACTCCGGCGGCGGCATGATGAACGTCAACTATAAGAGCGGCGGCAACCAACTCCACGGCATAGCCGAAGAACGCTACATGGCCCGGCATTTCATCCATCGGAACTGGCAGGACGCGCAATTGCCGACCAACAATTTCGGCTTCCACCTCATGTCCGCCATGATCAGCGGTCCCATCCGCATCCCGAAGATCTATGACGGCCGCAACAAGACCTTCTTCATGTGGGCCTTCCAGCGCCACCATGAAAAGGCATCGGAAAACCTGAATGCCAACGTGCCCAGCCCCGCGATGCTGGCCGGCGACTTCAGCTTTGGCGGCATCGGCCAGCCCGTATTCGATCCTGCTTCGCTGACCCGTGATGCCTCCGGCGCCTACTCGCGCACCCAGTTCCCCGGCAACCGCGTCCCGCTCAGCCGCCTCGATCCCGTCTACAACAAGTTCATGAGCCTGAATCCGTTCACGCCGGAGAACAACCGCTTTAATCAGGCCTTTAATAGCACCGTCGGGCCGCGCGACAACTTGAGCGCCGATAGTACCTACCGGTCCTACCGGACGAGCTTCGACACCAAGATCGATCACTCCTTCTCCGATCGCCACAAGATCTTCGGCCGCTGGTCCTATTTCCGCCACCGTTCCTTCCGTGACCGCTGGCAGATCGCCGCGGCGAACCGCGAATTCGACTACAACGCCGTGCCCATTCCCGTGAATCACAACCAGTTGGTAATTTCGGACACGTTTATGATCAGCCCCACGCTGATCAATGAAGTGCGCCTCGGCTTCAATCGCCGGTACGCGCCGCGCATCCCGGAAACTAACGATCAGAACTGGGCCCAGCAACTCGGCATTCCGAATGTCAGCGCAGCCACCTTCCCCGCCTTCGTCTGCGCCAGCACTTTCTCTGTCGAGTGCATCGCCGGTATCGCCGGTGTCGGCGGCCGGCGCCTCATCATCGAGACGCCGGGTGGCGCGAACGTCGACGTCAATGAGAACTTCAGCTTCCAGGACAACGTCACGAAAGTCGTCGGGCGTCACACCTTCAAGACCGGGGTCGAAATCATGAAGACGCGCCACAACCAGCGCGTCTCTTCCCTGCCATCCGGCGTCTATCACTTCGGCGGAACGGACTTCCCCTTCCGTCCGAACACCGGCAACGCCTACGCCGCCTTTATGCTCGGCTCCGTCGTGCAAGCCGACTTCACGAAGGATCTCGCCTCCTGGCTCCCCCGCTGGTGGTCCACCGCCCTGTACTTTCAGGACGACTACAAGTTGAACACCAAGCTCACCCTGAACCTCGGCGTGCGCTGGCAGTATGAGTCGCCATTCTCCACGAAGTACGGACAGCAGAGCCAGTTCGATCCCAACGCCCGCGATCCCCTCACGGGACGTCAGGGTGCCATCGTCCACGCCGCCGGCCAGCTTTCGCAGAAGGACTGGAACAACTTCCAGCCCCGCGTCGGCCTCGCGTACAGCATCAACCAGAAGACCGTCTTCCGCGCGGGTTTCGCAATGAACATGCTCGACCTCTGGAGTAACGGCCTCAACGAGAACTTCGAAGAATACTTCGCTACCGCCACCGCCGCCAAAGAACCTGGCAATCCCGACATCGCCTTCTACCTGCGCCAGGGGCCGCCGACCGTGCCGTTCAACATCCAGGCCGATGGTTCCGCGCCCTTCATCGGAACCAACTACGCCTCCCGTCAAGCCTCATGGCGCGATCCGAACATGCGGCTGCCATACATCATGAATTGGAACGGCGGTTTCCAGCACCAGCTCTCGAACCAGATCCTGGCCGAAGTCACGTACCAGGGCTCCGCGGGCGTCGGCTTGCTCAATCGCTGGGATATCAATGCGATCCCGCTGAACATTTCGACCGATCCCGTGAGGCTCGGCGAGATCTTCCGCGCGCAGCAGAACTTCAAACCCTGGCCGCACTTCGGCAGTATCTTCCACTACTCCAACTACGGCCACTCCACCTTCCACTCCGGCACGGTCAAAGTGGAGAAGCGCTTCTCCAAAGGCTACAGCGTCACGTCGTTCTATACCTTTGGCAAGTCCATTGACGAGGCTTCCGACGACGGCGCAGCCGGCGGCATCACCTTCTACAACCGCCGCCTCGAGAAGGGCCGTTCCTCCCACGACGTTACCCACCGCTGGGTCACCTACGCACTGCTCGAACTGCCCTTCGGTAAGGGCCGCAAATGGATGACCAACGCCAACGCCTTCGTCAACGGTGCGCTCGGTGGATGGGAACTGAACGTCATTCAAACCCTCGAAAGCGGCGTTCCGATGTCGTTCACGCATGCCGGCTCACCCAATAATTACCTCGCCGGTACCCTCCGTCCCGACATGGCGCCGGGCAAGACCTACGACGACATCCGTCTCGACTGGGATCGCAAAGGCCCCTGCCGCCACCAGACCGCCTGCCGTCCGCCGTGGGCCGACATCAATGCGTTCGCTTACCCCGCCGCTTATACCGCGGGTAATTCCGGTCGCAACATCCTCACCGGCCCCGGAAACCTTTGGCATCAGATAAGCATCTCGAAGACATTCACTTTCAAAGAACGCTTCAAGGGCACGATGCGCTACGACATCAACAATCCCTTCAAGTACTACTTTTTCTCCAACCCGTCGAATTCGGTCGACCTTCGCGCAGCCAACCGCGTGAACTTCGGCCAGATCAGCGGCAATCAGGGCAGCTTCTCCGGCCTTGGCGGAAGAACATACCAGCAAATCGTTCTGAAGATAGAGTTCTGATTTTCTCCCGGTCGTGATCGGCGGCGATCGTCGCCCGATCAATACCCGTCTCCTGCCACCGAGGGGATCTCCGATTCGCAGTTGTATCATGCAGTATGGTTGTGTTGAGAAGTATCTTGCTGACGATCATCGCCGCGGCTTACTGGTCGGCCGCGGCGATAGGCGAAGAAATCCCCCGAACCTGGACAGACGCCGCCGTAGCGGTGCTGGAAGTTCCTCTAGCGAAGCCGAGCTATTCTCCGGTCCATATTTCCGAGAAGGAATATTACGGGCTGCGGGAACGGACCGTCTATAAGACCTACCCGGTCTACCATCCGAAGCGTGAGCCGGCCGGGTATATGGAGTGGTTGAAGCAGCAGGAGCCGCAGGTTGCTTTTGATGCCAGCCGGTTAAAGACGCAGAGCGATTGGGTGGCGGCCGGAGAGCTAGTCTTCAACTCGCCGGTGTCGTTCGGGCCCGTGTTCTTCGGGGCGAACGAAGTGCGGAATCCGGCGTTCTACGAACAGACTGGGATGCCGGTGGCGAAAGACGGCACGATTCCGTTCGCCCGCTGGGTCATCCGCAAGAAGGGTGAAGTGGAACTCGGGTCGATGGGTTGCAACACCTGCCATACGCGGGTGATGCCGGATGGTTCGGTGGTACCCGGTGCGCAGGGGAACAACCCCGGCGACAGGCAGGGGGCTTGGATGCTTCGCAGGGCAGCGAAGGTCGTTCGGCCGGCGGAGATGTTGAAACGGGTTCGAGGCTTCGCCGTACAATTCGAGGTTCCAGGACAGACGGACGATCCCAACCGGCGAGCGCAAAACTTTTCGGTGGAAGATTTCATGGTGGCAGGCGAAGCGATTCCCGCCGGGGTGACGGCGCGAAGCCATACCAGCCTGGTGCTGCCGCCTCAGATTCCGGACATTATCGGCGTGCGGGAGCGGCGGTTTCTCGACCACACGGGTCTTGTCCGTCACAACAGTATCGGTGACCTGATGCGTTACTCCACGCTGGTTCAGGATGTGATTGGATTGGCTCGTTATGGCGAGCAGACCCCGCCGGCGGCGCCGCCCACTGGCTCCCGGTTCAGCGACGCGCAGCTTTATGCGTTGGCGATGTACATCTATTCGCTCCAGCCGCCGCCGAATCCGAATCCGTTCGACGCCTATGCCGCGCGCGGGAAGGAAGTTTTCGAGAAGGAACGCTGCGGGCGGTGCCACACGGCGCCCGCTTACACGAACAACAAGCTGATTCCGGTCGATGGGTTTGAACCGCCCGCAGATCATCGCGCGCGATTCGACGTTGCCACGCTGCGCGTTGGCACTGATCCGCGTTATGCATTGCAAACGAGGAAAGGGACCGGCTATTACAAGGTGCCGTCCTTGAAGGGCCTGTGGTACCGCGGTCCGCTGGAGCATCACGGCTCGGTGGCGACGCTCGAAGACTGGTTCGATCCCCGCCGCGTGAAGGAAGGCTACGTGCCAACCGGATATGCGGGCCCCGATGGGAAGACCCGAATGGTCCGTGGCCACGAGTTTGGACTGCGCCTCTCCGCCGGCGAGCGAAAGGCGTTAATCGCATTCCTGAAAACACTTTAGCGAGCGGCCATTTCGACGCCTTTGGTGGAGACGTAGTATTTGGCCAGCATGTTCGGTTTCTCCCAGGAGGGCAGCGCCTTGGGATCGCGCAGATAGGCGAAGAACTGGCGAGTCACTTCGGCGAAGTGGGCTTCATGGCCGACGCGCAGGCGAGCAGGAATCGTCAGACGAAATTCGCCGCCGATTTCCGCAAGGCCCACTCCTTCGAACTCAGTTTGCAGTTGACTGAGTTTCCCTTGAAGCGCCGTCTGTAGTTCGGCGCGCAGATCCGTGGAGTTGGGGACAACATAGATTTCCGGGCGAAATTGCTCGGCCTCGCCTTGGCGCACTTCGATGCTCGATTTCGTGCCACGGAATCGGGCGACGTAGGTGTCGCTGACGCCCGAAAGATCCCAGCGCACGTTCATTTGGATGTGGACACCGCGAATCGCGTAGGAGACGAAATTGTTGCCGTAGTACTCGAAGCCCGTATCCCGCGCGAGGCCGGTAACCTGCCTCCAATCTTGCGCGGTGAGCTTCGTTGGCCACCGCCGGGCATCCAGCATTTCGATATCGGTGCGGTAATCGAGCGCAATGTCCGGGAAGGCGATCCATTGCGCCAGATCGACCAGATGGGTTCCGACGTCGGAGAGCGCTTCGCCTTGTTCTTCAATGTCGAAGAAATCCACGGGCCGGAGCATGGGCACGCCTGCGACGGTTTTCAGAAGCCGGTGCATGCTGTCCATGTAGATTGCTGGTTCATCCGGAATACCGGGCACGATGGTTCCAAAGACCGCCGGCGCATTCACCAACTCACGATGCAGCATGGACGTGATTTCGTAACGCTCGGTCATGATGTCGTAGGCGATGAGGCCTTTGTCGTCGGCATCGTCCAAAGCCGCGGCCACGCGCGGAAGATCCTGCGAGCGAAGAATCCACGGTTTGTCGGCCAGGACGTGGAAGCCGTTGGCGACGGACTGCTCGATCCGTTCGATCTTTGCGCTGTTCCTCCCCGACAAGACGACCACGCTTCCCGCCGGCTGTTCCCGCAGCATGCGTTCGAGGGAGCCGGGGCCGGCGTGAATGTCCAACCGCCAGGTGGTGGGATCCTCGCCGCGGGTGTTGAAGCGGGCGACGCGAGCGAGGTGCTCGGTAAGATCCAAGCCGAGAGGCGCGTAGACGGTGACCAGGGGCGAGACGCCGGGATACATCTCTTTCTGGACGAGGGCGGCGTGAAAATGAGCGGGATCGAGGGTGATCAGTCGGATGTCTTCCATCGAAACCGATTGTGGCACAGGCCGTGCCCGGCACTTGACAAACACTATCTGAGTATACAATTCTATGCCTAGATACTCTATGCCTAGGGAAACTGGCGTTCCGACAGGAACATTAATCATGATGATTCTGCAGGTGTTGCGGCATGGACCTCTGCACGGGTATGCGGTGGCGCAGCGGATTCACACGCTGTCGAATGAGGAGTTGCGCGTGGAAGAGGGTTCGCTATACCCGGCGCTGCAGAAGCTGCTGCTGCAGGGATGGGTGAAGGCGGAGTGGACGGTTTCCGAAAGCGGGCGAAAAGTGCGGGAGTACCGGCTGTCGGCGGCGGGGCGAAAACAGTTGGACACCGAAGTGAGCGAGTACGAGAGAATGTCGGCGGCGGTACGCGCGGTGCTGAAGGGAGCGTCATGATCTGGCGGCGATTGCTATATTTCGTGCAGCGTCGGCGCTTGGAAAAGGAGCTGGCCGAAGAGATGGCGGAGCACCGGGCGATGATGGGCGCGCCGGCGGATTTCGGGAATGCGATGCGGCTGCGCGAAGAGGCCGGCGACGTTTGGGGATGGCGATGGCTCGACGAGATTGTCCAGGATCTGCGGCATGGCGTTCGTGTCTTTCGACGGACGCCGAGTTTCGCGTTGACGGCAATCGCGGTGCTCACGCTGGGGCTGGGAGTGAACCTGGGCCTATTTCAGATTTTGAATGCCGCATTGATGAGGGCGTCTAATCTACGGGATCCGGAGACGCTGGTGAAATTGGGCCAGATGGCGCGGGATAGGTCCTCCAGTGGGGTCACTTATCCGTTGACGCAATTCATTCAGGAACACAACGACGTACTGGCATCGGTGCTGGTGGTACAGCACCTGGGCGCGAGTTGGGGCGACGATCTCTCCCAACAGGTGCCGGCGGCCTTTGTTTCGTCGAACTTCTTCGATGAGCTGGGCGCGGGTGCGGTGCAAGGGCGGCTGCTTCATGACGGCGACCGGGAGCCGGCGGTGGTATTGAGTTACGAATTCTGGCAGACGCGCCTGGGAAGCGATCCGCGGATCGTTGGTTCGACCGTTCGGTTCAACGGCCGGCCGGCCGTGGTGGCGGGAGTCTTGACGGCCGGATTTTATGGGCCTCGGGGAAGCCGGACGCAGGTGTGGGCTCCGTTTGAGCATTTGGAATACTTCTATCCGGGTTCGCAGTTGAAGACGGAGTGGGGGCCAATGAGCGTCGAAATGTATGCGCGGCTGCGGCCGGGCGTTACGTTGACGAGTGCGCAGGAAGCCCTTCGAACGCCGATGGCGGAGGCGGCGCGACAGCATCCGGCGGCATTCGGCAAGGATCCGTGGCTGGCGTTGAGCTCGGGAGCAAGAAAATTCCGGAGAGACCGGGAGGACCGGGAGGCCACCACGGTAATCGGCCTGGTGACGGGACTTTGCCTGCTGGTATTAGCCGTAGCGTGCGCGAATCTCGCGAGCCTCATGGTGGCGCATGTGAACTCGCGAATCAAGGAGTTTCAAATGCGGGCTGCCTTGGGGGCGGGCCGGGCTCGCGTTTTGCGGCAGATTGTCACGGAGTGCGCCCTGTTGGTTACGGTGGGCCTAATATGCGGATGGTTCGCGGGCTACAGCGCCGCGAACTGGATTGCCAGGCAGACCGAAGCGCCCTTCGACGTCTCGCCAGTGCCCGATTTGCGATTGATGGCGGCCGCCTTTGGATTTGGCGCGGTGGCGCTGCTGGGAGTGGGGCTGCTACCGGCGTGGCGGGCGATTTCCAGTCGCCGGCTGGCCGGGGGCGGAATCAGCAAGAGCCGGATGCAAAGGATCTTAATCGGCGTACAGGTACTAGGCAGTTGCGTGCTGTTGCTGGTGGCGGGGATGGCCGTGCGGAAGCTGCAATCGGTGGCTTCGGCGAACGTGGGTTTCGAAATGGACAACATCGCGGTCATGCGGGTGGAGTTGGGCCGGTACGGACTGGCGCCGGAAGGGGCCGGCGCCTATTGGCGCGCGCTTCGCGATGCGGCCGCGGCCGACCCGCGAGTACGCGGCGTAGCGCTGTCGACGTACGCACCGATGGGTAGTTCATCGGCGCAAAGCGATTTCAGGGACACGCCCGGCTTACGTGTAACAACGATGACCGTAGACCCGAATTTCCATGCGTTGATGCAGATCCCGATTCTCGCGGGGCGCCCCTTGCAGCCGGGGGATACGCGGGAGAGCGCGATTGTCATCAGCCGCCGGCTGGCCGAGCGGATGTACGGCGGGACAGATGTTGTGGGCCAGAGCTTTCCCAAGAGTGGGGATGGAAAGCGGGCAACGATTGTGGGCATCGCCGCCGACGCACGGCTTATTCGGATTACCGCGAGCAATATGGCGGAGTCCTATTCTCCGATGGAGCCCAGTGATTTGCCCGCCGCGATTCTCCTGGCGCGGGTGGAATCGGGTCAGATTGACGCACTGCGCGCGGTGGCGCAGCGCGTCAATCCGGCAATTACGCCGGCGGTCCGGTGGATGAAGGACGATTTCGAGAAGAAGCTGATGGAACCGCGTATGATGAGCGCGGGCGCCGCGTTCATGGGCGGCCTGGCGCTGACGCTGATCTGCATTGGGATATTCGGGCTGGTGGCCTACACTGTGCTGCTGCGTACTAAGGAGATCGGAATCAGGCTGGCGTTGGGCGCCGGGCGCGAATCGGTTCTGTGGCTGGTATTGGGCGGGCTGGCGGTTCCAGTGGCGGTGGGCGGGTTGCTTGGCGCGGCGCTGGTACTGGTGGGATTGGCGAAGCCGCTGGCCGGAGCGCCGCTCTTCATGGATTCGTCCGACCCGTACGCGATCGCGGCCTCATTGGCGGCTCTTGGCGTGGCGGGCCTTTTGGCGAGCTACCTGCCGGCGATTCGTGCGCTAAGGATAGACGCGGCCGCTGCGTTGCGCGAAGAGTAGCCGTTTGCGCTACTAAAGATTAAAGATTCCCGATCCGGACCGATATGGCTGGTAGGAGTGCGGGCATTGTAACGCCATGACTGCTACCAACAGCCTTTCCGAATCGCCAGCGACGACGATCGCGCCGGTCCTGGGTGATGACCCTGATGGACTACCGGCCGTGCTCTGCATTGACCGGGATCCGAGCGTCCTGGAAGCGCTTCGCCGGAGCGATGGCAATAAGTTTCGCGTGAGAATGGCGGGCGGTCCGGGGGAAGCGTTGGACCTGATTCGCCAAAACGGGCCGTTCGCCGTTGTCCTTACGGATTATCAGATGGCAGGAATGGACGGGGTTCGCTTCCTTTCCCGGGCGAGGGCAATCGCGCCGGACACAGTTCGCATTCTGTTGACGAGTCATGCCGATGTTGGAATGGCAATGGCGGCGGTCAACCAAGGGAATGTTTTCCGGTTTCTGATGAAGCCTTGCGCGCCGGTGGTGCTGGAAAAAGTGCTGCTCATCGGAATTGAGCATTATCGCCGTGTTCTGGACGAACGCGAGTTACTGAACCAGGCACTGCTGGGCTGCGTGCAAGTGCTGGTTGAGCTGCTGAGCACCGTGCAGCCGGAGGCCTTTCGAAGGTCCGCCCGATTGCGGCGGTACGCTAAGCAGATCGCCTTGAAGGCAGGCCTGGCGAAGGTCTGGCAGTTTGAGGCCGCGGCAATGCTCTGCCATATCGGATGGGTGACATTGCCGCCTGAGCAGCTAGCAAAGGTGGCCGCCGAATCCTTGTCGGAGGACGACCACCAACTGCTGGCGGCGAACATGGCAACCGCGGCGAGGATGCTCGAACGGATTCCGCGCCTCGATCTGGTGGCGCAGATGATCGAACGGCAGCACCTTCGCTTTGCGGATCTGCCCGAAGGGTTAACTCTGCAGTCGGCTGATTTGGGGACAGCCGGCGCGCAGTTGCTGAAGATCGTTACGGAATATGACCGGCTGCGCCGCCGGGAAATAAGCCACGAAGACGCGCTCCATCGGATGCGGCAGGAGACGGGGACGTACATGCCGGAAATCCTGGAGGCGATGTCGCAGGTTAGCGGGCTGAAGGCGCGGGAAGTGATTGAGTCGGTGCCGTTGGTCTCGCTTGCTCCGGGAATGTTTCTGGAAGAAGACCTGCGCAGCAAGTCGGGAATCCTGCTGCTGGGCTATGGCCAGGAAGTGACGGCGAGCTTTGTCGAACGGCTGATGGAGCGGAGTTATGGATTAGACAACGAGCACCTCTGCAAGGTTCGCCTTCTGAAAGGGGAAGACGATTGAATCTGTCGTAACCGCTTCCAGAAACGCTTCATCGTGGGAGACGGCCAGGAGCGTTCCCGGCCACTGACGGAGCGTTTCGATAAGGGCGGCGCGGGCCTCGATTTCCAGGTGGTTAGTGGGTTCGTCGAGAAGGAGCAGGTTGGCGCCCGAAACCAGTACCTGGGCGAGGGCCGTCTTGGCACGTTCGCCTAAACTGAGTTGGGCGATGGGAACATTGGCGTATTCCCGAGGCAGCTTCAAGCACGCGAGTATAGTCCGGATCCAAGTGACGTCCGAACAATGGTGGAGGCAGGCTTCCAACGACGTCTCCCTCGGGTCGAGCGTTTCCGCTTCCTGCGCGAAGTAGCCGATTCGCACATCGTGGCCGACGTTGACGGTGCCTTGTGACGGGAGGATCTCTCCGCGAATGGCGCGGAGAAGCGTCGTCTTACCCGATCCGTTTGGGCCGCGAACGGCCCAACGCTCGCCGCGCCTGATGGTGAGGCTCAAGGAGTCGATTGTCGGGTTGCGCCCATAGCCGGCGGTGAGCCTATCGAAAACGATGGGTGGGTCGGCGGAGCGTGTGTAGTTCCGGAAATCGAGAGTCGGGATGGACTGTTCTTCCCACGGCTTGGCGTGCCGTGATTCCGGGGGCAGACGCTCGCGCAAGAGCCGGGCGGTACGGGCGATCTTGGCGGCTTTATGGCCATAAAAGGCTCGGGCCGCCCCGCCGCCCGGCGGCGTAACGGCCACTTTGACGGCGAGTGTGCTTCTTTGCTGGGCTGCACGTTCGAACGCGGCGAGCTGGCGCTGCTCCATTTCGTAGGCGGCCCAATCGGCGCGGTGTGCCGCGGCGGAATCGGCCTGGAACGCCTGGTAACCGCCCGGGAATTCGCGGAATTTACCCCGGCGTAGCTCGAACATTCTTGTTGCCACAGCGTCCAGGAATGCTTCCTCATGAGACACGAAAAGGCAGGTTCGTTTGTGGCGAAGCAGGAACTGTTCCAGCCAGGCGCGGGCCTTCGCGTCGAGATGATTCGTCGGCTCGTCGAGGAGCAACAAATCAGCCGGCGCGGCAAGGGCGCGTGCGAGCAAAGCGCGACTCCGCTGTCCGGCCGACAGTTGGGCGAGAGGGGTGTAGAAGGCCTCCGTACCGAATCCAAGCCCGCGAAGTATGGGCTCGACATCCTCGGGCCATTCGCAAATCTCTCCGTCGCGTGGAAGGCTCTGGGAGAAGGTAGCAATGGCCAAGCCGCGCCGCGCGGTGACCAGGCCGCCGTCGGGCGTCAACTCTCCGGTAAGTATGCGGAGCAAGGAAGTCTTTCCTGCTCCGTTGGGGCCGGCAAGTCCGATCCGGTCCCCGGGATTAATCTCGAAATTCACCGCGTGAAACAGCGGCTGCTCCTGCGCGAATCGAAGCGCAAGGCCACGGGCCTGCAATAAAGACATATCTCAAGTCCTGACCCCATTCGGGGCGTTGGTCTAAGGGGGCGAGATTGTCGATTAGAGACGCATTTATTGCGCGGAGGCCGCGCAGCACCAGCATAGCAAAATGCGATAATGATCGGCCATGACACCTACTCGGCGCGACCTTTTCAAATCAGTCATGGCCGTTCCGGCAAGCTGGACCGCTTTTGCCGCCGGCCTGGCGGCGGCCACACCGGGAGACGAAGCCTATTGGCGGATGGTGCAGCGGCAGTTTCCGCTGGAGGATAAGCTGATCTATCTGAACGCGGCCAACGTATGTCCCGCGTCGCGGCCCGTGATGGACCGCCACATCGAATATCTGCGCGATTTTCATGCGAACCCGTCGTTTCAGAACCGGGACAAGTACGTTGAGATGCGGGAATCGCTCCGAGGCAAGGCGGCGGGGATGCTGCGCGTTTCGGCGGACGAGATTGCCGTTACGCGGAATACCAGCGAAGGCAGCAACATCGTCGTAAAGGGCATAGATTTAAAGCCGGGCGATGAGATTATCATCACGGAGCACAATCACCCATCGAACAACGACTCCTGGAAAGTGCGGTCCAAAAGAGACGGGTTGGTTGTGAAGTCCGTTGCGACACCGGTTCCCGCGCGGAGTGCGGAAGAACTGCTCGGCGGCATCGAAGGGGCAATCACGGCGCGGACGCGCGTCATCGCAATTACCCATCTGACGTCGACAACAGGCGTGCTGTACCCGGCGCGGGAAATTGCGGCACTGGCGAAACGGCGTGGGATTTGGATGCATCTCGATGGGGCGCAATCGTTCGGTGCCTTGGATGTGGACCTGTCGTCCATCGGCTGCGACTCCTATTCGACGAGCGCCCATAAATGGCTGATGGGACCGCTGGAGGCGGGCCTGCTGTACGTGCGAGCGGGACGAATACCGGAGCTGTGGCCGTCGATTGTCACGGCGGGATGGGCGGATAACTTGAAGGGCGCGCGAAAACTGGAGGTGCTCGGGCAGCGTGACGATCCGCGGGTGGTTGCCTTGGAAGCGTCGTTGGACTTCGTGAATCTGATCGGGATGGCGAATGTCGAGGCGAGAATGCGCGCATTGGCCGGGCGCGCAAAGGCCGGCTTGGCGGCGATTCCTTCGGTGGAGTTGAAGACCAACGCGCAGCCGGAACTTTCCGGCGGCGTAGTGAAGTTCAAACTGCGGAAGGTTGCCACGAAGCAGGCCTACGATGTGCTGTGGCAGCGTCACCGGCTGGCCACCTCTTCGACAGCGTTGGGAGATAGCGAGGGAATTCGATTCTCACCGCATATCTACAATACGTTTGACCAGATCGACCGGGCGGTCGCCGCGGTGAAGGAGTTGGCGGGTAGTTAAAGGGCCAAAGTCTCGGCGAGTCGCAGGACGATTTGCGGAATGCGGACGATGTGCTCCGGCTGGGTGCGAAAATTGACGATGCAGGCGCGGAGCGCGAACCGTCCATCGACGATCGCGTTGGAGAGGAACAACTCCCCGGAACGTTGAATTCTGTCGAGCAGGCGTTTGTTGAGATCGTCGAGATCGGTGGCGCCCGCCGGAACGTAGCGAAAAGTTGTAATGGACAGTCCGATAGTCAGCGGTTCCAGCGCGGGGTAACGCCTGATCTCTTCGAAGAGCTGGCGTGCCAGGGCGATGTCTCCGGCGATGGTTTGAATTAACCCCTGGCGGCCGGCCGCGCGCAGGCCCATCCACACTTTTAGCGCACGTAAGCCGCGGGAATTTTGAGGGCCGAGCTGGTAGTAGTTCAAAGCTCCTTCGAAGCGATAATAGTCCGGGGAGTAATCGAAAGTGTCGGGGAGATGTTGCGGATTGCGGACGAGCGCGCACCCGGCTTCAACCGGAGTGTAGAACCATTTGTGTGGATCGACGGCGAGCGAATCGGCCAGGTGCAGGGCCTTCAGATCCGGATCGGCATCGGGCAGCGCGGCGGCAGGTGCGCCGTAGGCGCCGTCGATGTGCAGCCAGAGGTCTTGCTTTTTCGCGATCTCGGAAAGCTCGACAATGGGATCCACCGCGCCGGTGCTGACGGTGCCTGCCGACCCGACGATCAGGAATGGCTGCAGGCCGGCGGCCCGGTCCTCTTCGATTTGGCGCAAGAGTTGGGATACATCCATCCGGTGTTGAGCGTCGGTGGGGATCCAGCGAATCGCATTTGTGCCAAGGCCAAAGAAGTCGGCCGCCTTCTGCACCCACGTGTGCGTCTCGCTGGAGGCGTAGGCGATGAGCTTTGCGGCTTGGGCGCCCTCCTCGCGAATGGCGCGGCAAGCCCGCGTGCGGGCGGCGAGGAATCCGATGAAATTGGCCGTGTTGCCGCCGCTGACCAGGATGCCGCCGCAACCCGGCGGGTAGCCCAGAAACTCGGCGATCCATTGAATCGTTTGGATCTCGATCTCGGTGCCGATGGGGCCCAGAATCCAAGCGCCTATGTTGGCGTTGACCGCGGAGGCCATGAAATCGGCCAATGCGCCAATGGGAGCCGCGGACGTAAGCACGTAGCCGGCAAAGAGCGGATGGCCATTGTGAAGCGAGTGATCAGCCAGCAGCCGCCATGCGTCCTGTGCAATGGCTTCATTGGACTCCGGATGCTCGGGCAACCCGGCATTCCCGAGCACGGCGCGGACCTGTTCAGGCGTTTCTCCCGGAGTCACTTTGCCGTCGGGAAGCGCCCGGTAGTAGTCGGCGATCCGGTCGACAAGCTCGTGACCGAGAGAGCGGAACTCCTCCGGATCCATGTCGAGGATCGATCGGCGGTTCATATCCGATGGAAGCCTTTGAGGATGTCGCGCGTCGAGTAGCGCAGCGCGATCGGCCGGCCGTGCGGACAGTTGGTGGGATGTTCGCAGCGGGCGAGTTCGGCAAGCAGCCATTCCATCTTCTGCTGGTCGAGCCGCATGTTGATCTTGATGGCCGCGCGGCAGGCGATAGTGGCGCAGACGTTGCGGCGAACTTCGTCGAGCGAAGCGCCGCGGAGTTCGCGTTCGGATGTCTCCAGGATCTCGAAGACTATTTTTTCGATGTCGCCCGGTTTGACGGCGGCCGGGGCGGCGGAGATCGCAATGGTGCGGTTGCCGAAGGGTTCGCTGTCGAAACCGCTGGCCCGCAACTCATCCGCAATCTGCGCGTATTCGATCTGCTGCCCGGCGGTCAGTTCGATAACCATGGGCATCAGCAACGCCTGCTGCTCGACGCGTCCGGCGGCGCGCTGGCGCAGCACCTGTTCGAAGAGGATACGCTCGTGGGCGACGTGTTGATCGATAATCCAGAGGCCGTCGCGGCCCGCGGCGAGGATGAAGCTTTCGTGGAGTTGCCCGAGCGGGCGGAGATCTTTGAGGATGTCGAGCGATTGAACGGCATCGAGCACAACGCCATCGGGAAGTCCGCCGTGTGTGTCGGGGATGCGGGTTTTTACGGTGGCTGGCGTGGCGGCATCGGCTTGCGGTCGGGGTGCGTCGGTGAACTCAAAGCGCGGTGCGGGCGCCGGCGGCTGGCGAAGATTGAAGCTGGGGAGGTCGCCGGCATTGGCGCCGAGAGTGTCGTCGGGCGGGATGACCTGGCGGATGGCGGCGTTTTCCAATTGCTGGGAGAACTCGCTATACGGCAGGCGGGCTGCCGGTTGCGGAGGCACGGTGAGCGGCAGAGAGGAGAGCGGGCGGCTCTGCATGATGGAGCCGCGTATGGCGTCGCGCACATAGTCGTGCACCCAACTGCCGTGCCGGAAACGGACTTCGGTTTTCGACGGGTGGACGTTCACATCGACTTCCTCGGCGTCGCAATCGAGGAAGAGCAGTGCGAAGGGGAAAGCGCCCGGCGGCATCAGGTTGTGATACGCCGCCTGCAGTGCGTGGAGCAGCAGCTTGTCGCGAATCAGCCGGCCGTTGACGAACAGGTAGATGGAGTTGCGGTTGTACTTCTGCACCTGCGGCATGGAGACGAATCCGCGCAGCAGGAAGACGCGGGTTCGCTCTTCATCGGGCAATCCCTGCGGCGGATCGGGTAGCAGGAACTCCTTTTCGTGCTCGCCGATGTCGAGCAGATCGTCGAGCGTGTGACTGCCGAAAACCTGGAAGACGCGCTCACGCAGCGTGGCGACGGGCGTCACATGCAGGAGTTCGCGATTGTCATGCCGCAGTTCGAAGGTTTTGTCGGGATGGGCCAGCGAATAGTGCGTGACGAGCGAGGCGATGTGGGCAAGTTCGGTCTGGTCGGACCGGAGGAACTTCTTGCGCGCGGGGACGTTGAAGAAGAGGTCGCGGACCGTGATAACGGTGCCATTGGCCAACGCCGCCTCGTCGCAGCGAATCATCTTACCGCCGTGAATCTCGACCCGCGTGCCGGTGGATTCTTCCGGAGCATGCGATTCCAGCGTCAAGCGTGAAACGCTGGCGATGGAAGGCAGCGCTTCTCCGCGGAAACCGAGCGTGGAAATAGAAAAAAGGTCCTTCACGCTGGCGAGCTTCGAGGTAGCGTGCCGTTCGAAGGCAAGCATGGCGTCGTCGCGCAGCATGCCGCAGCCGTTGTCAGTTATCCGCAGCAACCGCCGTCCTCCGGATTCGGCCTCAATGGAAATAGACGTCGCACCGGCGTCCAGCGAATTTTCGAGTAATTCCTTGATTACTGACGCAGGACGTTCGACAACCTCGCCCGCCGCGATCTGATTAGCAACTGCGTCCGGCAGGACGCGAATTCGACCCATTCCCTTCAAGTCTAGTGGCCCAAGGCGCGATTGTCACAGGAATGATAAAATTGCCAGCAATGAGAAAGTTAAACTTATCAGCCTTGCTGCTGATTTCACTCGCTTTACCTTTGCTAAACGCTCAGAATTTCGCAACCGTCACCGGGTCCGTGACCGATAAGACGGGGGCCATGGCGGCTGCCACTAAGGTAGTTGCAACCAACCTCGATACCCAAGTCGCCAGGGAAACCAATACCGACGACGGCGGAAATTATACGATTCCGCTGCTACCGCCCGGACGTTATAAATTGACCGCATCCAAGACCGGCTTCCGCCAGGTCGTGCAGGATAACATAACCCTCGAAGTGAACCAGACCGCCCGCCTGGACTTCCAACTCGAAGTCGGGCAGGTAACCGAAACGGTCGAAGTGAAAGCTTCCGGACCGATGTTGGAGAGTGACAACTCCGCCATTGGCCAGGTAATTGAACAGAAAGCGGTGGCCGAACTACCGCTGAATGGCCGCAATTTCGTGCAGTTGGCGACGCTTGGACCGGGTGTTACCGGCGTTGGATTCGGCGCCAAGGGCACCATCATGAGCGGCACCCGGCCCGACGATCTCCGCCCGGGCAGCGAAATCTTCGCTAACGGAAACCGCGAAGGGTCGAACAACTTCCTGTACGACGGAATCGACAACAACGAACGGCTGACTCTCTCGATCGTGCTGCGGCCGTCCGTGGAAGCCGTTCGCGAGTTCAAGATCCAGACCAGCATGTTTACGGCCGATCAAGGGCGCAACTCCGGCGCGACGGTCAACGTGATTTCCAAATCCGGTTCCAACGAATGGCACGGGAGTGCCTATGACTTTTTGCGCAATGATAAGACCGATGCCAGGAACTTCTTCCTGCCCAACAAACCCACGCTGCGCCAGAACCAGTTCGGCGGCAGCTTCGGGGGCAGGATTATCCGCGACAAGCTGTTCTTCTTCACCAACTACGAAGGCTACCGGCGCGCGCAGGAGCGTGCATTCGTCAACACCGTTCCGACCGCGGATATCCGTGCGGGTAACTTCAGCGCCGTTCGCGATGTTTACGATCCGTCGACGCTGCGGACCGCACCGGGAACCGCCAGCGGTTTCACGCGCGATCCCTTTCCAGGCCGTACAATTCCGGCCAACCGGTTTGACGGTGTTACGTCGCGTTTGATCCAGGCGTATCCGCTGCCGACGCGGGCTGGACTGGTGAATAACCACACCAGTTCGCCAAAGGAACAGCAGCGATGGAACCAGGTGGATGGACGCGCCGACTGGAACCTCAACGAGCGAAACAACATCTTCGCTCGCTATTCGCAACAGAATACGGTCTCCACGCGGCCGTCTACGTTCGTCAACCGGACCATTCCCGGCATGGAAGGAACGTTCGGCCTTGGCAACGAGGATACATTTGCCGGCGATTCTTCGCTGAAGGCATTCCACAGCATGATTAACTGGGTCCGCACTTGGACGCCGACGTTCATCATGGAAGCAAAAATGGGCTTCAACCGGTTCGACCTGGTCTTCCTCCAGGAGGGTGCGGCGCCGGGCGCGAAGCTGGGCGAAAAGCTCGGCGTAAAGGGTTCCAATCAAGGACCAAACTCAGATGGCCTTCCGATCTTCAGCCCCGCCGGATATTCCGGCATTGGTCAGACACGGTCGCTTCCCATCATCCGCTTCGAAGATACGTACAACCCCGCGTTTGCGTTTACGAATCTCCGCGGCAAGCACACCCTGAAGTTCGGCACGGACTTCCGGCAGCGCCGGCTGACGCAGTATCAGACCAACCGTGGCAATGGGCGCTTCAACTTCGACCGTTCCTTCACCAACGATCCCAACAACGCGGGCGGAACCGGCGATGCGATGGCCGGTCTGCTACTTGGCACGGCCGGGTTTATTGAACAGGATTTCACTCTGTTCGAGCCCCGGATCATTCAGTGGGAATGGAACTTCTACGTGCAGGACGACTGGAAGGTGACCGACAAGCTGTCGCTAAACCTCGGCCTCCGGTACGAACTGGACACTCCGACGCGCGAGTTGAACAACAAGTGGACCAACTTCGATGTTGTGACGGGCAAACTGTTGATCGCCGGCTACAACACCGACGAAGCGACGGGCGTTCAGATGGACCGCAACAACTTTGCACCGCGCGTTGGCTTCGCCTATCGCGTTAGCAAAGGGACGGTACTTCGAGGCGGCGCCGGCATCTTCTTCAATCCGGCGGGCAGCGAAGCGTTGCTGATGCGCCGCCACAGGCAGTTGCCGTTTGGCCCCATCAACACGGTGGATATCAATCAGTTCTCTGCCACGCCTCGCCGCGTGAGCGACGGCTTCCCGCCGATTCCGAATCTCGACCCGGCCGTCGTCGCCAACAATCCCGTTGGCAGCCTTCTGTCGGTGAATCCGAGCTTCCGTTCCGGCTACGCTGAACAGTTCAATATGCAGTTGCAGCAGCAGTTGCCGAAGGATCTGGTCTTCAAAATCGGCTACGTCGCCAATCTGGGCCGCCGGCTGGAAAATATCTTCGAATACAACCAGCCCGTGCCTGGACCGGAAGCCCCGGCCCTTCGCCGGCCGCTTCGCTTCGTCGCCCCGAATGTGATCAGCGCGCAGTATCAGGTTTCCGACGGCTTGTCGGCCTACCACTCGTTGCAAACCACGCTCGAACGCCGTTTCGCCAACGGTATTGGGTTCCTAACCGCCTATACCTGGGCTCACTCGCATGACTGGATCGCCAATCAGTTCGGCAGCGCCGACAACGGCCCGCTGCCGCAGGATATCCGGAACCGCCGCGCCGACCGCGGCAATTCCGGTTTCGATCAGCGGCACCGTCTGGTCCACAGCATGAACTACGAGCTCCCGTTCGGCAAAGGCCGCAAGTTCGCCTCGTCGAACACGCTGGCCGACATCATCATCGGGGGATGGGATACGAACCTGATCATGACTCTCCAGAGCGGCCTGCCGTTTACGCCGGTGCTGGCGACGTCTGTCTCCAATGCGGGCGGCAGCCGTCCGGACCGGTACAAGTCCGGCGCTATCGACAATCCGACGATCGCCAAATGGTACGACACGTCGTTCGGCACTACCGCTTCCGGTGCTGCCTGGGGCAATCCGACCATCTACACGTTTGGTAATGGCGGGCGCAACATCCTCACCGGCCCTGGCCGCGTGAACTTCGATTTCTCGGTGTTCAAGAATTTCGCCTTGACCGAACGGTTCAAGCTACAATTCCGCACCGAGTTCTTCAACCTGTTTAACCACGCGCAGTTCGATCTGCCGAATACCGCCATCGGCAGCCCCTCTGCCGGTATTATTTCCGGCATCGTTGGGACGCCGCGGCAGGTTCAGTTCGCGCTGCGTTTGTCGTTCTAACGGCAATCAACCCATCAACCAAACGGCCCGGAGGAGCAGCCGCTCCTTTCGGGCCGTTTGCTTTTTTGCTTGACGGATTTGTCATTACATCTTATTCTCGATATGAAATATCGACTATTAAAGACCACGCACTCTATGCCTGTCCTCGGATGCGCGGCTTTCGCTGTTGTTGTTGCGCCTAGATAGCTTTTACTCGCCCGCGAGTCGCGGGAAGACGCACCAATATTTCTTCTGAGGAAAAATCATCATGTTTCATTCGGTCACGAGCCGCGTGCGCGGACTCGTCTATTCATTTGTTCTATTCGGGGTCGGACTCCCGGGGCAGCAGACTGCCACGCTCTCGGGCCTTATTACTGACCCTTCCGCGGGGGCGGTCCGGGACGCCGAAGTCAAAATCATTAATGCGCAGACTGGGGAAGCCTACACGAAGCGAACCGCAGCCGATGGCGCGTACACAGTGCCGTTGGTGAAGCCGGGACAGTATGAGGTTTTGGTGGCGGCACAAGGCTTCAAACAGTCCCGGCGTTCCGGCTTGCAGCTTGTGACGGGAACATCCGTAAGGCTCGATTTGCAGTTGGAAATCGGTGCGGTGACGGACAGTGTGACCGTGGCGGCGGACGCTCCGCTGCTGAATACGGAGACTTCATCGCTGGGCTCCGTGGTTCGGAATGACACGATTGCGAATATGCCGCTGGCGGGCCGGCGAGCGGCGCAATTGGTGCGGTTGAACGGCTTTGTGGTGCAGAACGGAACGGGGTCGTCATTCGCGATCGCCGGCGGTCGCGGGGATAACGCGATGTGGACCATCGACGGCGGGAACGCGCAGAATATCCTGCTGGGCGTCGCGACGCTCAACTACGATCCGCCGGTGGAATCGCTGGAAGAGTTCAACGTGGAAGTGGCCAACTACAAGGCTGAACTCGGCCGCAGCGGCGGCGGTTATGTGCAGATGACGACGCGGTCCGGGACGAATCAATTTCATGGTTCGGCTTATGAATTTCTGCGGAATGACGCCCTGGACGCACGGAACTTCTTCGCCGCCGGCAAGCCGGTTCTTCGGTACAACCAATTCGGCGCCAGCATTGGCGGACCGATCCGGAAGGACAAGACGTTCTTCTTCTTCAACTACGAAGGCATTCGCGACAACCGGCAGAGTACCCTGCTTGCCAGCGTTCCCACGCCTGCGGAGATCTCCGGGAATTTTTCGAGCAATTCGGCGGTTGTGCGCGACCCGCTGACCAACACGCCGTTTCCCGGTAATATCATTCCGCCGAACCGGCAGGACCCGGTCGGCGCCGCGATTGCCAAACTGTACCCCGTGCCCAACGTCGATGGCGCCCGCAGCCGGAACTTGAATTTCCGGGCAAACCAGCCGGTTCTGAATCCCTCCAATTCGTTCGTAACGCGCATCGACCACACATTCTCCGAACGCGACCGGATCTATGGACGTTTGCTTACCAATACCTCCTCCACGGATAACGCTCCTGTCTATCCGACGTCCGGCGTTGATCCCTACCACTCGACCAGTGAGGGAAGCTACTACAGTTGGTCAGGAACTTGGCAGCACAGCCTTTCGCCAACCACGATCATGGAAAGCCGCTACTCCTACGACCGCCGCAAGAACATTAATCAGTCCGGCGGTACTGACTTGAACCTAGCCAAACAGTACGGAATTCTGGGAACCAACGATCGTTTCTTTCCACAGATTTCGTTGACCGGGCTCACCGGATTCGGCGTGGGGAATCACGAACGGTTGCAGGTGCCCATTCGCGGTGACCACATCACCAGCAATGTGACGAAAAGCGCCGGAAAGCATACATGGAAATTTGGTGGTGAGTTCCGCCGCTCCTCCAATGACGATGTTTGGAGCGGTTCGGCGGGTGGCGTATTTGCCTTTAACAACACGGCAACCAACGACTCGCTGGCCGCGCTGCTCACCGGCTGGGCCGCCAGCGGATCGCGGGCCGAGGCCCCGCTGATCCGCAGCCGGGCGAATGCGCTGGGTTTCTTCATTCAGGACGATTGGAAAGTGACGCCGCGGCTGACGATCAACGCCGGACTCCGGTGGGATCTTGATACGCCGCGATGGGAATCGGTGGACAACCGGCAGAACTCCTTTGACCGGAACGCCACTAATCCGGTATCCGGGACGCCCGGCGTGCTGACCTGGTCAGGACGGAACGGACTGAGCCAATACGCGCACAACTTCGACAAGAACAACTTCGGCCCGCGTCTGGGATTCTCCTACCGGTTTTCGGATCAATGGATCATTCGCGGCGGCGGCGGCACTCTGTTCATCGGCCAGTACGATCAAGCGACGCCCATCGTCGCGAACATCGGGTTCGGCGTTCGCGGCGATTTCGTCTCGCCCGACGGGGGACGGACCGCGGCCTTCCAATTACGCAATGGGTTGCCGTACATCGCTCCGCTGACCGAGGACAGTCTGGTGCCCGGGTTCGGTGCGGTGAAGGTTGGCCAGTCGCCGACGTTGGCGGTGGAGTTCTTTGAGCCCTCGGGCCGAGCCGTCCCATATTTGAACACGTTCAATTTTAACGTCCAGAGGCAACTTCCGTTCCAGACTGTTTTGGAGCTTGCCTACCTCGGTTCGCTGGGCCACAAGTTGGGCGCGCCAACGTCGCGATCCATCAACCAAGTTCCGCAATCGCTAATCGGCACCAACAGCAATTCGCAAGTTCTGCGGCCGTTCCCGCAGTATTCCGACGTACGGGTGATCTCGGCGGCGATCGGGAATTCGAACTATCACGGCTTGAACGTCCGGCTGGAGAAGCGAGCCTCGCGGGGCCTTCATTTCGGCATCAATTACACGTGGTCGAAGGCGATTGACGATGTTCGCGCGCGGAACGAACTGGGCGGTAACGCCGGCGACAACGCTTTCGGGAATCAATACGACCGTGCCGCCGACCGGGGCCTTTCCGGGAACAACATCGGGCATCGCTTCATCAGCAATGCCACTTGGGCGATTCCGTCGCCGGGCGGCCAGGGGCTGTTGCGGCAGGCATTTGGCGGCTGGTCGACGTCGTTGCTCTTTGAAGCCCGGAGCGGGGCTCCATTCGGCGTAATTGAGAACAATGGGGCGGGCATTTATCCGACCGCGGCCGCGGTTAGATCGAACGTAGTCGCTCCGTATCAAGTGAACCCGAACTGGCGGAGCAACGTGTTGACGGAGCCGTTCTTCAGCACGGCGGGCTTCGCGGCGCCGGCGGTGAACACCTTTGGCAACGCGGGGCGGACGGTGGCCAGCGGACCGGGAGCCATTATTTCCGATCTTTCACTGCTGAAGGACTTTCGGATCGCCGAAAGGCACCGGCTGCAGTTCCGCGCCGAGTCGCTGAATTTCATCAACCATGCGAACTTCGCGCTGCCCAATCAGCAGCGGGGCAACGCAAATTTTGGACGAATCAGCAGCCTGATTGGGGGCAACCAAGCGCGGATCATCCAACTCGGACTGCACTATAAGTTCTGAGTGATAGAGTAGCGGGTATGTTGCGACGAGTGTTGTTTCATACCCTTCTGCCCACCGTGCTGATGGCCGCGGATTTTGAAATCAAGGACGAAGCGGAGTTCAAAAAGCTGTTTGCGCCGGACGCTAAATTGCAGCGTCTGGCGACGGACATGCAGTTTGTGGAAGGGCCGGTTTGGATGCCGGGCGGGTTTCTGGTTTTCAGCGATATTCCCGCTAATGAATTGAAACGCTGGGATATGGCGGGGGGGTTGAAAACCTTTCGCAAACCGAGCAACAACGCCAATGGCAATACGCTCGATAAAGCCGGAAGGCTGGTGACGGCCGAGCACGGCGCGCACCGAATCTCGCGGACAGGGGCCGATGGAACGGCCGAGACTTTGGTCGAGAAGTTCGAGGGAAAAAACCTGAACTCGCCCAATGATGTGGTCGTCAAGAGCGATGGCTCAATGTGGTTCACCGACCCCGATTATGGGCTTTCCGGACGAACCAAGGAGCAGGCAGGGAACTACGTCTTTCGCTTCGATCCAGCGTCGAAATCGCTGACGCCGGTGGTGAAGGACTTCGATAAACCAAATGGCCTTTGCTTCTCGCCGGATGAGTCAAAGTTGTATGTCGCTGATTCCGGGAAGCCGCGCCATATTCGTGTGTTCACTGTTGCCAAAGATGGCTCTGTGACAGGTGGGAATGAGTTCGCAAAGATCGACAAGGGTGGTCCGGATGGGATTCGCTGCGACGCGAATGGGCGAGTCTGGTCGAGTTCCGGTGATGGCGCGCAGATCTTTGCGGCCGACGGCCATTTGATCGCACGCATTCTGCTGCCGGAAGGAGCGGCGAACCTGACCTTTGGCGGCAAAGACGGGAAGACTCTTTTCCTGACGGCGCGGAAGTCCCTGTACTCGGTGCCCACAAAGGTGCGGGCGGCGAAGCGGAGATGAAGTTTCTTAGCCTGTTCTGCATTTCGCTTGCGTCGCTATTCGCGCAGGCGGAGAAGCTATTGGGCGATCCGTTCGCGCTGGCGGCGCCTACGGAATTGGCATTGGCGCCGGGCCGCACCAGCACGATATTTGCCGGCGTGAAAGGGCAGTCGCAGTTCAATCTTCATTCCTATTTGGCGCATTTCGATGGGCGCTTCTTTGCCATGTGGTCCTCGGCGGCGGCGCGGGAAGAGGACCCGGATCAACAGATCCTCTTTTCGACAAGTCGTGACGGGCACGCGTGGAGTGCCGCCCGAACGCTGGCTCCCGATCCCGATGGCGCGAAGGGTCCGAAGCGCTGGATTGCTCGTGGATTGTTCGTAAGGGATAAGCGGTTGTATGCGTTGGGCGCGCGGATTTCCAGCGCCAACTACGGACAGCGTGGGAAGGCCGTCGTCTGGCAGGATCTGGAGCTGGTGTGGTTTGAATGGAATGGTTCGGCGTGGGCGGATAAGGGTGTGTTTGCGCCGAACTGCATGAACAACTTCCCGCCGGAGTTGTTGGGCGGCCGCCTGTTCATGCCGTGCCGGGATGCCAACATGGAGTTGTTCTCGGCTTTCGCCGATCCCGCCAAACCCACGGAATGGAAGTACGAGCGATTAGCCGCGCCCGCGCCGTTCGAAAGGCTTGACGAGCCGAGTTGGTTCATTGGCGTCGACGGCGTGGCGCATCTGGTGATTCGCGATAACAACCGCTCCCGGCGATTGATTCACATGTTCTCAAGGGACCAGGGCAAGACATGGTCGCCCGCTGTACAGACCAATTATCCGGACGCGACCAGCAAGAATTATATTGGCCGGTTGTCCACTGGCGCCTATTATCTGATCAACAATCCCAATCCCGAGGCACGCGATCCGCTGGCGATCTCCTTCAGCAAGGATGGCTGGTCGTTCCGTTATCCGGCGGCCATTCGGAAGGAGGCGCCGGCGCCCCGATTCAAACAGGGGAAGGGGACGCTGCAATATCCGCACGCCATTGAGCACAACGGGTCGCTGTGGGTCATTTATTCGACCAACAAGGAGGACATCCAAGTCACGGAAATTCCAATCAAGAAGACACCGCAGACGTTTGATGTTGTCGTTTACGGAGCGACGCCTGGCGGGATCGGCGCGGCGATTTCGGCGGCGCGGCTTGGCCGGCGGGTCGCGCTGGTGGAGTATCACAATCATGTTGGCGGGATGTCGGCCAGCGGGTTGGGCAAGTCCGACATCGAAACAAAGGATGCCATTGGCGGTTTGTTCCGGGAATTCACCGCACGTGTCCGGGAGCACTATGTGGAACACTACGGTGCCCAATCGGACAACGTGCGGCTGTCGCGCGACGGCTATTACTACGAGCCGTCGGTAGCCGAACGGGTACTTCGGGGAATGTTGAATCGGGAGCAGGGGCGGATCAGTCTATTCTTGCGGCGGGAGTTGGAGAAGGTGACCAAGAGCGGTTCGCGCGTGACGGCCATGCGCGTGATCAACCGGGCGACTCTGGCTCGCGAAGACCTCGCTGGCGCGGCGTTTATCGATGCGACTTATGAAGGGGATCTTGCGGCAGCGGCTGGCGCGCGGTATCGATTGGGCCGGGAATCGCGGGCGGAGTTCAATGAAAAGCACGCCGGTGTGATCTATCAAAATCACGACACCCGCGAGTTTCTGGCGGGCAGCACCGGGCAAGGCGACCGCCGGATTCCCGCCTACACCTTCCGCCTGTGCCTGACGACAAATCCGGCAAACGCATATGTTTTAACGGAGCCGCCGGAGGACTACAAGCGCGAGCGGTATCTCGGGTATCTGGACGATTGGAAAGAGGGCCGAATGGGAATGCCCGCCAACTATAAAGATGGGCGCGGAATGTTCAAACCCTTAATGGGAACGGCCGTGCGCGCTTTATCGGTAGCGGAACTGCCGAACGCGAAAACCGACGTCAACATGTTTCCGAAGGCACTGGGATTTCCGTTCGCGGAGTTGAACCAGCGGTACCCGGAGGCCAACTGGGAGGAGCGCGAGCGGATCACCGCGCAGATCCGCAACATTACGCTGGGCCTGCTCTATTTCCTGCAGAACGATGCGGCCATTCCTGAAGACCACAGGCGTTTGGCTCGTGGGTTCCACCTGGCGAAGGATGAGTTCGTCGCCGAGGGTCACTTTCCCTGGCAGCTTTATATTCGCGAAGCGCGGCGCGTGGTCGGGCTCTACACGTTGAGTGAGGGCGACGTTACGCTGGCGCCGGGGCAACATCGTGCTCGCGTCCATGCCGATAGCATTGCCTCGGGCGAGTTCCCCATCGACAGTTTTCCGACTCGGGCGCGTGAGCCGGGCCACAACGAGGCATTGGAAGGCTACATCTACATGCTCGACGACTACACGCAGCCGTATCAGATTCCCTATCGGATCCTGGTGCCGGAAAAAGTTGACGGGCTGTTGGTGCCGGTGGCCGCTTCGACAACGCATGTGGCGTTCTCCACAATACGCATGGAGCCGACGTGGATGGCGATGGGCGAGGCGGCCGGCGCGGCGGCGCATCTGGCGATTGAGAGGGGGACGGAGCTTCGCGCGGTCGATGTTCCCAGATTGCAGCGGCTGCTGGCGGGGCGCGGGCAGGTCTTGACGTATTTCAACGACGTGAAACCGACGCATCCGGCGTTTGCCGCTCTCCAGTATTTCGGGACGAAGGGGTTCTTTCCCGATTACGCCGCGAAGCCAGATGAGCTTATCGATGCGGAAACCGCCGCCCGTTGGATCCGGCTTTCCGGAGTGGCTGCGGCCCCTCCCGCGGGCCTGACTCGGGGTGAGTTCTGCCGGCGGCTTTTAGAGTAAGATTTCGCGAATCGGCGAGCCAAAATCCAGTTCGGTTCTCTTGCGGCCGGGGATCTCGAGCCTCCTGGGATCGAGACCCAGTTGATGCAGAACGGTGGCATGCAGATCGGTGACGTAGTGCCGGTTCTCAACGGCGTGGAAACCGAGTTCATCGGTGGCTCCGTGGGCAATGCCCCCTTTGATGCCGCCCCCGGCGAGCCAGACGCTGAAGCCGTATGGATGGTGGTCGCGGCCGTTGCTATTTTGCGCGCCAGGGGTGCGCCCGAACTCAGTGCACCAGACCACGAGCGTGTCTTCCAGTAGTCCGCGCTGTTTCAAATCCTGCAGCAAGCCGGCGATTGGCTTATCCGTCTCGCGGCTCAGTTTTTCGTGGCCGGACTTGAGATTGGAATGGGCGTCCCAAGCGCCTGCGCCTCCGGCGCCGTGGAAGATCTGCACGAAACGCGTGCCCTGTTCCACCAGGCGGCGGGCCGATAGACAGATCTCGCCGAAAGGCTGCGTGACCTTCTCGTCCAAGCCGTACATTTTGCGAGTGGCTTCCGATTCGCGGTCGAGACGCATGACTTCGGGTACAGCGGTCTGCATGCGGAAGGCAAGTTCGTACGATTTGATCCGGGCGCGCAGGGCGGCGTCTTCGGGATACTTGATCTGGGTGGCGCGGTTCAGCTTATCGATCAAGGCGAATTCGCGTTCCTGTTCTTCCTGAAAGACATCGGGTCCGGGCGAGGCGAATGGCAGCGGATTCTTGGCATCCACCTTGAGTTGTACGCCATCATGCTCCGGGCCCAGATAGTGCGCGCCGTGCGCCCACGGGCCGCCGCAGCAGGAATCGATCGGCTCGCCGAGCACGACGAACTGCGGCAAATTTTCGTTCAGCGAACCGAGCCCGTAATGCACCCATGCGCCAATCGTTGGGAACTGGCCCTCCAGCACATGACGGCCGGTGTGGAATTGAAGTTGCGCGCCGTGATTGTTATCCGTTGTCCACATGGATCGGACCACCGCGATATCGTCGATGCAATTGCCCACATGGGGAAACCAGTCGGAGACATCCAGCCCGCTCTGCCCGCGCTTCTGGAAGCCAATCTGCATCGGGTAGATCGTGGGATGCACTTTGTGCAAACCCGCAATGACCTCGCGCAGATTCTTCTTTACGTGCGGACTGTCTTGCGTATCCTTGAAGGGCGTTTCGTCGATGGTCTTGCCCGCGTATTTGTTGAGCGCGGGCTTCGGATCGAACGTCTCCATCTGGCTGGCGCCGCCGATCATGAACAGCCATATAACGCGCTTGGCTTTGGGCGTGAAATGCGGTTTGTTCTCGGCCGCGGTGAGCGCCAGGCCCGTGAAGCCTAGTCCGGTTTGCGTGAGGAATGTTCGGCGTTGCATGGTGTTTACCGGATGGTGACGAACTCGTTGAGATTGAACAGCACGTGGACGAGATTCTCGCGGGAGCGCTGCGTGGGGTCGGCGGATGGCTTAAGCGGCATGGGCACGCCGGTTTCGAACGGCTTGAGCTTCGAGGGGTCCGAGAGCAATTGTGCCTGCTGCGTAAGAAAAGTGGCCGCGTCGTCACGTTCATTGGGCGTGGGCGGGCGATTCAGAATGGCTTCGAAGGCGGCGTTTACGAAGTTATCCTTCGGCAGCTTGGCGGCCAGGCGGCGGGCCTGTTCCAAGGTCAGGCGGCTGTTGACGAGGGAGAGCGCCTGCTGCGGCACAATGCTTTCATCACGGCGGTAGCACTCGTTGGGATTGGGCGAATCAAACTGACTGATAAACTCGGCCCGCAAGTCCGGAGACTGCTGGAGATAGATGCTCCGGCGCATCGATTCCTGTTCCTTCGCCTCGTCAATTTCCGGTCCGCCGATTGCCGGGTCCAATTGACCGGAGGCGTGAAGCACGGAATCACGCACAACTTCGGCTTCCATGCGGCGGGGGTTCATGCGCCACAGATAACGGTTGTCGGGGTCCGCGGCGTTCTCGCCGGTAGAGGAAAGGCGGTAGGCGGCACTTGTCACGATCAAGCGATGAATAGGCTTCATCGCCCAGCCCTTTGCTACCAGTTCGGTGGCCAGATAGTCCAACAGTTCGGGGTGGGCGGGCGCCTTCCCGTAGAGGCCGAAGTCGTGAACGGATTCGACCAGGCCGCGGCCGAAATGGCGAGCCCAGATGTGATTGACGGCTACTCGCGCGGTGAGCGGGTTGTCCGGGCTCGCAATCCAACGCGCCAACGCGGTTCTGCGTCCGGTGGACTGCTCCGGGTACTGCTCGCCGATGGGGGAATAGGTCTCGGGTTTCTTTGCCAGGGCGGCGACGGCTTTGTCCAGATCGGCTTTGGCCGCGTTGATCTTCTTCTCGTCCGGTTCGGCGGACTGTAGAGCTTCGGCCAGCTTTTTCTGCGCGCGTTCGAGATCGGCCTCGCCGGTGTAGATCGAAGCCTGCCTTTCCAGCTTGCGCGCGGACTTTGCCAGCTCTTCGGCACCGGCGGCGTCCGAATGTTTGGCTTTGTCCGCCTCGATGCGGGCCTGCAAGGCCGTGAGGCGGGCTTCGGCCGCGCGCTTGGCCACAGGGCCAGACGGCTTCTCAATATCAGCCTTCGCCGCGGCGATCAGATCCCGGTGAACGAATTCGCGAATGTCGGGATAGCGCGCCTCCAAGGGAACGGGCACTGGTTCAAACGGCGCGGTCGTGCCCAGCACGGCTGGAATGGCAGCCTGCAACGCCTTGGATTTGTCGGGACTTTGCACGTCTCCGCCAACGAAGAGGTAAGTGGGTGTGCCGGCCTTAGCGTCATAGACACGGGCCAGACCCGCCTTGTCCAGATTCGTCTCGCCGGGCACGCGGTCCAACCGCACATCGTATGGTTCAAAGAATGCGCGGAACCGGTAGTAGTCCTCCTGCGAAAGCGGATCGTACTTGTGGTCATGGCAGCGGGCGCACTTCAACGTCAGCCCCAGAAAGGCCATCGATGTATGGTCTACGACGTCCTGCATCCAACCATCGCGGTCGTAGCGCTTGTAGTTGCGCACCAGATAGCCGGTGGCGCGAAGTACTTTCGGATCGGCGGGCGAGATCTCGTCGCCGGCCAGCATCTCGATCACCATCCGATCGTACGGACGATCCTGGTTCAATGACTCAACGATCCAGTCCCGCCACTGCCAGATGTGCCGCTGACTGTTGCGCACTTCGCTCGATTTGCGATATCCGTACCAGTCTGAATAGCGCCAGATATCCATCCAATGGCGGCCCCAACGTTCGCCGTAGCGGGGGCTTGCCAGCAGCCGGTCGACCGCGCGTTCATAGGCGCCGGGGGCCTTATCGGCGAGGAAGGTTTCCATCTCTTCAGGCGTCGGGGGGACTCCGGTGATGTCCAGCGTCACGCGCCGCAACAAGGTTCGGGGATCGGCTGGAGCGGCCGGCGTGAGGCCATGCTGCTTGTAGGCCGCATGGATAAACGCGTCGATCGGATTGGCGCCCGCCGCAACGGCCGGCCGTACCGGCTTCACGAAGGCCCAATGTTGCAGCGGACCCGTTTCGGCCCCCGCTAGAATCCAATTCGAAATTTTCGCCAGCGCCGCCGGCGGCAACATCGGCTTGCCCAGCGGCATCCGAACGCGGCCGGTATGCGCCAAGGCCTGATAGAGCGGACTTTCGCCCGGCTTGCCGGCCTTCACTAACCGGGCAATATCGGCAGCCGAGGAAAGGTCGAGTTTACCCTGGGCGGACGCGCCCGAGTGGCAGCCCATGCAGTGCTCCTGCAGCAGGGGCCGCACCTGGCGAACAAAAAGATCGTCGGCCGACGCCGGCCAGATGCCCGCCAGCAAACAAGCCAAGGTCGCGCGCCGCATGCTGAAATTATATTCGATCAGGGTAAGCCGAATGCCAGAATATTGGGCCCGGCGGCGAAGGCGATGTACTGCTTTCCCCCCGCCATGTAGGTCATGGGCGAAGATCGCCAGCTATGCCCGTCGCCGAGCGCAGCGGCCGCGTTCGTCTGAATGTGCCAAAGGTCCTTGCCGGTCTTTGCGTCCACGGCGCCCAGGGCTCCGCTGTCCTCGCCGAAATAAATCACGCCGCCCGCCGACAAAACTCCGCCCCAGCTATCCGCCGGGCCGATCTGCGGCACTTCCCAGACGCGCTTTCCCGTTTCGATATCGAGAGCGCGCAGGAACATCTGGCCTGGCTCCAGCGGAATCTTTTTGGGGTTCCAACTCGGCCGCTTGACATAGACGCCACAGGCTTCGCGGGCCATCAGATAGAAGAGCCCGGTGGATGGATTGTGCGCCATCGACGGCCAATTCGTCGCGCCGAGAACGTTCGGGCAGACCTTCGTGCCATCTTTGGTCGGCTCCATGCCGGGCACCAGAATGGGCCGGCCATCCTTGCCGATTCCCGTCGCCCAGGTCAGGCGGTCGACGAACTTCTCGGCCAGCAGCAGCTTGCCATTCACGCGATCGAAAACGTATAGGAACCCGTTTCGATTGGCCTGTATCAGCAGTTTCTTATCCTCGCCGCGATACTTGCGGTTGACCAGCAACGGAGTCTGCCCGGCGTCCCAATCGAAGAGATCGTGCGGCGTGAACTGGTAATACCATTTGAGCTTTCCGGTCGCCGCGTCGAGCGCGATCACCGAATCGGTGTAGAGATTGTCGCCTTTTCGCTCGTCGCCGTTCATCGAGGGATACGGGTTCCCGGTGCCCCAGAAGATGGTTTGAGTATCCGGGTCGAAGGTGCCGGTCATCCAAGTTGCGCCGCCGCCGCCATGCTCTGGGAGTGAGGTGCCGATCCATGTTTCGGAGCCCGGTTCGCCGGGTTTGGGCACCGTCCAGAATCGCCAGACGCGCTCCCCGGTTTCGATCTTGTAGGCGTCCAAAAAACCACGCATTCCCAGGTCGCCGCCGGAGACGCCGGCGATCACCATATCGTTCACGACTAGCGGCGCGGCGGTATTTCCAATGTTCGTCCTGTCGGTCACGCCTTCGGTGATTTGTCTCTCCCAAAGGAGCGCGCCGGTTACTCGATGCAGCGCCAGCAAGTGGGCGTTATCGGTGACGACGAATACGCGATCGCCTTTAACGGCCACGCCGCGATTGGTGCCTTTGGCCGGGTCGCCGCGAGATTCGCCCGACATTGGACGATTGAAGGTCCACAGGGTCCGTCCGGCGCGGGCATCGAGAGCCATCACTTGATTGGGTCCGGTCACGTACATCACTCCGTCCACCACCACGGGGGTGACTTCCAACACGTGGTGGTTGATGGGGTAGACCCACTTCAAAACCAGCCCCTTCACGTTGGCGGGATTGATTTGATTTAACTCGCTGTGTCGATTCCCGTCGATTGTGCCGTGATAACTCGGCCAGTCGCTTGCTTTGAAGGCTGAGTTGCCTTCGGTCAACAGCGGCGCACCCGCCTCGCCGACGGCCGGTCCAGTCAGGCTGCTCAAATAGGCGAGGAGGTCGCGGCACTGAGTAGCGGAGCACTTGGGCGCCGGCATTGCGGAACCGGGCTCCATCGTGGTCGATTCAATTTCTTCGCGACTTAAGAGATGGAACTTGCCGTTCCGGTCCTGCAATTGAATGTTGTAGCGGCTCTGGTTTCTAGCGAACCCTCGGACGGTTTGCCCGTTCTTCAGCTTTACGGCCGCCACCCGATAACCGGCCTTGACCGAAGCTTCGGGTTTGCGTACTGCCTCTTCCAGATCCACGAACGTCATCTCCCGCCCAACCAGGGAAAGGTCGGGGCCCGACGCCTTACCCTTGCCCATCGCCATGTGGCAATTGGCGCAGCCCCCCTGTCCGAAGAAGTACTTCTCGCCGGCGGCGGCATCGCCCGCCGGGTGGCTCTCCGATGCGGGAGCGCTGAAAGATCTAACGAGCTGCGTCAACACCTCCAACTCGGGCGGAGGCAACTTGAATGCCGGCATGCCGCGCGCGGGCACGCCATCGCGAATTACCGCGCGAAGTTCGTCCATCGTCGCCGAACGTACGCGGCGGTTGTCCGCCAGGTTCGGACCACGCTCGGTCCCATGCCCATCTCCGTGGCAGACTCCGCACTGCTTCTCGAACAACACCCGGGCATCCTGGCCGCTTATCGCCGACAGGAACATTGCAAACACAAGGCAACGTTTCATGCTTATTACTTCGCTCTCCGTTCGATTACTTGTTGTGGCCCGACTAGTTCCATTCGTCCCCAAGTCGCGTCGTCATCGCCGCGGCCGTAGATGAGGAAATGGCCGCCGTAGTCGCCGCCGTCGGGATCGGTGTGGACGATTTCCAGTCCGTAAACATCGCCGGCCTTGGGCGCACGCCATGCTGGCGTGCTCGCCCCTAGCGTCGGCGCCATCGCGACTTTTGCTTCCAAGACAAAATCGCCGCGCTCACCTCGCCGGATGGTGTACCGAACCGCGTCCTTCGGGATCGGCTCTTCGATGTATGTTTTGCCGGGGGCACCGTGGCGCCACCATGCGCCGTAGTCCGGCCGCTTCGTGTCGATTACGAAACAGAAAGCATTGTCGCCATCGCCGAACTTCTTGCCTGTCGCCAGGCGCGGGGCTTCGATGAACCAACAAATGGCGTCTTTGTAGTACCAGCGCTTGGGCTCGTGCGCGGGATCGGTTACGTCGTTGACGTTGTCGGTCACGTCGGCGCCGAGATAGAGAAACTTGTCGTCCCAGGCAATGTAGTAGCGGGCAGCCAAGTCCACGCCTGATTCGTTTTGATGCAGCGTCAGCCGGTTGATCGCGGGATCGTACCAGGGGGAATGGCGCAGGCGGTCCAGATCCCAAAGCCCGTCGCTGAAGGCGTGGTCCTTCCATTCCGCGAGCGAGCCGTCCACGGAAACGGGCCGCTCCAGCCGGGGAATTTGGCCCTGCAGTGCCGCAGCAAATACGAGTAGTCCCGCGATCTTCACTTTGCGCCCGCCAACTCCACTACCAGATCGTGATGGAACTTGACGAACTGGTAGAGCGACGACTCCAGGATCCGTTCCTGATCGCTGTGAGCGCCAAAGCCCTTCGGTCCGTCTTCGGAGTCGATCGCCGGACCTACGCCGTAGCATTGAACGCCCTTCGCGCGGAGGAAGGCCATATCGGTGGCTCCAGTCGACATCGCCGGCAGAACGGGAACCCCGTCGTAGTGCCGCTTGGCTACCGTTTCTATGGCGCGGAATGCTTCATTGTTCAACGCGGAGGATGGAGCGGCGGGACGCGCTGAGCCGGATTGCGGAACCAGCCGGATGACCGGATCGTTGATCACGCTCTTCAGCGTTTCGTAGAACTTGGTCATGTCCTCATCGGGTAACGCGCGGATGTCCAGCGACGCTTCGGCTTCGGAAGGAATCACATTGAACCGATAGCCCGCCTGGATGATGTTGGGCGACACAGAGGTGCGAATCATTGAATTGTGGCGCGGCTCGTAGACGGCAAAGTACTCCTGAATCGCGTCGGTCTTTTCGGGAATCAGAAGGCCGTTATAACGCTCCTTCTCTTCGGGGGATGACATGGCGGCCAGCCGCTCGAAGTAGGTTCGCGTCGTGTCGTTCAATCGCATGGGCGGCTGCCATTCGGAGACCTTAGCGACGGCCTTGGCAATATGGGTGACCGGGTTTGTGCGTAACGGCACGGAGCCGTGACCGGCTACCCCGCTTGCGATCAATTTCACGCCGCGCGGGATCTTTTCTGTGGTCTGGATGGAAACGTATTTCAGCTTGCCTCCCTGGCGGACGGCGGATCCGCCCTCGGCCAGGCAGTACTCGGCTTCGATATCGGGAAAGTGTTCGCTCACCAGAAACGCAATGCCAATCGATGTCGCGCCCTCTTCTCCCGCTTCAGCCAGGAAGATCACGTCGCGGTCCAGCGGCAGCCCTTGACGTTTTAGCAGGAGGATGGACATTAGAGTGGCGGTGAGATTGTCCTTGTCGTCCACGGTGCCCCGGCCGTAAATGTGGCCGCCTTCGCGATGCGCGGAGAAAGGTCCGTGGGTCCATTTCTTGGCGTCGATATTTACGGTGTCGGTGTGTCCGACGATCAGCAGCGGCTTCTTCTTTCCATTCCCTTTGAGCCGCGCGACGATGTTGGGGCGGACACGCGAAGGGTCGGCGAGATTGGTGCGCGTGAAGACTTTCGATTCGATTCTCTCTTTGTCGAGCACGGACTTCAGATAGTCGACCACGGGCTTCTCGCTGCCGCCTGGATCGGTGGAGTTGATTTGGACCAGCGCAGAGAAGTGTTGCAGCGTTTCTTTGTCGATTTCAGCCCAGTTCAGCGGTTTAGGTTGGGCGGCAAGCAGCAGCCCGAAGATAAAAGCAAGAATGGCGCGGGACATTTGTTGTGAGGGTAGCATGGCGCCAGGCGGATGAAAGTTTATATACTCAGGACCCAGAAGAGGTCTTGCCATGTTGCGTTTTTTGCTTGCGGTCGCCCTGAGTGCGGCGGCCTTCGCCCAGTCCGCGGGACAGATTATCGGCTCGGTGCAGGATAAGACGGGCGCCGTCGTTCCATCCGCCGCTGTTCGCGCCGTCAATGAAGGGACCGGACTGGTTTCCGCCGCCGTCTCCGACGACGCCGGCCGATTCACGCTGCCGCAACTGCCCATCGGCGAGTACCGGGTGGAAGTGACGCGCGACGGATTTCGCCCGTTCCGTTCCCAGACGTTCCGGCTTGATGCCGACGCTACTCGTCAGGTGCAGGCAATTCTAGAACTCGGACAGGTAACGGAGTCGATTACGGTGGGCGGGTCGGTGTCCCAGGTCGAAACCGTCGGCGCCACGCTGAAGGAGATCGTCGACGAACGTCGCATTACCGAACTTCCGCTGAATGGGCGTAACGCGCTGCAACTCGTTCGATTGCTGCCAGGGGCCGTCGCCGGCGGCGGCAATAATGGCCTGGGGCAGAACAACGGCATTTCCGTTAACGGCGCCCGCGGCACTGCCAACAACTATCTGCTCGATGGCGGGGACAACAACGATCCCCAGCTCAACACGGCGGCACTGATTCCCAATCCGGATTCGTTGGAGGAGTTCAGCGTCCAGACCAATAACTTCTCAGCCGAATACGGCCGGAACTCCGGGGCGATCATCAACGCTGTGACCAAGTCCGGCACCAATCAGTTTCACGGCTCGGCGTATGAGTTTCTTCGTAACGATGTTCTGGACGCCCGAAGCTTCTTTGCACTGGAGAAAGGGAAACTGCGCCGGAACCAGTTTGGCGGTTCGGGCGGCGGTCCGGTGATTCGCGACCGGACGTTCTTCTTCGGTTCTTACGAAGGACTTCGTGAGCGTTCGGGCGCGACATTTTCCGGCCTCACTGTGCCTACCGCTGCGATGCGTAGCGGGGACTTCCGCGCGTTTGCACGAGGCCCGAATGACCCGGTTACGGGCCAGCCGTTCCCTGGTGGCCAGATCCCTTCTAACCGGTTTGACCCGGCCGCGGTCAGCTTCCTGGACAAGATGTCGATTCCGCTTCCCAACGCCTCCAATAACCGGTTCATTTTTAACAAGCCAAACGAGATCGACTCCGACCAGTACATCGGCCGGATCGATCATCAACTCACTTCCGCGCAACGCCTCTCCGGCCGTGTCTTCTTCAGCAAGAGCTTCGAATCGAACACTGCCGGACTGCCGGTCCTTCACGCCGAGAACAGCTTCAACAGCTACAACGTGCAAGGCCAGCATACGTGGACGATTTCTCCGGGGCTGTTGGGCTCGGGCCAGTTCACGGCCAACAAGACGAAGATCGATCGCGGCCCGCTGCCCGTTGGCGGAGGCGATGGGATCGGATGGGAAGATTTCGGCATCAAGGTGAATCGGGGGGCTCCGGAAACGGATGGTCTGGCGCTGATTCCGCTGTACCGCGGCGCGGTCAACGGCTACTGGAATCTGGCGCAGGACAATCTGGTCACCATCGATCGCCGCACGTATCAGGGAACCTACACGCTGTCCTGGATTCACGGCAGCCATCAGATGAAGTTCGGCGGCGAGTATCGCTACAGCTATTCGGACCGCGTCACCGGCAATGGCATAGATCCGCAATTTACCTTTGACGGCCGCTTCACCACCGAGTCGTTCGCCGACTTCCTGATCGGCCGCCCGTCCGCCATGACACAAGGGTCCCTGCGCCTGAACAAGAACGCGAATCATGCTCCGTCGCTCTTCTTCCAGGACGACATCAAAGTCACGAAGAACCTGACGATCAGCGCCGGTGTTCGCTGGGAGCCGTATCTGCCCTTCTACGCCACCAACGATGAACTCACCGTGTTCCGGCCGGGCCAGCAGTCCAGTGTCTTCCCGACGGCGCCCGCAGGACTGCTGTACGTCGGCGATAAGGGCGTCCAGCGCGGCGGCACCGATACCGATTGGAACAACATCGCACCCCGCTTCGGCTTTGCATGGCGGCCGATGGGTTCCACCAAAACCAGCGTCCGGGCCGGCTATGGCGTTTTCTTCGATAGCCCGCGATTCCACATGCTGAGCCACTTTGTGAACTCGCCGCCGTACTCCTATCAAACGACCATCAACCAGCCGGCCAGTTTCTCGGACCCTTACCGCGGAATCGCGAATCCATTCCCGTACACGCCGCCGGCGACCGATGCGGAGCGCGCCGCCTACCGCTTCACCCTGCCGGTCACCGTTGGATTGTCCATTGATCCCGACCTGGCGACTTCGTATATCCAACAGTGGAACTTCAACGTGCAGCGCGAAGTCGCCGCAGGTTTTACGGCCACGCTGGCCTATGTCGCCTCAAAGGGAACCAAGCTGTCCAACCGCGTGGAAGCGAACCCCGCCATTTATGGACCCGGCGCGACGACCGCCAATATCAACGCACGCCGCGTCTACGCGCCGAACTTCCAAAGCATCATCAATTACCAGAACAACATCAACTCCAGCTACAACGCGTTTCAGGCCACATTGAACAAACGCTTCAGCAAGGGCTACACCGTCCTGGCGAGTTATACGTTCGGACGGTCGCTCGATGCCAGTTCGCTCGAAGTGGACGGCTTCACCGGGCAGGATGCCTTCAACATCGGCAACGATAAGGGGCTCTCTGACTTCGATGTCCGCCATCGCTTCGTCACCAGTTTCCTTTGGGACATTCCCGGTCCCTCGACCGGATTGGCGAAGTGGATTCTGGGCGGCTGGCAGGCCAACGGCATTTTCAACGCGCAGACGGGGACGCCCGTAAATATTGTTTCCGGCAGTGACCGCGCCTTGTCCGGCACCGGTACCCAGCGCGCTAATCTCGTCGGCAACCCTTACCTCCCCAGCGGACGCTCGCGCGACGAACAGATGGCGGCTTACTTCAATGCCGCGGCGTTCGCCATTCCAGCCGTGGGGACGTTCGGGAATTTCGGCCGGAACGTCATGATCGGGCCGGGTAACTACAACCTGGACTTCGCGCTCTTCAAGGGCTTCCGCTTCGGTGAGCGGCGCGAGTTGCAGTATCGCTGGGAGATGTTCAATGCGCTGAATCACGCAAATCTGGGCGATCCGCGCGCGAACATCGGCGCCGTGCGGCCGGGGCAGATCGATACGACGTCCGCGCCGCGCATCATGCAGATGGGGTTGCGCTTCGTGTTCTGATTCGCGGGCTATTCGTCGGTAATTTTCAATGCCGGGACCGGCATATCGGGCTGCAATGGCGGTCGGCGTATGTGCCAATCGGTCGCCTTCTCGTAGGCGGCCGCTAAGGCGAGGACGCGGGCTTCGGAGAAGCGCGGCCCGGCGATCATCAGTCCTACCGGCAGGCCGGAGGAAGTGAATCCGCAAGGGACCGAGATCGCGGGAATTCCGTAGACATTGAACTGGCCGGTGTTTTCCAGCTCCGGCCGGCGTGCCTTATCGCTTTCTTCCAGCTTGATCGCGGCGTCGATGGTGCGCGGCGTTCGCCGGCGTGTGGGCAGCAGGACGACGTCGCAATCGGCGAAGGCGTCGTCAATGGTTCGCCGCATTTGTTCCAGCTTCCAGCGGGATTGGATGTAAGACGCGGCCTTGGCGTTCGCGCCGTTTTGAAGCGAACGCCGAGTGGGAATCTGATAGCGCTGCGCGCCACGGGCAAAGTACTCCTCGTGGTAGGCATAGCTCTCTCCGGCGAGCACGATTTCACGGGTCGATGGCAGCGAGACGTCCTTGCGGCTGCGCGTCAGCTTGGCGATTACTGATAAAGCTTGTTCAACGGTCGTCGCCACGTCGGGGTCTAACAGATCGAAGAAGGGCGCGCGCGGAATTCCTACGCGCAGACCGTTCACCGGTTGCCGGATGCCGGCGGTGTAGTCTTCGGCGGCATGCTCCACGCTGGCGATATCCATGCGGTCATAGCCGGCCAGGGCATTTAGCATGATCGCCGCATCTTCCACGGTGCGCGTCATAGGCCCGCAGTGGTCCAGCGAATAGGTGAGCGGGATGATTCCGCGGATCGACACAAGCCCGTAGGTGGGCTTCAATCCCACGATGCCGCAGAAGGATGCCGGAGTTCGGATGGAACCGCCCGTGTCCGTGCCCAGCGCACCGAAGCACATGCCCGCAGCCACCGCCGCGGCGGACCCGCCGGAGGAGCCTCCCGAGTTCCGGTCCAACGCCCAAGGATTGCGCACGGGGCCGAAGTAGCTGGTGGACGATGTGCCGCCCATCGCGAACTCGTGAAGATTCAACTTGGCGATAATCACGGCGCCGGCCGCGATTAAGCGCCGCGTCACCTCCGCATCCGCCGATGGCACACGGTCGTCAAATACGGCGCTGGCTGCCGTCGTGCGGGTGCCTGCGGTGTCGATGTTGTCCTTCAGCCCGATGGGAATTCCGTGCAGGGGGCCGCGCAGCCGTCCGGCCTGCTGCTCGGCGTCAAGGACACGCGCCTGATCCAGCGCCTTCGCCTCCATGACGGTGATACAGGCGTTGAGCTTGGGGTTGTAGACGCGAATGCGCGCCAGGCAGGCCTGCGTGAGTTGAGTCGGCGTTACGGTGCGGGCACGGATGCGTGCCGATGCTTCGGCTAGTGTCAGGAGGGCCAGTTCATCGAAAGGCGCCGTTGTCTGGGCTTGCGCTGCAAGGGCGGCGCCCAGCGAAAGCGTAAATTGGCGTCGCGTTGAGCGGAGCCGGGGTTCAATGGGCATGCGATCTCCTACTGATGGCCAGCGTTGCGTGGGCTGAAACGGAAAGTGTAGCAGGCCCGCGCTACGATTGAGGGAGCCCATGGCGTCTCATCGATTACTGCTGCTCCACGCCTCGCGCGCCTCCGTGGACCCTGTCTCGGAATTTTATCTGCGGGCGGCGGTGGCGCTGCGCCCGGTGAACATTCTGGATGAGGGCGTGATGGGAGACTTGCGGGATAAGAACTGGGACCGAGCGACAGGGCGCCTAATCGATTTGATTGGGCAGGCGTCGGTACAGTACGGGGTGGAAACCGCCCTCGTGACTTGTTCGGCGCTTGGTCCGGAACAGATGGCGGGCATTCGCGAGCGGACTTCAATTCGGACGCTCAAAATCGATGAACCGATGCTGGAGGAGGCGGCCCGATCATTCCAAGGCGCGGTTGGCTTGGTGGCCACTTTCCCTTCGACAGTGGAAACGTCGGTAGCCTGGCTGCGGCATTTCCAGCCGGATGTGGAGATCGAGATCATTTGTGACGCCGAAGCGCTGCAGGCATTGCTGCAGGGAGATACAGAAACGCACGACCGCCGATTGCTGGCGGCCGCCGGGGAGATCGCCTCCCGGGGCGTTGGCGGAATCGTATTAGCGCAGGTTTCGATGGCGCGTCTGGCCGATGAAGTCCGGCGCCGTACCGGCCTGCCTGTGTTAGAAAGCCTTACGACTTCTTTGGCCGGAGTACTCGGCTAATGATAAGCTGTATGACCGCACCCGGTTTTGCCTCATAAGAAACATGCCCGCCCAGCCACCTCTACCTAAAATCTGTATTGCATTGGGATTCAACAGCGTTGAAAAGCTGCTTACGCATGCTCGCAACGAAGTGGAGAGCGGCGAGCGGTTCCTGGAATTCCGGCTGGACTACTTGCCGAGCCCTATGGATGGCGTGAAGGCGCTGCCTCGGTTTCTGGCGCAAAATCCCGATTGCACGGTGCTGGCGACTTGCCGGCGTCATCAGAACCATGGCAAGTACGACGGCAGCATCGCTGAACAGATTCGAATTCTGGAAGCCGCGGTAGACGCCGGTGCGGTGGCCGTCGATCTGGAGATCGAAAGCGCCGAAAACGCTTCCGATAAGTTGGAGAGGCTGCGCAGCACTTCGAAGTTAGTGGTTAGTTACCATAATTTTGAAGGAACGCCGGCTATAGAGCCCGTATTTAAGCGGATGGCGAAGATACCCGCCTATGCCTACAAGCTGGTGACTACGGCGCGCAAGCCGAGCGATGCGCAGAAGATGTTGGCGCTGGCCAAGGCGCATCCCCGGGACAAGTTGATCGTGCTGGCGATGGCCGAGCCCGGCTTTTCGACGCGAGTTCTGGCTCCGGCCTTTGGAGGCCTGTATACCTATGCGGCGCCGAATGCGGCTGAGGGAACTGCCTCCGGTCAGGTAAGCGCGAAGATGCTGCGCCACTTGTACCGCGTGGATAAGTTCACCAAATCGGCGAAGATATACGGCGTGGTGGCCGATCCCGTCCGCCATTCCATTTCGCCGAACGTACATAATCGCGCATTCCAGCATAAGCGGATGGATGCCGTCTATTTGCCTTTCTTGGTGCACAGCAACCAGTTGAAAGACTTTTTCCAGATGGCCGACGCGCTGCCACTGGCTGGGGCGAGCATCACCATTCCGCATAAGCAGAAAATCCTTCGCTATTTGGATACGGTTGAGCCGTTGGCGCGCCGAATCGGCGCCGTCAACACGATTTGGAAGAAAGCGGGCAAGTGGCGCGGTACGAATACCGATGCGGAAGGCGTGACCGTGCCGCTGGCCAAGCGGTTGAAGCTGGCGAAGTCTACGGCCCTGGTTGTGGGCAACGGCGGCGCGGCGCGCGGCGCGGCGTTCGCATTGGCTGACGCGGGAACGAAGGTGTCGCTGGTCGGGCGTAACCTGGACCGCGTGCGGGCGCTGGCGCGCATTTGCAACGGTGAGCCGCTATCGCGCGAACAGGCCGCGGCCAGGACGTTTGATGTTGTGGTGCACTGCACGCCTATAGGCATGTGGCCGCATCCGGATGAGTGCTTCTTTGACGGCCGCATCCCCGGGAAGCTGGTCTTCGACATGGTCTACAACCCTCGCGAGACGATGCTGTTGAAGCGAGCCAAGGATCAGGGCTGCGAAACGGTTGACGGCCTGGCGATGTTCCTGGAGCAGGCGGCGAGGCAGTTCGAAATCTTCACCGGAGAGACGGCGCCGCGTGCTGTGATGGAGAAGGCCGCGCTGGAATCTTTGGCCGGCCATTAGATCGGGTTAGAATTTCCATATGATGCGGCGACGAGATTTGGCTTGGGTATTGTTCGCTGGCGCTTCCGCGGCGCCCGCGCAAACAACGGCTGCCGAAGACTTGTCGGCCGCGCGCGAGCGAATAAAGAGCAACAGCGCGGAACTGGCGAAGTTCTCCATTCCGATGGCGACGGAGCCGGCCTTTGCCTTCAAAGCCTAATACGCCCGATGTCTTCTGGCTCACGATTGGTGAGTTGAACGCGAAGTTAGTGGCCAGGGAGTTCTCGTGCGAGGAACTCACCAAGGAATGGTTGCATCGGCTCGAGACGGTGGGGCCGCGTTACAACGCGTTGGCCCACTCGCTACGCAAGCCGGCTCTTTCGCGGGCGAAGGATATTGACAAAGAACTGAAGCGCGGCCGGACGCGGGGACCGTTGCAGGGCGTTCCTTACGGCGCCAAGGATCTGTTCAGCTTTGCGAAGCATCCCACAGAATGGGGCTCGAAGCCCTTTAAGGGACAAGTCTTCGAAGACCATGCGATGGTCATCAAGAAGCTCGATAAGGTGGGCGCCATTTGCCTGGGCAAGCTGGGGATGGTGGAACTGGCAGGGGGCGGTGGCTACCGGTATCCGGCTGCATCATCGACCGGACCGGGACTGAATCCGTGGGACACCGGGCGGTGGTCGGGGGGATCGTCGAGCGGTTCCGGCGCGGCGGTGGCCGCGGGGTTGGTGGCGTATGCTTTGGGGTCGGAAACCTGGGGTTCGATCGTTACTCCGGCCGCTTACTGCGGAGTAACCGGATTGCGCCCGACTTACGGCCTGGTTAGTAGGGCGGGCGCCATGGCGCTGTCGTGGACGTTGGACAAGGTCGGACCGATTTGCCGGTCGGCCGCGGATTGCGCGCTGGTGCTCGGCGGGATCGCCGGCGGCGATTCGGACGACCCGGGTTCGGCCGGCAAGAGCTTCTACTATGGCCCGGAGTATGTGCGCGCCAATAAAGACATCACGATCGGGTATGCGCCGCGGGATCTGGAGCTGATCGCCGATCAGGACGTGGTCAAGGTCTTCACGGAGACCTACGCCGCATTTCGTGAGATGGGATTTGTGATGAAAGAAGTGGCGCTGCCGGAGATGCCGTACGCGGCGGCGGCGAGCACGATTATCGGGTGCGAGGCTTCGTCGATTTTTGAGGAGTTGATTGCGTCGGGTAAGGTCGATCAATTGGCCGATCAGAACCAGATTCAGGGGTTGAAGGCGTCGTTCGATTACTCGGCGCGCGATTACTTGAAGGCGATGCGGGTGCGTAGCCTTGTGCAGTCCGCCATGCGCAAGCTCTTTGATGGCGTGGACGTGCTGCTCGCCCCCAGCCGCATAAATGTTGCATCGCCCATTGGGCAGGCGCTTGACGATTCCAAGGGGATTACCAAGGAGGGCGTGACGCTTCCGACGCGCGGGTTGCGGGATTTGGGTGCGGCCGGGAATCTGGCCGGCGTGCCCCAGATATCGATGCCTTGCGGGTTTGCAAATGGCATGCCGCTGGGGATCAGCCTGGTAAGTCGCGCCTTTACCGAGAATTACATTCTGGCCATCGGACAGCGCTATCAGGAACGGACCGACTGGCACAAGCGGCGTCCGAAGGTGGATTAACTTTCATGGAACAGATGCCGGATCTGCTGCGGTGGGGAATCTTTCTGTTGGCGATTGTATCGGCGTTGACCGATCTGCGGGACCGTACGATACCGAACTGGCTGACGCTGCCGGTAACGGCCTTTGCTCTAGGGGCGCGGTGGTATCTGGGCGGTTGGGAGATGTTGAAAGTCGGCCTATTGGGTTTTGTTGTCGGCTTTGGAATCTACTTTTTGTTCTTCCTGGTGGGCGGGCGCGGGGGCGGGGATGTCAAATTGATGGGCGCCTATGGGGCGTTGATGGGGACACTGAACTGGGTGGTCTTGGGGATACTCGCGGGAATCCTGGCCGGTTTCATCGCGATCGTAGTGATTGTGGCCAAAGGGCGGTTGCGCCAGACCTGGGCGAACATTCGCGGGCTGGGCGGGAAGAATCGCGTGACGCTGGAGAGCGAGGGCGCGCTTTCGATGCCGCATGGAACGGTCACGGCGGTGCCGGCGATGTTGATGGCGTGGGCGTTTGGACTGCCTCCGGTGCGGTAGGGTTCAGACGACAGTAGCGCGGTTCAAGGGAGTTACACTTAAGCCGTGCCTGCCAATCGATTGTTGCTGTTAGCGTTTGTCGGGCTGACTGCGTGGCCTTGTTCCTGCATAGGCTGGACGTCGGCAAAGGGCGCCTGGGAGGATTCTCCGCTTGTGTTCCTCGGGAGGGTCGAAAAAATTGTAAATCAGCAGCCCTACAGCCGCGGCTCCGAGAAAGACTACGTTGGCGAGCAACGAGCTTCGGTGCGAGTAGAGGAGACATTTAAGGGCGTTCGGAGTGGCGAGCTGCTGCAACTCGAACAACCCGGCCACAACTGCGCTCCCAAATTTGAAGAGGGTGCGCGTGTGTTGTTTTACTTACACCCCACAAAGAAGCCTGGGACTTGGGAGGCGTGGGGATGCCATCGGACACGATCATTCGAAGACTCGGCAGACGATCTTCAGTTCCTGCGGGCGCTGCCCTGGGCGGAAAAAAGGACCCGATTGTCGGGGGAAGTCTCCGTCTACGAAAAGTCGGTTGCCGCAGGCTTTCGGCGCGTAAAGAATCTTGCCGGAATCGGGATTCAGATTCGAAGCGGCGGCAAACTCATTGAAACCGCCACGAATAGCGCAGGAGTAAATGAGATCTACGACCTTCCAGCCGGGACTTATCACGTGGACGTCGTGCTCCCGAAAGGGATGAAGGTTCGATTTCCTTTGCTTGCCGGTGCGGCGCGAAATCGCCTTAATGAGGCGAAGTCGACGTGCGTCGACCTGAACGAAGGCAGCGGTGTTAGCGTTGACTTTGTGCTATCGGAAGACAACGATATGGCGGGCCGCGTGGTTGCCCCGCGGGCCGTCCGAGAAAGGGAATTCCCGTTGAAATTGAGCCCGCGTCGGGAATGGTCAGCAGGCATTTCTACACAGTGACCTTCACCAAAGAGGAAGGTACTTTTCGAATTGCCGATATGCCTGCAGGGGAGTACTTGCTGGTTGCAAACAAGCGCGGGGAGCGGACTGGTCGAACTCAGTTCGCGCCGGTATACTATCCAGGGACCCTGGACAGGAAGGCGGCCGAAATCGTAAAGATCGGGCGTCGGTGAGCGCCGAGAGATCTTGGAACTGCGAATTCCGTAGCCCGAAAACGTCGTGCGCCGTTCAGAGGGAACCCGGTCTAAAGGAAAATCCCTACAAGGTAATCAGGTAATTCCTTAATTCAGAATTCTGCACTTTAGCCCCAAAGTTTTTCGCGATTGTTGCCGATGAATGGAGTGGTATGAATTCCGACGCCTTGATTTGGATGCTACTTCCGGTGTTTGTAGCGGCCGGTTCTTCGCTGCTGTCCTTCTTTATCATGCAGGCTCGCATGGATGTCGCCGTTGCTAGAGAGCGGGAAGTCATCGCGCAGGTCCGGGCGCAGTTGAACGCTCAAAAAGAGGTAATGGAGGAACGGGTGCACCGTACCGAGGAGGAGACGTCGCGGCGTTGCTTCGACACGTTCCTGGCGGATTTCCGCGTGGAAGAGCGCCACTATACCAAGGAATCCAATTCGCTCTTCGTGAAGAAGAAGGCCATGGTGCTGCAGGAACGGCTGTTTTTCCGCAACATCCCGCTTTCGAACTGGGTGGAGCATGAGATGACTCTGGAAGAAGGCGGCGACATGTCGAAGCTCGCGCAGGCTACGTCGATCTTTATGCCGAAAGGTCTGATGAACGGCGGCGGGGCGAAGGAACCGACGGCGATGCCGAAGCTTCTGCGAAGCTAGCGGCACGAATGGATGGGACGTCGAGGTAGGCAATCCCGTGACGCGGATTACCCGCGGCGTGAACCAGCGCAGCGAGCATTTGCGGGTGGGTGACTAGTCCGAGCCGAATTGCGCTTTCGCGCCACGCCGGCACGTGCTCGGCAAGCTTATAGAACGGCAGCAGCAGATAGGGCCAGCGATGGCCGGGACCGAGGATGTACCACGGGCGAAGGATTGTCGCGTTCAGTCCGGTCCGCGCCAACCGCATTTCGCAGGCTCGCCGAACCTCGATGTAGGCCCGCATGACCGGAGCCGGCTGGGCGACGCTGACGTAGACAAAATGGCTGACTTCCGCCGCAAGGGACGCTTCGAGGGACGCCTCAAACGACACCTGATCGATGCTGCGGAATTCGGCGGCCTTCGCGGGGCTCGGGTGGGCAACTCCGGTAAGGTGTACGAACGTCGATCCCTTCGGGACTGCGTGAGCGAATGTTGATGAATCCAGGGCATTCCCCGGCACCGGCGAGCAGCCAGCGGGTAGCTTTCGGATTGACTGCGGCCGCGCGAGGGCGAAAACATCAAAACCGGAAGTCACCAGCGCCTGAGCGAGAGGCCGGCCCAGGTATCCGGTTGCGCCGCTGATGAAGATGGAAGCCATCGCTCATGAGAAATACGAGAGCAATAGCCGGTTGGATGTTTCGTCAGGGCTGGCGAATGGTGATCGGCCGGCCCGGACTGCAAATTGTCCCCCAGCACACAGAGAGTTCCGACGTAATGCTTTGCAGTGTGGCTGGAATGGCTGCGTTCACTTGCTGGAGGCCGATAAAGCCCGGGGCCGTCGAGGCAAACTGCGGCTGCACAGTATAGTCGTGGACCTTTACCGTAACAGGCGCGCCCGAAGAGGGCAGCCCGGTGAGGAAGGCCTGCACGATGGTCCCAGCGACGGCCGGATTGCCCGCTGCGTTGACACTGTTGTCCTGATTCAGAATGGCGTTCGCGAAAATACCGGGCGCGGCGGGAGCGAGTACGATTTGGCGGGCCGGGCTGTTGCGCCCATCGACGCTGGCGAAGGCCGTTACTGTTCCAGAAGTTGGCAGGCTGGCCGGAACTTCGAAGTTAATCTGCGTATCGTTGGAAAAGAAGATGCGCGCCGAAACGCCCGAAACCAGCATCTCAACTTTGTCCCCTTTTAGCCGGTTGCCGAAAGCGGTCGCGATGGTTCCAGGAGCGAGCGCCCCGCGGTCGAAGGTGGCCGCGTGAGAAATACTGGAAATCTCGGGGGGCAGAATTGGAGCCGGCCCCAATTCCCGCGCCTCCATTCGAACCGCGCCTGTAGCGCTGCCCGCGATCGGCCCCGCATCAATGGTAATCGTCGCTTCATAGGTCCCTGGCGGGATTCCTCGGGCGACCGCGTCCAGGCGGATGGTACCGTTGCCGAATCCGAAGGCCGGGTCGACGGACAGCCAGCCGGATCCGGACTTGTATTGGATGGATGCGGCCCAGTTCAATAGACCGCCGCCATCGTTGCGCACGCGGATATACCGTGTCTGCGGGAACTCGCCGATATAGGGAGTGAAAACCAGCGCCTCCGACTCGACAACAAGCTTTGGAAAAATGCCGGAATTGCAATCTCCGAGCGCCTGGCAGTCGGACGGCGGATTCAAGGGCTGGAATCGGGGTACTGGATTGCCCGAGGGCGTCGGATCGTTCGAAATCGGCCCGAAACTGGCGGCCACAGCCGCGGTCACCGAGCCTCCTGATGGCCGTTGCTCCAGTCCCAGGAAGACCGGCAATTGAACCGACTCGCGAGCGGTAAGGTTGGAATCGATGACTTCAAAGACGGCGACACCCGTGCCATTGGCAAGAACCACTTCCGAGACGGTCCGAAGGTCGGATATCCCCGCGCCAGGCGTGAAGATCATATTGCCGCCCGCGCCGTTGGAGTCCGTATTGACGACGCGCGACAGCAGAAGTTGGTTTGCGTTCGGCGTATACCGGCCGCCGCTAGGAACAAGACCCAGGTCGCCTGCCGCCGTGGGAATGGTGGCGGTGGATCCGGCCAGCGCGTCGGGAATCAACAGGCGGGCGCCGGTGGGGAAACCCGAGAAACGAACGAAGAGGCGCGAGCCGTGGTCGGAGAGAGGCGTGCGTTTGTTGAACGACTCCGAAAAGCCCTCGGTGAAGCGGAGCGAGGCGTACCGGGTTCCGGAGGTCAGCAGGGTATTGAAATTGGGCTCGGCCGGCAGCGGTGATACCGAGCAGACGAAGGAAGATGAATACGAAGCCAGCAGGCCGCGTGTCGCGATTCCAACGGTGAGCGGGCTGTTATCCACACGGATCGCGGAGGGTCCGTTGGTGGCCAACGCCAGTTGAAACGGCTGTTCGGCCCCCTGCGGTGGGACTACTCGAACGTTCGTGATCCGGAAATTAGCGGTGCCGGCCGCGCCCAGATTGAAGTTCATGCCGGCAAAATCGAACTGGTTGTTGGCGCGGATTTGAGCGGAAGCGCCGGTAGCCATTTCGCCCGAACCCGTGTTCACGGTCAGCACGGCGTCCAGAGTGTTGGTCGCGGCGTTCAGTTTGTTCGTAATATTGCCGCCGAATGAGATGACTCGGATGTCGCCTCGAATCAAGCCGTTAGGCGTGCCGCCCGTGCAGTTCAGATTGATGTCGCCGATGCGTTCCGCAAGGCCCTCTAAACGGACCAAGGCCGGTACGGCAGTCGCCACACAATTCAACGGGGAAAAGCTTTGGGCCTGGATGGCAGCACCCAGGCACACCAATAACGCGAAACGCATGCAAAGAATCCTTCAAGACGGAGAGTTCATCTACAAGATACAATGAGTACTAATAGTTTCAGACGCGTTAACGGGTAAATTTCCATGTCAACCATGTCAGCAGTAAACGTTGTGGAAGAGATCCAGGCGCTGCGAAAAGAGCGCAATGCGGTGATCCTTGCGCACCATTATCAGGACACGGAAATTCAGGAAATCGCCGACTCCATCGGCGATAGTTTGGAACTGGCGCGGAAGGCCAAGGAACTGGAATGTGAAGTGATTGCGTTCTGCGGCGTTTGGTTCATGGCGGAAACCGCCAAGATCCTGAACCCGTTGCGGACAGTGATTGTGCCCGATGCCGATGCCGGGTGCTCGCTGGTGGATTCCTGCCCCGTGGAAATGGTCCGCGCCTTCAAGCGGAAGTATCCGGACCACGTGGTCGTCAGCTATATCAATACTTCGGCCGATGTAAAAGCCGAGAGCGACATCATCTGCACTTCGCGTAACGCCGTGCAGATTGTCAACTCGATTCCCGCCGATCAGCCGATTCTCTTCTTGCCGGACATTAACTTAGGGAACTACGTCAAGCGGCAGAGCGGGCGGACGAACATGCGCATCTGGCAGGGCGCCTGCATTGTCCACACCACTTTTACCGAACGGCGGCTGCTGGAAGCGATCGCGGCGCAGCCCGACGCCTTCGTCGTCGCTCATCCGGAGTGCCCCACGGCCGTCTTGAAGCACGCTGGCTACATCGGCTCGACGTCGGCGCTCATCGACTACTGCGTAAAGTCGGAGCACAAGTCGTTTATCGTGATGACCGAGAGCGGCGTGCAGCATTCGCTTCGAAAGCTCGCGCCCGAAAAGACGTTCACCTTCGTCGCCAATGAAAACTGCAACTGCAGCGAGTGCCCGTACATGAAGCGAAATTCTTTGGAGAAGTTACGCGACTCGCTGGCAACGCTTTCGCCGCGCGTCGAACTCCCGCTGGAAACCATGGACAAGGCTCGCACTTCCATTGAGCGGATGCTGGCCGTAAAGTAATCGCGGATGCCATTAATTGACGGTTTCGACCGGCTGCACGACAACCTGCGGATCAGTGTCACAGACCGCTGCAACATCCGGTGCTTCTACTGCATGCCGGAAGGGCCTATTCCGTACCTGAAGCATGCCGACATTCTTTCGTTCGAGGAACTTGAACGGGTTGCACGAGTTGCGGTCTCCTTGGGCGTTCGCAAACTTCGGCTTACCGGCGGAGAGCCCCTAGTTCGCAAGGATGTCCCGGTTCTCGTGGAGCGGCTCTGCGGTATTCCGGGTGTCGAGGATATCGGCCTTACCACCAATGCTGTGCTGCTGGAAGGTCTGGCCGCCGATCTGCGGGCTGCCGGGTTGCAGCGGCTGAACGTGCACTTGGACACTCTCGACGCGGAGCGCTTCCAGCAAATCACGCGGCGGGACGATTTCGGGCGTGTAATGGCCGGGATCGATCGCGCTTTGGATCTGGGCTTCCAAATAAAAATCAACGCGGTCGCGGTGAAAAATCTCTGTGAGCCCGATGTCGTGCCGCTGGCGCGGTTCGGACGCGAGCGTGGTGTTGAAATCCGGTACATCGAGTTCATGCCGCTGGACGCGCAGGGTCTATGGGATAAATCGAAGGTCCTCCTGCAGGATCAGATGATGGAGATGCTACGGGCCGAATTCGGTGAGTTGATCGAGATTCCCGATCGCGATCCTCGGGCCCCGGCGACCGAGTACAGGTTCGCCGATGGCATCGGCCGCGTCGGGTTCATCAGTTCCGTCAGCAAGCCGTTCTGCCTGAACTGCAACCGCTTGCGGCTAACCTCGGACGGCAAGCTGCGCTACTGCCTGTTTGCGATTGAGGAGCTCGACGTGAAGAGTATCCTTCGTGGCGGGGGAACCGACGATGATGTGGCGGGTGTTATCCGGGAGACGGTTCGGCGCAAGTGGATCGGGCATGAGATCCATTCCACGCAGTTTGTCGCGCCACCCCGGCCGATGTACTCGATCGGCGGCTAGTGTTATTCTGCTAACTAAACCTTGAACGCCCGCACTATATTTTTCGAGGATTTTCGGCTGAACCCCGCTTGCAGGCGGGGAGTGCTGATCGCGCTATCGATCCTGGTGCTGTTTCTTAGCATCGCGCTATTCTCCCCGCTTCACCGGCACGTCCCCGGCAAGGCTGGCGGCTGTACGTTTAATAACCTGGAACATCAGTGGTACGCGCTGCTGGAGTTTGCCGCCATCATTTTGATCGTGTTGGATGTCGGCCTTCGCGAACTTCGCGAGGAACGCGCTACTGTTTCGACCCGCGCGCTGCGAATGCGCCGCGGCCGGGCACCGCCATTTTCCCTTTAGCAGAGTCCAAATTCCCGTTCGCGAGCTGTGACTCGCGGGCGTTCTGTTTCTGGGAGAAAAATTGTGTCTATTACCCGATTTAGCGGGCGCGCACTTTGGCGCCAATGTCTGGCTGTATTTATCGCGGCGGGGTGTGTTTACCCGCAGACCAGCGCGGAACTGGAAAAGCGCATTTCCGAGCTCGAACAGCAGATGAGGAAGATGGACCCGGCGTTTCAGGCGGCTTCCGCAAATGCGGGGCTCGCCGCCCGGCTGGAGGTTCTGGAACGAAAAATGGCGGCGCTATCGGCGCCTCCGAAACCGGCTGTGGAGGCCGCGGCCGCCCCGGCGGCTCCGCCTGTCCCCGCCCCGCCACAAGCGCCAATACCCGCGAATGCCGTCGTTGCGAGCGGCGGCTCGCCGATGGGAAATGTCGCCATCACGGGGGACTATCAGCGGTCGCCATCCGGGGAGACTAAGCTTCCGGTGAGCGGCTATATGGACTTCCACTTCAACAAAAACCGGAGCCTTCCGGGCGAGTTCGATTTCCACCGATTCGTGCTGCTGTTCGGCCACTCCTTTTCCGACCGGATTAAGTTCTGGAGTGAACTGGAATTGGAACACTCGATCGTCGAAGGCGGCGAGGAGAAGGGCGAGGTGGCGCTCGAACAGGCCTATGTCGACTTTCTGATCAAACCGGCCTTCAATCTCCGCGGCGGAATGCTGCTTTCGCCCGTTGGAATCGTGAACGAACGGCACGAACCGCCGGCGTTTAACGGCGTCGAACGGCCATTCGTCGAAACGATTATCATTCCCACGACGTGGCGGGAAATGGGCTTCGGCGCAACCGGCGACTTGGGCCGCGGATTCCGCTACCGTGCCTACATGGTGTCGTCCCTGGATGCCTCACTGTTCAATGCCGAATTCGGAATTGCGGAAGGGAAGACCAGCGGGTTCCCGTCGTCGTTCCGGAACCCGGCAAAGGTCGGCCGATTGGAATACACGGGGACTCGACGGCTGGTACTAGGAACGAGTTTCTACACCGGACACGCCGGCTTCAACATGGCCACGGTGAATCCCCGTGTCGATATCTACAATGCGGACGCTCGTTACAGCTACCGCCGGATGGATGTGCGGGGCCTCTTCGCAAAGACCTGGGTCAGTAAGGCGAAGGAGCTGAACAACGCCCTGGAACAGACCACCGGATCGAACCCGAACGTCGCGAGCCAGATGCTCGGCGCTTATGTCGAGCCGGCCTTCCATCTCTTCCCAAGGCGCCGGTCGCAAGACGTCATCGTCTTCGGGCGCTACGAAAAATACAATACGCAACACAAGATGCCCGATGGTTATACTGCGCTGCCGCAGTTCAACCGGTCCTCATGGGTGTTGGGTGCTACCTACAAACCCGTCGCCGATGTAGCGATCAAGTTCGACTACAACTTCAACCGGAACGCGAGCACAGTCGTAAAGCCGCTCGACTCAATCAATCTTGGCATTGGATGGTGGTTCTAATGAAAAACGGAATTTGGCTCTCTTTGCTCTTTGTGCTTCTGGGAGCATTGACCAGCGGACAGGACACCGACAAGAAGCCCGTTAGAAAAATCTCGATCGTCGCGGAGCGCTTCTTCTTCTCGCCATCGAAAATTCGATTGAAGGAAGGCGAAACCGTCGAATTCGTACTAACGAGCGACGACACCGATCATGGGTTTCATGTGCCCTCGGCCGGCATCGACGTCGCCATTCCGCCGTCCGGCAAAGGGGAAGCGACGATTCGATTCACCGCGACCAAGAAGGGAACCTTCCCATTTGAATGCTCGCGCGCATGCGGCGCGGGTCACAACCTGATGCGTGGGCAAATCATCGTTAAGTAGGAAGTCAGCCATGAAAAAGAACCTGATTTCGCTAACTGTACTGATCGTGGGGTTCTCAGCGGCCCAGAGCCAGAATCAACGTCAAATTGTGCCAGGCAGCCCGCTGCAGGGCCTGACGGGGCATGAATTGGAGCTCTTCCGCGAAGGCCTCGAAGATTTCAACGAAGTGGAAACCGCCGAAGATGGCCTGGGGCCGGCCTTCAACGGCAATAGCTGCGGAAGCTGTCACAGCATTCCCGGCATTGGCGGCGTTGCGACCATGACCGAGACTCGCGCCGGCTATCTGGACGAAGACGGCACCTTCACTGCGATTCACGGCGAGACGCTTTACAACCTGTTCTCCGTCGGGAAGCATGAGTGCCAGGTGCCAATCCCCGCCGAAGCCAACGTGATCGCGCGGCGGGTGCCGACGCCGATCTTCGGCGATGGACTCATCGAAGCCATCAGCGATGCGACGATCATCGCCGGCGAGGATCCCGACGACCGGAATGGAGACGGAGTCCGCGGCCGTGCCGCGCGGGTCTTCGATGTTGCCACGCGCACGACCAAGGTTGGCCGCTTCGGCTGGAAGGCGCAGCAGGCGACGCTCCTGGCGTTCTCCGGAGACGCCTATCGCAACGAAATGGGCATCACAAATGAGCTGTTCATGGGAGAGCTCATGCCCGGAATCGACCCTGCCTTAGCCAAACTCTGCGATGGAAAGCCGGAACCGGAAGATGTCAAGAACCGGCTGACCGGCCTGCGGTCCATAGACAATTTCGCCAATTTCATGCGCTTGTTGGCGCCCGTTGAACGCTCGGCGAACACGGCGGAGACGCGCCGCGGAGAAACACTCTTCAACGCGGTGGGCTGCGCCGCCTGCCACACTCCCGTCATGACGACGGCGCCCAACCAGAATCCTGTGTTCGACCGAAAGGCCGTGGCGTTGTACTCCGATCTGCTGCTGCACGACATTGGCACAGGGGATGGAATCGTGCAGGAGCCGGCAAAGGGCAACGAAATGCGAACACCGCCGCTTTGGGGCTTGCGATTCCGGCGTCCTTTGATGCATGATGGCCGAGCCGCGAACGCCGAACAGTCCATTCGCATGCACGCGGAGGAAGGCGAAAATGCGCGCCTGAAGTTTGAGGAGCTAGCTCCGGATGATCGTAAAGCGCTGATCGCGTTTCTCAATAGCCTCTAGCGCAGGCGGGACCGGACGGCAAAAACGGCTAGCGCGGAAACTCCAATCAGCCAGATCGAAGCGGGTTCGGGAATCCCCGTCTCCAGGTTCGAAGTCTGTAGGGGAATGGACGGCGTCAGCAGGAACGCCTGTTCGCGGCCGCTGTAAATGCCGCGCCCTACGATCTGCCCCCAATCGTTTATCCCGTAGGCAGCCAGCAGTTGCCAGCCGGATTCCGGCGCGAGCAGCGCGTTCAGGTCGTAGAGCAGACCACCGTCGAAAAGAAATGCCGCCGTGCCGTTTGGCGTATCCGAATAGCCCGCCACTTGCCCCGCGATGTTAATTGCATAGGCGTAACTGTTCGCCCCGCCCAACGTGCCCAGGCCCGTTGCGGTACTCCCGTTCCATACCGTCGCCCGCATGGCACCGCCGGCCGTTTGCGAATGCCCGGCCACGGCGCCGCTGCCA
>Ga0315912_10000232_pt1 | contig 119065 bp, 84 predicted proteins | sample VfabasoilMG_FD_204469 | JGI IMG/M metagenome (GOLD analysis project Ga0315912, IMG submission 204469) | Garden soil microbial communities collected in Santa Monica, California, United States - V. faba soil | ecosystem: Environmental > Terrestrial > Soil > Garden | place: USA: California... | reverse complement strand
CATGGACAGGAGAAACATTCCGAACACGAGCCAGTAGCGGGTCGGAATCCGTGCCGACCGCGGCACTGCCGGCGAACCTGAAGGCGGAGAAACGCTCACGATGCGAGCGGATTATTTCTTGCGCGCCGGCACAGCGTCAAGCAGCCGGCGCGCTTCGGCCAAGCCGGAATGGCCCACCTGCAGCACGGGCACGCCCGGACGATGCTTGATTTGCGCCAGGCTGATCTGTCCCAGCACCAGCACATCCACCTTGGAAGCGAGCTTGTCCATTTCGCGATGCACCAGTTCATTGTGCTTCTCGATCTGCCCCTTCTGCAAATGTGCGAACGCCTTTTCGTTCACCGCCACCTGGATGCTGATGTCAACGCCTGCCTCCTCTGCCGCCACCTCCAGCTGCCGCCGCGTCGCGGCGGGACTGGTCGGGACGGTTGCAATGATACCGAGCCGGCGACCCTTGCTTACTGCTTCATGTGCCATGGGTTCATCAATGTTGAACACGGGAATGGACGTATATTTGCGGGCGATCCGGGTCGCCTCACCGACCGTGGTACAACTGCACATAGCGACGTGCGCGCCCATGGCTTCTGCCGCCAAGGCGTAGAACTGAATGCGCTTGATCACGGCGTTTGTCGCACGCCCATTTTCAATGCTCTCGCACAATAGCGAATCGTCCATGATGTTGAAAACCTGGACGTCAGGATTCTTTTTCAACCACGGATCAACGAATGGCGCGTTTACCGATTTGGAGTACCAACTGACGGTGTGGATCAGGGCAAGGGTTTTCATGTCTGAGTGACAACCAATCAAACTGCGGGCGTGAGGACCGGCTGAATCCCGATGAGCTCGCGGGCGCGGTCGGCCCGCACCACTTTGCGGCCGATCCGCTCCGCCTCGCGCACCGCATCCTCAACCAACTCGACATTGGTGCGGGCGCGCTGGCCGTTGCTAAGAAAGGGACTGTCTTCAAAGCCAACCCGGACGTGGCCCCCGAGTTCCATGACACGGCGCAAGTCGGCGGCGCCCTGCTGGTGGTGTCGCACACAAAACCAGATGGCATCCGGCGGCAGGTGATCCACGAACAAATCCAAGTATCGATCCGAGTAAGGCAACGCGTTCGGCACGTCGAAGACAAACTCGAACACATGCGGAGACTCCAATTCGCCGTCCTCAATCAGTCGTTGGTAGTTGACGAGGTGCGACAAATCGAAAATGGGCATCGTGGGGACAATGTTCCCTTCGCGAAGTTTGCGCGTGTAGAATACAATGTCCTCGTATTTGTTCTGATAGACCCCGTCGAACATGTTGATGGAGCCCAGGTTCAAGGAGCCCATCTCAACCTCCGGCACAGTGAACGTCACACACCGCTGTTCCAGCGTGTGCTCCGGCGCTCCGCCAGTGGAGCCTTCGATGATCATAGGGCAAGCCTCGCGCACCTGGCGCACGTGGGTCACAAACGGTTCGCGATCCACACTTTGGAGGTGGTTATTATCCCGGGCGTGAATGTGTCCAATCGCCGCCCCGGCAGCCTCACACCGAATCAGTTCAGCGGGCACATCCAGTTGTCCGGGGTACTTTTCCTCCTGCTTTTCGCCCGGGACGGGAGCAACACAAATCATGATTTCATTCTTTGGCGTCGGCTTCATGACGGTAGAATCTAAAGTGAGCAAAACTTCCAAAATAGCAGGAATCCACAAATTACTCGGACGAAATTCTCTGTCCGCAGATCCCGGCAAAGAAATGCTCTCGAAATTCCAAGAGAAAACCTCTATTTCCTGCCAAATCGACGCCCGACAATTTCGTCACTTGAGAAAATTATCCAATAACTTTATGGATTCCTACAAGGCGGGGTTAAGGTTGAATGCTAGGTTCGCAATATGTCAGCCATCTCCAGCCTTTACGGCAACACACAATTTTCGTGCGTGCTCCCGGTCCGGCCCAGAGGAATAAATCGCCATCATGAAGTCGAAGCACTGCGGGCAGACAAAAGGCCTTCAGCCCGTCGTGTCATCCTTTGATCGCTGTAACTCAATCCCCCATTACCAATTCATGAAAAACGAACCAAGCGTGGCCCAGGCGTGGGTGGCATCTGATTCGCGTCCGCGGCGCCAGTTCCGGCTGGCCTTCACTTTGATCGAATTGCTCGTCGTCATCGCCATCATTGCCATTCTGGCCGCCATGCTGCTGCCGGCGCTTTCCCGCGCCAAACTCCGGGCCATGGGCATTTCCTGCATGAGTAACGGGAAGCAACTGGGCACGGCCTATATCATGTATGCCAATGACAACAATGATTACGCGCTCAACTCATTCGAATGGTGCGGCGGCAGCGTAGCCGCCGTACCTGACGCAGTTAATGAAGATATTGTCAAAGCCAGCACCACCTATCCGAACCTGACATCCACCAAGGTATTTCGCTGCCCTTCGGACCGCTCCGGCCTTCTCTCCGCCGGGCAGGTCCGTCCGCGCAACCGCAGTTACGCCCACAATGCCGGAGTGGGCAAGGCTTCCATGTATGCCCAGGTAAATATCGGCAACGGCACGTATCGGGAGATCACGAAGTTGTCAGCCATTACTGCACCTGGACCGTCGGCGGTCTTCCTGTTTATCGATGAACATGAGAACAGCATCAATGATTCGCATTTCTATGCTTTCCGTGACATGTCGAAATTCACCGGCGAGAAGTGGCTCGATGCCCCTTCGGGGCGCCACGGTAATTCCACCGGATTCACCTTCACCGATGGTCACGCCGAGATCGTCAAGTGGGTGTCTGACGTGCAAAAAGCCCAGATCGCTGGCGGCGTTGTCAGCCCGAACACCCATTCCTCGTTCTTGGGTGTCCCGACCGCGCGCGATCACGCGTGGTTTACTAATCACACTGGCGTTTTCAAATGACGGCATCGACCCTGCCCCAGTTTCCCCAACCAGATAGACTAATACCCATGAAACACATAAATCCCCCGTTCACTGCCGAGAACTCGCCAACCTACCGGACTGCCCCACGAATCCGCGGGGCTTTGGCGATTCTATGCCTTGCCTTTGTTCCAGCGGCGCTCCAAGCCTCGATTCCGCCCGATCCTACCGTGGAGATACGTTTCCCCGAAGGCCCTGCTGATGCTGGGGGACAAGGAGTGACCACCACCAATTCCGGCACGTTGGGTGGCCTGGCAACCTTTGCCCAGCCGGTGGATCCCATTTACGAAACCAATCTTTACCCGGCGTTCTCGACGAATCGCCCTGTTGGCACTTACGTACCTAGCAGCAACGATTTCGCAGCTTACTTCGGCCCCATTCAGGGCAACTCACTTGGTGGCACCCATGGACGTGCCATCGACTTGGTGCCCGCCATCAGCCCGGGATTCAACAGCATTGGCGCCTACCCGAAATTGACGGTGTGCGGCTGGGTGAATGCTTCCGGCGGAACTCCGGGTAACGGTGGCAACCGGATTGCCTTCGCTTTGGAGACGCCCGGCGGTTTAGGATTTGACCTCGTCCAACGCGCGAGCGGCCAATTATCTTTGATCGTCAATCAATACAATGACAGTTCGCCTGAATCTTCGCCGGGAATGGTGACGTTCGACGCGAACCATGGAACGAATAACTGGGTCTATTTCGCTGCGACCTACGATCCCACGCTGCCCTCGGGACAGGTGAAGTATTACTTTGGTCGGCCCAACAAGCTCGCAGCCCTTGACGTGGCTCGTGATTATGTTCCGCCTGCTGGGACCAATATTGATTTCACCGGCCAGCTTACACTTGGCAATTTCGGCACAGTGGAAGGGCAGCGGGACGCGGCGCTCGGTGGCAACAGTCGCATCTTTCGCGGTTTGATAGATGAGATCAGGATTTACACCAATGCCCTGACCTTGGATGAAATCCAACAGGCCCAGCTCAATGATTTGGTCACACCGGTGGCCCCTACCATTCTGAAGCAACCAATCAATACCTTCGCCATCGAGGGTCAGAACCCGTCATTCTCTGTGGAGGGAACGGGCTCCGGTCTGCTAACCTATCAATGGAAAACCAACGGGGTGAATGTGCCCGGCGCCACCTCGACTAGCTTTGTTATCAGCGACGTGACGCTCGCGCAGAACGGCACGACGGTGCAAGTCGGCATAACCAACTCAGTCGGTGGATTGCTGAGCACGTTGGTGACGTTGAGCGTCCTGCCGGCCAATCCGATGGTCGTGGCCACTTCGTTCTCCGAGGGCGGCGCTTCCGCTACGACTACCAATCTGGGTGCGCTGAGCGGTTTCGGTCGCTTCCTGCGCAATGCCGGATTACCCGCGTTTGTGACCACGAATTTGCCCAGCGGTCCGTTCGCTCCCAGTGCTCCGCATAATCAACAGGCGGTGCTGTACAGTTATCCCGATGGCGGTAACCGAGCGATCGATTTAACGAACAACCTGATTAGTGCCGCCGGGGAACTGGGCAGCTTGGAGGCTGTTACCATTTGTGGCTGGATCAACTCCGCCAATCACACGTTCCGCACCACCAGCACCGGTCGGGGCAGTGGGGTGGTCACGGCTACTCGGGGGGGCACGGTGGGTGGATTCGTGCTGAACTACCGCTCCGATGATTTGTCCGCAACCTATGGGCAAAATGGGCGGCTCCAGTTTCACGTAAACGAATTTACACCGGATGTGGCCGGCCATATCAGTTCTGCGGGCAAGATTCCCCTTAACACCAATTTGCCCCCAACTAACTGGGTCTTCTTTGCGGTGACTTATGATGGTAACAGCACGACGGACAACCTCGCCTTCTATTTCGGCGATGCCAACAATGCGGCCTCACTCGACGCCATGATGACCTACAATAAGGGGGTCATGCCGGTGACCGGCCAATTGGTGATCGGCAATTATCAAACGGGCACTGCAAATCCGACCGGAAGAGGAACAGGCGGTGCCAACGGTGCTGCCTTCCGCGGTTTAATAGACGAAGTGAAGGTGTTCAGCAAGGTGTTGACCCTGTCGGAAATTCAGCAACAACAAACGAGCCCCGCCTTGCCGACGTTGCTCCTCTTCAATTCAGTCGGAAGCAACCTGGCGCTCTCCTGGGAAACGCTGACGAATGCTCCTTACAAACTCCAGGCGCGCACCAACCTGACCGCGGGCAGTTGGGTTGACGTTTCGGCGACTGAAACTGTTTCCGGCAATGTTCACTCGGTGACCGTGCCGAAAGACAAGGAAGCAGAATTCTTCCACCTCCAGCGGCAGTAACGCCGAACCAGTAGTCAGTATCAGACCAATGGGAGCGGCTCGATCGAGCCGCTCCTTTTTCTTTCCGACGTCAACTTGGGATCAATTCACCGCCCTCCCTCGTCCTGCAACTTTCGGATCAACTCGGTGATCGCCGGTTGGCCTGGTTGCAGCTGCTGGGCCCGCGTCAGCAAGTGAACCGCCTCCGCATTTGATCCCTGCCGGGCCCGCAAGACACCCAAATTGTAGAGGATAACTGCGTTTTCCGGCGCAATCTGGAGCGCACTTAAGTAGCGCTGCGCGGCCTGATCTAAATTGCCCTGAGCCGCCAGCGCTGCGCCCCAGTTTACCAAGCTGTCTACCGACTTTGGATTCGCTTCCAATGCGCGCCGATAACAAGCTTCCGCCTCGCTCCAATTGTTTTCCTTGGCCAGCAGCAAGCCGAGATTGTTGAGCGTTTGCACTTCGTTGGGGTTGATTTGCAGAGCATTCGCATACTGTTGCTTGGCTTCCGCCGTCTGATTCTGCATCGCCAGCGTCAGCCCCAGATTGTTCAGCACTTCCACGGCACGCGGGCGAGTGGCCAGCGCGCGCCGAAACGCCGCCGTCGCTTCGGGTAGTTTGCCCTGATTCGCCAACGCCAATCCTAGGCCATTGAGAGCGCGATAGCTCTGCGGGTTCAGTCGCAGAGCTTCCTCGTAAACCATGACTGCATCCGGCCAACGCGCCTGACCGGCGAGGGCTAATCCCAAATTGCCCAAGGCTTCGACGGAAGCGGAGTTGATTTCCAACGCGTGACGACACTCCGTCTCCGCTTCGGCAAACCGCTTCTGGTCAAGCAACGCCGAAGCCAGGTTCACGTGTGCAACCTCATTGTTACGCGTCACCTGCAACGCGTGGCGGAACAGCTGTTCACTGTCCTGCCAGTGACCGAGTTGAACCCTGGTCAGGCAGGCAAGTCCGACAACAACGCCGCCAGTTGCCAGGGCAATTCCCAGCGGGCGGGAAGCTTTCAACCGGGAAGTCGAGAGCACCGCCCAAAGTCCCCATACGAACGCTATGAACAAACCGATCAGCGGAACATAAGTGTACCGATCCGCCATGGCTTGCGCGCCTACCTGAACCAATCCGATGACCGGAACAAGAGTTCCGAGAAACCAAAGCCAGCCGACCACGAGAAACGGCTGGCGGTTTCGTAGTTTGAACGCCAAAGCAGAAATACCCACGAGCAGGGCCGCAGCCCCGATCACGGCAAGAACTGACCAATGACCTGGGTGCGGATAGAAAATCGCCAGGTCGCCTGGCCAAAAGGTCTTTCCCAAGTAACGGACATAAGAAACTAGCGCGTTGGTGATGCGTTGCCCGACCGAAAGCCACGCCAGTGACGCAACCGCCTCGCTGCTCCTCTGCGCAACAATAGTTACAGCTGAGGCCGCGATAGCCAGCAGGAGAAATGGAATCTTCTCCATCAGCAAAGGACGAAGGTCCACCCAGCGCCACGAGGAGAGTCGTTTGAATGGCCAGAAGTCTAACAACAAACAAATGAACGGCATCGTCACCAGCATCGGTTTGCTCAGCAGACTGAAAAGAAATGTAACCAGGGCTATGCCATACCAAAGTTTGGGGCGAATGGACGGATCTGCTTTCCTTGTCTTAGCAGGAACGCTGGCGTAGTTCGAGTAAGCCCAGAGTGCACCCAAGCCAAATAATGTGCTAAGGATGTCTTTGCGCTCGGCCACCCAGGCGACCGATTCGACATGCAGCGGGTGCAGTGCAAACATGGCGGCCACAATCGCGCTTTGCCAGAGCGTCCCGGTAGCCCGCCGCAGCCAACCGAACACCAACAGTGTGTTCAGAACATGCAGCACCAGATTTGTGAAATGATAACCCCACGGCTGTCGCCCCGACCATTCCGCATCACACATCAAGGTGAGCCAGGTCAATGGATGCCACGCTCCACCTTCAGTTGTCTGGAATGCCCAACGGATATTGTTCGCGGTCAAACCTCCCAGCACTTGCGGACATTCGGTAACGTAGACCTGATCGTCCAGGTTGATGAAGTCATGCCTGACCACCGGCCAGTAAACCAGCAGTGTCACCACCGCAAGCCCGAGGGCGACGATTGCCGAGTGGTGAATGAACAAGCGGAAGCCGCGGTTTGGCACGGGCAGTTTCCCTTGGGGTGGGGGCGGCTTCATGAGTGCGAGGTTAATTCGTCGGATAGGACGGTTTCAAATTCATTGCGGCTTGGCGTGGCAAAATGTTACCCGCGCGCGGCATCAATAGTATTGTGCTGAATTTTGATAGCTTTGTGCTATGGCCGGGAATGCACGCATCATTAGGATTTGCCGATAATCAGGCATTTTATCTGCGGCATTCTGAAATCAGGTCGTCGCAGCCGGAATGAAAAATTGTTGTGACGCAATGAAGTTTAATCAGTCGAGGCAATGGCATGGATTGGCGGCGGCGATATTGATACCCGCACTTGCTACTCACGCTGCCATGACGCCCAATGCTTTTCCTGGCGCGGAAGGATTCGGAGCTTATGCCAAGGGCGGCCGCGGCGGGCAGGTCATTTACGTGACCAATCTGCTCGATTACGCCGCGAAGGAGTCACCCATACCTGGCAGCTTGCGGGCCGCGGTCGAGACCAAAGGTCCGCGGACAGTTCTTTTTCGCGTGTCGGGACTGATCTCCCTGAAGTCTCCGCTCAAGGTCAAGAATCCATATCTGACCATCGCCGGCCAGACCGCCCCTGGCGATGGGGTGTGCCTGAAGGATTTTCAGTTGGTGGTCTCCGATACTCATGACGTGATTCTACGTCACCTGCGCGTGCGCCCGGGAGAGAATATGCACGAGGAGATTGATGGTATCATCATCGATGGCAGTGAAAACGTAATCGTGGATCATTGTTCGGTCAGTTGGAGCACGGACGAAGTCTTTTCCCCCGACGGCAAAAACATCACGGTGCAATGGTGCATCATCGCGGAGGGATTGGATCGCTCCTTTCACCCGAAGGGCAAACACAGCAAGGGTTCGATCATCCGGAGCACCGATGGTGGAATCACGCTGCATCACAACCTTTACGCCCACAACGCGGACCGGAATCCAAAGATGGAGAGCTATCCAAATCTTCCGGGCCTGCTGCTCGATTTCCGTAATAATGTCATCTATGACTGGGGTTATCAGACTGGCTATAGCGGTCGGGACTACGGTCGGCTGAACTATGTTGCCAATCATCTCGAATCCGGACCGTCTTCAGAACGCAGTGTCCGCTTTGCCTTCAAGCCCGGGTCAGATCGAACCAAACTTTACATCCGCGACAATGTGCTGGTCGGTGATGCTGCCGCGTCGCTAGCCAACGATTCCCTGATCAAATGGGAGGGCAAGTCGCTCGACGAAGTCCGGGTTCACACGCCATTCCCTGCTCCGCGGGTAACGACTCAGGCCGTGCCGGAAATGCGCGCACTCGTTCTGGCGCAAGTCGGCGCCATGTTGCCCAAGCGTGATGCCGCGGACGAACGGATCGTACAAAACGTCAAAGAACGAAGCGGGCGCATCATTGACAGTCAGGACGACGTTGCGGGTTGGCCGAACTATGTATCTTCCCCTGCCCCGGCGGATTCCGATAACGACGGCATGCCCAATGATTGGGAATTGGCTTATGAATTGAATCCCCAGAAGCCAGATAGCAATGGCGACGTGGACGCAGATGGTTACACCAACCTGGAAGAGTATCTCAATCTCACCAATCCGCGGAATCGGGACGCCTGCGGTGATTACGAGGACTTCGTGCTTGCGCAGAAAGCATTGGCCGACTTAAACGCCCAAGCGACGCCTCAAATCAATCAAATCGCCAAACAGGAAAAGAAAACCGCGGCCGAGCGAAAGCCGTTGACCTTGCCTGTGAAGTTGTCGGCTGCCCCGGCTTCCGGCACTCCCAAGGTGGAAGTCGCAATTGCCGACGCGTCCGTCATGCCGATGGTTCTGATTCCGGCGGGAGTATTTGTGATGGGCTCGCCCGCGACGGAAGCCTACCGCAAACCGGATGAAACTGAGCATCGCGTGACAATCACCAAGCCATTCTACCTGGGCGTTTACACCGTCACGCGGCAACAGTTCGCCGCGGCGATGCAACAGAAAGCACCCAGCAGGTCAACGGCCGATCTGCCGCAGACCGCACCTTGGGGCGAGGCTGACTGGTTCTGCAAGAACCTCTCGCATTCTTCCGGGCAGAAATTCCGGATCGCGACGGAGGCCGAGTGGGAATACGCCTGCCGCGCGGGAACGTCCACGCCGTTTTCGACCGGCGAAACCATTTCGACCACGCAGGCCAACTTCAATGGCGATCGGATTTTTGGGCCGGGACAGAAAGGCACTTATCGAGACCAGCTAACCCCACCCGGAACTTTTCCACCAAACGCGTGGGGTGTTTGCGACATGCACGGAAATTTCTTTGAATGGTGCAGTGACTGGCGCGCGCCGTATCCCGCAGGTGACCAAATTGACCCGCAGGGCCCGCGCACTGGCAAACGCCGTGTGATGCGCGGCGGCAACTTCAGCAGCCACCCCGCCTATCTGCGCTCCGCCGCCCGCTATGATTACGATCCTAAGGTCGATTACGCATTTCGCGTGGTGCTGGAAATTCCCACGACGAAAAACCAATGATCGCGCGAGGGCACATTTGCTTACTGCTGACCTTGTTGCTCTGGACGGACGCAGGCCAAGCACAGGTTATTTTCCCGAACGACGATGTATTTGTAGAAACCAGCACTAGCGGCACCACCACGACTACTTTCGATGGTCACGTCGCCAGCGCCCAAATCGTGTACGGATTGGCCGCAGCCAATGGCACTAGCACCGGCCGACGGCGCTCCTATCTGGAATTCACGCTGGGAAACACACCAGTCGGTTCAGCCAAGTTGCGGCTCTACAATTATTGGGGCGCGAACATGGGGGGCATCGGCAATCCAGCGGGAAGCGCGACCATCCGTTTGCTCGGCACTCAAATCGCGACACCCGTGCAATTCAACGAGCCCGCAGCGGCGCAGGTCACTACCTTTATTCCGCCTGCGGAAACCAACTTCACGGCCATCGTCAGCGGGCAACTCGTAGATACGGTTGGCTGGCACGAGTTCGACATTACGAGCTGGTACAATACACGGCTTGGTCAAACGACAACGATCCTAGCGCGCGGTACCGCCACGAGCGGCTTTGATTTTCCGCTATTCGAAGATCGCGAGAACACGGCCTTCAACAATGCTTCACCCAACACGATTCCTGACAGTGGCCCGCGCATCGTGCTAAACGACACTCCTCAGCCTCCTCAAGTGCCACAACTCGCTTTCCCCGGCGCCGAAGGTTTTGGCGCACACGCCAAGGGCGGTCGGGGGGGCGATGTTTATTACGTCACCAATTTGAACGACTCCGGGCCGGGCTCATTGCGCAACGGCATCATCACGGCCAATGGTCCGCGCACGATTGTCTTTAAAATATCCGGCAATATCGCATTGCAATCCACGCTTACGATTAACAAGCCCTATATCACCATTGCGGGCCAAACCGCACCGGGCGATGGCATTTGCCTCAAGGATTACAGCTTGAACGTGGCGAATACCCACGACGTCGTGGTGCGCGGACTCCGCGTGCGCCGCGGCGACGTGGTGGTGCGTGCGACGGGGCAACCAACGGGTTCGGCGGGGTTGGACACGGTTTCAATCGATGACTCGAGCGATGTCATCTTTGACCACTGCTCGCTTTCGTGGAGTTGTGATGAAATTCTTGGCATCGTGCAGAATCAAAACGTCACCATCCAATGGTGCATCATTTCCGAGCCCCTCGGTGACCCAGCGGCGCTCATCCATCCTTATGGCACGAACCACGCCTATGGCATGAATTGCAGCGCCACGACCTTGTCGGTGCACCATAATCTGATCGCGAAATATGTGATTCGCGGGCCGCAATTCGAGGCAAACGACGCCTCCGCTGGCCAGGGCTACGAGGTCTGGAAGGAAGCCGTGAACAATGTGATGTTTGATTATCGGAATTCTGGTTCCCGCTATCGCACCGGGGTTGAGGTTGGCGCGGGGAATGTTCCCTTTCGCTTCCACTTCATCAAGAACTTCTACATCCGGAATCCGTCACGCACGAGCGCACAGGAGATCGAAGTGCTAACCAACTTCGGTGTGACCAACACCGTAAAAGTCCACGTCACCGGCAACATCGGACCAAGCCGGCCGAATGACAATGGTGACCAATGGGCGCTGGTCAAACTGGATGCCGGCGACGTGCCGATTCGCCAAGCCTCCGCCGCTATCACAAATCAAATGTCCGACCTTCCGCTCTTCACCGTGCCCGCGCCGGTCACCCAGCATAGCGCGTCCAACGCCTACAAGCAGGTCATCAGTCTGGCGGGGTATTATCCGCTCCGCGACGCAGTTGATTGGCGGGTTATCAGCAATGTGGTGAACCGCCAGTACTTCGATTTTTTGCAATCCCAATCCCAGGTGGGTGGCTGGCCGGTGCTGAACACTTACAATGTTCCCGTCGATACTGATCTTGATGGAATGCCGGACTTTTGGGAGACGGCGTTGGGCAAGAATCCTTTTCTGGCTAACAACAACGCCACGAACTCTGACGGCTACACCGATCTCGAACACTATCTGAACTGGCTGCTCGAACCGCGGGCCGTTGGGGTTGCCAATGGCTTTGTGGATGTGAACCTGCGCAGTTTTACGGCCGGCATGGCGAGTAACGCCACTTACAGCGTTTCCAACGCCACCAACGGCGCGGTCGTTTTGCTGGGTGACGGTCGCACGGCGCGCTTCACGCCAACCCAACACTTCTTCGGTGGGGCGAGCTTTCGATTTATTTCGGCAGATACGCTTGCTGGCGGGGGGATGACCAACACCGTCAGTCTGCTGATTACTCCCGCGGTGCAACCGCGCTTTACTGCCATCCGCCATAACAATGGCGGCGTGACATTGAGTGGCACCGGTGGTTTGCCCTTTGCGAACTATTATCTCCTGACTTCAAGTGACATCGCTTCGCTTCCCGGCAACTGGACGCGAGTTGCCACCAACCAATTTGATACCGGTGGCAACTTTAGTCTGACCAATGTTCCCAATGCGAGCGCCACACAGGTGTTCTACCGGTTGGAAATTCCTTGAGCCATGAACAAGCGCCACACCATCAAAACCAGGACGAGTCGTCGTAGCTTTATCGGTCGCTCGGCAGTCGTCTTGGCGGGAATCAGTCTGGCACCGCGCCACGTTCTGGGTGGACCAAAATTCGTTCCGCCGAGCGAGAAGGTGAACATCGCGCTCATCGGCTGCGGCGCGCAGGGATTCGCCAATGCGCGCGCCTTGTTCAACCAAGCAGACGCTCAGATCATCGCCGTGGCGGACCCGGTGGAATCGCACAACTTTGGACAATACCTCCACAAGGGGAGCGCGGGCCGGCTCCCAACCAAGGAACAGATCGAAGCTCATTACTCAGCCAAGACCCCAAATTACAAGGTGGCAGCGTATGCTGACTACCGCGTCATGTTAGAAAAAGAAAGCGCGATAGATGCGATTGTCTGTGCCACGCCCGATCATCATCATGCCGGCGTTTCGATCAGAGCCATGCGGCTCGGCAAACACGTCTATTGCGAAAAACCGTTATCTCACAATGTATGGGAGGCGCGCCAAACGGCGCAGGTTGCAAGGCAGACTGGCGTCGCGACCCAGATGGGCAATCAGGGCCACTCCGACGAACACATCCGTAACACGTGCGAGTGGATCTGGGCCGGGGCGATTGGCGATGTGTATGAAGTGCAGGCTTGGACCGGCGCGTCGCGGTACAACAAGAAACACGTCGGCGGAATGCCGCCAGAATCGCCCGTGCCGCCGGGCGTGGATTGGGATTTGTGGGTAGGCCCGCGGGAGATGCGTCCGTTCAGCATGATGTATCCGCGTCTGAGTTGGCGTGATTTCTGGGATTTTGGCACGGCACCGATTGGTGATTTCTTCTGTCACAATTTTGACCCGGCGTTTTGGGCGCTGGATTTGCGCGAGCCGTTGACCATCGAAGCGTGGGCCGCCGGCGGGGTGGATTCGCAAATCGCACCCGTAGGCGGCGTTTATACTTATCGCTTCGGCGCGCGCGGCAAAATGCCGCCGGTGAAGTTCACCTGGTTCGATGGCGGAATGCGCCCGTCACTGCCTGAGGGACTGGAGGAAGACGATCGCATCGGCGGTAACACCAATGGAATTCTGTTTTACGGCACGAAAGGCATGTTAACCTGTCCCGGTTGGGCTGGGCGGCCATCACTGTTGCCCGGATCAAAAGACGAGGCCTATAAACGTCCGCCGAAAACGCTGCCGCGTTCGAAAGGTCATCATCGCGACTGGCTCGACGCATGCAAAGGCGGCAAGCCGGCGAGTGCAAACTTTGAGTATGGTGCGGGTCTCACGGAAGTGGGTTTGCTGGGACTCGTAGCCTTGCGCGCCGGCAAACAAATCAAATGGGACGCCAAAGCCATGAAGGCAACGAATGTTCCGGAAGCCGACAAGTTCCTCAAGGAAACCTACCGCGAGGGATGGAAGATCGCATGAAATCCTTGGTTTGGTTATTGGCGGTTGGTTTATCGTTCCAAGCCACATTTGCAGAGCAGCCGCCCGCAAAGCTACGCACGATTGTGACGACCGATGGCGAGGCGGACGACCGTTGTTCGATGATCCGCTTTCTGCTGCATGCGAATGAGTGGGATATCCGTGGATTGATTCACTCGAGTTCCAAGCATCATTGGAAAGGTGATGCATCGCATCCCGAGAAAAAGTGGACCGACGTCGCCTGGCTTGATCGACAATTGGAACACTATGCAACTGTGTATCCGAACCTGAAGCTGCATGATCCCTTTTTCCCTACGTCCGAATATCTCAAGCAACAGGTTTTCGTTGGTAACATCGCTTACGAGGGCGACATGGAGAAACCAACGCCCGGTTCGGAGCACATTGCAGCGGTGTTACTCGATGCTGATCCGTCGCCGGTGTGGCTACAGGTATGGGGCGGAGCGAATACAATTGCGCGCGCTTTGAAGTCCATTGCGGAATCTTGTCCCGAACGAAAGGCAGATGTAACGCGCAAAGTGAAACTGTTTCTGATCGCCAGCCAGGACCCAAAGGCCGAGGAATATATTCTGAAAAATTGGCCTGGTCTATTCATCATCCGCAGCACGGGGGCCTATCTGGCCATCGCTTATCGGTGGGAACAGATGATGACGGCGGCGGAGCAGAAATATTTCGACAAGGATTGGATGGCCAAAAACATTCTCCAAAGACACGGGCCGCTGTGCGCTGCTTATGAAGTGCGCAAGGATGGTGCGTTCCGGTCGGAAGGCGATTCGCCGGCATTCCTGCATTTGATTGATGTCGGTCTCCGAAACTTGGAGCAACCCAGCTATGGTGGCTGGGGTGGACGCTTTGATTTGGACGGGAATCAATGGCGTTCAATAACTGACAACGGAAGCCTCGCGCAACCCATCATGCGCTGGGCCACGGCGTTTCAGAACGATTGGGCGGCGCGGGCGGATTGGTGCGTGAGTAGTTATCGCGAAGCCAATCACCCGCCGAATATCCGGCTGGCTCATGCGTTGGACTTGGTTGCCAGACCTAACGAGCGCGTGAAACTCAGCGCCCGTCCTTCCTCCGACCCCGATCAGAATCAACTCACCTTCAAGTGGTGGCATTTTCCGGAAGCCGGCACGTCTTCCACCCGTGTGGCGCTCGAAAGACCCGATCAGGTGGAAACCTCATTTACAGTGCCGGCTTCGGCTAAATCTGGCGACGCTATCCACATCATCTGCGAAGTAACTGACAACGGAGCGCCGCCGTTGACCCGATATCAGCGCGTCATCTTCAAGGTGTCCGAATAACAAGAGACCTACATGATTTCAAAATTCATTGTCCTGCTGTTGCTGCTTGTTGGCAGCATTAGTTCAAGTTGGACAGCGTTCGCTGATGAAAATCTCACATCCATCGAAGTGATTCGAGCGATTGGACCTGAAGGAATCGGAAACGCCAAGGCATCCGCTGCGTGGAAGCAATTGGCCGCTGGTGACTCCAGCACGCTCGTGACGTTGTTAAACGGAATGGACGGCGCGAATGATTACGCAGTGAACTGGCTGCGCGCGGCGGTGGAGACGATTGCGGCTCGCGAACTCAAGACGGGCAAGGCGCTTCCGTTACCCGAACTGGGAAAGTTCTTGCTGGAAACCAGTCACAATCCCCGGGCACGGCGGCTGGCATATGAGCTGGTGGCGCAGGTTGACGCTGCGACTGCAGAGCAGTTGCTCACGGGAATGCTGACTGATCCCAGTCTCGAAATTCGCCGGGACGCGGTGCAAAAACTGATTGATCAGGGCAATCAGGCTTTGGGGCGCAGCAATCGGCTTGGAGCCGCGTTACTTTTTCAGCAGGCGTTAAACTCCGCGCGCGATGTGCAACAGATCGAAGTCATCGCCAAAAAGCTCAACGAGCTGGAACGACCAGTTGATCTGCAGAAGCACTTTGGGTTTCTGGCGGAATGGAAAATTATCGGGCCCTTCGACAATTCTGGAAATACCGGCTTTGAAAAGGCTTTCCCACCGGAACAGAAGATCAATTTATCCGCCGAGCACGATGGAAAGACTGGCCAGGTGCGATGGCAGAGTTACGTCACGAACCACAAATACGGCATGGTGGACTTGAATCAAGCCTACGGAAAACTAAAAGAAGTCGTGGCCTATGCCGCCACCGATTTTTATTCTGACCGCGCTCAGTCCGTCGAGGTGCGCCTGGGCGGGAAGAATTCCTGGAAAGTATGGTTAAATGGCAAACTTCTATTCGAACGTGATGAATATCACACCAGCGCTGAGATTGATCAGTATCCGATGCCGGCGCAACTGGTGCCCGGACGGAACGCGCTCTTGGTGAAGGTTTGCCAGAATGAGTTGGTGAAAGAATGGACGGAGGAGTGGGAGTTTCAGTTGCGAGTCACGGATGCGCTCGGAACACCGATTGTCGCAGCGAAGCCGTGACCATGCCGGGTTCTGACCTATCAACGCTTAATACTTCGATGAAACTGAAAATTATTTCTTTCGGCATGGTGATCTGCACGACGATGCTTGCCGATGACTGGCGCCAATTTCGCGGCCCCGAAGGTAATGGGGTCTCCCGCGAAACCGGCCTGCCGGTGCTGGTCAACGGCACAAACAGCATCGTTTGGCGCGCGCATTTGCCTGGCGAGGGATTGTCGAGTCCGATCATTGTGGGCGACCGCCTTTTCATCACGAGTTCAAGCGGTCTGAAGCAGCAGCGGCTGCATGTCATTTGTTTTGATGCCCGAAGCGGCAGCAAGCTTTGGGAGCGCCAACTCTGGGCTACCGGTCGGACGATGTGCCACAAAAAGACGTCGGTTGCCGCGCCGACGCCCGCCTGTGATGGCAAACATGTGGTTGCGATCTTCTCTTCTAACGACATTGCCTGCTTTGATCTCGACGGCAATTTGATTTGGTTTCGTGGTCTGGGCCGCGATTATCCGAATGCCAGCAACAGCCTGGGCATGTCTTCCTCGCTGGTGATTGCCGAAGGCGTGGTTGTGGCGCAGGTGGAAAGCGAAAGCGATGCATTCACCGTGGGACTGGACTTATATACTGGGACAAATCGTTGGAAACTGGAGCGACATAAGAGCGCCAATTGGACTTCGCCGATAACATTCAGTCTGGCCGGAAAGGAGTTGGTTGTATTGCAATCGCCCAAGGAAGTTACGGCTGTGGAGCCGGCAACGGGACGGTTGATTTGGAACTACACCAACGGGGCCTCATCGACTCCTTCCAGCACACTCAATGGCGACAAGCTTTATGTCCCTTCGCAAGGGTTGACTGCACTTGATTTAAGTTCTGGAGCGGAATCACCCGGACAGTTGTGGCGTTCCAATCAACTGAAGCCCGGCACTCCGAGCCCTACAGTGCTTGGTGCGAAAATTTTTTCGCTGAACGATGGCGGCGTTCTGACGTGCGGTGATACCGCGACGGGTGAGCGGCTCTGGCAAATCCGACTCAAAGGGCCGTTCAGCGCATCACCAGTGGTGGCGGGCAATCATGTCTATTGCGTGAGTGAAAAAGGCGTGGTGCAGGTGATTAATCCATCCAAGCCCGAAGGTGAAGTCATCGGCGAACTCGACCTGGGTGAGACGATCTTGAGCACGCCGGCCATCGCGAACGGTGCAATTTATTTTCGCAGCGACGCGCGCTTGTGGAAAATCAGCAGCGCACCCGCAACTTCACCGGTTGGCCTCTAGGCGAGGTTCCACCGACCGAGAATGCGCCGGCCCAGCAGCCGAAAAGTTTTCCCTCCACCGACGCTACATCACTTTCAGTCAACGCCGGCGGCTTCCATCACCACGCGGAAGCCGAACACGACGGAGGAATTGTTGGGATTGTAATGATAGCGAGCGGCGGAACGGATGTAGCGCGGACCACTACCATACTTGCCGCCCCGAATCACGCGCGTCACTCCCTTGTCCGGGCCTTGGGGATCAATGACGTCGGCAGTGGAATAGGGCCCATACCAATCGGAGCACCATTGATAAGCATTCCCGTGCATGTCAAATAGCCCCCATGCGTTCGGCTTGAAGGTGCGAACTGGTGTCGATCCCCGACGATAAATTCCGGGCGTGCCGCTCGGATAAACAAACTTTCCATCGAAATTGGCCTGGTCAGTTGTGATTTGCGTTCCCGTGTTGAACGGCGTCGCGGTGCCCGCCCGACAGGCATATTCCCATTCCGCTTCGGTGGGCAGCCGGAACTTGCGTCCGGTGTTTCGAGATAACGTCTCACAGAAACGGACCGCATCGGGCCAGGTTACTATGGCAGGGACATCGGGGCGTTCCGCATCGCGGGGTTTTACGCCAGTCACACCTTCATATTCCGCACACGTCACAGGCGTAGCCCCAAGGTAGAACGATTTTGAAATCGTCACCGCATGCTGCTTTTCCTCGCGCCCGCGCTCTGGCTCATCAGGTGGAGAACCCATGACGAACTTGCCCGCGGGAATCCAGTTGAGTTGCAACTGCGAACCCTCATTGATCACGACGACCTGGGTTTTGCTTGTCGCGGAGGTCAACGCGCGGATTTCCATTGGCCGCAGCGATGGCGGCGGGGAGCCACCCGCCCCCGCTTGAGCCGGACGCAAGCGCTGCTCTTCAGCAATCTCCGCCCGAGCCTTGGCGTTCAGGACTTCGATCTTCGTGTTGATATCCGTCAGGTTGAAACCCAGCGCTTTCCGATCGGAGGTTTTGGGATTTGAGGCATAGAGGAATTCCTCCAGATTGCTGTAACCATCGTCGTCCAAATCCCTCGCCCCATCGGTTCCATCCGTGGAGTTGAAGCCAAAACGTATCTCCCATTCATCGGGCATGCCATCGTTGTCCGAATCTTTCGGAGTCTCGGTGGACTTTAGCTCCGGCCAGCCGCCAACTTCCTTTTGCGAATCAATGATCTGGCCCCCGCCAGAGCGAATGCTTTGCACGATGCGTGCGTCCACCGGATCGCGTTTGGGCAAGACTACGCCTGCCTGGGAGAGAACCTTCTCAAACGCAACTTCCGGCGCCTCCGTCGCGACCGGCGGTGCGGGAAATGGTTGCGGCACCAGATTGGTTTCCTTGATCTCACCCTTCCACTCACCCCATTTGCGAATCATGCGCCAGTTCTCGCGGCTTTTGATCGGCGAGTTGTAAAAGAAATTATCCGCGAAAAACATTTGGGTGTGTGGCGTTCGCGCGCTGAATGCGTATCCCCGCACGCCCTCGCCGGTGGAAGGACCCGGCTTGAAGTAATTACCCACGTAGTTGATCCGCGTGCGTTCGAGGCCGCTGTAGCCCGAATTCGCGCCCCAGTTGTAAACCACGTTGTTACGGAAATCGAGAAGCAGACCGGGGCTGTCATCGTAGCCGCCGGGGCGAGGATTGCGTGAATTATTGTGCGCGTAAATGCAGTGATGGATCGTGAAGCCGCCCCCGTCGCTGCGCAGGAGCGAGCCGTGGCCGTGTTCACCCTTGGGATGAAAACTGCGGTTCAAGCTCTCGGCAATGACGCACCATTGAATCGTGATGTTGCGCACGTCCGGACCATTGATCGTACAGTTTTCATCCGTGGACCAGCTCATCGAGCAGTGATCCACGATGACATTCTGGCTGCCCCGTCCAATTTGGAAGGTGCCGGATTCCTGCTCAGCTTGATCGCCCAAGCGAAAGCGAACGTGCCGGATAATCACATCGTGCGTATCGACCCGAAACAAGGAACGCGCGACGCAAACACCGTCGCCAGGCGCAGTTTGCCCGGCAAGCGTCAGATAGGGTTGCGTCACAGCGAGAGTGGCTTTCAGGAAAATGGTCCCCGAAACACGAAAGAGAACGAGGCGGGGGCCTTTGGTCGTCAACGCCTGACGCAAACTCCCGGCGATGGGCGATTCCCCGGCCGCCGGGTTGTAGTCTTCCAAGGTGGTGACAAACAACACCTGACCGCCCCGACCACCCGGAGTGAAAGCTCCAAAACCTTCCGCCTCCGGAAATGCCGGAAGCCATTCACCCGCCATCAGGGAGATGGCAAAGAGCCCTACTGCCGTGATACCGGCACATCGTTTCCAAATAATCATGTGGTAGCAGGAGAAGAATATTGAGTTGGGTTGCCTAAGACCTAGCAGAATACCATCAATAATTCAGACGAAATTCCGGCCCGTGGTCGCGAGTCACTGCCCTGCTCTGCCGACTGTGGCATTTACCTGAAACGTTCACATAGCCGTGGCACACCAGATCTACCGCCGGCTGGCCTCCGTTTGTAGAATTCGTCCAACAAATCAACCGCATTCTACTAGTCCTCGGCCGGCCATCGCGCTACGGTTTGGCACTAAGACGCCCTCAATGATACACTTTGGTTCAAGCACTGTTTCGCGACTATTTCCCGCGAATGATTTTCCCTCGTCTACGGCCGGAGGCGCACACGGAGCGCCAGTTAGCATTAGATGGGCGCCGCTGTTTTTTCTAGTGGTTCTCTTTGTCGTCAACTCGGCGCAAAGTTCCGAGACGACGTGGAAGCAGGATCGCTTCCTGATTACCTTCTGGTGCCCGCCGCCGGCCACCGATAAGAATCTCGAACGAGTTGCGCGTGAGGGCTTCAATCTTACCTGGACTCCGGTCGAAGGACTGGACGTGGCACAGCGCCACGGACTACGCGCCATGTTGACGAATCCCTTGCTCAACCCCGAGGTCTTGCATGATCCTGCGAAACGTGCCGAACTGGACAAGCTCATAGTCCGGGTCAAGGACCACCCTGCGCTCGAAGCTTATTACCTTACTGACGAACCGGGCTCAGGCGCGTTCCCCGGGTTAGGCGAATTGGTGGCGTATCTGCGCGAACGCGATCCGGCACACTTTGCCTACATTAACCTCTTTCCCACTTACGCGAACGAACAGCAATTGGGCGTCAGCGCGGACGCGGCCGCGCGCGCCAAGGTCGGTTATCCCACTGACTTTGCCGGGGTGAACACTGGCGATAAAACGGTCCTGCGCTATCGGGAGCACGTGAAGCAATTCGTCGAGATCGTGAAGCCTGATCTGATCAGCTACGATCATTATCATTTTCTCAAGCGCGAGAAGGATGGCTCACCCACCGACGGCAAACAGTATTTTCTCAACCTCGGCTTGATCCGCCTAGCGGCTTTGGAAGCCAAGCGTCCGTTCCTCAACATCATTCAGGCGAACACCATCGAGAAGCACTGGCGGTTGCCCAATGGGGAAGAACTACGCTGGCTGGTTTTCACCACGATGGCGTACGGTGGGCGCGGCATCAGTTATTTCACTTATTGGGGACCACCCGCTTACAATGGTCTGTACATTGATGGAAAACCCATGCCGCTGCTGACGAATGTGATCACGCTAAACAAAGAGATTGCCGCTTTTGGACCCGCGTTGCTGAAACTGGATTCGTTGGGAGCTTACCAGACCGCGCCGTTGCCGTACGGCGCCGAGGCGATTCCCACGAATTGTCCCGTGCAAATCACCGGCAATGGCGATTACGTTCTTGGTTTGTTTGGCAACGGCAACCAACCCACGGCGTTCATGATCGTCAATCGGAACTACCGCGAGGCTGCCGAGCTGACTGCCACCATTTCCCTCAAGGGAAAGCGGGTTCAAGAGCTGAATCGACGCTCCGGCAAGTGGTCGACACTGAAATCATTGAAGCCAAGAGAATCAACGGAGATCAAACTTAAACTGGCCCCAGCCGATGGCCGGTTGTTCCGCATCACCTCATAGCCGTTTCTTCCCATGAAATCCAGACAGCCCCCGATCACTCGTCGCCGGTTCTTGCACCGCACCGCCGCCGCCATCAGCTCTGTGATTGCGGCGCCGACCATCATTCCGGCTTCGGCTCTGGGTCGCGGCGGCGCGCGCGCGCCTAGCGAACGCATCACCATGGGATTCATCGGCGTGGGCGGTCAGGGGGGCGGACATTTGCTGGGTGGCGCCTGGACGTATGTGCCCGGGGGCTATTCCGCGCGGCGCGATGTGCAGGTGCTCGCCGCTTGCGACGCCTGGCAGGATCGCCGCGACAACGCTACGCGGCGCGTGAACGAGAATTACGCAAAGATTTTTGGTCAGGGCAAATATCAGTCGTGCGCGGCGTACCGCGATTATCGTGAGGTCCTCGCGCGACCGGACATTGATGCCGTGTTGATCGCAACGCCGGTGCATTGGCATGGCGTGATGTCCATTCAGGCCGCCAAAGCCGGCAAAGACATTTATTGCGAAAAGCCCATCGCCATCACCATCCGCGAAAGTCAGGCCATCAAGGAAGCGGTGCAACGGTATGGCCGGGTGTTCCAAGCCGGCACGCAGCAGCGCTCGGAATATGCCGGGCGCTTCTGGCGCACCTGCGAATTGATCCGCAACGGCGCCATCGGCGAGCTCAAGGAAGTTTATGCCTGTCGCCCCGGCGGTTCATTTGAATGGAAACGTTACGGGCCGGCTAAGCCGGTGCCGCCGGAATTGGATTGGGATCTGGCGCTCGGGCCGGCACCCTGGCAGGAATATGGCGGCGTCGCGAATGCGCACATGTTTTGTGGCATCGGCGACATCAATTGGGGACCGCATCACTACGACATCATTCAGTGGGCTTTGGATGCCGATCGCTCCGGCCCGGTCGAGTTGTTCTTCGAAAAAGACGTGCTCCAATACCGCTACGCCAGCGGTGTGGTGGTTCACGCCCAACATTTCCCCGGTGATTCCACAGGCTCCAGTGGCGGCGGCCGATTTATTGGCACGAAGGGCTGGATCGCCGTGGACCGGGAGGAACTCATTGCGCACGATCCTGCCATTCTGAAAATGCCACTCGATCCCAATGGACCGAGGCTGTATCGCAGCGATAGTCATTCCGGCAATTTCCTCGAATGTATCCGCACCCGCCAACCGACCATCTGTGACGTCGATACCGCGCATCGTTCCATCAGTGCTGTGCTGTTGGGCGGCATCGCCCTGCAATTACAGCGCCCGCTCAAATGGGATCCGCAGCGCGAACAGTTCCTGAATGACGAAGAAGCCAACCGGCTTCTGACCACCACCTTTCGGTCGCCCTGGGTGATTTGATTTCAATCTCAGTATGAAGAATCCCTTTCTGATGGCAGTGCTGCTTGGCGGAGTAATGCTCACGAACACCCTCGGACAGCCGGCCGATGAAGCACGCCTGATTCAGGTGCTCGAATCGGATGCTTCGCCCGATACGAAGGAAGATGCGTGCCGGCGCTTGAAACAGTTTGGAACGGCGCGATGCGTTCCGGCTCTCACGAAACTACTCACTGATGAACACCTTTACCAATCCGCGTGTGATGTGTTGGAGACATTGCCCGCGAACGCTGGCGGAGCGGTAATGCTACAAGCCTTGCCCCGTGCCACGGGAAACGTCAAAGCCGGAATCATCCATTCCTTGGGTGAGATGCGCTATCGAATGGCGATTGCGGATCTGGAAACACTGCTAATTGAATCTGATTTGCAGATTTCGACTGCGGCCGCGCGCGCGCTGGGACGCATGGGTGGCCCAGCCATCGTAACGACGCTTCAAAAGCAATTGGCAACTCGATCCGCACCGGTGCGGGCGGCCGTGGTGGATGCGTTGCTGGATTGCGCCGGACAATTACAGGCTTCTGGCGATCGCGCAGGGGCACAGACGATCTACCAGCAATTCAATACTTCCACCGAAGCGGAACAAGTGCGGACAGCGGCTTACGCCGGCTTGATTCAAACGGCGGAAATTGGGCGCATCCTCGAATTGGCGTTGGCCGGCCTGACAAATAATGATTCCGCCCGCCAAGCCGCAGCACTCAAGCTCGCCGTGACCGTGCAGGATACGAGGGCCACAGCTGCGTTCACGAATGTTCTCGGCCAAGCTGCTCCCCCGATGCAAATCGCGCTGCTCCGGTTGCTGAAGCTGCGTGGCGATGTTGCGGCGACGCCCGCGGTATTTGCCCAAGCGGGAAACCTGGATCCGGCCGTACGTGGGGCGGCCATTTCCGCCTTGGGCACGCTCGGCGACGCCACTGCGGTCTCGTTGCTCGCAACCGCGGCGACTTCACAAGACGAAATGGAACAAAAGATGGCGCGCGTGGCCTTGACGGAACTTCGGCATGGTCCGGTGGCCGAAACGATCATCGCGCAACTAACCACGGCAAATCCCGGAGTGCAGGTGGAATTGATCCGCGCGTTGACCGCGCGCATGGACAAGACCTCCGCACCCAAGCTATTGGAACTGGCGCGCACGGGAACACCCACGACCCGACGCACGGCTTTGAGAGGTTTGGAACAACTGGTCGACAGCTCGCACCTGCCGGCTTTGGTCAATCTGCTGGAGTCAGTGACTGATGAATCCTTACGCGCAGAAATCCAGAGTGTGTTCGAGTCGCTCGCGGATCGGATGCCAGATCAGAAGATCAATGTTTCGCCCATCGTGCAAGGCCTTGCGACAACGAACACGCCCACGCGCATCGCTTTGCTGCAAGTGGGTGCCTACTTTTCTGACCCAAAATTGCGCGATGCGTTCCGGGCGGCATTGAAGGACCCGACTCCGCAGGTGCGCGCAGCAGCCGAGCGGGCCATCTGCAATGTGCGCGATGTCAAACTAATGCCGGAATTGTTGGAATTGGCCAAAACCTCATCGCAGGTAAATGTGCGGGCGTTGGCCTTGGAAGGTTATGTTCGACTGGTCGGTGAAACTGATGCGAGCTTTCCCGTCACCCGCCGCGTGCAGATGCTCAAGTCCGCCTACGAGCTTGCCAATCGCCCGGAGGAGAAACGTCTGGTTCTGGCGGCTTTGGCGGCCGCACCCAATCTGGAATCCTTGCTGGCAGTCGAGGCCATCCTGAATTCGGACGGTGTCAAAGCGGAAGCAGAAGTTGCGATAGCGCGCATCGCCAAAGCGCTGTTACCAACCGAACCCACAGCCGCCACTCGTGTTTTGCGCCGTCTGGCAGAGTCTAGAAGCTCACCGACTGCGCAAGCGAACGCGCGGTCAACGCTCAAACAGTTTGATTCGGGCTGGTTGTACGCCGGCCCGCATGGGCGCAAAGGTCTGGAAGCGATGGCGCTGTTCGATGTCGAATTTGCGCCCGAGCGTGGGCGGGATGTGGAATGGCGTCGCGCGCCGGGCACGGCGGACTTGTCCAGGCCAGGCGAAGTGGACCTGCTAAGTGTGGTTAATCGCGAACACGGCGTTATTTACCTAAAGACGCGAATCTTTGTCCCGGCGACTCAAGCGGTATTGTTCGAAATTGGTTCTGACGATGGCATCAAGCTTTGGTTGAACAGCAAGGTGATTCACGCCAACAACACGGTGCGCGGCCTGACGCCCGGTGGAGATCGGGTGAAGGCAACCTTGCACGAGGGATGGAATGAGTTGTTCGCAAAAGTTACCCAAGCGACGGCCGGTTGGGGAATGATGCTGTACATCAAGAAACCGGAGGGCGGTGAAGTCTCGGGTTTGCGCTTCGATCCGCGGAGCGAAGAACGCGCGACTGGTTTCAAGCAGCTAAAACTCTCCAGCGAGTTCTTCGCCGAGGGTGCGTATTTCGGCGATTTTAATCGTGACGGAAACCTGGATGTTGTGGCCGGACCGTTCTGGTTTGCCGGGCCGGTTTTCAAGAACAGGCATGAGTATCGTCCGGCCAAGGCGTTCGATCCGCATGGCTACTCGGATAATTTTCTGACCTTCACCGCTGACTTCAACGCCGATGGCTGGACGGATATCTTCTGCGTTCCATTTCCCGGAGCGGAGGGATATTGGTATGAAAACCCGCAAGGCAAGGCGACGCCGTGGCCGCGACATCTGGCGTATTCGATGGTGGGAAATGAATCCCCCAGTTGGGTGGATATGAACGGTGACGGACGCCAAGACCTCATTTTCAACAACGAAGGCTATCTCGGTTACGCGACCTACGATCCCGCTAAACCAAATGAGCCTTGGGCATTTCATGCGGTTTCAGCCAAAGACAATCGGTTTCAGCGCTTCACCCACGGGATCGGCGCCGGCGATTTCAACGGCGATGGCAAAATGGATCTGATCGAAGCTGGCGGATGGTGGGAACAACCAAAGGACGGCAGCACAACTCAACCTTGGAAGTTTCATTCTTACAAATTTGCTGAAGCCGGATCGCAGATGCTCGTCACTGATGTGGATGGCGATGGTCTGTCGGATGTGATCACGGCGTGGCATTGCCATCTGTACGGTTTGGTCTGGCATCGACAATTGCGCGCAGCGGGCGGCGAAATCAAGTGGGAGCAACAGGTCATCATGCCGCCAGCACCTGATCTCCGGCTGGATGCCGTTCGTTTCAGCCAGCCGCACGCCATGGCGTTGGCGGACATGAACGGTGATGGCGTTGAAGATGTCGTAACTGGAAAACGCTTTTGGGCGCATGGTCCGGCAGGCGACGTCGAACCGGATGCGCCCGCAGTGGTCTACTGGTTTGAACTGAAGCGCGCGGGTGGCAAGGCAACGTTCATCCCCCACTTGATTGACAGTGACTCCGGAGTTGGCACCCAGGTTTCAGTCGTGGATCTCAACCAAGACAAGCGACCGGATGTGATCGTTGCCAACAAGAAAGGGGTCTTCGTGCATTTGGCTACCGACCAGACTGGTGCGGTCACTACTGATTGATCTGCCCGACTGGCAGTGAGTGAGACTGATTTTGCTGAGCAGGACATCCGCAAAACCGGCCACCGAGCCGATGCTGATACCACCACGTAATTCGTCCTACTTTTTGATGAATTCCTGCTATGCCCTGAAGGTCGCAATCCCTAATTTCCCAAATCAATTTATGCCAGAAAAGTTATCGCCAGCGCACTCTGCGTTTCAACTGACAGTAGTCACCAAGCATTCCAGGACCGCATCGCCCGCGTCGGTGAAGCATCTCAAAACCCTCAACATAGCAATAATGCTCGGGTTGAGCGCATTGGCCACAGGTTGCGTGACCGAAAGCAATCACTTAGCCACTAACGAAACCGGCTACACAATCACCGGCAACGCGCAGAAATGGGATGCGGTCTCCATCGCTTTTCAAGGTCCAGCGGCCAACGCGGCTGACAATAATCCCAACCCATTCCTTGATTATCGATTACAGGTGACGTTCACCGCGCCGAACGGGAAACATTACGACGTCCCCGGCTTCTTCGATGGCGATGGCAAAGGCGGACTAAGTGGCGACATCTGGCGCGTGTTGTTCTCTCCTGATGCGGTAGGGAGCTGGAAGTTCCAGGCTTCCTTCCGGAAGGGTTCGCAAGTGGCGATAAACCTTAATCCGCAGACGGGCGAGCCAACTGCGTTTGATGGCAAACGCGGGAGCTTTGTGATTTCGCCTCAAGACAAGAATGCTCCCGGATATCTCAAATGGGGCCGGCTGGAGTACGTCGGCAAACATTACCTGAAATTTCGGGATGGCGGTTACTGGTTGAAGGGCGGCACCGATGAACCCGAGGATTTTCTCGCTTACGCCGGGTTCACCAACACGCCGCGCGCAACCCATCGTTACACCAACCACGTGCAGGACTGGCAGTCTGGTGACCCGGATTGGGGTACTGGCGAAGGTAAAGCCATCATTGGAGCGCTGAATTATCTCTCGGCGCAAAACATGAACAATCTCTACTTCATGCCAATGAACATCGGGGGCGACGGCAAGAATGCCTGGCCATACTTGGGTCAGATTGAACCCAAAGGCAGTCCGGAAAATGATAACCTGCATTTCGACCTCGCCAAGCTGCAGCAGTGGGGAATCGTGTTGGACCATGCCCAACGTCGTTCGATCTTTCTCCACTTCGTTTTGAATGAAGCGGAGGCTGCCAACAAGAACGAGTTGGACGGATCGCTGCTAGGCACGGAGCGAAAGCTATATTATCGCGAAATGATCGCACGTTTCGGCCATCACGTGGCCCTTCAGTGGAACCTTTGCGAGGAATACAATCTCAACCTCAAACTGCCACCCGATTTGATCAAGAATTACGCCGAATACATTCACGCGGTGGATCCGTATGATCATCCGATCACGGTCCACCACGCCGGCAAGTTGCCCCAGGCATGGCAGGAGTTCCTCGGTTTTCATTTGTTCCCCGTCACCTCGTTCCAATGGGAAGATACCGACGTGGTTGAATACTGGCGGCAGGCGTCACAGGAAGCCGGCTTTCCCCAAGTCATCGGGATGGATGAATTTTTCCCAGACACCTCCAGCGTGACCAACGCCGACCGGCATCGTCGCGAGTACACCTGGCCGATTTATCTATCTGGCGGTCAGTTGGAATTTATCCTCGCGGACCTGATCAAGACCGATGATTTCCGCAAATATGAACCGATCTGGAAATTCACCTGGAATGCCCGCAAGTTTGTCGAAGCTTTGCCGTTCTGGGAAATGGAGCCAATGGATTCAATTTTAACGGGTACCAAGGGTTATCAGGGGAAAAACAATTTCATCAAAGGCCAGGTGTTTGCGAAGTCCGGTCAAGTTTATGCAATCTATGTGCCCGTCGGGGAACAGACCGGCATGCTCAATCTGGTCGGTGCCCCGGGCCAATACACTCAGCGGTGGTATAATCCCCGCACGGGAGAATTCGCACCGACGACCAAGAAAATCGAAGGCGGTAAATTGATTCAGCTCGGCACGCCGCCGTCTGAGCCAGCGGAAGACTGGGCCATCCTGATCAAGCGCACCAACTGATCAGGTCAAGTGAGCCGGGCCAGACGTGCCCGCAGGTTTTGCACGGACCGGCGCACCCATTCGGCATCCAGTGCGATGTCTTTCTCACGATCATCCTCCGATGGCGTCCAGGTCTCGACAAACAGCGGCGGGATCGGTTGGCGCGAAAAGATGTCGTCCAGGCAGGCATCCAAGTCGAGCGCCCCTTCCCCCAGCGGCGCGCCAACGACCGAGAAGTTGACCATCGAACCAATCACGCGATAGTCCTTCAAGTGGTAGCAAAAGGCGCGTCCTCCCAACAAACGCAGAACTTCACCAGTCGGTTCAAAACTGCGAAGTGAGTTCGCTGTATCCACGCAGAACCCCACGACGTTGGCCGGATAGGGAGCGGCAACTTCCACAAGCAGGGTCGATGAAATATCGAAATGATTTTCAATGGCCAGTCGCAGGCCCGCGTTTTGGATTTTGGGAACGGTGGCTTCCAACAGGCGAACCACGGTCTCCCGCGTGGCGTGCTCACGATGATCCGGGTCTTCCATCACGATACGCAATTGATCGAAGGAAAGCTCCTGCGCAAGCTGGATATATCGTTCCGCTTCCGTTGGCTTGAGTGTCTTGCAACCGAGTTGGAGTTCCATGCCCAGATCCGCTGCGCAATGTTGCGCGTCCAGCCATTCCCGCCGGGGAACTTCCAGCGGACGCGTGTTCTCGCAAATTTGCAGACGCTCAATCCCGGCGGCGTGCGCCTGCCGAATCATCTCGCTTAACGTTGGCGCTTTCGCTTGGTCTAGAAACGCATAGCGAAAACCAAAACTAGTTGTCCCGATTCTCATTGCGTGTCGTCGGACCAACCAGGCAAAGAGACCTGCGCGCGATAGTTCGATTCATTGTAGAGCGGACTGCGCTTCGGCTTGTAGAGTTTTTCCGCTTTCTGGTTGCCCTCCTGGGTGTAAATCCAGACTTCAAACGGATCCCACACGACGATCTCATCGCGGCTGTCGCCAGTCAGATTCATCACGTTGACACACATATCGGGATGACCGTCCGCGGGGAATTCAAATACCTTGCGCCCCCAGCCGTCATACATGCCGCCGCTCTCGACGTTAGGTGAAAGAATCCAGAATTCTCCTGGTTTGCCCGTCCAATTCACCGGCAGACACATGCTGCCGTGATGCGCCGGTTCAAACTCGTGAAAGACTTTTCCGTTGGCGTCAAAGTAATTCACGATGCCTTGGTTGCCCCAGAAATTGATGGAAACAGTTTCCAGCCCGGGCATATCCGGTCGGAAATCAGCGATGGCCAGATTCTGTGCGTGTCCGACCCGATGATGCTCCAGGATTTTACCGTTCGACTCGGCGAAGATCACGCCCTCGTCACTGCCAGCGATAACAAGCGTCGGCGCGGCTTTCGGATCGGCTTGTAGCTTCACTACCGCAACAGCATCCGCATGATCCTTCAACGTATCGTCCAGCGACCATAGCTTCTTTCCATCGTAATCGAAGTTGGAGTAACCAATGAACAACTCTTCCTTGCCGTCGCCGTTGGCGTCATACGAAAACGGATAGTGGCCGGTGTTGCACGTGCCTTGCCACAGCGATTCGAGCTTCTCATTGTATGCCCAGAAATTGTTGTAGCGATCCTTGATCAGTATGTCGCCCGCCCGGCCCAAACCGCGGAAATCCGCGAGGAACAATGAGTCGCCGAGGATTCGCGGGAAACGATTTCGCGGTGAAGGGGTATCAGCGGGTGTCGGCGGTGTGGATGTTTTGTATTTCGTCTTCCCTGTCTTGCCATCTGCCACAATGATCTCAAAATTCTTGCAATAGATCACTTCGTTCTGACCGTCGCCGTCAATGTCGTGAATTTGCAGACCGACATCATTGGTCAGTTCATCGTTCCAGGCATCAGCGACCCCGATTTGCCAGAGTTGTTCGCCGTCCAATGTCAGCGCCGTGAGACAGCCAACTTCGCTGTTGGAATCCTTCGGGCCGTGGTGCTGAATCTGCGCGACTAGAATGTCTATCTGGCCATCGCCATTGAGGTCGCCAAAGCGGAAATTACGGCCGACCCCAAAATTATCGGTGCGAAACTTCTTCCAGAGTTTTGCCTTGGGTAGCGCCGCTTGAAGCTTGCGGGATTCCTCTGCAATTCTGGCCCGGGCGCTGGCCACACGTTTCTTTTCTCCTTCCGCAGCTGTGACCCGCACGTGACTGAATCGCGTCGGCATATCGGAAGTCAGAGCAATCTTTCCTTTCGGATAAGTGTTGTCGTCAGCAGCAAGGGTGATCTTACCGTCAAGTTTCGCAGTGATCTTCGAGCCCTTCACATCAATCTCGACAAAAATCTCTGAGCCCGGTTTCCAGCCGCTCTCCTTGCTGGCCAATGTCTTTTCATTTGGCAGGCGAAAGCTTTTGTCGTGTTGCACGAGTTTCAACACGGCTTTGCCATCCTCGACGCCGCAGAAGTAATAGCAACGGTTGTTCAGATAACGAAAGATGACGCCACTGCGCCCCTTCTGCGTCTCAGGAGTAAACCGAGCGGTTACGGTGTAATCGGCCCAGAGTTCGTCGCCGGCGACAATGGTGGGCCGCGAGTGCGCCAGTTTGTTCTCGTGGACTTGCAACAACGCGGGCTGGTCATTGTGACGGCCGACCCGCCATGCCCGTTGCGATGCGCCCCCGGAGGAAAAGCAGGCAATGGCCCATGGGCCTTCGACGTTTATCTTCGGCAGATACTGGTATTCCAGCTGGGCGCCGACTTCGGTACCGATCGCGCCCGAACGCATTGTGGCGAAACCGTCTTCGAACAGCGTTACCGCTGCTGCCTCGAGCATGCCCGGAACGAGGCAGGCCAAAATGAGTTGAGAACAGGTGATAACTTTTTTCATGATTTCCAATGCATGGTGGTTATTGCTTTCGCCGCACGAGGACAACCCAGTCCTGGTCCGCGTCGCGCGGGGGCATGCCCAATGGGATTTCACCCGGGCCGGTCAGCGCTTCAGCCGGGATCAATGGACCGCGGTTGCGCGTGTCATACCAGTGTTTCGTAAACATTCCTTTCGGCAGCTGCAGTTTTGCTTCCGTGCCGCCGAACAAATAAACCGCATAGACGTCATCCGGCTTTGCAAAACACCAGGCGTTGGTGCCGCTAACGAGTTTGTCAGCTGTGTCCATCTTGGGGAATGGAATGTGGTTCTGAAAAAAATCGAGCGCCAAGGCGGTGCGATCCCATAGCTTGTCCCACGGCCGCCAGTTTTCGCAGGCGATGTCGAGATGCTTGGCTGGCACGCGCGGCCAGGTGTCGTAGGCAAATATCCACTCCACACCCGAGCCCCCCGCCATCAGGTTGCCCCAGAGCGCATGGCGAATGATTTCGGTGCGTTCGGAATCTTGCGCATCGGGCGGCACACAATCGTTCGCCGGCCCGATTTCGTCCTGACACGCATACCATGGGCGGCCGGCTTGGCGCGCCATCGTGAGAAACTTCACCGTTTCCTTGTGAGTGCGGGAGGCGCGGCCGAATTGGAATGACGGGCCTTCGAGATACGGGTAACCAACGAGATTTGTGTAAACCTGGTTTACCTGACTGGGGAAAGTATGGATGACCGTCGGATGATCATAAGGATCGGTTTCTCGCACGTAGCGGGCAAAGTCCTTTTGCTGCTCGGTGGTGTTGGTGTTCTCCTCACCAAGATTCCAGACAATGACAGGATGATGCGCAAAACGCGCAGTGAGTTCGCGGTAATACAACTTGCGGGTCAGACCGAGATCGCCGCCGTCAAGCAGCTGATCGTTCTCCTGCTCTTGGTGCAACAAGTGCAACATCAGTCCGAGCCGGTCCATGTGGTCAAACACGATGTCCCACTGATCGAGCTTGCTGCAATCGAAGCGGGTGATATTAGTGGGCGAAAGCCAAGGCCAGACGTCGTTGCCGTCCCCGTTGACATTCATGGTGATGATGTAAACCGAGTTCATCCGCTTTGAAGCGAGATAATTTAGCGCGCCGATGATTCCCTTGCCTTTAGTGTCTTTCCACGTGGGATCACCGGGTCGCCAGTCGTCTAGATGCGCCTTAAAGGTCATTGTCGGCGTGGTGTCATCAAAGTCCGCGTAGGCAAAGAGATTTTCTGGACTGTCAGCACCGCCTTTCAGCCACGGTTCACCGGTTTCCGCGAAACGCAGGTAGCGCTCGCCGACATATTCCAGCTGGCCTTTGGCGTAGAAGCCAGGCGCAGTTTTCTCGACCGGAGAAATCGTAAAGGAACCGGTCAACCCATCGAAGGCAGTGGCCTGGCCGGCGACGGGATCGTTCGAGACTGCAATGTTGTCGCCTTGCCGGAAACTGGCGCGAAACTCCCACCGACCTGGCTCATCCGGCATAAAATGCGCCCGCCAGCGACGGCCCGAGGTCGCGCCCGTCTCCGCGGCATTGCCATCGGCAGCAAAATAGCCGGGCACGACAAATTTGCGGTCACCGCGCTGGAACGTGACCTCCAGTCGGAAGTCCCTGAACGGATTGGGGGTGCCAGTTTCGGACAGTTCAGGGCCGGCAAACGTCACAGTGACCGGCTGCCATTTCTTCATTTCGCCTGTGACGATGGCCTTGGTCTCTGGTTTGTACCCGGCCGCACTTGCCAGGAGTTTAAGCGCCTGATTGATTTTGGAACTTGGATCGCCCGCCTTGAGATCATTCCAATCGGCTCCTGCCCCCACGAGCACCAAACCGAGGCTGGGAATGATGGCCGCGTTGTTGCCACCCGCGCCGATGGACATGAACGTATCTTCCGGAGCATCGGGCCAGGTGAGATTCTCGCGATGGCGGTCTCCCGTGCGGTTGAACCACCAGTTAAAACCGTAAGTACCCGGGCCGAAGCGCGTGAAGTGTTCCGAGCCGCCGCCGTAGGTTTTGATCTTGAGGTAATCATCCGTCCTGGCTTCCCGGCTGATGGGCAGATTTCGTTTCGCTTGCGGTTTGCGGTAGTCATCGAAGTAATGCTTGGGCAAAACTTGTTTTCCGTTCCAGTTGCCATCGTTAGCCCAGAACCATGCGATCCGGGCGAAGTCACGCACGGAGGCCGAGATGCGGCGCTTGTCGGAAAATTTCAATCCGTCTTCAAATTGCAACGCTCCCAGGCGCTTTGGATTCTCGGCGGCAAGCTTGGCGTCCTCCTTGAAGACTTTGTCGAACAACGTTTGTTGATAGAGTTGAATCGCGTAGTCGTTGTAAGCCCAAGCTTCGCCCGGTCCTTCCGGTCGGGCATAACCACTATTCATCGCGCCCAACTGCCGGAAGGTGATGCCACGATCCTTTTCGTTCAATGCCCAACCGAAGTCGGCAATCGGTTGATCCACGCTTTTGACCAACCCTTCCTCAACCGCGAAAAACAGCAGGGTGCTCAACACTGGCTTTGCTGAGGATAACACATCGCGCACCTGGGCCTGATCACCCCACGCCTTCACGACATATCCGTCCTTCACAACGCAACCGCGCCCACCGAGTTGCGCCGCAAGCTGATCCAGCTGCGCGGCGTCCAATCCCAATTCCGCCGGTTGCCGTTGATCCCAATCGGCAGCGGGAAAATGCGCCTTCTTCCTGACCGTAGTTTGGCACGCCAGGGTGAGCGACAGCAGTCCCAATCCGCCCGCGAGCGCAGCTTTGAACAGAAGTTGCCCAAGAGACTTGGGGGCGAGGCGTCTTGCTGGTCGTGTCATGCTTGAGTTTGGGAAGTGTCGGAAGAATCAGCGCAAATTGACTAGCAGAAATTCCCATAAGAGTTGGACGATACTCTCGATTTGACCAGTTTCAGCCTTTTGTGTTGGAAGGCAAATCATGTTTCTGGTTCTCATGGTTTGATGACGCTGCCACGAAACGACACTACTGCACGCTCGCGGCGGACGTTTCTTGGACAACTCGGAGCCGCGGCCACCACCACAACGCTCGCCACTCCGTTGACGGCTTTGGGTGCTTTCGCGGATGGGCCGAAGCTGATTTCCGTTCGCCCGCCGGAATACCAGCGGGCATTTGCCAATCCGCTGAAAGGATTTCGACCGGATATTCCCAGTCCCGACGGCGGGAGTGGAAAGGGTTTGGACAATCCGCTCGTGACGGTGGCGCGGCATTACATTCGTTGGAATCAAATTGAAGATTCTGCGGCCGACGGGATGGATAGGATTCTCGAGTTCTGCAATCCACGCTGGGCGGGCATCGAGAAGCGCAACCTCAAGATCATTCCGCGAGTTTACCTCTACTGGCCGGACCAGTGTTTCTGGCCCAGCGATCTTCGGGCAGGTGATTACGGCAGTCGCAAGTTTCTGCATCGGCTGGAAAAGTTTATCCTGAAACTCGGCGAAGCTTGGAACAAGGACGGACGGATCGCCTACGTCGAAACCGGCATTGTCGGGCCATGTGGCGAGCAATGGGGGCCGACGCCGCATTGGGAACTGCGGAAAGTCATTGGCGATGCGTATCAAGCCGCGTTCCCGGACAAGCTTTGCATGATTCGCTATCCGTGGCAGTGGCCGGAATATCACTTTGGCGTCTTCTGGGATTCGTGGGGCACGAACAAGGACACTGGCCGCATGTTGGAGGTGTTGGAGTCGCCGGCGTTGGCGGATTCCTGGAAAACCCGCGTCCGCGGCGGTGAGATTTCCTACGGTTTCGGCGAACCTCCCGGAGATGATCCCAACGCCACGATGGCAAAGTCCTTCTACGGTGAATGGATTGAGTGTCTCGTGCGGCGTGGTCATTGGAATCACTTGGGGTGGGTTGCCGAATATGATTGGAAGCGCTCCGCAGCAGTTGCGAATGCCGAGCGGCTGCAGAGGGCGTTGGGCTACCGGTTTGTTCTGGATGAAGTAAGCTTTTCCGCGAGTGTCCGCGCGGACGAGCCACTAGTGGTCTCCTTCAAGATGCGCAATGTGGGTTCTTCGCCGTTCTATTACAACTGGCCGGTAGTCGCCTGCCTGCTGGATGAAAAGACTCGTACGTGTGTCTGGCAGGAACGATTCCCGGAAGTGGACGTTCGTCAATGGCTGCCGGGGGAGCGTTGGCGTCAATTCGCGGAGTGGAACCCGGCACTTAAACGATATGTGCTTGATGAGCAGCCGGCGAGATACGAAATTGCGCCCGCGGCGAATCACATTCAAGGCCAGTTCTCTCTGCCGCGTCATTTGCGGCGCGGCGCTTACATCCTGGCGTTGTCAATTCATGATCCCAACAGTGGAACGCCGGCGTGTCGCTTTGCATGTGCAAACTATTTTCGCGGTGGGCTGCATCCCATTGGACGGCTCGGCGTTGGTCGTGAAGTAACCTCATCCGAACTGTCCGGGGTTATCTTCGACGAGCTGGCAACCGACCACTCCCTGGGCTACTCCGTGAAAAAGTAGGAGGACAATGAAACGCGCGCCAAGACTGATCAGCCTGATATTGCTGGGATGCTTAACATTGACGAACGGCTGGAGCAGCGAGCCCGCTCCCCTGCCCCTCTCTTTGCACCCCAGCAACCCGCACTATTTCCTGTTTCGTGGGCAGCCAACGATTCTAATCGGCTCCGGAGAGCACTATGGTGCCGTGCTTAATCAAGCATTCGATTTTCGCGCGTATTTCAAGGAGCTTAAGTCAAAGGGACTGAATCACACCCGCTTGTTCTCGGGCACATATCGCGAAGTGCCGACATCGTTTGGTATCACCGATAACACCTTAGCGCCCAGGCCGGATCAGTTCCTTTCTCCCTGGACCCGCAGCACCGAGCCTGGCGAATATTATGGAGGTAACAAATTCGACCTGACCCGATGGGACGAGACATTCTTCGACCGACTCAAGAGGTTTGTTCGTCAGGCTGGCCAGGCTGGCCTCGTGGTCGAGATCAGTTTGTTCTGCCCGCTCTACGACGAAGACTTGTGGCGAGTCAACCCGATGCACTTGCAGAACAATATCAACGGCGTCGGAGATTGTCCCCGGACAGAAGTTTTCACGTTGAAACACCCAAGGCTTCTTGAGTTACAAAAGGCTGTTACCCGGAAGCTGGTCACCGAACTGAACGGCTTCGACAACCTTTACTACGAAGTTTGCAACGAACCCTGGGTCGGGGGCGTCACTACCGAATGGCAGCATGAGATCATCGCGACCATCGTCGCCGCGCAGGAGAAACTGCCCAACCGACATCTCATTGGATTGAACCTCCAAGCCCTGAACATTCGCGATCCGCACCCTGCGGTGGCCATCTTCAATTACCACCACCCGGACTCTGCCGAACCCGTGATACGAAACTATGCTTTGAACAAAGTCATTGGCGACAACGAAACCGGCTTTCGCGGCCCGGCCAACTTTGCCTATCGAGCGGAGGCGTGGGATTGCATTATCGCCGGTGGCGGCCTTTTCAGCCATCTCGACTACTCATTCTCCACGCGCTATCCGGCCGGAACTCTGCGCCGTTATAAATCCCCCGGCGGCGGCAATGCCACGTTGCGCCGGCAATTCCGCGTCCTCAAGGAATTCATTCACGGTTTTGATTTCATCCACCTGCGCCCTGCGCCCGAAGTCATTAAAGCAATCGAGCCACCCGGGGCGGCCGTGCCACAGACCCTCGCCCAACCGGGTCAGGCCTATGCGGTCTATCTACGTCGCAGACTTGATGTCGACAAGATCAGTGTGCGGTGGACCGGCACAATTACCCCGCCTGCGGCTGGCAAGTTTACATTCCATACCCTGAGCACCGACGGTGTTCGCCTCTGGATCAATGAACGTGAAATCATCGCCAATACGAGACAGCACAAACTGGTTGAGGATCAGGGAGAGATCGAGCTACAAGCAGGCAAGCCGGCTAATGTCCGTTTGGAATATTATGAAACCGGCAGCAATTCCGTTGCGAAACTTCTTTGGTCGGGCCCCAGCCATTCCAAGTCCATTGTCCCCACAACCCATCTGAACGCAGCCGGGCTCACCGGCGCAGGGTTGCGCGGGGAATATTTTGAGGATCGCCGGATGCAACAGCGCACCGCGATGCGCATAGAAGGTCCGATTGATTTTGTCTGGGGCAAATCCGGCGCCTTGACCAACGTGCCGCCTCAGTCACCGCTCAAGCTAAACCTGCGTGTGCCAGCGGGAAGATACCAATTCGTTTGGATTGAACCAAAAACAGGTCGCACGCTCGGAAAGTCGGAATGGCAAATCAGCGGAGATAACCACTGGGTGACAGCTCCGTCGTTCAAAGAAGATCTGGCATTACGCATAACGAGGTCCGCGCCGGATGGGAAACCAGACGTCCACTGAGGGTCGCCACATAATATCGTCCTAGTCTTGAATGGTTTCTTGCTAGTCGCTGTGATAGGACTTTCGGAAGCTTTGCAACAATCCATGCGTCAGGTCAAAATCCTCATCTTGTGTCACCGCAAACTGGCTCCACTAGTTCTGGCGGGCGGCCTCATCCGGGCCTTGGCCTTCTACTCGCATGCGGCGGATTCACCTGTTTCCGTTTTCCCCGGTAAGACCTGGGCCATCGCCACTCCGGAATCGCAGCAGGTAAATTCGACCAACCTCCAAGCAGCGGTGAAACTCTTGGATCAGACCGTCGGCAAGGATGGCGTCCACGAACTGGTCATCATTCGGAACGGCCGGATGATCTGGCACGGCGACAACATTGACAAGGTGCATGGCATCTGGTCATTCACCAAGGTGTTCACCAGCACGACACTCGGGTTGTTGATTGATGACGGCAAATGTTCACTCGATACGAAAGCCCAGGACATTCTGCCCGCGATGAAGCCGGCATATCCGGCTGTGACCCTGCGCCATTTCACAACCATGACTTCAGGTTACCGCGCCATGAATGACGAACCGCGCGGCACGTATAAGCATGGGCCAAGCAAAACGCCGTTCGATCCCAATCCCGAACCGCTATTCACACCACCGGGATCGAAGTTTGCCTATTGGGACTCAGCCATGAACCAGTTTGGTAACGTGCTGACTCACATTGCCGGCGAGCCGCTGGAGGAACTGTTTCGTCGCCGCATTGCTGATCCGATCGGGATGAATCGGACAAACTGGGACTGGGGGCACCTGGGAACGGTTGACGGGCGGCTCGTCAATGGCGGTTCGGGCAACAACGGCGGGGTGATGAAGATTTCCGCCCGTGAGGCAGCGCGACTGGGACTGTTGTTTCTCAATCGCGGCAAGTGGAACGGCAAACAACTCATCAGTGAACGCTGGGTGGATGTCGCCACGCGCGTGCAGGTGCCGGCAACCGTGCCGCACGGGTTTGGTGAACGCGACGACGAAGGCCCGGGCGAATACGGTTTCAACTGGTGGATCAACGGCGTCAAGCCGGACGGCAAACGCAAGTTTCCGCACGCCCCGCCGGGAACGTATTGCGGGGCCGGCCACAACAACAATTACTGCTTCGTCGTCCCGGAATGGAACATGGTCATTGTGCGGCTCGGGCTGGATGGCTCGGCCGGTGATCGCGTCTGGGATGCCTTTCTAGGCAAAGTCGGTGAATCTCTGATTCCATGAAACTCCAACTGCAAATCACCCTCGCACTTTCCCTTGGCGGCTTCCTGATCGGCTGCAAACCGACGGGCGGAAGCGATTCCAAGCCATCCAGCACTCCGCGCGTGGCCCTGGTGATGAAATCACTGGCCAACGAATTTTTCCTCACCATGGAGAACGGCGCGCGGGCACATCAACAGGCCCACGCCGCCCAGTACGAACTGCTCGCCAATGGCATCAAAGACGAGCTCGACGTCAGCCGGCAGATTGACTTGGTGGAACAGATGATTGCGCAAAAGGTGAACGCGATTGTGATCGCCCCGGCCGACTCCAAGGCCCTGGTGCCGGTTTGCAAGAAGGCGCAGCAGGCCGGCATTGTGGTCGTGAACATTGACAACAAGTTCGATGCGGCGGTGCTGGCGGAGAGTGGGGTTAAGTTCCCCTTCGTTGGTCCGGACAATCGCGAAGGCGCGAAAGCGGTTGGTGATTTTCTGGCGAAGAAGCTCAAGGCGGGTGACAAGGTGCTGATCGTGGAAGGCGCGCCCAATGCGTTCAACGGCATCCAGCGCAAACTCGGCTTTGAGGATGCGATGAAGGCTGCAGGTATCAACATCGTTAGCTCGCAGTCCGGCTATTGGGAAACCGACAAAGCGAATCAACTCGTGGCCGCCGTGGCGACCGAGCATCCGGATTTGAAAGCGGTTTTGTGTGCCAACGACAGCATGGCTTTGGGCGCGGTCGCCGCTTTGCGCGCAGCTGGAAAACTGGACCGCGTTCTCGTGGTCGGTTTTGACAACATCGCCGCGGCGCAACAACTCTTGAAGGAAGGCCGGCTGCTGGCCACCGCGGACCAACACGGCGATCAACTCGCCAGCTTTGGCATTGAATTCGCGCTCGAAATGCTCAACGGCAAGGCTGCGCCGAATGATCGTGAAACTCCCGTTGATCTTGTGACGGCGGAATCACTTTCAGCCAAATGACTGTCGTTTCCACGACAGCGCCTCCGCGCTCCGAGTGGCGCAAGCTGGCGGCCGATTACCTGGGTCTCGGCGGCGCCTTGGCAGCGTTGATCTTCGCTTTTAGCCTGGCAACGAACCACTTCTTCAGCCCGGAAACCTTCCGCACCATTGCGAATCAAATCCCCGCCGCGTTGCTGGTGGCCACGGGTATGACATTCATTTTGGTGGCTGGAGAAATTGACCTCTCCGTAGGTTCGGTGCTTGGGCTCTGCGGGGCGGTAGTTGGGATGACGTTGGTTAAATGGCAATGGCCACTTTGGATCGCCGTGGCCGCCAGTCTGCTGGTCGGGGCCGCGTGCGGCTTGTTCAATGGCGCAGTGTCCCTGCGCTGGCGACTGCCTTCTTTCATTGTCACGCTCGGCATGATGGAGATGGCCCGCGGCGGGGCGCACGCCGTGACGAAGTCCCAAACGCAATACATCGGCGCGCCCATCGAGGGGATCGCAGCTACGACGCTGTTGGGCTTCTCTTTGCCTTTCCTGGTTGCCTTTGCCATAGCCATCGCCGCGCAGATAATTCTTTCTCGGGGTGTATTTGGCCGCCATCTGCTCGCCGTTGGCGCCAATGAACAGGCGGCGCGCTTTAGCGGCATCAATCCCAAGCGCATCAAGCTGACCGTCTTCATTCTGGGCGGAATGCTGGTGGGGCTCGCAGCCGTCATTGACACCTCGCGCTTCCAATCCGCGAACCCGAATGCCGGCTCCGGGTTTGAATTGCAGGCGATCGCCGCAGCGGTCATCGGCGGTACCAGTCTGCTGGGCGGACGTGGTTCGGTCATCCGCACCTGCGTCGGCGTACTCATCATCGCCGTTTTGAACTCCGGTCTGGCCGCCGTGGGCGCCAAAGACGAAATCAAACGACTCGTCACTGGTGCGGTGATTGTGGCTGCCGTGATTGCGGATTACTACCGCCATCGATTGGGGAAAGCCCGCGCTGTATGAAGCCCAATATCCTAGTCATCGGCAGTTCCAACACGGACATGGTCGCCAAAGTTCCGCGCATTCCCCGTCCCGGCGAAACGATTCTCGGCGGACAATTCAGCACTGCCGCCGGGGGCAAAGGCGCGAATCAGGCAGTAGCGGCCGCCCGCGCCGGCGGCGAGGTTTGTTTCATCGCTTGCGTTGGAAATGACGTGTTCGGCAAGCAATCAATTGATGGATTTGTCCAGGAGGGAATCAATATTGGTTACCTTCGACGCAAGCGCTCAGCGAGCGGCGTAGCCTTGATTTGTGTGGCGGCAGATGGACAGAACAGCATCGCGGTCGCACCCGGCGCCAATGCCCAATTGTTACCTGCAGATCTCAAACGTGCCCAGGCGGCGTTTCGCGAGGCGGACATTCTGCTGCTGCAACTTGAGACGCCTTTGCCGACGATCTCTACGGCCATCAAGCAAGCCGCAAATGCGGACTTGCCGGTCATTCTCAATCCCGCGCCCGCTCAGGCGTTGCCAGATGAACTGTTGCGTTGCGTTTCAATCCTTACCCCCAATGAAACGGAAGCTGAAATGCTGACGGGCGTAAAGGTGACGAATGAATCCGGAGCCAAGCGAGCGGCGCAGGTGTTGCATCGACGCGGCGTCGAAACGGTCATCATCACGCTCGGCGCGCGCGGAGCTTTTGTCTCCAGCGGAGGCATGCAGGAATTGATGCCTGGGATTAAGAGCAAGGCCGTGGACACAACTGCTGCCGGAGATGTCTTCAATGGCGCGCTCGCCGTAGGCCTTGCTGAACAATTGGGCTTACGCGCCGCAGTCCAGTTCGCCAATGCCGCAGCGGCGATATCTGTCACGCGACTGGGAGCGCAGCCATCGGCGCCGAAGCGCAAAGAAATCGCACAGCGCTTGCGCCAACGCCAGGAGCGCTTCATTCACCGAGCAAGAAGCGGTGATGACGGCCGAGCCAGTAAGGTAACAGGAAAGCCGCGCCATCGTCTTCCCGGCGACCGCCGCCACCACCGTCCACAATGAAGGGATTTGCGTTCCAGCGCATCACGGGTCGTTCATCCGGTGGCAGCAGGGTGAGCGCTTCGCGCCGACCAAAGCGATCGAGCGCGTTGCTCCATTCGATGTCGGGGCGCTGCGAATTTTTCACATCCCAATGAATCAAGTCGAGCGGCATGCGATAGAGCGTCCAGACGGCACCCGGCAAGTCGGCATTTCCATCCGGCTGACCGGTGAGATAGACGAAGGTCCAAAGCGGATTAAGTTCACGCCGCATGTTGCCCCACCAGTCGTCGAGCGCCTGGCGGTAGATTGTCAGCAAGTTTGGGTCACGTTCGTACTGGAACAGACAGTAAAAGGGTAACATGGCCAGTTCTTCGTCCGAGTAGTTTAGCTCGGTGCGAAATTCGTTCAGCCGCGTGACTAGGTTGGTGTATTTGAGGTCGTAGGCGACCTTGCGATACTCGTCGTCGTAACGAACATCGCCAGTGATGCGCGCGGCTGTCTTTAGAAAACTCAGTAGCTGAAGACTGTTCAGCGCCGTTTCTTCTGGGCTCAGGGCTAGGCGCTCGCGTGACCACCAGCCCCATTTCGTGGGTTGTCCGTCCAGGTCCACGAGCGCGTAGTTGTTTCGGATGATGTGATCGATTATTCGCCTCGTTGTGGCGGCGATACGCTGCTTGAGTTCTGCATCCGGCAAGTGGTCGTGGGCCACGCTGAACAGGAAGATATGTCCTACAATTTCGTCGGAACTCGTATCGGCCTTCCAATAGTAATTACCGTCCGCCGTCCAATGCCACTCGCCATCTGTTGGCATCCGGTCGCCACGGCGAATGTAGGAACGCGCAGGAAATCCCCGCTTCCCGGCTACTTCTTCGAGGAACAGCATCGTTTCAACCGAGTTCCGCGCACTAGCCAGCGCTTCCGGTGATTTCGTCACAGCATAGCGAAAACACTCCGCCGCGCCATAAAGGGAAGTCCAAAGCCCGTTGTTGTCGTTGTCCATCGGCTGACTACTATTGAGATCACCGGGCACGGCCAGGCGCGAATCTCCCACCAAACCATATCGATCGTGCCGCTCGCGGATTCCTTTCTCGAAGCGTTCAGCTTTTTGAGCCAATGTCATCGAGATCCGGTGAATATGTGAAGCGCCGGTGCGCGTGCGCACCCACACGCCGGCCTGAGCATCCGGCAGAATCTGCTGCACGTCGTCATCGGGCAGATAGCGTTTCCCGGCAAAATATTGGCGGCGGTCACGCTCAGGGGCCGCCCAGTCCAGCCGAATCAGGCCCTGCGTACTTCCCAGCCAGATTGCCCCATCAGTTGCGCGCCCGGTTGCAGTGATGTTTCCAGCCGGCAATGGCGCCGCGTTGGAAATCAAAGCCAGTGGCAAATTCGTATCTTGAAGACTGTAGAATGTTCTGACCTTCTGCGGGTAAGGCGCAAGGATCACCGGTTTCCAAGCCTCACTGTCGGCGTGCACCAGGCGCGCTCCGAGGAGCACAAACGCCATGAATCGGAGCATGGCTGGCAAGCGAAGCAGGCGTAAGGTTGAAGCACTCACACTAGCGCGGCCCGATTTTTTCGAGCGGGATTTTTTGGAAGCCAAGTTTCCAAGCGGGAGAATCCGGCGACAGTACAAAATCTGTGGCCGGAGATCGGTCGTGAACCGGTTTGACGAATCCGGATGCTGCATTGGTCAGGTTGTGCTCAAGCGTTAGCATCTGCTCGGTTGCGTGCCAGTAAACTTTGAGCCATTTGCCCACGCAAACGTTGCGCGCAATCAGGTTGTCACCGGGAGGAATCCCCTTGAACATTTCACCTAGAATGGTCGGGCCTCCCGGGGGGCCATAGAACTCGTCGAGCGACTTTAGATCCGGATAGCGGTCCCGGTACAATGGCAGAGGCACTTTGGTCAGGTTTTCCCGCATTGTCTGCTCCACCATTCCGCGCCAGACGGGAGAAGTGTCCAATCCGCGCGCGTCCAGTTCGACCGCGTAGTTGCAGTCTACGAAAATGTTGTTCACGACCTGATGATCGCGTCCGCCGCCGAGAAACGCCGCCCGCTGCACTTTGTAGAAGACATTTCCAAACATTTCGGTGCCGCTGGCACAATCGTCCATGTAGATGCCCATGGCTCCGAGGCCCACGCCCCCGGTGTGATGAATGTAGTTGTGGCGAATGCGATTGCCGCGAAACGTGTAATCGCGTCCCGTATAAATGGCCCCCACATCCCCCGTTTCGAGCGCAATGTGGTGAATCTCGTTGAACTCAATCAGGTGATCATTGCCGGTGAAAAGTATCGCGCAATGGGGATGGTCATGGATGAGGTTATGAGCAGCGCGCAGCCCAACGCCGTTCATCTGGATCGCCGGCACGTAGCACTTGGACCACCGGCCTTGGCGCGCAAAGTGGCAGTCTTCGACAAAATGATTTCCCGGAGACAGGGTCTGACGATCACCGCCTTGCAGGGAAACACCGCCATCACCGGTATCAAACACCTGGCACTGGCTGACACCATGACCGACGCCGCCATCTACCGCTATCCCGCCATTGCCAATGTTCCGAATCACGCAGCGGGCAATCCGGTCGTTAGTTCCGCCGCGGATTTCGATAGCGTTCCCGCGACTGGCTTCAAGCGTCAAGCCACTGACGGTAACGTGGGAAGCTTCCGAAAACCGGATCAATGGTCCGGCCAATAGCGAAAGAACAATTTCCCTTCGCGTCCAGTCTGCACGTTCATCTGGGGGCCAGAAGTAGAGCCGGCCGGATTTGCGATCCAAGAACCACTCGCCGGGCTGATCGAGCTCCTCCAGCACGTTTAGAAAATAGTAACGCTGGTCATTCCGAAAACCGTACTGCCCGAACGGCGGCGCTGTTTTCATTGATCGTTGCTCAAGATCGAGAGAAATGACGCGCTCATAACTATTGGCCCAATCCCATGCCCAATAGCCGTGCACCCAAATGTTGTCGCGGTCCTGCCACTGCCGCGGGCGATCACCGCGATAATAAAATCCGTCGGCGAGTTTACCGACCTGGCCTCCATGACCGTCGCTTTGTGCGCCGCTATCGGGGAATCCAGCAATTCGCTCCCACTCACCTTCGTTGGGCCAGCGGGCAAGCGTCATGGGCTTGCCGTCAAAGAATAGTTCACAATGAGCCAGAGCCGAACGACCGAAACCCCGCGACTTCATTTCCCCGAAGTCGGTGATGCCAACCGCCCGCAGGTCGGTTTCGCGGACCTGCGCACGAACGTTCTCCACGAGTCGCATTCGCACTGCGGAATTGGTGACGTCCTGAAATCCACTCAACTTCCGGCCGCCGAGCAAGCGCACCGGCCGCCCCGGTACGGCTTGCCAGGTGATTGGCGATAGCACCGTGCCAGAATCAATGGCCGCGAGCTCGAATGTGTTTGTGCGGACGTAATCTCCACCATCAAGCCGAACGATGATGTCGCCGGGCGGCTGCGGCCCGTTTTGTCGCAATTGACGAACGGCATCCCGCGCGCGTTCCAACGTGGCAAATGGTTTTGTTTCCGTGCCCGGATTGGCGTCGCTCCCTGAAGTTGAAACGTGAAATGTGGCCGCGCCGGCGAGACGCGCAAGGTGGAGTGATACGAACAGAAGGAGAAAAACGCGTCTCATATTCCAGAGCTCACAATCTGGGTCTAATCCGATTTCGTGAGGCGCCTGACCAGCAAGTCTTCCAGCGCCGGGAGGTCCTTCCATGTCAATGCCACGTTCATTCTCTTCGCGTTTGGATCTTCCACCGTAAGGCCATCGTCAGTGACGCGAATGCCGATCGTTTCCATGCCGCACCAATCCTGATTAAAGGCCAGATATACCGCTACCACGTCAAACAATGTCGTGCTGCGAATTGAAAACGATTCCGGCGAACCTTGTTTGCGCGCAATCGCCCACAAGCGGTAGTTCTCAATCGTCGCTTTGGCAATGGGATCAGGCGACGTGAAAACGCGCTGATATTTGTCGCCACCCAATCCAAGTTTGTCGCAGGTGTCGAGCGGCGTAATCGTGATATCCCACGGGGCGGTGAAAGCGACCTGACACGCTTGCGGCGCAAGCTTTACGTTGTACTCGGGCGTGATCTTGGGGTCATTGTTGTAACCCACACGCACGCTCCCGTGCATTCCGACAAAACGGGCGCGCTGGGCGATGCGGGGTTCGCGCTTCAACGCTTCGGCAATGTTTTGCACCGGCCCAACGGCAATGATCGTGATAGGCTGCGGGGATTTCAGGATGGTATCAATAATTGCCTGCACGCCGTCCGCGTGGACCTTGCCACGGTATTTTTTCAGGTCGTAATCCTTAACCCATTCCCGCTGCCGCTCGCTGTCTTTTTGCGGCACTTCCAGCCCGATGCCGACCGGCACATCGCTGCGTCCTGCGGTTTCGAGGAATTTGGCCAGCAATTTGGCGCGATACTCGGCTTTGCCATTGTCGCCCACCACCAGTTTCACGTCGAGTTCAGGACAACGCAGCAAAAAGCCCAACGCCCACGTGTCGTCAATGTCGTCGCCGATGTCCGTGTCGAAGATGACCGGGATCTTGCCGGCTTTTACAGCGGCTTTTGGGTTCAGGGCGCAGCTGGCAACTGTCAAAGTCACAACCGCGGCAACCCACACAAGGTTAAACAAACGCATGATGATCCTATCTAGCGACGATCCCGACGTTGTTCAATCGCAATTCCCGGTGCAGGATAATTTTTGGAGGCATCGTCGAGCACCAGGATCCAATCGTCGGTTGTAGATTTAGTGGGGGGAGAAAACTCCGCACGCACTTGCCTCGGAATCTCGCCGAGCGACTGAGTTGAACCGTCGCGGGGATTGTACCACCAGCCACGAATGCTCTTGCCGGCGAGCCGTTCAGTCTTGAGCGTGATCGTGGCATGCTGTGGGAAGTAGGCCATCAGATAACTGGCGTCGTTCTTGCCTCGGGTTCCATCACGGCTTACTGAGACATATTCCAGTCCCCCGCTCAATCCGGAATAGATGACCGATTGATCCGGGATGCGGGTCAGAAACGGACGGCTCAGCAGCAGGGCTTTGACGTGCGCGAGTTGCTTTGCCCCAGGCAGATCCATGGCATCATACCACGGGGTGGTGACGTCCCAGAGCGGTTGCCGCGGAGGCGCGTACATCTGCCAGATGGGATGCGTCCCGTAGGTGTGACCAAACGCCCCGCTAAAAAGCGCCCAATAAGCCCTTCGCCGTACTTCCAATGCCCCCACGGGACGCTTGGGCGGTATTGCATCGGGCGGATATTCGTACGCCGGTTCGCCATCCATCGTCGGCTTGGGCGGACGCAAATTGTAGTCCAGCTGGATGCGCAAGTAGTTGTTGCCCGTCGCGCTGTGCCCGGACTGGATCATGTTGAAATCGAGCCAGTCAGAATAGTGAAATGCAACCGACGAATGCCCCCCGCCAAACGGATGAAACGTTATTAGATGCTGCCCGCCATCGCCTTCTTTCAAGCCCCGCGCCATTTCCGTCCAGATCTCGCCAGTGACGTCAGGCGGGCGATCACCACCGAGAATCCAGATGATCGGTTTATCCCGGTATCGCTTGCCCAGAAAGCGCCCATACGCGCGGGCATTCTCTTCGTTGAAAAAATAGTTTCCGTACTGCCCGACCTTGTCCCCCCACGTCGGCAGCATGCCGATGTAAAGCCCAAGCGCGGCGGCTTGATCGACGACATAGTCTACATGTCTGAAATAGGCTTCATTCGGCTGGCTGGGATCGTTGCCGCGAAAGGGTAGATCACCGTAGGGATTGGGAGTCTTGAGCCCATCGAGTTCAGCCAACACCACGGCCTGGATGACCGTGAACCCTTTGGCCGCGCGATTCTGCAGATAACGATCGGCCTCCTCGCGCTTGAGGCGGTGGAACAATTCCCAAGCGGTGTCCCCCAGATAAAAGAAGGGGCGACCATCCACATGGACGAGAAACCGCTTGTTGGCGCTGACCTTCAAGCGGGTGTCCTTCGCACTCTGGCCTAAACCAGGTTGGGCCAAGGTGGTTGCCAACAGGAGGAGAAAACCAAGGGCAACAAATGCAAGCCGGGCGGCACGCCGCGGCGGGGTGGAAAGTTGGTTTCCGATCATGATTCGCGTAAAGATTCAGGGCGATTGAAACCCGAAAGTATGTAGCGCCGCGGCAAGTTAACTAGGAAGAACTGGTAAATATTTTGGACGATTCCATCCGCTTCGCGTGAGCGCCGTGGTGTGGCGCCCGAATCCTTCCCGCAATTCTTTGCAAGAAACGCGGGCACTGATTCGTATTGAACTAAGGACACCATCAAACCGCACTCTCTGAGAGATGTCATCGCCAACAAAAATTTTAACCCCGCTTTACATCGTCGCCACTCTACCCTCGCGATTGTCCCCGTCGAGTAGCGATCACGCCATTCAACCTCGCGATTGCCAGCGAGTTCCGTCGGCAAATTTGGATTACCCGTTAAAGGAGATTCAGCTATGACAAACAAATCGACTATTGCCAACCTGATGATCGAACAGCCAATGCAATCAACTCGGGACAAGGCGGCTTGTTGGCTGGTCATTGCCGCTACCTATGCGACTTGCGCCACCAGTCTGCTGAGTCCGGCCATCGCAAATGCTCAGGTGTGCTCGCATGCCTTGGGTGGACAGATGAGCGCTTTTGGGACCAACCACACAGGTGTCGCGGTGGCGGGTTACGCCTTGCGGGGGTCTACCATCGGCATCCTCATCTCAGCGAACTACCTCGATCAATGCGGCCTCTTTGGCAATGGTGATCGCTCGGTGGTGACCAACATGACAGTGGGTTCGCTGGCCGCGTGCCTGCCGCTTGCTTCAACCAATCTGATCAATCCTGCGAATCAAATTCCGCCGGGCAACTTGCTGCCCGGTGGCGCGGTGGCTTTGGATGCTGGACCAGCGTTCAGCCAGTACGCGCCAAACAATGTTAGCAGCGGGCCGCTCACCGGCGCCTCATACGCGCAGGCGCTGCCAATTGAGTGTACCGGAACGCTGATTCTCACTGGCAACGTCCAGGGATATGATACGAATGGAATCTTCAATGTGGGGGGACCGCTGGGTGCACAGCCCTCTACAAGTTTGACGGTGATTGATCCCAAGCTTTGCGTGACATTTCGCTGCGTGACAAATGGCGTTGGTGAAAATGCCATCGTGGCGTGGACCGGCACAGTTACAAACTGCGGGGATGCCGACCTCACTGCGGTGACTGCGACTCTACACTACCCGCCAGTTGGGCTGACGAATTTTGGTCCCCTATCCTTGCCTCCCGGAGAAGGCAGAGTCTACGCCGGCAGCTATGCGCAGCAATGTCAGACAATCACAAACATGTTTGTGGCGGCCGGCAAGGATGTCTTCCTAGATTTTCCGGTCGCCGCCCAAGCTACTGCTGTTTGCACGCTCGCCACCCTTTCGTGCCAGCCAAAGCTGCGGATCACGAAAGTGCCGAGTGGGCAACCGAGCATCGTGATTTCCTGGCCAACCAACCCGCCCGGCTTCGTGCTGCGGACAGCCACAAACCTGACGGTGGACACCCAATGGACCGTCCTGCTTGGCACTCCCACGTTGGTTGGCGATCATTATCAACTGACCAACGCCATTCTCAGCCCAAACCAATATTTTCAGTTGCACCGGTGAGCCTCCTATTTACCTCAATGCCGCGCAATCAACCGGTACGGCAATGATGGCGGTCATTCGGAACCCAATTTGAAAGCGACGCCCTGGAGTCACGCTACCAGACCTGCCTGCCAAAACAAAAAGGGCGCGGAAAGATTTCCGCGCCTTCTGTGATTCAATTGCGAGGATTACTTGTTTCGTCGCTTGACCTTCAACTGCGCCAGCGAGTGCGCTAGCGCGGCGTTGACGGAGGCAATTTCCTCGTCGCCGAGCTTCTCGGCAAGCCGGGCTTCAGCGCGACGACGGGCCTCCTCGGCCTTGGATTCGTCGATGTTCTCCGCCTTGATCGCCATGTCGGTCATCACAGCCACGCGTTCGCCGGTGATTTCGACGAAACCTTCGCCCACGGCGAGAAAGTAGTCCTGCCCGCCCTTGCGAGCGATTACTTCACCCGCCATCACCTGCGTCATCAGCGGCACGTGCATCGGGTAGATGCCCATCTCGCCCTCGACGCCCGGCAGCGTGACCATGTCCACGTCCTCGGAGTAAACCTTCGCCTCCGGGGTGACAATCTCGAGTTTCAGCGTGGCCATGTGCTTGGGTGGTTGGAAAATCTCCGTCAGGCTTTCTTATCAGCCTTCTTTTCCTTGGCTTCCTGGATTTCCTCGATTCCGCCCTTCATGTAGAAATTCACTTCGGGCACATCATCGTGTTTGCCTTCAAGGATTTCCTTGAAGCCACGAACAGTGTCCGCCACGGGCACCTGCTTGCCTTCGATGCCGGTGAAAACCTGCGCCACAGTGAACGGCTGGCTCAGGAACCGTTGGATCTTGCGGGCGCGGAACACGGTGAGCTTGTCGTCGGGCGAAAGTTCGTCCATGCCCAGGATCGCGATGATGTCCTGCAAGTCCTTGTAGCGCTGCAAAACTTTCTGCACGCCACGCGCTACGTCGTAATGCTCCTGGCCGACAACGTCGGCCGAGAGGGCGCGGGAGTTTGACGCCAGCGGATCGACGGCGGGATAAATTCCCAACTCAGCGATCGAGCGTTCGAGCACGATGGTCGCATCCAAATGCGCGAATGTCGTGGCGGGCGCGGGATCGGTCAAGTCGTCGGCAGGCACGTAAACAGCCTGGAACGAGGTGATCGAGCCCTTCTTGGTCGAGGTGATGCGTTCCTGGAGGTCACCCATTTCGGCCGCGAGCGTCGGTTGGTAACCGACGGCGCTCGGCGTACGGCCGAGCAGCGCGGACACTTCCGATCCGGCCTGCGAGAACCGGAAAATGTTGTCCACGAACAGGAGCACGTCCTGATTCTTCTCGTCGCGGAAATACTCGGTCACGGCGAGCGCGGACAGCGCCACACGGAGACGCGCGCCGGGCGGTTCGTTCATCTGACCGTAAACGAGACCGATACGAGAGCCGGGTTCGATCTTCGGCAATCCATTCTCGCCAATCTTCGGGTGACCCTTCTCATCCTTCTGCACCTTGATAACGCCGGCTTCGATCATTTCATTGTAAAGATCGTTACCTTCGCGCGTGCGTTCACCGACGCCCGCGAACATCGAGATACCGCCGTGCAGCTTCGCGATGTTGTTGATCAACTCCATGATGACGACGGTCTTGCCAACGCCGGCACCACCGAACGCACCGACCTTGCCGCCCTTCAAGAACGGGCAGATCAGGTCAATGACCTTAATGCCGGTGGTGAGAATCTGCGGCGACGTGGATTGATCCACGAGCGGCGGCGCGGCGCGATGGATCGGCAGGAACTTGTCCGCCTTCACCGGGCCCTGTTCGTCCACCGCATTACCGGTGACGTCGAACACGCGGCCCATGACGGCTTCGCCCACAGGCATCGAGATCGGCGCGCCGGCATCAATAATCTCCATGCCGCGCTTGAGACCTTCAGTCGCGCTCATGGCGACGGCGCGGACCCAGTTGTCGCCGAGGTGCTGTTGCACTTCGAGCGTCAGCTTGGTCTTGCCTGCCGCGCCCGGCGAGGTGAACTCGACGGTCAGCGCGTTGTAAATGGCCGGCAACTGGTCGGGAAACTCGATGTCCACGACCGGGCCGATGATTTGAACGATTTTGCCTTTGTTCATGGGAAATAAATTTGTGCGTTAACCGAGCGCCATCTGGGCGGTGGTGATTTCCAAAAGTTCCTTCGTGATGTTGGCCTGCCGCAGCTTGTTGTATTCGAGCGTGAGGTCCTTGATGATCTGCTTCGCGTTGTCGGTCGCGTTCTTCATGGCAACCATGCGCGAGCTGTGCTCCGAAGCCTTGGCTTCGAGCAAAAACTGATACATCTGAAAATTCACGTAGTGCGGCAGCAAGTTGCCGAGCACTTCGTTGGCGCCGGGTTCGAACAAATAATCCACGTCGCCCTTCTTCAATTCCTCGCCCACGTTCTGGCCGCCGACTTCAGCCTCCACTGCCGTGAGCGCCCCGATGGGCAGCAACGTCCGCGTCTCGGGCTTCTGCGTCAGCGTGTTGATGAAGTTCGTGTAAAGCACGACGACCTCGTCCGCCTCGCCCTTGAGGAAAAGATCCTGCGCAAACTTGGAGATGGCGCGGGCCTCGGCAAACATCGGCGCGTCCTTGTAGGTGAATTCCGCCGCCAGCTGGCGTTTCGTGCGGCCAATGAATTGCCCGGCCTTCTTACCGGCACAGATGTAAACCGTGCTGTCCTTGTCGAACTTGGCCGCTTCGCGCAGCAGGTTCGAATTCAACGCCCCGCAAAGCCCCTTGTCCGTGGCGACGATGATCACCGCGCGCTTTTTGACCGGGCGCACTTCCATCAACGGATTTGAAAAGTCACTCGTCTCGCTGTTGACGTTGCTCAACACATCGTTCATCAACGCGGCATACGGCCGTCCCGCCGTGGCGGCGAGCTGGGCTCTGCGCATCTTCGACGAAGCGACCATCTGCATGGCCTTCGTGATTTGCGCCGTGTTCTTGACCGACTTGATGCGTCGGCGGATGTCGCGTGTGCTAGGCATGAAATTATCTGCGTGCGGTTACCTTCACCCGATAGGGTGGTGCGCTTTCGCGCATGAAACCAATCTGCTTTCGATTTTCGGGCAGCGGCGGTGCGATCAGCTGCCGGATGGCCTCGAACAAATTCTGAATCGTCTCGTCATGTCCGGCGATGCGGTCTTCCAACTCCGCCAGCTTGCCCGCGAGTTCTTTATGTGCGGCAAGTTGCTCGCGCATGGAAACAAAAACCTGCACGACCCGGATGCTGGCTTCAACAGCCGTGGCGCTTCTCAAGACATTCGACAATTGCAACGCTCCATGCTCGGTAAAGACCCAAGGCAGCTTACGAGCGCCGCCATGCGACTTCAGCTTGGAATACGGCAGCTGCAAATTTGCATACTCCTGCGCGGTCAATTGAAATGCAAACGACTTCGGAAACCGATCCAGATTCCGGCGAACCTGTTCATTCAACCGTTTCAATTCCACGCCGTAAACCGTCGCCAAATCAGAATCCAGCATAACGCGCAAGCCCCGTACGTTCCGGATCATCATTTCGATGCCGGCTGGCGGATTGACTTGTTCGTTTGCCATAAACATCTGATTTTCAGTCGCTTTCAATCTTGAAGTCGCAGTTTGCGACTTCAAGATTCCTCATCGTTTTATCATCACCGATAAGTTTGCTTGAACTCCGTGATCGCGGTCTTCAACTCGGCGGCGAGCGCGTCATTGATCGCCTTCTCGGTGCGGATCTTCGTGAGCAGCTCCGCTTTGCGGGTGTTCAGGAATTCCGTCATCTTGTTCTGGCAATCTTTCACCTTTTCGACCGGAACATCGTCGAAGAAATTGTTCTGCACGGCCCAGAGAATGCCGGCCTGCAACTCGACCGGAATCGGATTGAACTGCGGCTGTTTGAAAATTTCCACCACGCGCTTGCCGCGTTCAAGGATTGCCTGCGTCTTGGCGTCGAGGTCCGAACCAAACTGCGCGAACGCCGCCAGCTCGCGAAACTGCGCGAGGTCGCCTTTGATACGACCGGCGACCTGCTTCATCGCCTTGATCTGCGCCGCTGAACCGACGCGTGAGACTGAGAGACCGACAGAAACAGCGGGACGAACGCCTTGATAGAACAAATCGGTTTCGAGATATATCTGACCGTCCGTGATCGAAATCACGTTCGTCGGAATGTAAGCCGAAACGTCGCCCGCCTGCGTCTCGATGATCGGCAAGGCCGTGAGCGAACCATTACCATACTTCTCACCAACCCGCGCGGAGCGTTCGAGCAGGCGGCTATGCAGATAGAACACGTCACCCGGATACGCTTCGCGGCCCGACGGACGCTTCAGCACCAGCGAAACCTGGCGGTAAGCAACAGCCTGCTTGGAGAGATCATCATAAATGATCAGCGCGTCCATGCCGTTGTCCATGAACCATTCGCCCATCGACGCACCGGCGAACGGCGCGAGATACTGATTCGCTGCGGAATCAGAAGCGGAAGCTACGACGACAATGGTGTCTCCAAGCGCGCCGGCCTTTTCCAGTTCCGCGATTACGCGCGCCACGTTTGACTGCTTCTGGCCGATGGCGACGTAAATGTTGTAAACCGGGCGGAAACCTTTTTCACCCGACTCACGCCCCACCTTGTTGATGCGCGATTGATTAATCATCGCATCCACACCAATGGTCGTCTTGCCGGTCGAACGGTCACCGATGATCAGTTCGCGCTGACCGCGGCCAATCGGGATCATCGCGTCAATTGCCATGATGCCCGTCTGCACCGGCTGGCTGACAGAGCGGCGCTTGATGATGCCCGGAGCAATCTTCTCCACCGGATAAAAAGCATCTTCCTTGATCGGCCCTTTGCCGTCCACTGGGCGACCGAGACAATCGACCACGCGACCGAGCAGGCCCTTGCCCACCGGCACAGAGAGAAGCTTGCCTGTGGTCTTGACCTCCGAGCCTTCATGCACGCTGAGGTAATCGCCGAGGATAATCGCGCCGACCTCGGTTTCTTCGAGGTTGAGCGCGAGGCCGATCACGCCGTTGCCAAAGTCCAACATCTCGTTGGCCATCGCGTCAGTGAGGCCTTCGATCTTGGCCACGCCGTCGGAACATTCGCGGACGACGCCAACGTTCTGCTTGTTCACCGACGTTTTTACGCCGGCGATCTGGGCTTCAATTTCCTGGAGGAGGTTGCTCATATCAAAATTGGTTTCCGTTCATCACTGAAAAATCACATTGCCGCTTCCAACTCGGCCAGCCGCGCTTTCACGCTGCCATCATAAACATCGCTGCCCACCTTTACGCGCAACCCGCCAATCAGCGTCGGGTTGACCGCAAAGCTCACGTTCAGCCCCTGACCATACCGCCGCGCCAGGTTCGCTTGCACCGACTGCTTCAAGGCATCGCTGACCGGCGCAGCGCTCTCCACGTGCGCGGAGCGGCGCTCGAGGTCCAGCTTCACCAGCCGCTGGAAATGCGAGAGAATGCCCACGTAACCGCGCGGCTTTTGCGCGATGACGGCGCTCACCGTCTGGCGGACGCGATTCTCGTCCAACACACCGCTCACCTTACAGGTATTGAACAACGCCTTGCCATCGCGGCGGGCTTGTTTGCTGATTTTCATTTCGGTTTGTAGCGGCGGTCTGTGACCGCCGGATGCGAGGCTCACAGAGCGCCGCTACAATTTCAGTTGCTCGCCAATTGCTTCGTTGTGTCCTCGGCCAAACGGCTCTGCTGTTCGGCCGTCAAAATATTTCCTGTCACCTTGGCGCTGGTGGCGACCACCAAACGCCCAATCTCCTTGCGCAGCTCAGCCTTCATGCGAACGAGTTCTGCTTCGCTGGCCTGGCGCGCCTTGGTGATGATCTCATTGGCCGTGGCCACTGCCTTCTGGGATTCCACTTCCAAAACTTTTGCCGCCGATTGCCGTGATTCCTCGATCATCTTATTCCCCTGCACGCTGGCCTGCGTGATAATCTCCTGCGCTTTGGCTTGCGCGTTTGCCAGTTCCTTCTTGATCTGCTCGGCGTTCGCCAGGCTCTCGGCAATTTTCTGCCGGCGCTCTGCGAGCACTTTCAGAATCGGCTTGTAAGCGAAGCGATGCAGCACAAAGGCCACGATGCAAAAGCTGATAACCTGCGAGATGAACAGTTGCTTCTGAAAGCCGAACGTCTCGCCGGTCTTTTGGGCGAGTTCAACCAGGTCGCCAGCGGCAAAAAGAATTTGATGATCCATAACGGTAATTGGTCTGGTGGTGGCGCGGAGTCTTGCGACTCCGCGCCGCACTTGATTACTTCACAAGGAAGATCGCGAAGAACACGATACCTTCCGCGAACGCAGTGCTCAGAATCGCTTGCACGAGGATCTTCGTGGCCGCGCCGGGATTGCGCCCGACCGCTTCCGAAGCCTTCATGCCGATGAACCCTACGCCAAGAGCCGCGCCCAAACAGGCGAGACCAACGTGAATGCTACCAGTCATTTTTATTACCTTTCGTTTTCCCGCCGCCTCCCGCGATTGAACACGGTCGAAACGACGAAATTGTTTAGTGATGCGCGTGTTCGTGACCTTCCTCGTGCGTGCAAATCAGCAACGTAAACACGGAGGTCAACAACATGAACACCAGCGCCTGAACCACCCCGACCAAAAGTTCCATCGCGTAAAATGGCAGCGGCAACAGCCAGCCAAACCACGGTCCGCCCATGATGGCCATGGATTCGAGCATGTTCTCACCCGCGAAAATGTTGCCGTAAAGCCGGAAGCTAAGTGACACCGGGCGGAAGACGATCGAGACCACTTCCAGCACACCCACGATGATGAACACGAAAATCATCAACACCTTCAGGAGTCCGGTCGTGTCGCCTTTGGGCCCGAACAGATGGAGAATGAAGCCGCCAAATCCGTTTGCTTGCACCGCCCAAAACGTCCAGCAGACGAAAAACGTCATGGCCATCGCCAGCGTCATGTTCAGGTCGGCATTCACGCCGCGCAGCAATGGGCGGGAAATATGATGAAGTGAGCCGTCCGCCTCCGGCGTGCCCCAGCCGACGGTCCCCACACCCGGAAACAGCCCGGCCCAGTTGGTGAAGAGGATGAAAATGAAGATGGTCGCAAAGAACCAAAAAGTCTTCTTCACCAGATCGTGTCCGATGATGTCTTCGAGAAAACCGTAAAGTCCTTCCACCAGCCATTCCCAAAAATTCTGTGCCCCTTCCGGAATCGCTTTGACGTTCCGCGTCGCCATCTGCACGAAGACGATGAGCACCACGGCGACAATCCACGTCATGATCATGGAGTTGGTGACACTCAAGGGACCAACCTGGATATGCGGCGCTGCCGGCGGCAGGCCATGAGCCGCTTTTTCACCATGTGCGTCGCCGTGTTCCGTAGCGCCAGTCGTCGCATGCGAATCCGTGGCCGCGTGACTCTCGGCAGCCAACAACTCGGGAGAGCCGCTCAAGCCGAGGGTGGCTAGTGCGACACAGGCGAAAATGATTTTGAGCAACCGCATCTGGGTTTTCCTGATTTCCCTTCCACCTGAAATTCTTTTAAGGCCAACGCCCGGCCTCGCCCGGAAGGGACGGAGAAAATGCCGTGACGTGAAAAAATTCACAAGACAATTTTTGCCGCATTCAGCACAAGCCACGCATAGTCCGGATGCAGTTCGAATTATGAGGATCGTTAGCGATTTTGCTGCACGCACCGCGTCCTCGGGTTTTGGTAGTTGACCCAACCAACACAGCCAGCGACCACCTCGCCCGCGGGCGGCGATTCGTTAACCCGCGGATTGACTGGATTCCAACCGGTTGCCACGCAGTTTCGTAATCAGGACCGCCAACAACAAAGCCAGGCCGAGCGCACACACAATCGCCGCCCCAGTCGGCACATCGAGTTTGAAGGAGGCGTACAAGCCGCCCATGCTGGCCAGGGTCGCCACGACCCAACCAATGGCCAGTCGTGCGGCGAGTGAACCGCCCAGATAAGTGCCGCATGCCGCCGGCACGATGAGGTAGCTGAACACCATCAACACACCGCCGATTTGCACAAAGCTAGTCACAACGAGTCCAAACAAGGCGTAAAACAAAAAATCCCAAAGGCGCACACTCAGGCCGCTCTGCGCCGCTCGCTCGTGATCGAACGACAGCGCAATGAATTTCCGGCGAAAGAGAAAATGCACCACGCCGATCACGGCGTAGAGGGCGGCCGTCTTCCAAATATCCGTCGAACTGACGGTGAGCAAATCACCAACGAGCGTCTTCTGGAGTTCCTCCTTCCCGTGCGGACTCTTGCTGAGCAACAGGATTCCCGCCGCCGCCGCCACGACGTATATGATGCCAATCAGCGCTTCCTGCGGCACGCGGGCGTGTTTGCTCGATCGCGTGAAAGTAAACAAGAGCGCGCCCGCCAGAGTGAACCCGAGCGACCAATAATAATTATGCGGGTCGTCCGCCTCGTGCCCGAGGTAAAGGCAGAAGCACGTCCCGAGCGTGGCTACCTGCGCCAGCGCCAGGTCCACGAAGATGACTTCGCGGCGGATGATGTGCAGGCCGTAATAGACCAGAATGCCCGGCAGCAGCAGGCAGGCGATCAAGGGCCATTTCATTACGGATAGAATTTCAGCCATAAGATTGTAGCGGCGGTCTGCAAACGCCGGAAAAAGTGCGGCGCACACAGAGCGCCACTACAGTTCATTTCTTTTCGCCAAACGCCTTCGCCATCGAGTTCACGAGATAGTCCATCAGCGCGAGGTAACCGGACTCCGTGCCCTTCACGCCGCCGGGCATCTGCGCCACATCCACGACCGTCGCGCCAGTGCTGCGCGCGACGGTCTCGGCAGTTTTACGGCTCAGGTACGGATCCACGATAATGACCCGCGCCTGGCGTTCTTTCATTTTGGCAATGACATCCGCCAGGTGTGACGGCGACGGAGGTATGCCCGGTTTGGGTTCGAGAAACAATTCGATCTTCAAACCGAACCGCTGCGCAAAATAAGTCCAGGAGTTATGGTAGGCAACGATCTGCTGGCCCTTGAACGGCGCCAGTTTCGCCTGCCACTCGTCAAGTTTCGCCTCGAGCGCGGTCATGAACTTCGCCGAGTTGGTCAGATAGAACGCTTGATTCGCGGGGTCGTGCTTGGCGAAAGCGTCGGCTATATGATGGGCGACGATTTTGGCGTTCTCCGGGTCGACCATGAAATGCGGATTGCCTGCCGCGTGAATGTCACCCTTTGAGCGATCAAGCTCCTGCGGGACTTCCAGCATCTTCACGCCTTCACAGCAACGCACTTCGCCTTTTGCGGCAGAGACGATCTGCGCATTGCGCGCCTGCTCGATGAGTTTGGGTAGCCAGCCAACCTCGAGGTCCGCGCCCCCATGGATGAGCACGTCCGCTTTGTTGAGCTTCACAATGAAGCTCGGCTTGGCGTCCACAAAATGGGGATCCTCCGTGGGGCGCGCGAGCGTGGTGAGTTCAATCTTGTCGCCGCCGATCTCCTTCGCGACGGAGGCGAGGTCTGGCGTCGTGGCGACGACGTTCAGCTTGGCTGACGCGCCAACTGCCAGCAGTGCCGTAAAGGCTGTCAGCAAAAACTTTTTCATAAACTCAATCTGTGTTTCATGTGTGTAAATCTGTGGCTAGAACTTGTGCGATGCGTGAGCGCCCAGCAGAAACTCGAACTGCAACCACACCGAGTGATCCACGCCCGCCTCCCGCCGGTCGTCGTAGTTGTATTGCAAACGAAGCTTCGAAAATTCGCTCGGATACCAGGTGAGGTTGGGTGAGATGCGCCAGCGTTCCTCGCGCTGCGGGTCGCGTCCCAGTGTGTCGCCCTCGAACGTCAGATCCATCTTCTCGTAATCCCCTTCCTCGCTGTTTACGTAATCCACGCGCAGGCCCGCCACCCAACCTTTGCGGAATCCGTAGAGTAGTTGGCCGTAAGCGCCGTAGTCGGTTACCGTCTCTGATGCAAGCACCGCCGGCAGACCAGTGGCCACATCAATGATCGGCACCTCGCCGGCGTCGGCTTCTTCCTGCCAGTCGAACGCTCCCAGTTCGTAGCGCCGCAGCATCGCCTCTGTTTGAAACGAGACAAACGGGAAGCCGCCATGCGCGTTGGCCGGTTTCCATTTCCAATAAACGTCCAGACCGTAAATCTGCGTCATGGTGTCTCCGCCACTGCCGCTGTTGTTCGGGCCGAAGGCACCAGACGCGCCGAGCACGAGCGTTTGCGAATCCGTCAGCTCGAACGAAGTCGCCAGGCGCGGCGTGATCAACATGTCCGTGACGCTGCTGATGCCGCGATTGTTATCCGCGTGACGATAACCGAAAGGAATTTCCTCCTCCTCTTCGCCGTGACTATGACCGCTGCTGCGAAAGCTCGCCGCCGTTTCGCCCTGGCTGTCCTGGATGCCGAGCGAGAGTTCCGAGAAGAACGGCAGCGGCAGGAGCCAGCCAACCTTCGCGCCGGGATTGCGAAGGCCATCCGGGCCCAGCAAGCGCGCGCTGACCAGCGGGGAATCCACAAAGCCCCATGCGTGTGGATGCTGGGTGTTGATGCGTCCAAAGTCGCTCAGATACTGACCGCCGCGCACCTGTAAATTCCACGGCAACGACACGGTTTCCAGCCAGGCTTCCTCAAGCTCAGTAAAAGTTTCACCCGCTGAATCCACCGAGAACAGGATGTTGGCATTGGCCCGGAAGTACGGATCCACGGCGCCCTGGAGATTCAGTTCAACGCCTTGGATGGTAAATCCGTTCTGATTAGGATCGTGCCCGCCGAGCTGCGTGCCGCCCTCGATGTCATCCGCAGTCGAACCGCCGACGGCGAACGTAGCCACCAATCCGAGGTCCGCATACGTACCGCCTTTGCCCAGACGAATCGGATCTGTCGGCGACCAGGTTTTCTCAAGCGGCGGCGGAGGGGCGGTGGTTGCCGCGACGCCGGGCGCCCCCGCTGGGGTTTGCGCCGGCTCATTCATTGTAACGATCTGCTTCTTGAGTGCCTCGATCTGCGCCTGCTGGTCGCGGACCACCCGATCGAAGTTGGACTGCATCTGCTCCAGCTGTTGTTTGAGCGCGTTAAGTTGATTGGTGTCCTGCGCCTGGGTGGCCGTTGCCCCCAGCACCAACGCGGACACACCGATGGTCATGCTAAAAGATTTCCAAAGAGTCAAAGGTTTCATGTTCATTCCAGTCAAGGCAGCCGCACACGCGGCTCGCCAAAAGGTTCACGACAATACGACGGAACAGCACCGGCTGAACAATCAACCGGTGAACTACGCGGGAATGACAGAAACGGGCGGCGCTCGCCCCGGTGGAAGTAGATCGAAGTTTGGAGAAGCGGGGAAGGAAACAGCTGCTATGGGAAGCAGTACTTCTCCACGCACAAACACAATCGTTGTTGAAGCGAAGTCGGGTGATTCCAGCTGGCCCTTGACCAGCGCGCAGACCGGGCAGTGATGCGCCTTACTTTCGTGCTCGGATCCGTGATCGTGGGCGGGATCGTGATCGTGCCCGAGGGCGCGATGCAATGGCGCCGCCAGCAGCGACAACGCGACAGCAGCGGCCATCAGGCCACCCACAAAGCGGAGCGTGCCGCGACACCAGTTCTGAATTGTCGCCCACCGGATCACGCGAAAACCTTAGCTGTTCCTATGCCAGCGGCAAGCGGTGAATTCGCTAGGCGGAATCGCCCGACCGACCCGGTGCCATCCCATTATCTCCTTCAATCATTGGCAGATGCGGCGACGCGGGCCAGTGCATGATTGACAATGCCACGCCGGAATTGCACCGTTCGCACGCAGCCTAAATCCGGCGAAACAAAAGCCGGGTGCGGGGGAACCAAATTCCCGGTTTGTCCAGGCATACCGGGACGGGGCGAACGGTGCGGAGCAATCTGCGCCCGGTCACTTTCAAGACCCAGCCCGACAGCTAACCTCGCCGGCGTGTGAAAGGGCAATCTTCCCGATCGCCATTGTGGCGGCGTTTGAGATTTCCCGGCCGCGTGATGCCAGACACGCACAGGAACAAAACATGAATCAGGAAGGCTCGTCGAATTGGCGGCAGGCGGGACTGATGGTGGGCGCGCTCGGCGTCGTGTTCGGCGACATCGGCACCAGTCCCCTTTACGCGTTGCGCGAATGCTTCTCCGGCTCGCATTCGGTTGAACTCTCCTCCGAAAACGTCCTGGGCATTCTTTCGCTCATCTTCTGGTCGCTCATCCTCATCGTCTCGGTGAAGTACCTGGTGTTCGTTCTCAAGGCGGACAACAAAGGCGAAGGCGGCATTCTGGCGTTGCTGGCCTTGGCGTTGCCGAATTCATCCAAGGCGAGAACGCGCGCCGCGCTGCTGGCCATCGGCATGTTTGGCTCAGCCATGCTCTACGGCGATGGCGTAATCACGCCGGCCATTTCCGTGCTGGGCGCGGTCGAGGGATTGAAGATCGCCACGCCGGCGCTGACGCATTACGTCGTTCCCATCACCGCCGTCGTCCTGATCCTGCTGTTTGCGTTTCAACGGCTCGGCACGGAGAGCGTGGGCACGGCGTTTGGCGTGGTGATGATCGCGTGGTTTGTCACGATCGGCGCGCTGGGAGTACGCGGCATCATCCATACGCCGGAAGTGCTGGTCGCGTTCAATCCGGTACATGCGGTCGAGTTCTTCCTGAGCGAAGGTTGGCAGGCGTTCGAGGTACTGGCGGCAGTGGTCCTGGTGGTCACCGGCGGTGAAGCGCTCTACGCCGACATGGGGCATTTTGGAATGAAGCCCATGCGCCGGTGCTGGTTTGGCCTGGTGCTCCCGGCGTTGATGCTGAATTACCTCGGCCAAGGGGCGCTGCTCTTGCACGACGCCACGGCGGCCGAGAATCCATTCTATCGGCTGTGCCCGCCCATTTTGCTCTATCCACTGGTCGGGCTGGCGACGTGCGCCGCCGTCATCGCCTCGCAGGCGCTGATCTCGGGGGCGTATTCATTGACCATGCATGCCGTGCAACTCGGCTACCTGCCGCGGATGCGGATTGTTCACACCTCGCATTCGACCCGCGGCCAGATTTATATGCCGCATGTGAACTGGATACTGATGCTCGCGTGTCTGGGCCTGGTGTTCGGCTTTCGCACCTCAAGCAATCTCGCCAGCGCCTACGGAGTGGCCGTGACCTTTACGATGGCGACCACGACGGTGTTGTTCTACTTCGCCGCGCGCCGCGTGCTCGGGTGGCAACGTTTCCCGGCCTTGCTCTTCTGCACGTTCTTCCTCGTGCTGGAATGCATGTTCCTGAGCGCGAATCTGCTGAAGATTCCGCATGGCGGCTGGTTTCCGGTGGTGGCGGCGCTGAGCACGCTGGTCATCATGAGCACCTGGCGGCGTGGCCGCGAGATCCTACGCCGGCGACTGCAGAACAGCATTGTGCCGTTCGATGAGTTTCTGCCCACGCTGCACATTGACCCCAGCAAGCGCGTCAAAGGCACGGCCATTTACATGGCCGGCAATCCCAAAGGCACGCCCCTCGCGCTGCTGCACAATCTGAAGCACAACAAGGTCGTTCACCAACGCATCATCCTGCTAACGATTGTGGTGGAGGAAGTGCCGCGCGTGGGCGACAAAGAGCGCGCCACGGTGGACGAACTGGCCGAAGGCGTTTTTCGCATCACGGCGCATTATGGGTTCATGGAAGAAATTGATGTGCCGCACCTGCTGAAGATTGTCTCCACCGAGGAGTTCAAACTCAAAGCCATCGAATCCACCTTCTTTTTGAGCCGCGAAACCATCGTCGCCTCCAAGCGCCGCACCATGGCGCGGTGGCGCACGTGGCTCTTCGCGTTCATGTCGCGCAATGCCCAGCCGGCGACGGAATTCTTCAAGCTGCCACCCAACCGCGTGGTTGAGCTCGGCATGCACGTGGAGATGTAATCCGCCAGCCCGCGGACGCGGCCGCGCTTCAATACCGCCAGCCGCGGCGGTGCACGCGTTTCACGCGCGCATTTAGCTCTGGCAAATTGGTGACTCGCATTGCGTGGCCGTCCCAGCGCACCGGCTTGCCCATGCCGGCGTGCATGGCCAGGTTTGCCAGTAACGAGAACTCGGTCAGCCGCGCCCCATAATCAAATCCCGCCGCGGTCTCCGTCCTGCCCTCCCGCACCGCCTCCAGGAAATCAGTGAAGACTGATTTGGGCCGGGGCAAGGTCTTCGGCGGGGCCGGCGTCGCCTGCATCCGCTCCCAAGGAACGATGTGCATCTTGTCGCCGTAGGTGCCAGTGATGATTGTCCCCTTCTCCCCGATGTAGATCGTGCCGTTGTCCATCGCTTCGAGTCCTTCATCGGGAAATTGTTTGATCAATTCCAGCAACGGCGCCGGCAAGTAACGGTCTTTGCCTCGGGCCGTGCGCAACAGGCCTGCCGGATCGCCTTCCGCGCCCGGATTCAATCCTTCATACCAATACACCTTCAGTGCCGGTAATCCGGCGCGGGGCGGAACATCGTAGCGCAGCCGGCAGCCCAACGGAAAGCGCTCCGCGCTCCCGCCCCGCATCTGTTCCACTTCAATCACCTCGGGATGTTCCACCTTCAACGCCCAGTAAACGCCGTCGAGCACATGACAGCCCATGTTGCCGATCGAACCGTTCCCGAAGTCATGCCAGCCGTGCCACTCGTGCGGGTGCAAATCGTCGTGAAAATTGCGGTACGGCGCCGGCCCGATCCACGCATCCCAATGCAAATCGGAAGGCGGGCGTTTCTTTGGCGGACGCGGACCCAAGCCCCCGTTGGCGCGGTCAGTCCAGCTGTGCGTCTCGGTCACCGCACCGATCGCCCCGCTCCAGATGTATTCGCACAGGCGACGGTAGCCTTCCTCACAATGACCTTGATGCCCCATCTGGGTCGCTACTTTGGTCCGCGCGGCCCGTGCCCGCAACGCGCGCGCCTCGCCGATGTCGTAGCAGAGTGGCTTCTCCGCATACACCGCTATGCCGGCTTCGAGTGCGAGCATGGCCGGCAACGCATGTTGGTGATTCGGCGTGGCAATGAAGACGGCATCCACCCCTTTCGCCAGCTTGTCAAACATGCGCCGGTAATCGGTGAAAAACTTGTGCTGGCCCGCAGGCTTCCCGTTCTCCTGCAGCAACCGACTTACATCGCCCGCTCGCCGGCCGTCAACGTCCACCGCCGCCACGAGCTTCTCGCCCAGCACAGTCGTAAGATGGACCATGCCACGTCCGCCACAGCCGATGACCGCGCATCGAATCTGATTACCCGCATTTGCGGCGCTCAGAATGTTAAAGGGGGCCGCCGCCAGCGCGCCGACTGCCAGGCCGGTCCGGCGAACAAAGGCTCGGCGTGACCAGCCGTCACTGGCGGTGCCGGCTAGCACCGAACGTTTCTCGGACGTAGTCTGTTTGGAAATGCGCACGACAGGATGAACGACGTAACAGTGCGGGTGGTTTATTCGTAGTAAGTCGCCATTTGGCCCGGAAACAAAAGCGGCGTTCCGAAGAACGCCGCGGCGAAGGTGCGCATACAAAAAGCTTACTTGCTTCCCGTCGGCTTGTCGGTCGTCTTCCCAAAATCCGCGGGCGCGCCGATATTCAATTGGTCCAGGATGCTCTTGGTCAGGTCATTGTCCCCGTTGTTAAATAACACCACCGGCGTCCGGTTTGCCGACATCGCCGCCGTGTCAACCACCAGCGAGTAGCTGCCAGCCTTGGCCTTGGCATCAACCAGCCCGCGAATATCCGTCAGAATATTTTCCCGCATCCGCTTCATCTGCTCTTCCAGCGTCGCCAAAGCCTGTTTGTCGAATTGCACGATGGTTTCCTCACTGTCCTTCAGTTCCTTGATTTTGCTTTCGGCGTTCTTCTTGCGCCTCTCGCGCTCTTCGGTCGACACCGCCTGGTCATTTGCCCCCGCTAGAAGCTTTTGCACCTCTTCTTTCGACTTGGCGTAATCCTCGCGCAGCTTCTTGGATTCGTTTTCCAGATCCGTGCGCCGGTCCTTCAAGGCCGCGTCGGCCTGCTTGGTCTTCCAATAACCGTCAAACAGCTTCTGCAGGTCCACGATGGCGATGCGTCCTTGGGCAAAACTGCTGGTGCTCATCAAACCCAGCGCGGCCAGCGCCAGGCACAAATTCCGAAACGATTTATTCATGCTCATATGAAATCAAAACTCACGTCCGTCGCCAACTTCAATTTGGTGGCCCAACATTGTCCACACCCGATTCGTAATGTCAGACAGTCGAAGGGAAAGGATGTTCAGCGGGGCAGCGGAAATCCCGCTCAATCCTGCCGGATGGCCGCCGCCAGCAAGGAATGCTCATCCCACTGCGCCCGCGCGCGAGTTTCCCCCAGCTTGCCGCGGGACATCACCGCGATGCGATCGCACGTGCCCAGCAGTTCGGGGATGTAACTGCTGATCATGAGAACCGCCTTGCCCCGCGCAGCCAGATCATCAATCAACTGGTAGATCTGCGCCTTTGAGCCAACATCAATCCCGCGCGTCGGCTCGTCGAGCAACAGCACATCCACATCGGCGTGGAGCAGGCGCGCGATCGCGACCTTCTGCTGGTTGCCACCGCTCAATCCGCTGAGGCGCTGCGCCGGCCCCTGGCACTTGATGGGAATCTTCTGAATCCAGGGCTTGCAGGCCTCGCGCTGTCGGGAGGGCATCACCAAGCCAAATGGGCCGAGGCCGCTCAGGCGGGATAACGTGAGATTGTCCGCAATACTCAAACCGAGCGCGAGGCCTTCCGTCTTGCGATCCTCGCTGACCAGCCCGACGCGCTGCGCCCAGCGACGCTGGGGCGTGCCCGTCCCGGAAAATTCACCGATCCGAATCTCGCCATTCGTGACCCGATTCAACCCGAAGACCGCGCGCAACAATTCAGTCCGCCCGGCGCCAACCAAGCCAGAAATCCCCAACACTTCGCCCCGCCGCAACTGAAGCGACGCCGAGCGTGGCTTGGTCACACCCCCGAGTTCCTTGACTTCGAGAATCACATCGCCCGGCGTCCGCGCCGAGCGCGGATACAAATCCTCGACGTTTCGCCCAACCATCAGCGCGATGATCTGGTCGTTCGGCGTTCCCCTGGTGACGCCGCTGCCGACGGTTTCGCCATCGCGGAGAACGGTGAAGCGATCGGAGACGGCCTGCACTTCTTCGAGGAAGTGGGAGATGTAGATGACGGAAATATTCTTCGCCTTGAGCCGCCGGATGAGCGCAAACAGTTTTTCGATGTCCTTCGCCGTCAGCGAGCTCGTCGGTTCATCCAGCACCAACACGCGGCAATCCAGCGCCACGGCGCGGGCGATTTCGACAAGTTGCTGCTGGGCGATGGCAAGCTTGCGGACTTCCATCTCCGGCGAAATGTGTGACAAACCAACCTCCGCAAGCGCAGCAGCGGCGCGACGTTTCATCTCCGGCCAGTTCATCAAAGGTCCGCGCGTCGGCTCGATGCCGAGCAGGATATTCTCCATCACGGAGAGATGCGGGGCGAGCGCGAGTTCCTGATAAATCATCGCCACGCCGGATTTGCGGGCGTGCAGCGGATTGCCGGGAATGTAGTCTGCACCATCAAGAAACATCTTTCCCTCATCGGGCGGAATCGCACCGGAGAGGATCTTCATCAACGTGCTTTTGCCCGCACCGTTCTCGCCGACAAGCGCCATGACTTCGCCCGGTATGATGGAAAGCTCCACACCCTTCAGCGCCTTGGTTGCGCCGAAGCTGCGTTTCACACCACGCATCTCCAAGCGGGAAACAGTGTTCATGCAGTGCGGTTTATTGAGAATGGTCGGGTTACCGGTCGGATAGTGATTGGTAGGAGCCGATCTTGGACTGCGCCGGCAAAGCGCAGCGACGACGGCGCTTTCGCACGACGGGAAGCGTTTTGAAAAGCAAAAGCGCCCGACCAAAAGCGGTGTCGCGCTGCGCTTGCCACCGCACTCCAAAACGCCGCGGACACAGCGGTGAGTACGACGCCGCGCAGGGCTTTCGTCGCGCCGAAGCTCTGGCGCACGCCGCGCATCTCCAAGCAGGAAACAGTGTTCATGCAGTGCGGTTTATTGAGAATGGTCGGGTTATCGGTCGGATAGTGATTGGTAGGAGCCGATCTTGGACTGCGCCGGCAAAGCGCAGCGGCGACGGCGCTTTCGCACGACGGGAAGCGTTTTGAAAAGCAAAAGCGCCCGACCAAAAGCGGTGTCGCGCTGCGCTTGCCACCGCACTCCAAGAAGCGCTGGGTGCGAGGTAGGTTTGACGCCGCGCATTTCGAGACGGGTCCTGAGAGAAGATGTCACAACGCTTCCAATTCACTTCGTTTCAAAGTCGAAGCGAGGATGTCAATTTCACGGTTCTTCCAGCCGCGCCCGACGCACGCCACGAGAACCTCCTGAGCAGTGCAAAGCAAAGTTTGGACAAACGCCCGACAAGAAATTGTCGCCTTGAGCTCAACTGAATCATTATGAAGTCCAGTCAAGCTCCACAGGTCACCATCCAACTTCGCGACCTGCATCAGAACAGGACCATCCATGAAGCGACAATCCCATGAATACGACCTTCCGCCCAAGATTGAAAAAAGTGGCTCTAACCACCAATTTAGGATGACGACAGGAAAATCGTACCAGTCTCGCGATGGAAACAAACGCCCGCCCACAGAAATCATTATCATGCCAGTAATAGAACCGGTTGGCGACAAGGCCAATGTTGAAGTATCAACTCTGACCAGTATTGCTTGAGGTTCACATTTCACAACTGAGGTGTAATGGGCTTTCGGCCATGTTTGAAGCTGCGCTACGATTGTTACGTTAGCTCTCAGCCTCACAGCCCGACGAGTTTCCTCACCTCCGGATCATTTGCCAGCTTGTCCTTCGTCACAAGCACCGTGCCGGTGTCCACCAGCGCGGGAACTTTTTCCTTCTTCACCACTTTGTAGAGCGTCTCGACCGCGAGGTAGCCCATCTTCTCCGGGTTCTGCGCCACGAGCGCGTCAATCTTGCCCGCCTGAACGTCTTCGACGAGCCGCTTTGAGGTGTCGAAGCCGACGAATTTCACGCTCACCTTGATGCCGCCTTTGCGCAGGTCGTCCAACGCGGACGCGACGCCGATGGTGGAATAGAGATTCGCGGCGAAGATGCCGTCGAGTTCCAATGCGCCGTTCTTCACGAACTTCTCGAGTGTGTTGGCGGCGGCGGTTTTGCAGCCCTCAATCGTGCCCGTGTCGGGATACGGATGCGCCACAATGTCGAAGCCCGCCGCCTTGGCCGTCTCGATGAAACCTTGCGACCGTGCTTCGGTGCTGCCGGTGCCTTGCACGAATCTCATGCACATGACCTTCGCGCCCTTCTTATCGCCAACAAGGCGGACGAGTTCCTTGCCGCCGATGACGCCCCCATTCTTGTTGTCCGTAGCGACGAAGCTGGAGTGCGCGTTGCCATCCACACCAGAATCGAAGATGACCACCGGGATGCCCGCGGCGACGGCGGCTTCCACCTGGCGTTTCATGGCGCGTTGATTGAGCGGCGCGAGGGCGATGCCTTTGACGCCGAGGTTGACCATGTTCTCGATGATCTTGTTCTGCTCGGCGATTTCGGTTTCGGTGACTGTGCCCTCCCACTTGAGCGTCACGCCGAGGTCTTTGGCGGCTTTCTTCGCGCCGTTGGCGACAGTTTCCCAGAACTCTCCGCCGGTACTCTTGGGAATGGCGGCGAGGACGAGCGTGTCTGCCGCAACGCCAGGTTGACCGGCAAGGATTGCGGCCAGTGCAAAAGCGCCGAGAATATTTTTTGATTTCATACGGGTTTGATGGGAAAGGTTTTCAATTCATTCAGCGGATGCGGTGTTTATAGCAAACGCCCCGGAAGCAGCAAGCGAGGGTTGCATGAATGTTTGTTCAATCTGGAACGAGGCGAGGCCAACTCATCACCACAAGTGGTGATGCGCAACTTCCCAACTGCCTTGTAAAGTAAGCCGGCAGCCTATGAAATCCAGCGCCTGGCTTTGTCCGCGGAATGGATGGTGATGATTGTGCGGTGCAGAAATCTCAATCTATTCGGCAGAAGTTCAATGGGACGAGGGGCGGGCTGCATGCTTGAATTACAGCAAGTTCCTAGCGCATGACCATCTTGGCATACCAAGCCCAGCCGCCACGCGCCTCGTTGTTGAGGCGCGGGTCGTCATTTCATCAACCCATCCAAAAAACAACCGCCATGAAAACCAACCGAACCCTCACCCGGCTGACTTTGCTCGCCACGCTTTGTGGGCTGACACTCTCCGCCCGCGCCCAAACCGCCTGGACCGGCGTCACCGACAACAACTGGAACAATGCCGGCAACTGGACCAACGGTGTCCCAAGCGTTGGCGTCGCAGCGTTCCTAACTAACACTAGCACTGTCACCTACACCGCGCCAATGGCGGCCGCTTCGTTTGGCTCGCTCACCAGCGCGGGCCGGCTGACAGTCAGCGCCCCTGGCTTCAACATTGATGCGGGCGGCGCCGCCGCCTACACAGGCCTGAGCAACAGCGTCTTGACCGTCAATTCAGGGGGCGTGGTCATCATCACCAATTCCGGGAACTGGTCGGTCACCAGCAACAGCATCGTGGATGTTCAGGGCGGCACCCTCATCGTGACCAACAACACAGCTGCCACGGCAATCACTTTCGGCCCGAACGGCAATCACAGCACGGCGAACGCCGCCGGCTTCACCAACAACGGCGGGACGGTGGTCTTCAGCCAGCCGTTCAATCTGCGCGGCCGCTTCAGCCGGGTCCACATGACCAGCGGCACGCTGGACCTGCAGGGCGGCGGCGGCATCACGGAGAGTGGCAACGATCAGGAACGCGTCTGGCTCATCAACGGCGGCACTGTGAATCTCGGCAACTTCTCCGTCTCGCGCACCGTGCACACGTTTGGCAATGGCGGCGTGGTCATCAGTAACGGCACCATCAGTGCGACCGCCCTCCAGATCGGCAACTCCGCTTCCCGGGCAGGCTTCAGCCTGGCCGGCGGTGCCTTCACCAACACCGGTTCGTTCGTCATCGGGGATCGCAATAACGCCGCCACTTCCGGCGAGCGCCGCGTGTTCTTTTACGTTCGGGGCGGCACCATGGTCTCCACGACTCCCACCGGCATCATCGTCGGCAATCAATCGAATGCCGGGGCGGCGGGTGCGAACATCTACGGCGCCAACCTGGATGTTAGTGGCACGGGCACGCTCTACGCGGAAGGCATTACGCTGGTGAAAGATGCCACGCTCTCCAATGTCCACGGCAATCTGCTGCTGGGTGGCACGGGCACAGTTTATCTCGGGAGCGGCGGGCTCGTCGGCAATGTCGGTGTTGCCAGCGCGACTTACGCCGTGAATCTGAGCGGCGGCACGCTTGCGGCCAAGAGCACTTCGTTCGGCATTGGGGCGGACCTGACTTTCAACAGCGGTACCGCCACGATTAAATGCGCGGACGCGGCGAATGTCGCCTACGACATCTGGATGACGAACGTTATTGCCGGCTCCGGCACACTGGCCAAGACTGGCGGGGGCAATTTCATCGTGTTGGGCGCTGCCACGCACACCGGCAATGTCCTGATCAATGACGGCAAACTCACACTGGATGGCGCGGGCGCGTTGCCTGCCAGCGCTGTGATTGCGGTAGCCACGGGCGCGACCTTCGACGCCGGCCCGACGTTCACGTTGAACTCCGGCAAGGTGCTGCGCGGGGCCGGCACGGTTACCAACAACGTCACAGCCGCCAGCGGCTCCACAATCAAGCCGGCGGATGACGCCACCATCGGTACGCTCACGCTGAAGAACGATCTGATCGAATCCGGCGGGGTGAACCACAATTTCGATCTCACCTCACCGGCCACAGCCGACAAACTCGTCGTCCAAGGCACCCTCAATCTCTCTGGGCTGAACCAGGTCAATGTCAACCTGGTTGGCGCGCCCACGGTGGGGACATATCAACTGATCACCTACAACTCGATTGTGGGTGATATCTCCAACCTGAACTACGGGGGCCTGGGTTACCTCACCAACAACACGTTCACCAAGTCAATTGATCTGGTGCTCAACGTGGAGCGCGGCCCGACAAACCTCGTGTGGCTGGGTGATTCCGCACTGAACAACTGGGATTTCAATTCCTCCTTCAACTGGACCAACAACGGCAGCGGTGCGGCGTTCAAGTTCCTCACCGGCGACTCGGTCACTTTCAACAACCAAGGCAGCACCACGCCCGCAGTCAATCAGGTCGGCGACCTGCAACCCAACGGCGTGACCATCAATGCCTCAGCGAATTACACTTTCAGTGGTCCCGGCAAGATTACCGGCCTCACCGGGCTGACCAAGACGAACACTGGCAAGCTCACGATCCAGACGGCGAACGACTACACCGGGGTCACCACGCTGGCGGGAGGCACGGTCAGCGCCACGACGCTTGAGAATTTCGGCACGCCCAGTTCCATCGGCGCCGCGGCAGCCCCTGCCGCCAACGTGGTTTTCAATGGGGGCACGCTCGAGTACCTCGGCGCCAGCCACAGCATCAGTCGTAGTGCCACGCTCCAGGCCGGCGGCGGCACGATCAGCATCTTCGACGCGACGGCGGTGCTGACGCAGACCGGCAACCTCACTGGACCTGGCGGGCTGGCAAAAACCGGCCCCGGCCAGTTGAGCCTCAACACACCCAACGATTATGCCGGCGGTACAGTTGTCACCGACGGCTCGATACGCACAGGTCAAGGGAGCGGAGTGAACATCTCTGCCCTCGGCACGGGCTCGCTGACTTTGAACGGCACCGCCACCCCGGCGGCGCTCGTGTTTGGTGGCGACCAAGAGGTATTGACCAACCTGCTGGTCGTAACCGGCATCAACAACTTCACCACCAACAACGGCAACAACACGGTCGTGACCATGACGGGGACCGGCACCCTCACGCTGGAAGGTGCGGCGGGCAATACATTCACGTTCGAGGGGGATATGTCCACGTTCAGCGGGACGATCGTCGCCGGCTCAGTGGGCAATCCCCGCTTTCATACGAGTAGCGGCAGCTCGAACGCCGTATTCGATCTCGGCCTGGGCACGGCGTTCCTCAACAACCGCAACGGCCTCACCGCGCACATCGGCGCACTCTTTGGCGGCCCGGCTACCCAGCTCCGTGGCGCGTCCACCGGCAACAATCCTTCCACCTATTACATCGGCGGCAAGAACCTCAACGCCACCTTTGATGGCAACATCGTGGACGGACCGGCGGCAGCGCGCTACGCGAACATTGTAAAGGTCGGCACCGGCGTGCAGACGCTGACCGGGGTGAGCACCTACACCGGCTCGACCACCGTCAGCAATGGCATCCTGGCATTGATTGGCGCGGCCAGCATTGACGGCAGCGCGCTCATTCGGGTTGCGTCCCCGGGCGTGCTGGATGTTGCTAATCATGCCGACGGTTCGCTCACGATTGGCGGCGCCATCGCCCAAACCTTGGGCGGCGTCGGGCAGATTTGGGGCAGCATCACCAACGGGCAGTTCGGCACCATCGCTCCGGGCTTTTCCATCGGCACCCTCCAAGTCACCAACAAGGTAGGCATGTTGCCCGGCAGCACGACTCGCATGGAAGTCAATCGCAACGGCGGTTCGCCGATCGCCGACAAGCTGACCGCGACGGAGATTTATTTCGACGGCACGCTGCAAATCGCCAACATCGGCGCGCCGCTGCAAATCGGTGACACGTTCGATCTATTCGATGGCACGCTAGCCGGTGCGTTTGCCACCATTGCGGGCGGATATTACATTTGGGATACATCCAACGTTGAGATCACCGGCATCGTAACGGTCATCGGCATTCTGGCGCCGCCGCAGATCAGCGACATCGCTTATTCCGGCTCGGATGTGACCCTGACCGCCGGGGGCGGAATCCCCAACAGCGCGGTTTCAGTTCTCACCTCAACCAACCTCAGCCTGCCGGTGGCGTCGTGGACGGTTGCCCAAGTCGGCACGTTCGACGGAAGCGGCATCTTCACCAGCACACCGATCACCGTAAACCCCGGCGAGCCGCAGCAATACTTCGTGCTCTCGGCGCAATAATCCGCAGCTGGTTGGCTTCCGGCCCACGTCGCGCCGCACCGCGCGGGGCCGGAGTGCAGACACGAGGCCTGTGATGATGCCTGACTCAAATCCGCTACTCGGAGCTGGCCGACGCTGCCCTGCCCCGCGTGGTGACGGATTTACGCTCATTGAATTGCTCGTGGTCATCGCCATCATCGCCATCCTCGCCGCCATGCTGTTACCCGCGCTCAGCAAAGCGAAGCAGCGGGCCACCGGCGCCACCTGCCTCAACAACCAGCGCCAGCTCGCCATGGCGTGGCTGATGTACTGCGACGACAACACCGACCGCTTCGTCGGCTTCAGCACGTACGGCCTGGACCCTGCCAATCCCAAGTGGCGCGTGGATACGCGTTACGTTTCCGTGATTGTGCCGGTCGGGCTGGGCGCGGAGGACGCGCTGAAATATCGCGTGCGCATGGGTTACAAACAGCCTGCGGCCACCTTTGAGGGCCCGCTGTTCCGGTACGCGGCCAATCCCGATATCATCCACTGTCCCGGCGACCAACGCTTCAAACGGCCCGTCGGCAGCGGCTTCGCGTGGGACAGTTATTCAGGTGTGGACGGACTCAACGGCGAGGGCGGGCCGTTCCTCTACAAGCGCCCGCAACTCTTGCACGCCAGCGAGCGTTTTCTGTGGGTGGAAGGCGCGGACGGCCGCGGGGAAAATCTGGGCTCCTGGCGGCTGGCCAGTACCGGCACGGTTGCGCTCAACTTCGCGGACGCGCAGTTTCGCGATTCGCCGGCGGACTTTCATGCCGGAGCGGCGAGCTTCAGCTACGCCGACGGTCACGCGGCCATGCGCAAATGGCTCGACGCGGCCACCATTGCCTACGCGCGCAGTCAAAATCCCTCCAAGGACGACACCTCTGCCGAGCAAACCGCCGCCCGCACCAACAGCAAGCGCGACCAGCAGTGGGTCGGCCAGCACTACCCGACGCCTGGCAATCCGTAACTTCCCGAAATGTCGGATCCAGGGCCGGGCCGCGTTTGCGGCAGTCATAAGCCCAAAAAACAAGGTTTTGCCGGATTCACCCCGATTTACCTCAAAATTGCAGTTGCGCCGGCGACTTGTGCCGCTATGCTAACGCGCTCGATTTCTATCGAAACAAACTGTGAACGCTGAACTCTGCAAGAAAGCCCTGGATAAGGTTGGCAACCCCAACGTCCTCATCAACATCGTCTCGCGCCGCGTGCGCCAGCTCAACGCCGGCGGCGGCGGCATGGGCCGGCCGCTCATTGCTGATTCCGTGAACCTCGGCGCGGCCGATATCGCCCTGCGCGAAATCCTCGAAGAAAAGATCGGATGGGATCTGCCGGAACTCGAAATCGTCGAGCGCCCGACCCCAAAGAAGCGTTCCAAGAAGCACTGAGCCGCACGACGCGCATTGATTTAACACAGCCAGGAGGGCAACCTTCTGGCTGTTGCCGTTTATGGCTGACATCGTCACCAACTCCAAAGCCCGCCGCGATTACCACATCCTCGAGACCTTCGAGGCCGGCATCGTCCTGCACGGCACGGAGGTCAAGGCGTTGCGCGCGGGCAAAGGCCAGATTGCCGATGCCTTTGCGCGCGTTGATAACGGCGAGGTGTTTCTCTACAACGCGCACATTGACGAGTATTCCCACGGCAACCTCCAGAATCATCAAACCAAGGCCGTCCGCAAGCTGCTGCTGCACAAGTCAGAAATCCGGAAACTTTTTGAACTGGCCGCCATCAAGGGGAACGCGATCGTGCCGCTGTCCTTTTACTGGAAGAACGGGAAGGTGAAAGTTGCACTCGGGGTCGGCAAAGGCAAAGCGCAGTTCGACAAGCGGGAAGACTTGAAGCGTAAAAGCGATGACCTCGAAATGAAGCGGGCGACGATGAAGTTTACGAAGGGACGGTAGAATGGAATCGCTATGATAAGCGATGCGATCAGGAATAGGTTTCAGTTAGCCCTCGGACAACCGAGTCCCTTCGATTCGCTGTACAATTTGGCAGTTGCTCTGAAAGCCGAGGGAATATCTCAGTTGGAGATGTATCATCTATTCAATGAATTCCGGGCGAAATTAGCGCACGACGAACGGCTCGAAGACGCTGTCCTCGACACGATGGACCTGATCGTTGGTTGCGGTCATCGTGGTTATTGGATTTTCGAGCAAGAACTTGACAGAAGACTCTACGACAAAGCATTCATGTCGCCTGACGAAAAAGAGCAAAAACGAGACCGTGACGACCTGGCTTCGTGACTTGAAACAGAAAGAGGACGGCGCTTTCACGCCATCCTCCATCTTTAATTTTCAATTCTCGCCGGCTTATGCCTTCTTCGTTTCGGGCTTCTTCCAATTGCGCTTGGGCGCCTTGGTGATGAGGCCCTTCTTCAACGCGCGGGTCGAGACGCGCACGTAGCGGACTTCGCCGTCAATGAGCGCCTTCACGCGCTGCAAGTTCGGCATGAACTTGCGCTTGGTGATAGCCGTCACGTGCGTGCCGATGCCGCCCAGTTTCTTCGCTTTGCCGCTGCGCCAGATGATGCTGCCCTTCATGGGCCGCCGACCGGTGATTTCACAAATTCGTGCCATAAAATTTCTTTCTCAAATTCGAGTCGCAAAAGATAGCGACCCGGCGCGCACTAGCAAGCCCTATTTCCGCAATTTCGGCTTCATTTCGCCGCGCCCGCTCACTATCTTCGCGCGCTTTATGGCTACTTTGAAACCTTTTGCCGCCCTGCGCCCCAAGCCCGAACTCGCCTCGCAAATCTGCGAATTGCCCTACGATGTGATGTCATCCGAGGAAGCGCGCCAGATGGCCACCGGCAATCCGCTCAGCTTTCTGCACGTCAGCAAACCGGAAATTGATCTGCCGCCCGGCACAGACCTCTATTCGCCGGAAGTTTACGCCAAGGGGAAGGAAAACTTCGCGAAGCTCATCAGCCAGGGCGCGCTGCGGCAGGACGCTCAGCCATGCTTCTATCTTTATCGCCAGATCATGGGCGGCCACGCCCAGATCGGTCTCGTCGCCGCGGCGAGTTGCGACGAATACCTCAACAACAGCATCAAGAAGCACGAGTTCACCCGCCCGGACAAGGAAGACGACCGCGTTCGCCACATCGAGACGCTCAACTCCCAAACCGGCCCAGTGTTCCTCACCTACCGCGCAGTTGGCGCGCTCGATAGCTTCATTGGCGATCGCGTTGCGCAGACGCCGGACGTGGATTTCACCGGCAAAGATGGTGTACATCACACGTCCTGGACTATTGGCGACGCGGAAGGAATCAAGTTCATCGCCGAGCAGTTCGCGAACATCCCGTTCCTTTACATCGCCGATGGCCATCATCGCAGTGCGGCGGCCGGGCGCGTTTATCAATCCCGCAAAGGTGCGGGCCACAGCGGGCAGTTTCTTACCGTCATCTTCCCGCACAACCAAATGCAGATCCTGCCGTACAATCGCGTGCTGAAAGATCTTAGCGGACTTTCCACAGGACAGTTATTGCAGAAGCTCGACGGCGTGTTCGTCATCAAGCCTAACGGCGCAGCCAAGCCCACACGCAAACACGAGCTCGGCCTATTCATCGGCGGCCAGTGGCACACGCTGAATTTCCGTCCGCATTTCGCCGCGACGAACGATCCCATCGAGAAGCTCGACGTCACGTTGCTCCAGAAGTTCGTGCTCGATCCGATTCTCGGCATCAATGATCCGCGCACCAGCAAGCGCATCAACTTTGTCGGCGGCATCCGCGGCACGGCGGAACTGGAAAAGCTGGTGAACACCGGCGAATACGCCTGCGCCTTCAGCATGTTCCCGACGAGCATTGAGGATTTGATGACCATCGCCGACGCCGGTGGCATCATGCCACCCAAGAGCACGTGGTTCGAACCGAAGCTCCGCGACGCGATGTTCTGCCACATGATTTGAGTTGTAGCGGCGCTCTGCGAGCGCCGTTTCGACGGTCATAGACCGCCGCTACAATGCGGCACGCTAACATGTCCTCGGACGCATACAAACTCGTCCAGCTACGCAACGGCACTTACGCGATCTATGCCGCCGCATACGACGAGAAGATGCATCCCGGCCTCGGCCCGGCGGCAGAAGCAGAGGCGATTTATATCCAGCAACTAAGAATCCGTGAGCGCATGGTTCCATGCCAGAATGAGTTCGTGGTCTGGGATGTTGGACTTGGTGCTGCCGCCAACGCGCTCACCCTTCTCCGACTCACGCGTGATCTCCCCTGCCCGCTTCGCCTGGTCAGTTTTGATGACACAGCGGGTCCTGCTGAATTTGCCCTGCAACATGCAAACGAATTGGGCTACATGACTGGTTACGAATCGCAGGTCGAAAGCCTGCTAAGCAAAGGTTCAGTCCGCTTCACCGATGGATCGCGCGAAGTAACCTGGTCTTTTGTGAATGGTGATTTTCCGGAATGGCTGAAGCGACCTTCAGAATTCGGCGCTCCGAATGCAATCATGTTCGACGCGTTCTCGCCGGCGCGAAATCCGGCGATGTGGACGCTGCCTCTGTTTACTAATCTTTTTCACGCGCTCGATCAAAATCGTCCGTGCAACCTCACCACCTATTCCCGCAGCACGATGCTGCGCGTTACTCTGTTATTGGCTGGATTCTTTGTGGGACGCGGCGTTGCGACGGGTTTGAAGGAAGAAACCACTGTGGCCGCTAACTCACTCCAACTCATCGATGACCCGTTGGATCAGCGCTGGCTGGAAAGAGCGCGCCGCTCGGATAGTGCTGAACCCTTGCGTGAACCGGTTTACCGCAAAGCTAAGCTGGCGGAGGACTCTCTGCAGAAGCTTGAGCGGCATCCTCAGTTCTGCCAAAGTGTGGGCGAACCAAACTGAACTTCAGGCTGTGCGCCTGACCAACTCGATATTCCTATGTCTGCGACCGCACAATCCATTCTCGCCGAAATCAAACCCCTGGGCAGTGACGGCTATAAGCGCGTTCTCTTCAATCACGGCATCACCGAGCCCTGCTTCGGCGTCAAGATCGAGGAGCTGAAGAAGATCCAGAAGCGCATCAAGATGGATTACCGCCTCGCACTGGATCTGTTCGACACCGGCAACTACGACGCGCGCTATCTGGCGGGACTGATTGCGGATGACGCCAAGATGACGAAGAAGGATTTGCAGCACTGGGTGAAGACCGCTTGCCCCACAACAGCTCGCTGGACTGTGGCCACGGTCGCCGCCGGAAATCCACACGGATATGAACTGGCGCTGGAATGGATTGAGTCGGACAAAGACATGGTCTCTGCGGCGGGCTGGGGAACACTGAGTGGCATCGTTTCTACTAAACCGGATGAGGAACTCGATCTCGCGAAGCTGAAACAGTTGTTGCAGCGGGTTGAGCGGACGATTCACAAAGCGCCGGATGATACCCGTTACCAGATGAACGGCTTCGTCATCTCCGTGGGCAGCTATGTGAAGTCGCTGACGGAACTTGCGAAGCAAACTGGCGAAAAGATCGGCGAGGTGACGGTTGACATGGGCAACACGGCTTGCAAAGTGCCGTTCGCACCCGATTACATCCGCAAAGTGGAGAAACGCGGGACGATCGGAAAAAAGCGCAAGAGCGCGAAGTGTTGATATTGCCAATGGGACAAATCCATGAAACCTGCAACGCTCACGCTCACGGCTACATGCATCGCAGGAATGCTAATCGTCATCGCGGCACAATGGCATATTAATTCAAAGTTACGAACCGAAAAACATGAACTGCTCGAAGTTCGCAATCAGATCGAGCAGGTGGAAGCAGATCTCGCCAAGAGCAAGCAAGTCTTAGAGCAACGTGCAAATGAATTGCAAGGGCTTCGCGCCGAATTGACCGCCGCTCAGAGGGCGCTTCAAGAAGCTCAACAACACACGGTTTCCGCAAGCAACAAGACCATTTCCGGGACTGGTCTCAACTCCAACCCGAATAAGATCACACCTTCCCCTCCTGAGTTTGTTCCAGGATCTTCTTTGCCAAACGACCGCGCGACACACTTGCGCCCGGGTGTCCAAACCAACCTTCCGGTAACGCAGGTTGATCATGACCTAGTCGCTTACCTCTCACCCGGGCGCGTGGATAAAGTCCGGTTTTGGAGCAGCATCACACGAGAGTCCGTTCTCTCAGGTCCAGACTGGCGGCCGACGGAACCACTGCCATTGAACCACGAGGACGGAGAGAAAATTGCACGTAAAGAGCTAGGCAAATTTGTCGAGGACGAACAGTTTTGGGAGATCAAAGAGATAAATCTGCATCGCCTCGGGGGACACAATTCCACCAAGTGGCACTACTCATTTGTGTTCAGCCCGCCGGGAAGATGGGATAGATTTGCAGTTCACGTCAACATGGCCGGGCAACCCGGGACCACGACATTACGTGCTGAAGAGCCCTAACTAACAGACAGCGAGACTTGGCTACTTGTCGCGTTTCAACAAATACTCTGCCAACCCTTCAAGGGCGGCAGCTTTGCCTCCGAACGGCTTCAACGCAGCAAATGCCCTGTTCGTAAGTTGCGTGGCAATCTTCCGCGAGCGTTCGAGCCCAACGATGGAGGGGTAAGTGGCTTTCTGCGCCTTGGTGTCTTTGCCCGCAGTCTTGCCGAGCTTCTCGCTCGTTTGCGTTACGTCAAGAATATCGTCAATCACCTGGAACGCGAGGCCGACATGGTACCCAAAGTCCGTGAGTGCGCGGAGTTGGGCTGGTGAACAGTTCGCGCTCATGCCGCCGAGGCGAGCCGAGCAGCAGAGCAACGCCGAGGTCTTCCGTTCGTGAATGTATTTCAACTGCGCCGCCGACGTCTTGCGACCCTCGCCTTCGAGATCGGCCACTTGACCAGCGATGAGTTGCAGCGAGCCGGAAGCTCGCGCCAGTTCCAGGACTAGTTCCCGATGCGGATAACGCGGCGATGCTTTCGCCTGCGCAATGATTTCAAACGCCTGCGTCAGCAGCGCATCCCCCGCCAGAATTGCAATTCCTTCGCCATAGACCTTGTGATTCGTCAGTTTGCCCCGGCGGTAATCATCGTTGTCCATCGCTGGCAGGTCATCATGCACCAGCGAGTAGGTGTGGATGCACTCGACGGCACACGCCATCGGCAACGCGTCAGCATCACGGCCACCACACGCTTGCGCTGATGCCAGCACCAACGCGGGGCGCATGCGTTTGCCGCCGGCAAAGAGCGAATAGCGCATTGCCTTGTGGATGGTGGCGGGCTTGGTTTTCTCCGTGGGCAGGAAGCGGTCAAGGGCCGCGTTCACGGATGCGGTGCTGCGTTCCAGGAATTCCTGGAGATCAAAGGTGCGTTTGGACGATTTCAGTTTTGCCGCCATGCGCCGGGTGTTTTAGGTGAAGCCGACGGGCGCGGCAAGGAGAAGCTTAAGTCCGCCGACCGGCCGGCCGGCGAAGGGCACTTGTAATTTCACACCCCGACCCTACACTTGAGGCATGAAGAGTGCGCTCGTGCCGATTCAAATCCGGCTGATCTTTCCCAGCCAGACGGGCTGCGCCATCTTTCTGGGCAACGAGGAAAAGACCTTCGTGATCCAGGTGGAGCCGCAAATGGGCCACGTGATCGGCATGTTTCTTCGGGAACAACCCAAGGAACGCCCGCTGACGCACGATCTCATTCAGCATATCTTCAAGGGCTTCGGCATCACCGTGGACCGCGTGGTGATCACGGAGCTGCGCAATGGAACGTATTTCGCCCGGCTGTTCCTGCAGGAAGAGAACGAGGTGGCGAAAAAAATCGTGGAAATTGACGCTCGACCGAGTGACTGCCTCGCACTGGCGACCGCCCAGAAGCGCCCCATTTTCGTGACCCGCACGCTGCTCGAAAACGTGGAAGACATGACGGCCGAACTGGAAAAGTTCGGAGAGAGCGGAATGGATCAGGATTGAGCCATGGCCGCCGTGTCCGCCAAAGCGACCGCCCCGGTCGCCCTGATCTGCGGTGAAGATGAGTTCGCCGTCAAACAGACTGCGCGCCACCGTTACCAGCAGTGGAGCCAGGAACTCGGCGGCATGGATCACGAGACCATTGATGCCGCCGTGGGCAACAGCGGCGAAGCATTGAACGCCCTGCGCAAGCTCCGCGAGGCCTTGCAAACCCTGCCCTTCTTTGGTGGCGCGAAGGTTGTCTGGCTCAAGGACTGCAGTTTCCTCGGCGACGAACGCACGGCCCAAGGCGCGGCGGTCACTGAAGCCCTGGCTGATCTCGCGCAGGAATTGAAGAGCTTCCAGTGGCAGGACGTTCGACTGCTGATCAGCGCCGGCAAAGTGGACAAGCGCAAGGTTTTTTACAAAACCCTCGACAAGCTTGGCACGGTGGAAGTGCACGATGGCTGGTCGGCCTCCGACAAGGATTGGGCCAACCAGGCGGAGCTGGCCGTCCGCAAATCCATGCGGGAACGCGGGAAAAATATTGCTGAGGATGCCTTGGGTGAACTGATCCAACGCGTCGGCCCGAATGCCCGCCAGCTTGATGGCGAAGTGGAAAAACTCTCCCTCTACGTGGGTGATCGGACGGAGATCAGCCGGACTGACGTGGAGGCAGTGTGCTTGCGCAACAAGACTGCCGTGGCATTTGCCCTCGGCGACGCCTTGGGTGATCGCAATCTACCGACGCTGCTCCGCCGGTTGGACGAAGAGCTGTGGGAGATCCGCCTGAAGATTGACACGGACAAATCCGTGATTGGACTGCTCTACGGTTTGATCAGCAAAGTGCGCGCGATGCTGTTGCTTAAAGAGATGATTACGGAAGGCTGGGTCCGGGCGGATGCCGATTACCATAGGTTCAAGTCACAGCTCGAGCGCGTGCCGGCGGACCGTTTTCCCGCGGACAAGAAATACAACCCGCTGGCGATGCACCCTTACATGCTGCACCGAGCGCTGGCCCAGGCCCGGAATTATTCCAGCGAAGAATTGGTCCGCGCCATGGAACTGCTGCTGCGCTGCAATCAGCGATTGGTTTCCAGCAGCTTGGACGACACCATTGTTTTACAACAGACGCTCGTGCAGATCGTCAGCACGAATACTCCGGCAGGCCGGGCGCCCGCCCGACCACCTGCATTGGCCGCCGCTTGATTTTCTGATCCACCCATGACTGCACCTGTCGCCAGTATTTCCGTTTATGCCGGAGAGGATTCCGCCTGCATCCGCATTGCCGGGCGCGCGAATTTCACCCTTGGGGTTGAGCTCAAGATGTTGCTTTCAGAACTGCAGGCCCACCATTGCGCCTACTTCGTGCTCGAACTGTCCGAGTGTGTGCTGATGGACAGTACAATTCTCGGCATTCTTACCGGCTTCGGACTGAAACAGCAGCAGCGGTTGGGCGAGGACCAACCCACCACCGTGGAATTGCGCAACGCGAACGAACGAGTGGCAGAACTCATCGAGAATCTGGGCGTGATGTCTTTGTTCAAGCTCACCCAAGGACCGCTGTGTCCGCCGGACAAACTGAAAACCGTCACGCGTGATTCGACGCAGCCAACGCGCGAAGAGACCACGCGCACCTGTCTCGAAGCGCATGAGACCCTTGTGGCCGCCAATCCCGAAAACGCCGAACGGTTCAAAGACGTGACCCGGTTCCTGGCGGAGGATTTGAAGCGGATGAAGAAGCCGAGTTGAGGCCGCACGAACTGATCAGCGCGTGATGCCGTCCAACGAGTCCCGGATCACGGTAGCAAGCCGATCCGGATCGTACGGCTTCTGAAGGAAGTTCAGTCCGGGTTGCACCACAAATTCCTTACCCAACACGTCCGCGCTGTAGCCGCTCATGTAAACCACTTTCAGCGCCGGGCGCTGACTCCGCAGGGTTTCGGCAAGTTCCCGGCCATTCACACCGCCGGGCATTACCAGGTCGGTCAACAACAAGTCAATCCGGTGGCCGCAGTCTTCCCAGAGCTCCAGTGCGCGCACGCCGGATTCGGCCTCGACGACTTGGTAACCCTGCACGGCGAGCAGGCAACTGACCATTTCGCGTACCGGTTCTTCGTCTTCCACGAGAAGTATCGTTTCTGAACCGCCGCGGGGAGCCGGTGCGGGCGCAGTGGTTTCAGCCGCGACTGACGATTCCAAGCGAGGCACAAAGACACAGAAAGTCGAACCACGGTTGAGGGTGCTTTCCACCTCCACCCAGCCCTGATGTTGCTTTAACACGCCGTAAACCGTCGCCAGCCCGAGCCCGGTGCCTTTGCCTTTCGCCTTGGTCGTGAAGAACGGCTCGAAAATGTGCGGCATGTGCTCGGGCGGAATTCCCAAACCGGTATCCCGAACCCGGAAGCAGACAAATTTGCCGGGCCGTCGGTCCGGATATGTTGACTGCACCTCTTGCTTGAACTCCACCGTCTCGATCTCCAGCGTCAATTCTCCGCCTTCGGGCATTGCATCGCGCGCGTTTAACGCAAGGTTCATCACCACTTGCTCCATCATGCTTTCGTCCGCGTTGATCAATGGTTCGGAAGTCGCGAGACAAACCCGCAACGAAATGTCCTCGCCCAGGATGCGCGCCAGGAGCTTGGTGATGTTCCGCACCACGTCATTGAAGTTGAGCTGCCGGGTCTGCATTACCTGCCGCCGGCTGAAGGTCAACAACTGTCGGGTCAACCCTGCCGCCCGGTCGGCGGCTTGCGTGATCTGCTGAGCCGAACGAGCCGCGAATTCGCTCAGATTTCCGCCGCTACCGAGCATGGAAGCGTGGCCGTGGATGACAGTCAGGATGTTGTTGAAATCGTGGGCCACGCCGCCCGCAAGCTGACCGATGGCCTCCATCTTCTGCGCCTGACGGAACTGTTCCTCCAGCCGCCGCTGATGCGTGACGTCGCGAAATACGCTTAACAACATGGCTGGGCGGCCGCGCAATTCCACGAATGAGTTCGATTGTTCGAACATCGCCCGCCGACCGTCCTCAAATGTCACCTGCCCCTCCACTTTGGGAGGCATGGTCCGGTGGGCGAAATGCGTGACGTAGTTCGCGGCCTCATCTCCAGGATCACCCGTTGCAGCAAAAATCTCGGCAAACAAGCGGCCTTCAATCTCAGCCCGCGGACGCTGCACTAAGCGACAGAACGACTCGTTCACCGCCACGATCCGACCGTGTTCGTCCGTTAGCCGCATTCCGTCCACTGAATTCTCCCAGACCGCATGGAATAGCAGTTCGGAACTGCGCAGGGCCGATTCCACTTCCTTGCGTTCGCTCAGGTCCCGCACATGTAACAGGAGCGCCGGCTGTCCCGAATAGCGAATCCGCCCCGTGCGGATCTCGACGGGAATGACACGGCCGTCCGATGCCCAACTCTCGGCCTCCACCCGACGGAGTTCACCCCGGAACAGGGCCGCGAAGCAGGCCATCAGGCTGGAGCGGCGATCCGGAGGCACCAATTCGGCCACGTTCTTTCCCAGCAATTGCTCTCGCGACAATCCGTGTAACTCGCACGCCGCCCGGTTGGCATCCAGCACCACGCCTTCCTCGTTCTCAACAAAAATTGCATCCGGCGAGCGCTCGAACAGTTCATGAAACCGGTTCTCCATCTCCCGCGATGCCTGCTCCGCGCGAATCCGCTCCATCGCGCCACCACAATGGTCTGCCAGAATCTGCTGCAGCGAAAGCTGGGTCGTATCGTAGGCATCGTACCGATAGCTCTGCACGGATAACACACCCAAAGTCGTACCGCCGCTGCGCAACGGCACCACTATCAACGACGCCGAAAGGCGGGTGCGGTCACCAAACACCTGCGTGTCTCCCGGTGGTTTGGATTCCGGCTGGCGCAGGATGAGTTCCGCGCCCGATTCCAGAACGCGCCGCGCCATGGGACTGGCTTCAGATACCGTATGATCGGCGGGAATCTCTGCCGGCTTGCCGTTGATCAGATCAATATCCAGCACCTGGCTCAACAACCGGCCCGAGGTGTCGAACAACGACAGCGAGAAGGCGTCACAGCCGAACAATTCATCAGCGATGCCGTAAATAATCCGGGCAGCGCCTTTGGCGGACGTGGCGGAGTTCAATCTCCAGCCGAGTTTTGCCAATGCCGCTTCGGCTCGATGTTGCCGTACCCGCTGTCGGGCCTCGGCAATCGCGCGCTGGACCGCCGGTGCTAGTCGCTCGGGTGATTGTTTCAACACATAGTCTGTAGCCCCGGATCGCAGACTTTCGATTGCGGCAGGTTCACCAATGGTGCCAGAGAGCAGAATAAACGGAATGTCCGGACAGGTGTTGAGCGCAAACTCCAGCGCGCGGAGCCCGCTGTATCCCGGGAGGGAGAAGTCCGCCAGGATCAGTGCATATGTCCCACTTTTACACGCTGTCTCAAAGTCTTCACGCGTGGACACCGTCGTTACTTCGACGTCCACATTGGCACGCGTCAGGAGTTCCCGGACCAAATCCGAGTAATCCTGCTCGTCTTCAAGATGCAGAATGCGCAGTTGATCGCTCATCAACAGTAAAAAGAAAGAAAAGCCGGGAGACGTGGAGCAGCCAAAGTGCCACCGGCGCGCCACTACGCCGCGCCGCGAGTAGTGACATTTTCGACTTTGCAGCGAATCTTCTGTGACTCGTTCAATCCCTTTAACCCAGACTGGACCACTCGTTCGCACTCGCGACGCCGATCCATTTAGTAGCCGCTCAAAAAGTCGCGAGTTTTCCAACTTATCGTAACGTCCGTTTGTTGATCGTCCCAGGCCGGGTGAGATCCTGCGAATGACGCACTAGCAGGTCACCACTCACGCACTCTCAGCTTGGCTTTCGCCCTCGCATCCAGATACTCCCCGGCATGCAACCGGTCCTCAATTATTTGAAGCAGCATCAGTCTCAGGCGGAGCAGGAGCTTTGCGAGTATGTCCGATTCCCCAGCGTGTCCGCACAGCCCGCCCACGCATGCGACATGAAGGCCTGCGCCGAGTGGTTGTTGGCGCATTGCCGCAAACTTGGGCTCGACGCGCGCCTATGCCCAACGCCCGGCAATCCTGTGGTCGTGGCAAAAACCCCGCGCCACAAATCGTCCGGTCGCAAACGTCACTTCATGGTTTACGGCCACTACGACGTGCAACCAGCCGAGCCGTTCGATCTCTGGAAATCGCCGCCGTTCACGCCCACGATTCGCGGCCGCTCCCTGGTCGGTCGGGGCGCGAGTGACAACAAAGGCCAGAATCTCGCCCATCTGAAAGCCGTCGAAGCCTACCTGCGCACCGGCACGGAACTGCCCTGCGATATCACTTTTGCTATCGAAGGCGAAGAGGAAGTCGGCAGCAAAAACCTGCCTGGCTTTCTAAAAAAGCATCGCAAGGAATTGGACATTGACGCCGTGGTGGTTTCCGACACCGGCATTCCCGCCCGCAACCTGCCGGCCCTTACTTACGCCCTGCGGGGGATCGCGGCATTGGAAGTCAGACTTACGGGACCAGATCGTGATTTGCATTCCGGTATGTTCGGCGGCTCGGTACTGAATCCTGCCGTGGCTTTGTGCCAACTGCTGTCGCGCATCCACGACGCTGATGGCCGGGTGACCATTCCAGGCTTCTATGATGGCGTGGTGGCCATGACCCCGGCCCAGCGTCGGGACATGGCGCGACTGCCGTTCAGCGAACGCGACTACCGCAAATTCCTTGGCGTCGCGACATTATTCGGCGAACGCGGTTTCACCCCCGTAGAACAACGCAGCGCCCGACCCACGGTTGAAATCAACGGCCTGACCAGCGGTTATCAGGGAGTCGGGAGCAAAACCATTGTCCCTTCCTGGGCCAGCGCCAAAATCACGATGCGCTTGGTGGCCAAACAAACGCCCGCCCAGGTGATCAAAGCCGCAAAATCGTTCCTGCGCCGCCATTGCCCGCGCGGTGTGAGCCTTGAGATCAAGAGCGGTCACGGGGCGGAAGCCTACTTGATGTCTCCGGACAGTCCGGATGCGCGCGCGGCGTTGCGCGCCCTGCGCGGTGCGTTCGGCACGGAACCCGTATTGCTGCGCGAGGGTGGTTCGATTCCCATCGTCAATGAGTTCAAGTCCATTCTCGGGGCGGACACGCTGCTGCTGGGGCTCGCTTTGCCGGATGACAATGCCCATTCCCCCAATGAAAAATTCGACCTCGACATTTTTGCGCGAGGACAACGGATGAGTGCATTGCTGTGGCAGGAACTGGCAAAAGGGTAAGTCTTCTGCCGTCACGTCCGGCCGAGGACTCACCGACCGCTCGAGCGCCCGGCCACTGGCGCTGCAAATTTTCTCAACTCCCATTGACGAAGCCGAATTCAGTCGTAGGTTTGCTCGGCTGACGTGGACGCAAGTATAGTTGCAGGCAATCGTAAGTAGTGAGTTAGTAAGTTAGTGCCAGCAGTTGGCGAAGAGAGTCGCCCACGCCAGCCAGAAAGGCGTCTCAACAAACCAAAGCTGATTTCTCCTATCGCGTGTTCCCCGACACCTAACTCGCCAGCGCTTCCAACGCCGCTTTCATATGCGCCAGCTGTTCTGCAACACACTCGCCGGCACGTTTTGCCCTAGACCGCACATCAACATGAGTTTTGATATGCGCTAAAGCGTATGCTTTTTCGCATTGTTCAGCCCCCAAAGAGCCGTTTTAGAAGCGGCTTCTTCGGCAGCGGCTTGCGAATGGCAAACAGAAGGTTCTTACCATCTCGTATGATATCTGTATCAGGATCATTGACTCGTCCCCAGTAGAATCCGTCTCCCACAGTAGCGCGGCGCATATCAACAAACTGGAAACTGCCCCCTCCCTTCTCGGCGAACGACTTGATAACCGTATCCGTTGAACGAATCGCAGCCTCATGCGAAATGAGACTTGGGTCGTCTGCCTTAACCTTGTTCACCGCCTCATCGAACGTACGTCCCAGCTTGGATTCTTTGCCTTCGGCAAGTTTCAACCATTCTTCGATGAATTCCCGCAGGTCGCTCGCGGTGAACACAAAAACTGGTGGGTCATGGCAAGCGAAGAAAACTGGCCCCCACACGGCGTCGCCGATTGTAAAATCAATCATCCAATCGTTGCCACATCCGTCGGTTGCAATTGGCAAAGCGCAGGGAAAGACTTTGAAGAATTCACAAACCCCGCCGGGAATCCTTAATCCTTCGCCATCCCTGGCGTAACCGGAAAAATCTACCTCGTAAGGGCCATTTTCAAAACCTCGCGTCGCCGCCAGGAGTTCGCGAATTTCTCCCGGCAAAGGATCAGGCAGGTTCCGCTCAAGTTGTCGCAGCTGATCTTCCCCAGCTGGCGCCAGCAATCGCAGCGGTTCGCGGCGGCCACGTTCCCCGTGGATGAGCCGACCTTCAGCCTGCTTGACGAGATCAACCAGTTTCATGGCCTCACTCCCGATTACTCGAGCGCTTCCAACGCCGCTTTGACGTGCGCCAGCTTACCCTGCCAATCCACCAACCGCTGCTGGTGCTCCTGCAAAACATTTGCCGGCACTTTCTGCGTAAACGCCGGGTTGGCCAGTTTCTGTTCCACCTTCGCGATCTCAGCTTGATACTCCTCAGCTTTCTTTGTGAGGCGGGTTTTCTCGGCGGCGACGTCCACCAGACCTTCCAGCGGTAGAAACAATTCGCCCATCTTCGTGTGAGCGGCGGGCGTGCCTTTCTTCGGCTGATAATCCGGCGCAATCTCCAGCGCCTCGGCGTTCAATAGGATCTTGATCACTTCGGCGTCATGCGGAATGACTTCGCCGGCGGGCTTGAGGACGAACTTCACTTTCTTGGCTGCCTGGATGTTGCCAATGCGGCGCAGATTGCGGCCTTCGGTCACGAGATCGTATTTGGCCTGTGCGAATTCCAGATAGCATTCGTCGAGGCTGAACTGGTCGCGGATCTCACCCTCAAACGACTTGGGCCAGGGTGCATTCATGATGGTCTTGCCCCCCTGACCTTCCGGCATGTCCGTGGAGTAACCCATGCCGTGCCAGAGTTCTTCGGTGATGAACGGCAGGAACGGATGGAACAGCCGCAGCGTGTGTGCCAGGACGAAATCGATCACCGCGAGAGTGTTCGCCTTGCGCTTTTCGTCATTGCCAAAGAACACGGCCTTACTGGCTTCGACATACCAATCGCAATACTCACTCCAGAAGAAGCGATACAACGCCTGCACCGCCGTGCTGAAGTTGTAGCTGTTCAACGCCTCGCTGATCTCGCGGATCGCAGCATCAAGCTTCAGCAGAATCCATTTGTCATCACTCGTGAGCAGGGACGGATTGATCTCGCCCTGAATTTCATAGCGTAGGACAGGCAGCTTGCCTGTCTCACTACTTGGGTCGGTTTCAGAAGGAGTTTGAGACAGGCTGGAAGCCTGTCCTACCATCTGGCGGAAGCGACACGCATTCCACAGCTTGTTGCAGAAGTTACGACCCAGCTCGACGTCCTTCTCGTCGAACAACACGTCCTGACCGAGCGGCGCACTGCGCATCGTGCCGAAGCGCAACGCATCCGCGCCGTATTGGGCGATCATCGCCAGCGGATCAGGTGAATTGCCTAACTGTTTGGACATCTTGCGGCCCTGTTTATCGCGGACGATGCCGGTGAAATACACATTCTTGAACGGCAGCTCGCCCATGTATTCGTAGCCCGCCATGATCATGCGCGCGACCCAGAAGAAAATGATGTCCGGTCCGGTGACGAGATCGGTGGTCGGATAAAACTTCTTCAACGTGTCGGTCTGCTCCGGCCAGCCCATCGTGGCAAACGGCCAGAGCCAGGAACTGAACCAGGTATCGAGCACGTCAGGGTCTTGGGTGAAACCGTGTTTTTCCAAATACGCTGCGGCGCCCGGTGAGAAAGTCAAAGCCCTCAACTCATATCCATCACCCTCTGCTAACTTGTTTGTCTGAAAACTGATCTCACCTTCAATGCCCGGAATCCGGGATGTGAAGACATCTGTTTTAGGATCATCAGGATAGTGAACGGAAACAAAAACTTCATCGTCGTTGGGATAGCTTACTCGCTTCGTCCACACAGGAATTCGATGGCCCCACCAAAGCTGACGGCTGATGCACCAATCCTGTATGTTCGTCAGCCAGTGATCGTAAACTTTCGCCCATCGTTGCGGATGAAAACGCATCTTGCCCGTGGCACTCGGGGCCAACGGCGTCGCCGGAAAAGGCGCATCCCCGGAACTCGCGAGCGATTCCGCACCGATTCGCGCATCCGCCAGCGGCAGGTGTGCGATATCCGATTCCTGAACGACACACGCCTTGGATTCCGGCACTGCCGGATATTTCAAGAACCATTGCTCACTCAGGCGCGGCTCGATCGGCACATCCGCGCGTTGACTGAAGCCCACGTTGTTCTCGTACGGCTCGGCTTGGTCGAGCGCTCCCGCCGCTTCCAAAATCTCCGCCGCCTTCTTCCGCGCCACAAAGCGATCCAGTCCCACGAGATCAGCGCCCGCTTCCGCGGTCATTTTCGCGTCCGGCGTCAGCACATCAATGATTGGCAGCTTGTGTCGCTGGCCGATCTCAAAGTCCGCCTTGTCGTGTGCTGGCGTCACCTTGAGCACGCCGGTGCCGAATTCAAAATCCACGTGCTCATCCGCGATGATCGGAATGATCCGCTGCTCCTTCGGTACGTCCAGCGGCAGCGCGCGATAAACGTGCTTGCCGATGAGGTGCGTGTAGCGCGGGTCTTTCGGATTTACGGCCACAGCGGTGTCGGCGGGAATCGTTTCTGGTCGCGTGGTCGCAATGGTGAGCCAGATTCTTCCGTCCGGCCCTGAGAGCGCCGGCGTACCGCCGGCAGATTGCGTTGTTTCCGAGGAACTCGCCGGCGAGACGCCAGCGCTCCCGGGAATTGATTCCACCACCTGCACCTTGAAATGATACATGAAACCCTTCTGTGGTTTCATCTCCACTTCCTCGTCGGACAGCGCGGTCTGCGTGGCGGGACACCAGTTCACCATGCGTTTACCGCGATAGATGAGGCCCTTCTTGTAGAGGTCCACGAACACCCGCTGGACATTGCGCACATAGTCCGGGTCCATTGTGAAGCGTTCACGCGTCCAATCACATGAGCAACCGAGCTTCTTGAGCTGTGAAATGATGATGCCGCCGTGCTTCTCCTTCCACTGCCAGACGCGCTTGATGAATTCCTCGCGACCGATGTCGCGCTTATCCTTCTTTTCCTCTTTGCGGATTTGTTTCGCAACCATGCCTTCGGTCGCAATGCCCGCGTGATCCGTGCCCGGCAGCCACAGGACTTCCTTGCCGTCCATGCGCGCCTTGCGGCTTAGAATATCCTGGATGGTATTGTTGAGCACGTGCCCCATGTGGAGCATGCCCGTGACGTTTGGCGGCGGAATGACAATGGAATACGCCGGACGCTTCTCGGTCACACGCGTCGGGTCAGCGGTGAAGCAACCCTGCTTCAGCCAGAAGTCATACCATTTGTCCTCGACGGACTGCGGTTCGTAGGCTTTTGGAATTTCGGACATACTATGCAATTCGTCGCGTGTGCGCCTTCCCCGCGTGAGATTCATTCACGCGAACCGCTGGAAGCCAAAACGCGGCGGACAACTTATCGAAGCCGCAACCCGACGACAAACAAAAGCGGAGCACACGTGGATAATGGAACGCAGCAGGGGTAATAAACGTTGAGCCCCGCGCATCGTCTCCAATGCGCGGGGCATCGCCGCATCCCCTCCCGGCCAACCAACCAAAACAGTCAGTTCAGACGCAGGCGATAAAGACGGCCGGGTGCGCCAATGTCATTGGTCGCCGTGTAAGTTTTGACGCCACCGATTTCGGTGATACCTGAAGTGATTTCGAGCCAGCTCAAGGGCGGGCTCAAGCTCGCAGTGCTTTCCAGCACGAACCCAGCCGGGCTGATGGGCCACGAGAAGGTAACCAGGCCGTTGCCGCCGCCCTCGACCGAGAGCATCGGGGGACTGATGATGGTGAGCGTGCCGGTGTTAGTGGTGATCAGGTAATTCAACAGCCTCGCATCGGGATCGTTGAGCTCAGGTGTAATTGGATACGTGCCGGGCGGGCTGGAGGTGGTGGCGGTCGTTGTGAACACGGCAGTAACGTTGTCACCGTTGACCACCCCAAGTAGCGAACCGGTGAAAGCCGGGTTCGGCACGCCGTAAACGCGATTTGTGTCCGTGGCGGTCACGGTCAGCGGCGCGGCGGTGACCGTGAGCACACCTGAATTCGTCGTGACGGCGTAGTTGCCCAGTTTGCTATCAGGATCAACTAATGCAGGCGAGATGGGATAATTGCCCGGGGAACTGTTCGTCTCAGCGGTGGCGCTGAACGTGGCGGTAATTATGTCGCCATTGGCCACGCCAACGATGATGCCAGTGAAGGCAGGATTCAATTCGCCGTAAACCCGGTTCGTGTTGTCCGCCGTGACACTGAGTGGCGCAGGCGCGATGGTCAACGTGCCGTGCACGTAGCTGAACTCGTAATGACCATCTGCGCCGCCGGAAAATGTGATCGGATATAGGCCGACCGCACTGCCGTTCGTTGCCGCAGTGTCAATCGCCGGCGGCGTGTCGAGCACTGCCGCGGTTTCGCCGAGCACGAAGGACGCGTAGCTGAACGTGAGTGGCGGATTGGTTTCGGCGTAAGTGCGCGATAGGTTGTCGGCCGTGGCGGTGAGCGGCGCCTTGGCGATGATGATGTCGAACACATCGTTGGTGCTCAATGCGGGCGAACCATTGTCCAGCGCGGTGACGGTCACAGAATTGGTGCCGATGGTTGTGGGCGTGCCGCTGAAAGTGCGTGTGGCCGGGGTGAAGGTGATACCCGCGGGCATTCCGGCTGCGGCATAGCTCAACGTCTGGCCTGCGTCCGGGTCGCTGAATGTGTTCGCGGCGAAGGTGTTGGTGAACGGTGTGCCGTAAACTCCGCCTGTGTCGGGGATGGGATTGGCAACGAGCGGGTGAAAGTTCGGGACCACTGTGGAGTATTTGATCGCCACCCAATGAGACGGATAAGGTTCTGGAGTGACGAAGCCTCCGTCCGTGCTGCCAACCACGACGATTTCGCCGTCGGAGCCAGTTGCCAAGGATCGGCAATACAACGCGGTGGTGTCGTCACGGTTTGCCGTGCCGTTGAATCGCGCGGACCAGAGAAGCGCCCCGTTTTCGCCGGCATACTTGGCGGTATAAATGTCTGAAGTAAGAGTGCTATCGCCCGTATTCGGGTCCATGCCCAAACCTGAGTAGCCGGTTACAAAAACGTCACCGCTCGTGTCAACCGCCACAGCCATAGCATTATCGAGCCTGTTGTTTGGACCGTTGTACCGTCTGTCCCAAAGAAGTGATCCGTCGGTCGTCGAAAATTTGGCCGTGTAGAAATCATAGTCCGTCGCGGCGTGTAGGCCAGTGACAATCACGTTTTCATCCCCATCAAGAGCACTGGCAAAACTTTGATCGTTTGCGGCGCCAGGCCCTGCATTGTGCAACTTATCCCACAGTAACGCCCCGTCCGTTGACGCGATTTTCAAAACAAAGATGTCGTACTGATTGTTCGCGAACCGATGCCCACTTACGTAAACGTCGCCGCTAGCCCCAATGACGGCCGAAGTGGTAATTCCGTTGGCGTATTTTTTTTCCCAAATGATCGAGCCGTCGGCGGCGGCGTGCTTGGTAACGAAGACGTTATTGGTGGTACTGCCGGTGTTTCCTCCCCAGCCGGCCACAACCGCATTGCCGTGGGAGTCGAGGGCGAGCCAATAGTTATCGTTGCCCAAATGAGCCTGCCGGTTGGTCTGCCAGAGCACCGTTCCGTCCGCAGCGGAATACTTGGCGATGTAGTTGGTATTGTACGTTTTCCCAACCACGACAACGTCTCCGTTCGAATCAACGGCCAATCCGATAGTCACGGACCCTCCTGATGAAATGCGCTTTTCCCACAGCAGCAGCCCGTTCGTTCCCGAGTACTTGTCCACGACGATCTGGCTGAACCCTTTAGCGACGATCAAGTTTCCGTCCCCGTCGAGTGCCGCTTGGGGCTCATAATCCTGATCCTCCAGTGCCCCGTTGTTGTCATTGGTCCAAAGCGGAATACCGGTGCTGGAGTACTTGATCGCGGTCACGCGTAAGCCACCGTCGGTATAGCCTGTGACGATGACATTTCCTTCGTTGTCTGGGAGGCCCCAGCGCGCGTCGCTGCTGTTGGTTGTTGTGAGCCGATTGGTCCAAACGCCAACAACAGTCTCGGGAACGGCCACAAACGGAATGATCGTCGCCGTGGCTTCGGATGACAGTTGCGCACCGCAACTATTGCTTACGAGGCAAGTGTAGCCATGCCCCGGCCCAGCGCTGTCACTTGGATTTGCCGGATAGATCGTCAGTCGATTGGAGGTGGCGCCTGAAATGTTACCTCCATTGATGAGATTCGCACCGTCTCGCTTCCATTGGTAGTTTAGGGACGAGCCGCTTGCCGCCACTGCAAAAGCGAGATAGCCGCCCTGATAATTTGTGAAGTTCGCGGGATTCGGCCCGCTGGTGATCGCGGGAGGGATGGTTATGGTTACGGAAACACCGCCGTTCATGAGAGCCGTAGCGGCCGACGTCGTGTTGCTCGCTAGGACAGAATAGACGCCGTTGGAAGTCTGACTCCCGAAACTGATCGGTGATCCGGTGCCTTCCACTGAGACTCCCGAGTGAAGTAGGTTCGTCCGCAGCAGGTAGGTGACGCCGACTTCGGAGCCACTCAGCCCCACCGGCACACTTCCGCATCCGGTTCCGCCACCAGTGACAGTGAACATCGTCAACTGTGCTGAAACGGTGTCCGGGCCGCGCAGAAAATTTCCGCGCAGTTCAGCGTCCGTAAGCACGCGGTTGTAGGTGCGGAATTCATCCAACTCGCCTTGCAGGCTCAAATCGCCCGACCATTGCGAACGACCCAGCCAGTTGTTGACGTCGTTGAACTGGGTCATGCGCGCCACCTCGGTGCGGCGGCCGACAAAAGCCCCGTTCTCAAAAACTCGCATCTCGCCCGTGGCGTCATTCCACGTCACCGCGAAATGAAAGTCCTGGCCATAGGTTGTGGAGCCATGCTCCAGGGTGCCGCCACCACCTGTGCCACCGACGGCATCGGTGTTTTGAACGGTTAACCGATGCGCGTGAACTTCGGCATTCACCTGGGCGATATAGGTAACGTAATCCAATCCCGAACCGCCACTGGAGGAGCCAAAGTCAAAAAGCCGCGCCCAAGTGCGACTGGCTGTCTGCTTCGCCCAACCCTCAATGGTCACTTCGCCCGAGCCGCCTTTGTTCGTGCTGTTGACGGAAAGCAAACCATCGGGCAAATCCACATACGCTGCCGTGCCCGAGGCGCCGCCCGGCAAGGTCAGGCGGCTTCCCGTGAAGGTGCCGCCCGATCCGAGGACAGTGCCATTCGACGTGCCTGCTGAATCCAGAATGGTTGAACCTGCCGTTGCCGCGCCCGCCGCGTTGTCGAATTGATAACGATGCGTCGGTCCGGCAATCAGTTGCGTCCCCGGACCATTGGTGAAGGCGCTGACTTCCAGCAAATAGTTCGTGGAAATCTGATCTGCGGTCAGCACGCCGTCGTGGATGCGCACTTTGCCAATCGTCAACGATCCGCGCAGCGTCGGCGTCACCGTCGTGCCATTGGCTTCGGTTTGGGCTGCAAGTATGATCGGTGGACCGGAAGCTGTGTTGAGCGAAACGACCTCGGAGTTCTTCAACACCCCATCCGCATAGACGCGCTGCGTCGTGCCATCGAATGTGTACGCTAGATGATGCCAGACGCCGGCGCTCGGAACGTTCGCACCGTAAACCCCGCCGCCATCCACGCCCGAAGTCCAGCCGATATCCTGCGCACCCCAGTGGCCCACCGCCCCCCACGCCGCATCCCAGCCATAGTTAAATCCCTGGCTCGTCCCGGCGGGACCGCCGCGTTTGCCCCAGGCGAGAATTCCTTCGTCGCGATCAATCGCGCCGTTCAGCACCCACACCTCAATCGTGCACGTCGGATTCAGTCCCACCAAACCAGCCGGCGCCGGAACCAGCGCTCCACCAACCGTCGCGACGTGTTGCATATAGTCGCCGCCGTCAAAGCGAATCCCCATCGTCCCGCCACCATCCACTGGCGCAGCCAACGGTACCGTGGCGCCACCGCCGCGCGCCTCGAAAAACCCACTCAACGTGCCGCTGTTTGGAATCGAAGTCAGCTGCCCGGGCGGCAACCCGGTAGCATCAATGTCAACAAACACCGGCGGGGCGGTTTGTAGTTGGGCCCGGGCTGGATTTATCAGGGGGCCAATGATCAAACCAATGGCGAAAGCGATGCGAATGTTGTTCGGTTTCATAGGTGCTAATTTTCCTGCACAGATGGGTTGTCACTCCTCCACAAAGGATTTTTAGGGAAAGGTTACAGGAAAAACTCGAGGGAGATTCCGGAGCCGGCTGGGTTAGCCGCAAAGGTACGCACAGAACACCCAGAACAGACGCTGTATCTCTGCGTTCTTTGGGTTCTCTTACGGCTGTCAGGAACTCAATCCTGCCAGTCCAGTCCTAGCTTCGCCAATTCCTGCCGGATGGCCGCAAGGTCCCATTCATACACCCGGTGGCCCAAGCCGAGCGACCAAAGGCGATTTCCGTCAGCGGAAAGCTGGACGCGGGACAATACCAGGGGAAAGGGTGGCTTGAGTCGCAACCGCTCGCGACCATCAGGGAGCGAGACGAGCAAAACGATGTCATTCGGTTGAAGCAGCGCCGCCCATTTGCCGTCGGCGGCTAAACTGATGGATCCGGTGTTGCGCGCCCCGGACGGATAGAAATAGGTTTCCTTCCAAGTTCCTGCTTCCCAGACGTGATGACCTTTGTCGCTGGCGCCGACCAGCCATCGTGAGTCGGGTGAGAAGAGCGCGTTGACAACATAGAGGCTACCCATGTTCGTGACGGTCGTCAGGGTTTGGGCGTCCGAGATTTCGAGATAGCGGCGTTCTTCATCGCAGATGGCAGCGGACCATTTTCCGTTCGGGCTCAGGTTCACAATCAAGCGTGAGGCAGCGCGGCTCACAACTCGGTTGCCTTCCATTTGGCCATCGGGCAAGACAAACGCACCCTCCGGCCCGTCGCGGCTCAGCCACGTTCTCCGGTCCGGTCCAACAGAGCTGAGGAATGTGGTCCGCGGCACTGGGGTCAGGACCTCCGGACCGACAGTTACCAAGGCAGGTTGCCCATTGCTGCTTTCCTGCCAGGCGAACTCGCGCCGAAATGTCCCTTCTTCCATGCGGCTGTAAATGATTTCCCGGTCGGCCGGTCCAAAGAAGATGTGATGACCTCTGTTGAAAAGAGGGCGGTCAATGAACAGCGCCTCCCGGCCAGCCTTGGTGTCCCATATCCTCACCCCGTCATTGCCAGCGGAAACCAGAAAGCGCTCCGACGAACTTACATCCAAGTTGTGCACGCGATAAGAGGCCCTGCAGCTGCTGGTAAACTCCCGAAATCCAATTGGCGTGGTGAGCTCGTAGAACCCAACTTCGTTAGGGCCATCGCTGGTGGCAAAGCGGCTCCCGTCCTTGGAAAACTGGAGCGCGGACTGTCCGCCGATAAAGGCACGCAACAACTCCTGACCACTGCGGGTGTCCCAAAACTTCAGGCCGTCAGGTCCGACTGAAAGAAGCCACTGCCCGCTCGGGTGAAATTCAAACGCAATCGGATCGGTTTGTCCCACCAGGCGGGACAGCAACGTGGGCTTTGCGGCATCAAAGATCAGGATCTCGTGCGCGTAAACGTTGGCCACCGCCAGACTGCTGCCTTCGGGATGCCATGCCGCCCAGTAAGCTGCAGTGTTCATTGCGGTGGACCAGAGTCGCCGTCCCTCGGGAAAGCTGAATACCTGCGCAAAGTCCGTCCAAATTACGGCCAGCCGATCGCCTGCGGGATTAAGGCGCAGAAACCTGAGCAGCTTGTCGGAGGCGTCCGGAGCCTTAAGTTGGCGCCGCGTTCCGTCCGACAGCGTCCAAACGCACAAACCGTGGTTGGTGGCATAGCCGATAACCTCGCGGCTGTCGGCTGTGAACTCGAAAGCGCGTGCGCCACGGAACTGGACGATCGGCTTCCCGCCATCTACGGATCGGATTTCAATAGCAGAGTTGGCATTCTCGTGGTACGTCGCGAAATACCGACCGTCGGGACTGAAGAGCGAACGACGCAAGCGACTCTTGGTGCCGCCGCCAAGTTGAGAAGGATAGGAATGCAACAGTTTGCCCGAGCCCGCTTCGCGCAACTCACAGGCTACCTCACGCGACAGACTGGCGCCAACGTAGTTACTCAAATCCGGCGAGAATCCCACAAAGACACCCAGAGTCGGAACGTACATCGGCCAGGACGACAACTTGCGAAAATCAGACTTCGTCAACGCCGCCACTGCCTCGCTCCGGACGTCCAGGGTCGGATGGATCTGACCCGCTTTCTGCAAAGTGGCCAAAACATCGTGGCGTTGCCCCATATCCCTGGAAGAAAGTTGGGCCCGCGTCTGGGTAAGCTGGGAGTGATAGAGATTCTCGCGGGACTGTTCCAACGCGGTTTCGGTCTTGCGATAGGCGCGAGCAAGCATGATGCCGCCAATGAACAGCGACAGAAGCAGCGTGAAAGAAACCGAGGCGAGGACCGGATTCCGCTTCGCCCAGCGCGCACTTCGCTCCAAATTCGAAATCGGGCGGGCCAGGATCGGGCGGCCTGCCAACCAACGTTCCAGTTCGGCGGCAAAATCTCCAGCGGAGCCGTAGCGCCGCGTGGGGTCCTTCTCCAGGCACTTGAGGCAGATCGTTTCCAGGTCAGCATCCACGGCCGGATTGCGCTTCCGAAGCGACGGCGGCTCTGCTTCCACCACTTGCCGCAGCACTGCTGCGGTCGTGCTGCCTGCGAACGGCGGTTGCCCACTCAGCAATTCGTAAAGCACCACTCCGAGACTGTAGATGTCCGCCGCCGTGGTCAGGTCTTTGGTCTTGCCAGCCGCTTGTTCCGGCGACATGTAAGCCGGCGTGCCCATTACGGCGAGCGTCACCGTCAGATCGCTCTCATCCTCCAGCAGTTTCGCCAGACCGAAATCGGTGATGTGTGGTCGGCCCTCCGGGTCCATCAGAATGTTGGTGGGCTTGAGGTCGCGATGCAGAACGCCGCGCTGATGAGCGAAGTGGACCGCCGAGGCGATGGTTCTCATTATTTCGGCGGCTTCGCGCGGCGCGAACCGCTTGCCCTTCATCGCGTCGAGCAATGTGCCACCATCGACCAGTCTCATGCTGAAATACGGCTGGCCTTCGTGCGCGCCAACATCGTAGATCGGCACGATGTTGGCGTGATCCAACCGCGCAGCCGTTTCAGCCTCCAGCTTGAAACGTTTGACGTGGCTGGGTGTTGCAAACACCCCCCCGTGAACCAGCTTGACCGCCACCGTGCGGTTCAGACTGATTTGCCGCGCACGGAAGACCACACCCATGCCGCCGCGCGCAATTTCGTCCGACAATTCATAGTCGCCAAATGAGCGAATGCTAAACGCCGCGGACGGCAATTGCGTTTCGTGTTCCTGGAGAAGAGCGGCCTCGGCCCCGGGCAAGCCAAGCCGCAACAGGCAATTGGGGCACATGCCATCCGGGCTGCCCGGAGGCGGGGCGTTGCCGCAATCTGGGCACAAACGAGGCGTCATGATCATTTGTTTCCAAAGCAAATCTTGCCCGAGGTTACAAGAAACCGCGCGCTCGCAGTCCCGCCTAGCCAGCCGAAACCGCGATCAAGTGGCGCAGTTCTTCGTCCACTTCATCTAGGCTGCCCACCGTTCGCGCGATTTCCTCACGCAACAATTCTCCATAGCGGTGCCGCAGGCGATGAACCGCCACCTTGACCGCGCCTTCACTCATGCCGTGACGCGCTGCGATCTCCGCGTAGGGCGCACCCTGCCGGTCACTTTGCAAGTGCATCCGCAGATCCGCAAACAAACCGCCTTTGGCCGCCGTCTCGCACTCTGTCGCAAGTGCGTCGAGGACCTTAGCCAGCAGCGTCAACGCCCATTGCCGTTCGTAAAGCGTCTCGGGCGTGTCGCGGTCGAGAGCCCGAGCCGTGTACATCGCCTCTCCATCGGTGACATCCAGTGATAGTAGCGGCTGACCGGATCCGCGCTTCTGCGCCTGCTGGCGGTCCCACTGGTTCGCCAGATAATTGTCCAGTGACCTTAACAGGAATGAACGGAACTTGCCCCCCTCACGAGTCATTCCTTCCAGCGATTGTTTGCTGATCAGGTGGAGGAAGAAGTTTTGGGTAATATCTTCGGCATTGGTCGGTGAATTGCCGCGGCGGCGGACAAAGGCGTAGAGCGGATACCAGTAATCCACATAGATTCGCGCAAAAGCTTCCTGTGACAATTCGGCATCGGAGCAGGCCGCATCGAGGATAACCGTCCAATGCGTGGTGCGGAATGCGGCCTTGCCCGAGTAGTTCCCAGAAGTCTGAGCCTTCATGTGGGTGTGGGTTTATCCTAATTACGCCGCTCACGAACGCAAGACTGCTTCCGTGAATATCACCGAGAGCCCAGACGCCTCAGTTCAACTTCTTCAACGTCATTTCCGCAACAAGGCGTATTCCATGCTATCCACCAGTGCCTGCAAGCTGGCTTCGATGATGTTCTCGCTGACGCCGACCGTGCCCCACTCGCGTTTGCCGTCGGTGGAGTAGATCAGCACCCGAGTCTTGGCCGCGGTGCCCATGCTGCCGGCGATGATGCGGACCTTGTAGTCGGTTAGTTCGATGTTCTTGAGCCTCGGAAAGAACTTGATCAACGCGCGCCGCAACGCGCCATCGAGCGCGTTCACCGGGCCATCGCCCTCGGCGACGGTGTGCGCAACCTCATCGCCGACGCGGACTCGCACCGTCGCTTCGCAAATGGATTCCTTCTGATCGCGCCGCATCGAAACGTGATAGGTTTCGACGGTGAACAGGAGCTCCGGATTATGATCCAGAATGCCGCGAATGAGCAGCGCGAGCGACGCCTCAGCGGCTTCGTATTCAAAACCCTGTGATTCCAGTTCCTTTACCCGAGAAGTGATTTCGCGCGTCTCCGGTGCTTCGGAAGCGAGCTTGAAGCCCAGCTCCTTCGCCTTCATCAAAATGTTCGTGCGACCGGACATGTCGCTGACCAGCACGCGGCGATGATTGCCAACGGCCTCGGGGTTGATGTGCTCGTAACTGCGACCGACGCGCTCGATCGCGTGGACATGCATGCCGCCCTTGTGCGCAAACGCCGTCTGGCCAACCCAGGGAGCGCGGACGTCGTGCCGGACATTGGCAACTTCGTTCACGAATTCAGAAAGCTCCTTCAGCTTCGGCAGTGACTTCTTCGGCACCGCTTCCAGGCCCATCTTCAATTGCAGGGTCGGGATAACGCTGATGAGATTGCAATTGCCCGTACGCTCACCAAAGCCGTTGATCGTCCCTTGCACTTGCGTTGCGCCGACTTCAACGGCCGCGATGGCGTTGGCCACGCCAAAGCCACAGTCATCATGGGTGTGGATGCCAACGGCACAATTCAGTTTAGACTTGGCGAGCGCGGTTGTGGCCGCGACCTCCCTCGGCAAGCGTCCGCCATTGGTATCGCAAAGCACGATACAATCTGCGCCTGCTTTTTCCGCCGCCTGCCAAGTGGCCAGGGCGTATTCGGGTTCGTCGGCGTAACCGTCGAAGCTGTGCTCGGCATCGTAAATGACTTTTTTGCCGTGATCCTTCAGGTAGCGGATCGTATCGCCGATCATGCCGAGGTTTTCATCCGGTTTGGCGCGCAAAACTTCAGTGACATGCAGCAGCCAGGTCTTGCCGACGATGGTGACCACTGGCGTTTTCGCTTCAAGAATCAGCCGCATCAACTCATCGTGCTCCACGGCCACGCCTTTGCGGCGGGTCATGCTGAACGCGGCGATCTCGGCGTTCTTCCACTTGCGGCGGGCGGCTTGTTTGAAGAACTCCATGTCCTTGGGGTTACTGCCCGGCCAGCCCCCTTCAATGTAACGAACCCCAAAGCCATCGAGCTTCTCAGCAATCCGCAGCTTGTCGGCCGCAGAGAAATTGATGCCTTCGCCCTGCGCACCATCGCGCAAGGTCGTATCGTAGATTTCGACTTGAGATTTCATTCACATCCGCCAAAGCGGAAGTGAATTAACTACGGGAATTGTGGCCGCTTGCAAAGCCGAAACGCTGGCGGTGGACCTCAGATGCCGGCGGATTCCTCTTCCTCCTCGTCCGCGGGCACAAAAAGCGTCCACAGCCCGCTGACGATGCAATAGATCCCATAGAGGCCGGCGGCGCACGAAATGCCGAAGATCAGCATCGCGAGAATTGAAAACCCGCCAATGGCGGAATAGATCAGATAACCGCCGACCGGAACAAACAACAGAACAATACCCAGGATAACTTGCTTCACGGACTGTGCCCGGATTTCAGCCGTGCGTTCAGCGAACGCTTCGTCCGTGATTTGGATGGCCTCTTCCATGGTGACGCCCTTGGTGCGGAGGAAGAAGATGACTTTCTTGGGAGATTCGCCCCAGATGACTTTGGCGCGCGCTTCCACCCTGGCCTGTTCGATCAACTCTTCCTGGTTCAATGGATTCATGGGTTTCCTTTCGCCGGATGCTGATTACCTAAACACCTCTACGAAAGGTCGGGCCGGATGCAAAGCCAAAACTGAACGCCGCGGCATCGCCCTAATTGGTCTGGTTGCGAATACGGACGAAGACGGTGGAAGAGCCGCACAAGTTGTCGAGTCGGTTGAATGTGTCTGCGACGCCGCTCATTGAGCGGATGGAACAGTCAAAGTCACCGGGACGTTATTTGTTCCAGGCGGGATCAGCTTTCCATCGCCCATAAGGCTCAAATCAGGCGCCGCCTCTACTTTCACCCAACCCAGCAGCGAGTCAAATCGGTCGGAGGAAAATGCGACGGGGATTCGGCCGTCAGCGGAAATCGAACTAGTGGCAGTTGCCCGGCGCCCAGTGAGGAAAGTGCCCTTCAGCGTCACTTTGCCCCGAGAGCTGAGATTGAATAGAGTCCCGGCCACAAGTTCATTGGAATTTTCAACCCGCCACAAACAGTTCCGACGCCCCACGTAGGGCGATGAGTTGGTACCAGTAGCGTAGGGATTACGATAAGCGCGTAAGTCAGCGACCCAGTTTCCGTTCGTCGCGGCGCCGGTCAAAACTCCCGTCGCGCCGTGTAGGTCAAGGTTCATGGTCAACGCAATGGGGGCCGATGCCGGCCGGAGCACGACCGCAAATCCGTATCCCTCCTGATCGAAAGTCCCGCGGAACAAGTGATTACGACCCGCCATCAACAATCGCCCGCTAAAGCTACCGCTCTCTGACACTTGCATTGTCAGGAACGCATCACCTGACGGCGGATTCGTATTGGCATCCAAGATCAGTCCGGCATAGGACCCGGCCACCATCAAGAAGGGGCTTTCCGAAAATCGCGCCGTTAATCGCAAATCGGGCGTCATGACAAAATCGAGAATCGCGCCCTGTTGAGCCAGCACACCATCCCAACCATCAAAAATCTGGCTCCGCCCCGGTTTGGCCGTCAGGCGATAGGTCTTGCCGATCTCCAGCGACCGGTTGTCGAGATTTGGCGAGATGCTACCCACCCCATTGGTGAAGACTCGCAAGACCGCATTTGAAACAAAAGTGAAGTAGCGCGTGACCACGGGCGAATAGTTGGTCGCCAAATCAACGCTGCGAACTCGAATCGTGTTCCGACCGGGTTGCAACTGAACTTGCGTTTGCCAGTTCAACATCCGTGTCGCGGGCGGCACCGTACCAAGTAGGAACCAGTTGGTGTCGCCGCCGCGCACGTTGGTGGTGCCAGAGAATTGCGTCGAGTGAAAGAGCTCTATGCCACGCAACGCGCGGTCATCGCTTGCCGTCCCGGCCAGCCAAACCACGTTGGTGGTTGTCAGTCGCGCAAAATTGGGATGCGAACTGGTCAATGTAAGCGTCGGTACAAGGTCGTCGGTGGGGTCGATGATCTCGATCGCAACCGGGGCCGACGTCGAACGTCGTCCAAATTCATCAGTCGCTGTGGCCGTCAGGGTGTAATGACCCAGCGCTCCGGGTTGCCAGAGGTAAGGGATGGGATTTGTGATCGCAGAGGGAACAACCGGAACTGCGGTCAGACTGAAGTCATTGGCGTAGAACTCAACATTCGTCACGGTAAGCGGCGGAGCCGCTTCGGCGACGATAACAATGGCGCTGAGTTGGGTGAAAACTGCGCCATCAAATGGTTCGGTGACCGTGACAAGCGGGCCATCGAAGACACGAATGCTCTGATTAGCCGTGTCACCTGGCAAGCCCTCGTCATCAATCGCGAAGGCGGAGATTATGTGATCACCTGCCGTGAGGCCGTCAATCGTTGTGCTCCAGGGTGAGTTGGTTGCATCCGCTTTCACCACGCCATCCAGACTGAAGCGAACTCGCTTGACCTCGCCATCCACGTCGTTTGCTTCCACCACCACGGAGACACTTCCTCCGGTCGGAAATCGCGCTTCAGGCGCTGGACTGACAAATCGCGTGATCACCGGCGGAGCGTTGTCCAAGCTCAACGAGGCAGGTGGACTTGTAACCACGCCCACAGTATTGCTGACCGTCACAGTATAAGGCCCTTGATCAGCCAAGGTCACTGCGCTGATGCCGAAAGTGGAATTGGTCGCGCCGGGAATGTTCGTGCCAAAAAACTGCCACTGAAAGCTCAGCGGCGGTTCACCCTGCGCTAAAATGCTGAAACCTGCCGGGTCGCCCAGGAAGACATTCGTACTCGTTGGCGGCTGGGTGATAACCGGCGGCTCGAGCGCGGTAATGGTCACCGAAACCGGCGCAGACGTTGCCCCACGATCATCCACGGCCACAGCCTGAATCACGTGTCCGCCTGCTGTGGGATTCGCATAGGTGGCCGTGAAGGGCCCAAAACTGTCAGAACTCAAAAAGGTGCCGTCCACGGAAAAATCCACGCGCACCACGCGCCCGTCAGCATCCAAGGCATCAGCGAGAATCGTCAGCGACACGCCTGCGGGCACAACGGCGCCGTTGGGGGGATCGAGAATCTCCGCGACGGGAGGCGTGTTGGCCGGCAAAACGGTAACAGAGCCGACCATGCCGACGAATACATGGGGCGTGCAGTAATAACCGTAGCTCCCGGCTGGGATGTTGGTGAAAGTGACGGTAGCCGCCCCCCCGCGACCGAACAGTGGCGTGGCCCACCGCCCGCTCGGCACGCCGTTAGTGCCGCTGACGGAATCGTGACCCGTGAGATCCAGATTGGTCCACGTGATGGAGTCGCCGACCGAAATGGTGATATCGCGCGGGACGAAACGGGTGTTCTGCATCCGCACGATATGATTGGCGGCAGACAGTTCGGCTAACGCGCCCAGCCACAGCAGGAACGCAATCCAGCAACATCGGCGGGCCGGCAATTTCCAGTTTGATTTCTTTTCGGGAGGAATCATTGCCAGCGGTAGTTGAAAGTCGCGAACACGCCGTGCGCGGCGTAGTCATTAGCCCCGCCTGAACTAGGCTCGGCGTAATCATACCAAGCATAGCGCAGACTGACGGTGCAATTCGCCGTCAGCTTCCGCGCAAACCCGGCGGTGAACGAATTGCGGGTAAAATCGATGCCCAGGGGGAGACCGTCGGCGTAATTGTCCTGGCTGTAGTCGGACTTGGTAAAGCCGTAGGCGCCGAATAGGTCCGTGCGTTCACTCAACACGAATCGGGCGCTGGCGATAATGGCGTAGATATCGCCGGCGTACGGCACGACCGACGGATTTCCGTTGTCCGCGGTAACCGTGCGCGAATCGCTGTAGCTGAAGGTGGCGGTGAGATGGAGCCGCTGCCAGGGAATCAGGGTGAGATTCGCACTGTAAACGTCCGCATCGTAATTCGCCGCCGTCAACTGGCCGCCCGGGCTGTCACCGGGAACGGGATCGGTGACGGTGGTAAATTCCGAATCCACCAGCGTGTATGTGAGCGTGGTTTTGAACCAGTGAACGGGCCGCAACACCAGTCGCGCTTCCCATTCCTGCGAAGCGATCTCCCGGGCGGTGATGAACGCCGAATACCCGTCCGCCTCCACCTTGACTACATTAGAATGATCATAATCGCTGTCACTGTTCCGGTCGCGATAACTACCGCCAATTGAAAGCCAGGTACATGGCGACGTCGTGAAGCCAGCGCGGGCGTCCGTCTGATTGATGGTTGTATCCGTATCCCGACTAAATGAATCGTGCCAGCCGCCGCCCAAGTCCTCGAACAGGGTCGCTTGCTCCTGATCGAATCGAGCTTCGGCATACACGATCGTCCAAGGCAGTCCGGTGAAACGAATTCCAGCCTGTTCACTCAACCGCAGCCGATCGATATCGGATTCCACTGCGGCCGGTTGCAACACGAAGGCCGGGGGTTGATTTGGATCGCCGGAATCGAGATGCACATTCCCCGCCCCATCCTGCCGGGTCCATTCCGTCTGCGCGCCAATCGTGGCGCTCAGGCAATCCAGCGGCTGAAAGAGATTCGCGAGACTCCAAACGTGAGACGCCCGCTCCAGGACCATGTCGTCACTGCTCCAGAAGCTTCCGGAAGCGGGTAACGAATTGAAGTCGAGGGTCGTCTGATTCAGCCGGTCCTCGCCATTGTAGCGGGAAGAGAGGTAACCACCTGAAAACCGCCACCAGTCCCGCAGTTGTTTCTCCGCGCGGAAAGCATTCATACCCCGGGTGCTGGAAACGTACTCCTCCGCTCGCTTGAACAGATCGGGCTTCGGACCCGTCGTGTAATCATCGACATTATCCCGGCTGGTGGTCAGATCATAAAATTCCACCCGGGCGTTATCTTCGATTTCCCATCCGCCATAGGTGCCTCGCAAATCGAGTTTGAGGATGTGCACGGTCTCATCAATCTGCTTCGGCGATGGGTAGATATTGCGGTCACCGACAGTTCCCCATTGGAGCGTGGCTTCCTCTCCCTCGCGGTACTGATACTCGTAGCCGAGCACCAGTTCCGGCCAATCCGGCAGCGTCAAACCAAAATCCACCCACGCGCGGCCATGATCCACGTAGAGATCCTGATCGAGATCGAACGATGGCACGGGCGCGGGCCGGTAATAACCGCCGGTGTCATCCGAATAGCTGCGCCATTGTTCCAGGCCAAGCCGGATGAAGCCGACCTCTCGACGGTCGAGCGAGAGTTTGAATGCGCCATCGTGGTCGTCATAGAGATAATGTCCCTCGCTCCGCAACCGGGTGCGCGCGTCCACATCCTGGCTCAACGAAAAATGCTCGATGCCGCCGGCCCAGCCCGGCGTGATGCCTTCCAATTCACGGAACTTGTTTTCATCACCCCGCACCTCAAGCCACCGCACGCCGGGCGAGATGGCGAAATCAAACTGCGGTCTGGCCGGCTCGCCCCACGCCGCGCCTTCATCAATCCATCGCCGCAGCAGATTGATTTGTTCTTGCGAGAGTGGTTCGCCCTTGTCCGCGGGCGGCATCAGCATGTCCTCGGGTTCACCCGACACGAACTGGATGAGTTTGCTTGCGGCGCTGTTCCCTGGGACGATCGCATCCGGATAATTGCTGCCCCCTTTCAACGCGGACTCGCGATCGGTCAATCGGAAGTCACTTTTGGGGCGCTCCCCGCCGTGGCATCGCAGGCAGGACTGGTCAAAGATGGGCTTGATGTCGCGATCGAAGATGATCGAGGGTGCGTTGGTTTGAGCCGAAGCCCCAGCGAGGGCGCAAAACATCGCTACCAGCGCGTTGCCAAGGTACAACCGCGCGGCGGGAAAAACCAACGAGCGGAGATTGCGATGGAGAAGCCGGCGCTGCATCACGTCAAAACCTCATTCGCGGATCCACGTTTGACCCGTGCACTGCGGTGTGGCAACCGGCCGTCCAACATCCGCCTTGGCGCAGAAACGCGGAGTGTTCTACCTTGCCGATGAAAATCCCGCCCCCGCTTCCCGCTGTCTGCGTCTGGGCGTGGCATCGGAGGCAGAGATTAGCATCGCTCTGGGTGAGCATCTTGCGATTCACCGAACCGTGCGGCTGATGACAGACCACGCAGCCTTCGCGCATGGCTTCGTGCTCGAAGGCAAATGGCCGCGCCTGCTCCCGGTGACACTCGGCGCAAGTTTCATTCACCCGCGCCATCGCCAGCGCGCCCTTGGTCTTGAAAATGTCGCCACCGTGCGGATCGTGGCATTGCACACAATTCATCCGTTGCTCAAGCACCGGATGATGATACGGCAGTTTGAAATCCGCGTGTGTCGCCAGATGACATTGCAAGCACGCTGCCGGATCGCGGCCCGGATTCAAAATGAATTGCCGCGCCCCGCCGGCCGCCACGTGCAGACTGCCCGGTCCGTGACAGGATTCGCAGCCGCTCTGGCCCGCCAGCGAGCGGGCGGAGTCGAGGTGAATCCGCGCATGGGGACTAGCCGCGAAGGAACGGACGTAATTCGTGTGACAGTCGAAGCAGGTGCGATTGCCGACGTAATTGGCACCCGGAATCTCCGCGGGCGCGCTCACGGTCCGCGGCACCGTGGAACAGGAGTTGAGGATCAAGCCACTGCCAACGCCCAGCAGCAGCAAGCTGGCCGCCGCTAGACATCGCACGTTCAGAATGCGGCTGGCCAGGGTGCAGTGAGGCATGGAATTACAGTCGGAATCCGCGGCAAAGTAACGACCCGGCGGGGGCGATCAAGCCCGAAGGTAATCACTGCGAACCATCGCGCTTCCGGCGACGCAGCCGCTTGCACCAGGGCCGGGCGGTTTGGAAGTGGATGGTGACAACCCGGGGAGGCCATCCACTCGCACCCGCGGCGGCGGCCGCCTGAGCCTGATCCACGATGATCAAACCGTCCACCACCCGCCCGAGCGGTGGCCAATCCCGGGCCGTGGGCCAAGGGCTGGTGTGGATGCAAGCGATGTGATTCACATCGATATGATGATTCAAGGCCGCCATTGGTTCCAAGGGTAGATGTGAATTAGAACTCGCCCCGGACCAGTCGGCCCATGAATACTGGAGTGGGCGCCGGCCGGGAACATCCGGCGGTTCTGACGCTCTTATCATCGCTGCGCCAACATGGGACCTGGACTGGATTTCGAAAGCGTGGTGGCTCGGTACTACGAGCCGCTATACCAGTTCGCTTTCAGTCTCACGCACGCGGAAGCTGACGCCTGTGATCTGACACAGGAGACATTTTTCGTGTGGGGGACCAAGGGCCACCAGTTGCGGGATGAGTCAAAAGTGAAGACCTGGTTGTTTACAACCTTGCACCGGCAATTCCTCCAAAGCCGGCGCCGGCAGGTGCGTTTTCCCCATGAGGAACTGGGCGCGGTCGAAGCCCAACTGCCCGCCATCCCGCCAACCGCAGGAAGGCAAATTGACGGCCGCCAGATTCTGGCAGCCCTGCAACAGGTGGACGAAGTGTATCGGGCGCCGCTGGCGCTGTTCTACCTGGAAGATATCGCCTACAAGGACATCGCAGAGATTTTGGAAATTCCAATGGGCACCGTTAAGTCCCGCATCGCCCGGGGCATTGCCCAACTCCAGCGGCTGGTCAGCGACAAGCAGACCGTGAATCCGGCGGGAGGCAATCAACCATGACGCGCGAAGCCGCCAAGCAAATCCTCCTGCTCCACCGGCCGTGGCTTGACACTCCGCCGGATACCGAGACTGCCGAAGCGCTCGCGATGCTGGAGCAGGACGCCGCATTGCGCGCGTGGTTTGAGCAGCATTGCCAGTGGCAACGAGCGGTGCGGAATTCGGTGCGCGCCGTCAGCCCGCCGGAGGCCTTCCGGGAACAGATCGTTTCCGAATGTCAGGCCCGCCGCCGATCGATGTCACGTCGCAAACTGCTCGCCGCTGCCACCACCATCCTTCTGATCGGCGTGGGAATCGAGGCTTACCTGCTGTTCGGCGATCGAATCGCGCCAGAGGAAGTCACCTTTGCGGCCTACGAACGGCGAATGGGCCGCGACGCCCTGCGGTTGTATCGAATGGATCTGGAGACGAATAATCTCACGACCATCCGGGAGTTTCTGGCTACTCGGCAGTCACCCGCAAACTATGAGTTGCCGCCGGGCTTGAGTGCGGTCAAAGCGACGGGTTGCGTGGCCACCAAGTGGCAGGGACGGCCCGTCTCCATGATTTGCTTCAACACCGGAAAGCCGTTGCAGCCGAACCAAAGCAGCGATCTCTTCTTGTTCGTCATGGCCGAGGATCACCTGCCAGATGCGCCCAAGAGTCAAATCCCAACGTTTGCGAAGGTGAATCAGTTAAACGTTGCCCGGTGGAGTGCAGGAGGGAACACTTACTTGCTGGCCACCGAACATGCCTTAGAGGAATTGCAGAAAAACCTCTGAAACAAGAAACCGATCGCGGGACAAGTTGGTACGCTTACTTTCCGGACTCTTTGTTTTTGGCGTCGACGCTCATGCGTCGCACCACCCAGTAGAAGTCCGAAGCATCCTTCTTCTCAATCGGCAACGGCAAGGCAACGGCATGGGCACGCGAGGGTTGCTTGGTGATGGGATTCTGCCAGCGGTGGAGAACACTGTGACCGTCGGCAAATGAAAATGCACAGGCCCCGTTATGATAGGACGCCGGCAGGTCGTTCCATTCATACTTGTAGGCGCGATTGACGAAGTAGCCGTCATCAATGCTGTCCGGGTGCTCATCCAGGAAAACAAAAATCTCGGAAGGCTGCGGAATCATGGTGAGTTTGAAGAACTGGACGTAGTCGGGATTGTTCTTGTTATAACCGGCCGATGACAGCGCGCCGGCGTTCCCGACCATTGCGTTCATGGAGTAGCTGCGGGCCCGATTATGCCAGCCAGCCTCACGCTGCAACTGGCTCAACGCCCGATCCGCCGGACAGCGGTATACCTCGGGATTGCGGCCCATGTAGCTGCCAAGACTTGCATCCGTCAAAGTTGACATGTTGGTGTTGTCCGACGACAACTCCCAGTCCAGCAAGCCATCCGCCCAGTTCAACCGCGTGCGCGCCGCAGCCGGTCCGGCCGTCGGGACGTATCCCAGGTTGTAGGGCAATTGATCTTCATGATCGGTGGCATAAAGCTGCCACGCGATGCCCATCTGTTTGGTATTATTAAGACAGGTGAAGGCCTGCGCCCGAGCGCGCGCATGGGCCAATGCCGGGAGAAGGAGCGCCGCCAGAATCGCAATCAGGGCGATCACCACCAGCAGTTCAACCAAGGTAAAAGCCACCCTTCCGCGGGATGACGGTTGGCGAAATGAACGTTGCACCTGATTCAATCGTTTCATGCCATGAGGCTTCCGCCCAAGGGCTGAAAGGTTTGTAGGAATAGCTTAAGAGGGGTGACCGCAGTTGTCAAAGTTGAATTTCCAGGAACCTCAAAGCCCTATCCCCCTCTTAACCAGTGGCCAAAGCGCCAACCCATGGACCAACCAACCACTCGAATCTCCAAACTGGTAACCATCATCAGCTTGCTGACAGCTTCGCTCTCGATGGCACTTGCCGCGACCACCAACTTGACACCGGTAGCCGACACCTCCTTGTTCCAACCTAGTTCGGACAACAACTTGGGCGGCTTGAGCTTCATGCCAATCGGCGTAACCGGCGGCGGCTTACGCACACGGGCACTTGTACGGTTCGACCTCAACGCGGCAATTCCAGCCGGTTCGATAATCACGTCGGCATCGTTGAATTTTTCCGTGGTACAATCGTACGCGAAAGGCGAAGGATTGCCTTTCGTCCTGCATCGGGTTTTGGCCGGTTGGACGGAAGGCACGGGCACGGGTGTCGCGCCCCCGGCCAATGTGGGTTCGCCAGCAAATCCGGGTGAAGTCACTTGGAACTCCCGGGCGCATGGCACTGCGAACTGGGGACAAGCAGGCGGACAGCCGGGCGTGGATTTTCTCGCGATCGGCAGTGCGACCAATGCGATGACGGCGACCACGCTCAACTTCAGTTCAGCCGCGCTGAGTGTTGACGTCCAGAGGTGGCTGGACAATCCCGGCACCAATCATGGATGGATCGTTCTGCTCGTGGGCGAGACGGCGGCTGGCAGCGGCAGCCGGTTGGCTTCCAAGGAATCCACCACCAAACCGATGCTCACCATCGCTTACGATCCACCCGGCTCAGCCACCTCACCCACCCTCTTCGCCGCGGCGGCAAGTGGAAGTCAGTTCAGTTTCTCATTTATCGGAGAAGCTGGCCGCACCTACGCAATCGAACGCCGAGCCCCACTGGCAAGCGGTTGGACGACCGCGACAAACATCCCTTCTCTCCCAAGTTCCGGCGTGATTCACTACACAAATTCGCTCAGCGGAAATGAAGCCTATTTCCGGGTTCGCACTCCGTAGCGCATTCCTAGCGCGGCCATTCTCCCACTCGACATCCCCAAGTTCATCTGTTATCAGCAACGGATGAGTTGCTCAGGAAGGTTTCTTTTCCCCCGCGGTGCGTTGGCCGTGGCCGGTAGTGTCTCATTGTTTTTGTCCTTTTCGCTGCGGGCCCGCCCGGCGGAAAATGGCGCGCTCGCCCAACTCGACTTTCGGCAGGTCGTCAAAGAAGCCAAGGAAAAAGTCTTCCCCACCGTCGTGTTCATCAAGTGCGTCCGCGCCGGCATGGAGGGCGGCGAAAAGAAAACCCAAAGTGTCGCTGGTAGCGGAGTGCTCATTTCCGCCAAGGGCGAAGTGCTGTCCAATTGGCACGTCGTCGAACGCGCCATCGAAGTCCGCTGCCTGTTGCAGGATGGCCGGGCGTTCAACGCCCGCGTTGTGGGCGCGGACAAGGACGTTGACATCTCCGTGCTGCAACTTGAGTTGCCCGCCGGAACGAGTCCCCTGCCCTTTGCCGCCCTCGGTTCGTCCACGGGACTCTCGGAAGGAGATTTCGTGATGGCTATGGGTGCACCGTTCGGCCTCGCCCGTTCCGTCTCCATCGGCATCATCTCCTGCACCAAGCGGTACCTGCCGTCCGCCAGCGAATACAGCGCGTGGCTGCAAACCGACGCGTCCATCAGCCCTGGTAATTCAGGCGGCCCTCTCGTAAACACCCACGGCGAAGTGATCGGCATCAACACCCGCGGCATCGCTTACGGCGGCGGGGACACCGGGTTTGCCGTGCCCATCGAAGTCGCCCGCGAAGTGTCCGGACAAATTCGCACCCTGGGCCGCATGGATTGGAGTTGGACCGGTCTTCAACTTCAGCCGCTGAAGGATTTCGATCGCAACATCTATTTCCCCGAAAGCGAAGGCGTCATGGTAGCGGAGACCGACCCCGAAAGCCCCGCGCGCCGCGCTGGGGTTCAGCACGGCGATCGGCTCGTGAAATTGAACGGCGAGAAAATCACCGGCCTCACGCAGGAAGACATCCCCGCCGTCAACCGTCGGCTCGGCTTGTTGCCCAAAGACAAACCCGCAAAAATCGAACTGGTTCGCCAGGGCAAGCCGGTCACCGTGGAGTTCACCCCGCGCGCCAAGGGCCAGACCGAAGGCGATCAGCTCGATTGTCCGCGCTGGGATTTCACCGCCAAGGCGATCAACCAATTCGACACGCCGGACTTGTTCTTCCAGCGTTCCCAGGGCGTGTTTGTATTCGGCGTGAAGTATCCCGGCAATGCCGCGCGCTCGGGACTCATGCAGCGGGACATCATCACGCGAGTTGACCAGAAGGAAGTCAACACCCTCGACGACGTGAAAGCCGCGCACGTCGCGGCCCTGGCCAATGTGCAAAGCAAGCCGCGCGTCGTGCTCTCCGTGCTGCGCAACGGCGAGGTGCGGCAAATCGTCCTCAACTTCGCCCGTGAACATGAAAAGGAATAAATCTCGTCAGCTTCATCGTTTGGCTTCAAGCATGAAATCCAGCCTCGCCCTCGCCGCGCTGCTGGTCGCGCTTGAACTTCCGGCCGCCGAATCGGCTCGACCGGATTTGCAGAAACTGGGCGCACGTTTCGCTGATTCGCTGGTGCTCATCGAATACGAATTGCAATTCGACAACGCCGATGCACCGACCGGCGGACTTGGCTCGGAGCGGTGTTCGAGCTGCGGCCAGTTTCACGGCAGCGACCTGCGCAGTTATCTCGAAGAGGAACGGCCCCTCGAGGAGTCGGGCTTCCTGGTAGCCGCCGACCGTGTAGTCACGAAGGACCCGCAAATTCACCCGCGATTCATTAAGTCCATCAAGGCCCGATTCCGTGACAGGGTGGTGAGCGCGAACATCATCGCGCATGCCCGCACAGAACAGGGCGTGATTCTGGCGCTCGCCGAACCGCTCAAGGGATCAACGCCCATTGCCTTCGCCACCACGAATGGAACGCCAGCAGCCAGCCTCGATCTTACCTGGCAACTGGGCCGGTGGTGCAGCATCACCATGCCCTTTGCAGAATCGGTCATCGCGCCGCCTGGCGAAGCCAACTGGCGTTTCACGCAGAACACTGGCCTGGCCATTGGCGCCGATGGCAGTGCGCTGGGCATCGTGCTCGATGGCTGGCTATCGACGAACCAAACCTGGCAAGGCTCGCCGTTGAAGTGGGCCCTCGAACCCGCCGAATCATTGACCAAACATTTGGCCGCGCTGCGTGATCGCACCCGCGATGGCATCTTGCGCGTGCACCTGACCTTTCGCAGTCCGAAGGCGCAGACCGAGGAATCCATGTATCGCTCGCGCTATTCGCGCTCAGGAGGTGATGGCGAAGTGGACGATGATGCCACGGAGGCAGATGTCGCGGGCATTCTCCTTGCCGATGGCAAGGTGCTCGTGTTGGCGAATCTCGATGCCAAGGTCACGGCCCGACTGGAACGCATCGAAGTTTACCGCGGTAACGATTCGCCGGTCGCGGCGAAATTCCTGGCCACGCTCAAGGAGATGGGACTGTTCATCGCCACGCTACCAGCGTCCACCAGCGGGGCGCTCAAACCGGCGACCCGGGAAATCACCGCGTTTCGCGACACGCTGCTCCTGCGGGCCGATGTGGAACTGCAAGGTGAAACTCGCAACGATCACTTCCAGACCGCGCGCTTGTCCTCATTCCAGTTCGGTCCGAAACGGCGGTTGCTGGCGCAATTGGATGGCGGGGCACCAGACCACGCATTCCTCTTCGATGAGAATGGTGAACTCGTCGCGTTCTCACTGGATCGTCGCTCGCCGAATTCAGGCACGCAAAACAGTTATCGCTCGGACCAGAGCGATCTGATGCCCGCGGCCGAGGTGCTCAAGCAAGTCGCGGCCCTGCCTGCCAGCGCCGACGCCTCAAACGTTCCCGTCAGCGAAGCCGAGGAAAACAAGCTCGCGTGGCTCGGCGCTGAACTGCAACCACTCAATCAGGAACTTGCCCGCGCCAACGGTGTCTCCGCCCAGACGCGCGACGGAGAAACAGGCGCGCTGGTAACCTACGTGCATCCCGATTCGCCGGCGGCAAAAGCTGGAATTTCGGTCGGCAGCGTTCTGCTTCGGCTCAAAGTCCCCGATCGTCCCTTGCCGGTGGAAATCCGGTTGATGGACGATTCTTACCGCGCCCAGGCATTTCCGTGGGAACGACTGGACGAAGTGCCCGCTCAATACTTCGACCGCATTCCTTCGCCCTGGTCGCCGGTGGAAAACAATTTCATCCGCGCGCTCACGGATCTCGGTTTTGGCACGAAGTACACCCTGGAATATTTTGCGGAGGGAAAGGCACAGTCCCGGCAACTTGAAGTCGAAGCGGGCCCGGCTCACTTTGACTCCGCGGCGCGCTACAAGTCCGAGCCGATGGGCATCACTGTCCGCGACCTCACATATGAAGTCCGTCGCTATCTGCAACGTAAAGCCGACGAACCGGGTGTGGTTGTGAGCAAGGTTGAACCGGGTGGTCGCGCTGGTGTAGCCGGCGTGCGGCCGTACGAGCTGATCACTCACGTCAATGATCAACCGGTGAATAACGTAAAGGACTTCGAAACTCTCGCCGCTGGGGCCGGAGAATTGAAACTCTCCCTGAAGCGCATGGCCAAAGGCCGCATCGTGACGGTCAAAGCCGAAAACTGAGCTGCCAAAGGTGGGAATCTGATTTCCGCACCTTAGCCCGCGTCGTCTATTCACCCCCCGCTTTGGCCCAGGCGGTGGCGCGCCTTTCGCATCCTCCAGACCCCTTCCAAAATGGGCCGTCTTTACGCATGAATTTCGGTATTTTCATCAAAAGATCAGGCCCAACCATCAAGTCGTTATTCAATCTATTTGGTGAAAAAAACTTCCATTCAGACGAATGGGGGCCGCCGCCCACCGTCCCATCCGCAGACGGTGATATCGGTAACAAAACAAAAAGTTATGAATGCCAAAAATCGCCCAACCGCCCGGGTCGGATGGATTCTGAGCAGCGCGCTGGCTGTGGCCGCCACGGGCTGCTCAACCAGCCATGTGCATACCCGCACAGTTTACGTGCCCACTACTCCGCCACCACGAGTTGTCCATGTGACGCCCACTCCGGTACCGCAAGCGCCGCCACCGTTCGTGGTCGTTCAACAACCCGCGCCAGTTCCTGCGGTTGTCGCGGCAGCCCCTGCTCCGGCGCCCGTGGTGGTCGTTCAAACGGAGAGTGACTTTTACGAACCGCTCGGTGCTTATGGACATTGGGAAGTTGTCGCCGGTTACGGTCGTTGCTGGATTCCGGGTCGGGTCGAGTTCGGCTGGCGGCCTTACAGCGACGGTTATTGGCAACGCACGGATGCCGGTTGGTATTGGATGAGCAGCGAGCCTTGGGGCTGGGCGACGTATCATTATGGCCGCTGGGACTGGCACGCGCGCTACGGCTGGTTCTGGGTGCCGCAAACCCAATGGGCGCCTGCCTGGGTCTGCTGGCGCGAAGGCGGCGGATACGTCGGCTGGGCGCCGCTGCGTCCGCACGTCGCCGTCGGGGTGAACATCCGCTTCGGCGACTACGAGCCGGCCCATGCGTCCCGCGCGTTTGTGTTCGTAGAACATCGCCGCATGCTCGAGCCGGTTCGGCCCAAAACCGTGATCGTGAACAACACCACGATCATCAACAAGACGGTCAACATCACCAACATCAAAGTCGTTGACAAAACGGTGATCAACGAAGGTCCGCGACCCGACGTCGTCGAACGCGAAAGCGGGCGCAAGGTGCGCGCGGTGGCCGCCCGAGATGTGCGCCATCAGGAAGAAACAACCATGGCCGTACGCGAGCGAAATCTTCCACGCGCTGCTCTGAAGCAAAATGAATCGCCCGTTCGCACCGAACCCGAGCCAGCGCCTGCACCGACCATCGTGAAATCGCCCGTCGCCGTGACGCCAGCGAACCCGGCGCCGCAAACGGCTCCGGCCGTCACCCGCACTCCTACCGCGCGTCCGGTCATCGGTAAGGTAGATCGTGAAGAGTCGCCCAAGATCGAAACACCTGCCCGTGCGCCGGCCCGCCAACGCGTGGTTGAAACCAAAACAGCCGAGCTGCGTGTCGATCCCACGCCACCTTCTCGTCCAGTGACTCGTCCGACTTCTCGCCCGGCGGAAGTTGCCAGCGCTTCACCTGCGCCCGTGATTGCCGCTCCAGTCACTCCTGCAAGCGAGGTCATCAGCGTCACGCCGGCGCCGCGCAAGGCTAGCCAACCAACAGCGCCGGCACCCACTGCGCGCTCGCGCAACGAAGCCCGGAAGGAAACCAGGGTTGAACCCCGTCAACCGGCCCGCGCGGAACTGCCCGCGCCCCAGGCGGGCATGCGTCCTACGGCTCCGCCTCAGGCAAACGTGAACCAGTCGCCCGCATTGGCGCGCAACGAGAAGCCACAGCCAGAGGCCCGTCCTGAAGCCAGCAGACCGAAGGCCGAAAACAAGGGCGCTAAAAAGAAGACCGAGCCCAAGAAAGAATCTTCCACTAATGGTGCACCTCGCAATGCACGGTAGGAGTTGTGCCGAAGTGGACAGGGCCGCGCGCAAGCGCGGCCCTTATGTTTTACGGTTTAGTTTCTTTCCAGATGCGTTATAGGTGTCTCGATCGTCGACGCACTCCAAAACCTTGCTTGCATGAAAATTGCCATCGCCTCGGACCACGCCGGCTTCGCCTACAAGGAACAGATCAAGAAGCAGCTCACCAAGCTTGGCCATGAGGTTCGCGACTTCGGCACGGACAGCGCCACGCCGGTTGATTATCCCACGTACATCCGTCCCGCCGCCGAAGCGGTGGCGCGCGGCGAGTATGAACGGGGCATCGTACTCGGCGGTTCGGGTAATGGTGAAGCCATCGTGGCGAACAAGGTGCGCGGCATCCGTTGCGCGCTTTGTTGGAGCCCGGATACCGCCCGTTGGTCACGCGAACACAACGACGCGAATGTGCTGGCTATTGGGGAGCGCACGATCCCGCCAGAACTGGCGCTACAGATTGTGCAGCTTTGGCTGAACACGCCGTTCGCCGGCGGACGACACGCCGCCCGTGTGAATGCCATTGAAACCTGAAATGATCGCTCACTCGTGCGCCGCCGCCGCCGCGGGCAATTTGATGTCATCCAAGGCGCGACCAGTGGTTTGCGCAACCCG